>ENA-ORXM01001572-ORXM01001572.1-marine-metagenome-genome-assembly--contig:-NODE-1572-length-31262-cov-58.587109_pt1 | contig 31262 bp, 25 predicted proteins | sample MGYA00237867_ERZ511480 | MGnify/ENA primary metagenome ERZ511480 (study PRJEB26309, sample SAMN06266103) | marine metagenome | isolation source: Algal blade | place: United Kingdom:Sidmouth, United... | reverse complement strand
CATAACGTGATTTATCACGTTTTCCATAGCAGGCTGGAAATTCATTTCTAGTCAACCCCACAATTGCTCAGAGAGCCAGAAAAGCTTTTAATCTATGTAAATCTGCGACATTTGTGATTGAACCGCAGCTATTTTTTCCTTTACCGTTTTTGCAACACCGCATAGACAGCACCCGCATCTTGACCCGTCATGTATGGTCGCGTTTCGAGCGCTTCGATGGTTACGACGTTAGCTGACTCTTGAGACTTGAGATATAACAAAAAGATGATGTTGCTTAATCTATCAGGATTTTTTGGCTTACTTGCATTGAGACTCTTTGGATGAATAATGGGAGGTAAATTATCATGAAGGAGCAATTATTCTAAAGCACATCTTTCTTTGACAAAATCATGCAAATAAACAGAGAAACGCGCCACGTCCAGCTAAATCCACGCGATCCATCTTTTTACAATGACCCTTATCCAACCTACGAGATCTTGCGCGCCCAAACGCCGATCTTCTTCTGGGAAGAGTTTAACTTCTGGTGCTTTCTGGCACACGAAGATGTGGACGCGATTCTGCGCGACCGACGTTTTGGACGGCAGATTCTGCATGTGGCCACGCGGGATGAATTGGGCATGCCACCAGAGCGTGCGGATCTTAAGCCCTTCTACGATGTAGACCGTTATTCGATGCTCGAATTGGAGCCACCGGATCATACGCGCATTCGCAGCTTGGTGCAGAAGGCCTTCATGGCGCGCCAGATCGAACAGCTGCGCGGCGAGATCGAATCGTTGACCAATCGGCTAATCGATGCGATGTTAGAGAAAGGCGACTCGGTTGATCTGCTGGCGGATTTTGCCACGCCCATCCCCGTTCACGTGATCGCCAAATTGTTGGGTGTGCCCACCGACATGAGCCAAAATTTGCTCGACTGGTCGCACGCAATGGTAGGCATGTACGAATTAGCCCGCTCGCCTCGACAAGAGCAGAAGGCGGTGCGGGCAGCACAGGAATTTGTTGCTTACTTGCGTGACTATGTAGCCATGCGCCGCAAAAAGCCCCAAGACGATCTCCTGTCGCGGTTAATCGAAGCAGAGGAGGCGGGCGAAAAGCTGAGCGAGGATGAGCTGGTCTCGACCTGTATTCTGCTGCTCAACGCGGGGCACGAAGCAACCGTCAACGTGATAGGCAATGGCGTGCGCGCGCTGCTGCACAATCCAGCACAGCTAGTAGCGTGGCGGCAGGATCTAACGATCACGCCGACTGCGGTGGAAGAGTTATTGCGTTTCGATACGCCACTCCATCTTTTCAACCGTTGGGTGCTAGAAGATCTTACGCACAAGGGGCAACAGTTCGCCAAGGGGACGCAGATCGCGCTCATGCTGGGTGCTGCCAATCGTGATCCCAACATTTTTGATGCTCCAACACGGCTCAACCTTCAGCGCCATCCCAATCCGCATCTTTCGTTGGGCGGCGGTATCCACTATTGCTTGGGTGCGCCGTTGGCTCGGCTAGAGTTGCAAATCGCGCTGCCAATCTTGCTCAATCGCATCCCCACTCTTGTTCTCAAAAACGTACCAGCCTATAAAGATACATATCATTTCCATGGGTTAGAATCTCTTTGGCTCAATGTTAAATATCCTCAGTAAATCGCCTTACAAATTTGTCATCTCTTCGTCACACATTTCTCTAAAATATTGTTATATACTTGTCGCAAGTATAGTCTACATATTCACTTCGCAACACTTGCAGATAATGGCGCTTTTACTTTATAGACAATCTCAATTTCAAAATTACTTAAAGAGATGAGATAAAGTAGCGAATTCTATAAAGTAAGAGCCGCTATCTCCACAGATTCTCCATCATTTACCGACTATTCTTACCCACTTCGTCTATTGTTACTCGTTTATTGTTACAACGAAGCAGAACGAACTGTTGATTCCCAATCAATCGCTAGTTCTCTCTTTTAGTCATACTTTGCAGCAGTCCAACATAACATTTTTATCCGAGGTAGGCACTTGAGAAAAATGTTGCTTTACGGCGCGGCTAGATATAAGGCTAATTCAGAAAAGTGATTATATGGATTGCAGCGTTTTTTCAGTTTTGCTGCAGCTATACGCGTATATTTTATTTTTTGGACTATCTCTTCAAGATTGACGATAGCGTCGGTTGAGTACTAACCGATGACGTTATTGCACTGTGCAGCTGGGAACTATAGCGGCCAGATCGAAACTAACTGATAGGGACTGTACCGCTACTTATCGAGAAGATACTTTGGAATTGCCTAAATAGTGCCGTTCTAGCTAGCGCTTATGGATTTAACGATCAATTCGACGCAAATATCTACGCTTATTCGGATCAGCTAGCAGCGCCTGCACAGTGATGGTTTTCAAAGTTTGAAAACTATCACTGGGTGTGGCGAAAAGCAGAGCCAGATATCCCCGAGGACGTATATAATGAAAAGCCACAAATTTTTATCTTATTTCAATAACCGTTCGACAAGATTAACATCCGCCATCAAACCCTTCGCATCGATAAAATTAATCTTTACTTCAGCCATTGTGATCGGATTGCTGTTACTCACACAGACCGTTGCTCAAGCACAGGTACCGACGGTACCAACTGTGCCGACTGTCCCAACGACGGTGCCGACTGTCCCAACTGTGCTGACTGTCCCGACGGTCCCGACGGTCCCAACCGTGCCGACCGTGCCAACGGTCTCAACTATCCCAACCGTGCCGACGGTCCCAACAACGATCCCAACGGTTCCGACTGTGCTGACTGTCCCGACGGTCCCAACGGTCCCAACGGTGCCGACTGTTCCAACCATGCTGACTGTCCCGACGGTCCCAACTGTGCCAACGGTCCCGACTGTCCCGACTGTGCCGACTGTGCTGACTGTCCCAACGGTATCAACTGTCCCAACGGTCCCGACTGTCCCAACGGTCCCAACAGTACCAACTGTCCCAACAACTGTGTCGACGGTCCCGGCTGTGCTGACTGTCCCAACGGTCCCAACAGTACCAACTGTCCCAACAACGATCCCAACGGTTCCGACTGTGCTGACTGTCCCAACGGTCCCAACGGTGCTGACTGTGCCGACGGTCCCAACTGTGCCGACGGTCCCAACGGTGCCGACTGTTCCAACCATGCTGACGGTCCCAACTGTGCCAACGGTGCCGACTGTTCCAACCATGCCAACGGTCCCAACAGTACCAACTGTCCCAACAACGATCCCAACGGTTCCGACTGCTCCGGCAATAGTGCCGACCATACCTACTGTGCCAGTTGTGACCTCTCCCACCGTTTCTCCTACTGTTTCTCCTACGGAAGTTCCAGGGGCAACACCTACAGCCGAACCAGTTGGCTCGATATTAGACTTTAAGTTCAACAAAAGTGCAGACTCATCTATGGTGACGCTCACGGGCGATAGGTTGATCCGTTACACATTGCGTTACACGAACACAGGCAGCATCGATGCACCAACCGTTATTATCGACGAGACGGTACCCGAACACACTACATTCCATCAAGCTGAAAGCGATAGCGGCTGGGATTGTGCCGACGGTAGCCCGGCAGGCACCCGCTGTGCATTTAATATAGGGCTGGTTGCAGCTGGGTCAAATGGTCAGGTAATTATTTCGGTCATTGTTGATCCACTTTTAGATGAATCAATAACCACTATTACGAACAACGCTTCCATAAGCGTGGGCTGGGTTATGGGCGCATCGGTTCTTGCGTCCACTCATAGTAGCAGCGAGGTTACAGTGCAACGCGACACTCTCTTATCTACGGATAATAGTACGGATAACACATTGCCGCAGAATCGTTCATATTTATTGCCAATTATTATTAGATAAGGCCATTTCAAAAAAGAAAATATACCGTATAGCCGCAAGCTAAATCAGAAATCGCTTCAATCTGTATACCTTTATTTTCCTAGTTAAGCCTAAATCGTTCAGTTGCAATAAAGCTGCACTATGCTTACGTTAAACTTGCATCTCTTTACGATGAAGACGACAAAACATCCGCGTAGCAGCAAGCTGAGTGAAACAAAAGGGGGTCAGCACCTCCCAACGGTGCTGACCCCCTTTTGTTTTGACCCCTTCTTACTAAAACCTATCCCTTCATCCGCTCATTCCCCGAATCCAACACCGGCTCCGCGGCCACGACCGCCGGATAACGCACATCGAAATACGAAATCTCTAGTTCCGTGCCTGGCTCCGTATATTCCGACGGCAGATAGCCAAATGCGAGCTGCTTACCCACCGTATAGCCATAATTAGACGTTGTTACGTGACCGATCACCGACCCATTCGAGTGGATCGGCTCGTAGCCAAAGAGCGTGGCCTTGGGATTCTCCAACGTCAGGCAGCAGAGCTTCTTTTTCACCGTCTCTTTCGCCGCTACGGTTGCATCGCGCCCGATAAAGCCACCCTCTTTCTTCACCTTGGCCGTCCAGCGCAGACCCGCCTCGTACAGATTGTACTCGGTATAAATATCGCCCCCCCACAGCCGATATCCCTTCTCCACTCGCATCGAATCCATCGCGCCCGAGCCAGCCGCAATCATCTCGAACTCACGGCCCGCTTCCCACAGCGCATCCCACACCGCCAGCGATTGGTCCATCGGAATATGCAACTCCCAGCCCAACTCGCCCACATACGAAATGCGCAGCGCATAGACCTTTGCCAGCCCAATTTCGATCCACTTGGCCGTGTAATAGGGAAAGCCTTCACTGCTGACATCGTCACCCGTCACCTTCTCTAAAATCTTGCGTGCGTTGGGTCCCCACAGGCCAATTGCGGAGTAAAGATTAGAGACGTCGCGTATAGTGACCGATCCATCTTCGGGCGCGTTACGCCTCACCCAATCCATGTCTAGCGGAAGCGTGCCTTCGCCCACATAAAACCAAAATGTATCGTCAGAGATGCGGCTAGCGGCCAAATCTCGCTTGATGCCACCACTTGGGGTTAGCCAACAGGTGTAGATCACCGAATCGATGGGGCGATCCATTTCGTTAGTGCAAAGATGATTGGCGTATGCCAGCGCACCCGGCCCGCTGATCTCGATGATCGACAGACCGGTCAAGTCGAACATGCCTGCATTTTCGCGCACTTCTATGTGCTCGGCAGCCGCAATCGGCGACCAGAACATGGCCCCCCAGCGATCTCGTTCGGGGATCTGATCTTCGTGCTTCTCTAGCAGCCGTGTATTTGATTTGAACCAGTTGGGCAATTCGATGCCTGCAAAGGGCACCATCTCGCCATCCAATTCTAGATGGCGCATATAAAAAGGCGTCAAGCGGGCATTGCGTGCCACAGTACGCGTTAGGCGTGGATGGATGATATCGTAAACTTCTGCATAGTTGCAATTAGAAAGAGTATTGATATATTTTTGCGTGGTCTGAAAATCGTGGAAGCGGTTGACGTCGCAGGCGCGCATGTCCCACTCCGTTTCGCCATGGGTCATCCATTCCGCCATGGTCTTACCCACGCCACCCGCATGCGTGATCCACGAAGCAACACAGGTCCACAAACCACCGACGTGCGTCTCGCCCATCATGGGGTAGCCATCCACCGAGAACGCAAACATGCCGTTGAACTTGCGCTCGTGGCTCTTGCCCGCATAGATAGGGATCATCTCGTTAGCCAACTTGCGTGCGTCCACATAATCTTCGGGCGTAAAGTCGCGCATTGCCTTCTCGCCCACATCGTATGGGTTCACCGCCAGCGGCTTATGCCAATAAGAACCGATGCCCAGTTTGTTCCAGTGCGCCCGGTAATACATCGTCACATCTAAATCGCGAATCAGCGGGAAGGGGCATTCATCATCGCGATTTTCTGGGTCGTACATGCTCAGTTCCTCCAGCGGTTCCGAGACCATGTACTGGTGCTCAAAGGCCAACAGCGGCAGCGGCACGTTGAATTTATCGCCCAGAATTGGCCCCCAAATGTTGGTACAGATGAGCACATGTTCACACTCGATCTTTGGCATATCGGGGTTGCTGGTTAGGACAGCCGTCACGTGATTGTTCTTAATCTCAACATCTACAATCTCGGTGTGAGAATGGACAGTACAGCCGCCTGTCTTAACCGCCTCAGTAGCCATCGAGCCAGCCGCCCCCGCGCCGGAAACTAGACAGGTCGTTGGGATATGTAGGGCCCCTTTAAAGCAGTCGGGGTTAATAATCGGCCACAGCTCATCTTTGATCTCTTGCGCCGTCATAATGCGCGTCTCCACGCCAAAAGATTGGGCCGCGCTGTGCAGGCGGTGGATGTCTTCCCAGCGCTCTTGGCTACGCGCCAACTCTAGCCCGCCGGTGGCCGTATGCGTGCGCCGCCACTGGTCATATTCGGGCAGCTCTGAGTAAAGTTTAGAAGTATATTGGGCGAAATCGGTCATCAATTTTGAGTGATTAATCGCCCCCACACCGCCCGGCGCGTGCGAGGTCGAACCGTCGTTCTCGTACAGATCGCCTTTATCGACAAGATGGATGTCAGTCCAGCCCATTTTAGCTAGATGATAGGCACAGGAGGTGCCAACAATTCCACCGCCGACGATTACTACTTTTGCTTGTATGGTCATGGTTATTACTCCAACAATATAGGAACTTTAGTTCGTGATTTTAGCTGACCGTACACTTTATGGCACAACGTGTATGGTAACCAGTTCGCGATTTAAAATTAGTACTCAAACGGCTCAGAGCCGAGTACTAAAACATTTATGCCAACTCAAATTACAAAAACAAATTTTTGGTGCTTAAATATAATTTAAAGCTCCATTTCCTGCAACGTATCCGCTGGCAAAACAGGCCGTTAGCAGATAGCCCCCCGTTGGCGCTTCCCAATCTAGCATCTCGCCAGCGCAGAAAAGACCTGCATCTTTTTTCACCATCAACCACTCGTCAAGCTGTTCAAAACAGATGCCACCCGCACTGCTAATCGCTTCTTGTAGCGGGCGCGGGGCAATCAGATTGAGCGGCAGATGTTTGATCGCTTGAGCAAGCGTGGTTGGATCGGAAAATGCGTCGGGCGCAAGCTCGTGCAGCAGACCAATTTGGACACCTTTGAGGTTGGCTTTGCGCTGGAGATGGGTAGAAAGAGAGCGGGCGTTGCGCGACTGGGCAAGCTTTGCCGCAAGCGCATCTTGGCCGCGATCTGGGGCAAGATCGAAATGAATCACGGCTTTGCCACATTGCGCGATTCTATCCCGAATCGGCACAGAGGCGGCATAAATGAGGCTGCCTTCGATGCCGGTTTCGGTGACGACGCAGGCACCTCGTTTTTGGAAGCGCACGCCATGGCTGTTTGCAAATGTAATTTTGACCGACTTGAGCGGCGCACCCGCAAACTTGTTTTGGAAGTGGTCGCTCCAGCCGTTTCTAATCCCCGCTGTGCGAGCGGTTTCTCCAACGTCGAATCCACAGTTGGATGGTAAAAAGTCTGCCACGTGGATGCTGCGCTCTCTTAGCCACGGCACCCACTCTCCGTCCGATCCTAGTTGGGGCCAGCTTGCGCCACCAAGCGCCAGCACCGTCGCGGTTGGGTTAATTGTCTTGGGTCCATCGGGTGTCGAAAAGAGCAGTGCGCCAGTCTCGGCCCAACCTTGCCAACGATGGCGCACGTGAAAATACACGCCAGCCGCTCGCAGCCGCTGCACCCAACGACGCAGCAGCGGTGCAGCCTTCATCCCCTCGGGGAATACACGCCCCGACGAACCGACAAATGTTTCGATGCCTAGCGCACGGCTCCACGTTTTTAGTTGTTCCGGTCCGAATGCTGCAAGCAATGGTTCGATATTTGGCCGCTGCGTGCCGTAGCGCGCCAGAAACGGATCCAACGGCTCGGAGTGGGTCAGGTTGAGGCCCCCTTTCCCCGCAATGAGAAATTTGCGTCCGACAGACGGTTTGGCCTCGTAGAGATCAACGCGGATCCCTTCGTTTGTCAATACCTCAGCCGCCATCAATCCAGCTGGTCCGCCGCCGATAATGGCAACTGTTTTTTGGGCACTCATTGAAAGAATATTCTTATCATAACGGAAGACAAAAAGTTTTGGTTCAATCGGATCTCACGTGATTGCCAGAGTGCGACATGGAGGATCCACGGTGATTGATGGCAATGTCAACGACATAAACCCCGAAGAGCCAAAGTTTTATGGAAAAGTGCCAATCAATAGTACAGTTAGCTACCTCATCAAAGCTATCTCACAGATGGTATCAGACAATAGCTAAAAAAGGATGCAAGATGACCAATCAGCAAATCCCAACCGGAACCCAGTGTGTATGGGCGGGTGAAGATGAATATTTAATGCAAGGAGCCACACAAGTTCCAGTTGTACATAGTGTTTCTTTTGGATACAACGATGTAGATGAATGGCTTGAGGTCGCTTTAGGCAATAAGCCGGGCCATATTTATGGCCGTAATACCAACCCAACCGTCCACATTTTTGAAGAAAAGACCCGTCAGCTAGAGGGTGCAGAAGCAGCGACGAGTGCTTCGACGGGAATGGGCATCATTAGCAGCACCCTCTTTGCGCTGCTCTCGCCCGGAGATCGCATCGTCTCGGTTAAGGATACCTATGGCGGGACCAACGTGATCTTCACTGAATTTCTGTCACGATTCCAAATTGAGGTAACCCTGTGCGACACAACCGATCATGAGGCTATCGAACGCGAGGTGGCGAAAGGCTGTACTGTGCTTTATCTTGAAAGCCCGACCAATCCAACCGTCAAAGTAGTTGATTTGGCTCGGCTTGCCGCAGCAGGGCACAAAGTCGGCGCGACCGTTATTGCTGATAATACGTTTGCAACCCCTATTAACCAGCAGCCTCTCTCTTTGGGTGCGGATTTGGTGCTGCATAGCGCGACCAAATTTCTCGGCGGACATGCCGATGCGCTCGGCGGCGTCATTTGTGGAGAGAAATCGCTGATTGAAAAAATCTACCATTTTCGCGAGATCAATGGGGCCACATTGCATCCAATGGCAGCCTATCTACTCTTACGTGGGATGAAGACGCTCGATCTGAGAATCCGCCAACAGAATGCGAGTGCGTTAACAATTGCCCAGTTTCTAGAATCTCATTCTGCGGTTGGTACTGTGCGCTACCCCGGTTTGGCCTCTAACGAGGGCCATGAAATTGCAAAACAACAGATGCGCGGCTTTGGTGGCATGCTCGGGTTTACTTTGAAGGAAAACAGTTTTGATGCCGTACGCCGATTTGTGCCGCGCCTTAAGTATGCACATGCGGCGGCAAACCTTGGTTCTGTTGAAACAATTGTAGGCCCACCAGCAACGACCAGTCACGTCGAGTGTACTTCTGAAGAACGAGCGGCCATGGGCATTCCCGAAAGCTTACTCCGCTATTCGACCGGTATTGAGGATGTGAATGATCTAATTGCTGATCTGCAACAAGCATTAGCGATTTTCTAGACACAAGATTGTCAAACGACAAAACCGAATTCATATTCAAGATGAGTCCGGTTTTTTTTATGATTCTTCTATCATTACGTCACTAAAAATGTGTCCCAAACGCACCAAATAAATATGGATATCTTTACCTTTGTACTGCTGAATGGTTTCCATTTCCTGTTCTGCTAACTTGCCATAAACGTTAGGGCGGGCGTGGAAAACAACGTAATACCCTATTTTTTCCCCTTCTGTGTCCAAGTAATCAGCCAATTGATCTAACCCCTCCTCGAATTTTTTGGGGCCGCGCCAAATCTTTGTCTCGATAACATATCGTTCTTTTTCATAGCTTAGGATTAAGTCAAGAAAACCGCCGCCTGATGGAGCTTCGGTAAAGACTGAACCGCCAACCTGCCGCACAATCGAATCAGGATAAGCCATGAGCAGATACTGTCCGGTTGCCTCTTGAGGCATAGGGCTAATCTTAAAAGCATCCCGCCCTCGCCGCTCAACAAAAATTCGAAAATTCGACAAAATCGTGATCATGTCCAGTTTGCCGTCTTGGGCATGGACGCGGGCGTCGTGGCCATTTAAAAGTAGATCGCCCTGCGTGCCTAACTCTAGTGGACGTAGATAGGCAATCAATACCTGACGGTAGATAGGATTGGCAATGTCACAAAATCCGTCTGCGTTTTCAGTTACAATCCCGTGCATGTAGAGTTCATGTATTATCGGGTTGTTCAGGTTAAACTGATAGAGTTTCCCAAAGAGGATCCCCAAAACTTCCTCACTATATACTTTAGCGTGACGTCCCAGTGTTTCGAAATTAAAGTTTCGCTCACGCATAATGCGTCGTTCGGCCTCGTCGAGCTGAGATTGTTCGATTGGCTGAGAACGATCTGTGGTGATCTCTTCGGTTAGTATAGCCGCTACACGATTAACGAGAAATGGATGTCCACCAGTAAGATGAGCCAAATTTTCGGCAACGCCCGGCACAAATTTCTGCCCTGTTTCTGCTTCATATTGAGAAAGCAGATCGACCCTCAATCTGAGAAACTAGATCGACGATTAGCTCTCTCCGCGGGACGACATAGTGATCTTTATCGTTGACTGGTCCAAGGGTATTAAAGTATCGCATAGAGTGAATTATAACATACAGTTACGGCCAAATAATGCTCGACGAGCTAATGCTTGGCTTACGCTTCTCCATATACTCACGCAACGCCTCTTCCATCCCCGCATCGATCGGCGGCTTCTCGTACGAGCCGATCAGCTCCTTGACCTTGCGCCCCGCCCGCGTGATCGAATCCTCGGCTCCATTGGCGATCCACGTCTCGCCAGCCTCGTAATCAAAGAGTCCCGCACGATAGAAGGCGGTCTTCATATTGCGCATGGTGTGATCCGTGCCTAAATGGTGACCACCTGGCTCCACCTGATTGATGATCTCGTCCATGGCCCACTCTTCTTCGCTCCAGCGCACGCCCTCTAAAAAGGTGCGGAACATGCCCAGCATCTCCAGATCAAGCACAAATTTTTCGTAGCCCGCGGTCAGCCCCGATTCCAACCAGCCTGCGGCGTGCAGTACAAAATTGGGCTGACATTGCAGCGACGGGAACATGGACATGACGCTCTCGTACGCCCCCTGCGCGTCGATCAGCTTGGAGCTAGAGTATGTTCCAGCTGGGCGAAAAGGGATGCCGTAGCGCCGCGCCAATTGGCTGCTAACGTAGAGCGCCAGTTGACTCTCGGGCGCACCCATGACCGGCGCACCACTTTGCAGATCCACAACCGATTGAAATGATCCGTAAACGCATGGGTTGCCTGGATTTATCAACTGGGCCAGCACAATGCCCGAAAGCGCTTCGGCGTTCAACTGCGCCACCGTCCCCAAAATCGAGACTGGCCCCATTGCGCCCGACAGGATAAAGGGCGTCACGTTGACGATCTGGTTATTCTCGGCGTAGGCGATGAGCAGCGAGAGCATTCGATCGTCGATGCGGCGCGGGCTGCTGACGTTGACGATACAGTGCAGGTAGTGCTTCTGGCGCATGGCCTCTTCGCCGAAAGCTATCTGTGCCATGTTGATCGAATCTTGGCCCGTCATCCCTGTATGGTAAACGCCCATAATCGGCTTGTCGCCCAGCGTGAGATTGGCGTACATCGTGTCGAGATGGCGATGGATGATCGGGATGTCCGCTGGCACACACATTTCAGAGGTGGCGCAATGCAGGTGCGGCGACATCTGCGTCATCTTATAGAAATTCTCCAGATCGTGCAGCGTGCCTTCGCGTCGACCACCCTCAGCATCGGTCACAAAGGGTGGACCGACCACTGGCGCGAAGCAGACCGCGTTGCCGCCAAGCTGCACGTCGTGTGCGGGATTGCGCGCTGACCATGTAAAAGTAGCGGGCGCTTTTTCAACCGATTCTTTTACCAATTCGCGATCGATATAGACAATGTCCCCTTTGACTTTGACGCCAGCCTTGCGGAAGATCTCCAAAGCAGGTTCGTAGATAAAGGCAATGCCGCCTTCTTCCAAGATTTGCATGGATTTGTCGTGAACTTGGTCGATCTGCTCTTCGGTGAAGAGGGTATACGGGGGGATTTTGGCGAAGGGCTGGGTGTAGGCTGTGTTGCTTTGTTCAGCGCTGCGGCGCTCTCGGCGCTCGCGGCGGCGGTCGGTTTGGTCGATTATCACGGGCAAACAGTTCCTTAAATTGCGGGGGAGAAAGTTGACTTAACAGTCGCGGGCAGAGATGTGTTTCGGTGCGTAGAAACAGAGGGAAAGTGTCCTCTGCTATAATGACAGCAGCTTATCTCAGATATTCAATGGCCGTAGTTCTAGATTTGGGCATCTAGCTGAATATCGAGATAGTTAAGAATGTTACGTCCAAAAATGGTTTCGTTTGTAGCAAAATCGCCAGCAATCCAATTTCTAGGTAGAATCGCATTAGCTATTCGACAGTTGTGTTTTTAGTCTGTTGCGAATTTGACATGGATTTCGGCATCAAAAAGGGTTTTCTGAAGCAAAAATACGCCCGTTCTGCAAAATTCAAGGCGCTTCGCCTTTGAAAATATGCACGAATTGTGCCAGATTCATCCTGAGAATCATTTCAGTGTTGCGAAAACAGGCAGATTTAGACCAATTTCGCCTCAAAATCGCTAAAAACCGTGTTAAATCTTGCATCGTTTAAAAACACAACTATCGAGTTAGCTATTCTGACGTCAACTTCGTAAATACCAACAGCTTGGCGCTTACCCCACGGACTGCGAATTGCCGAGGCATGATCAATTGGTGCTTCTATTGAGTTCAACAACCGCATGGGGATAACTGAGCTATGATTTGTTCCCTTACTCCAATCAGCTTTTCGTAGCCAAATTATATCACATATTGCAAGGAGTGTGTCGCACTGATTACATACGGGCACAAGCAAGAGTTGTCATCAAAAGTGCAAAGTCGGGTTGACCTGCGTGCATCACTCAGGTTTAACATTTGCTCGTCATCATGGCACACGTCTCCTTCATCTTGTGAATATGCACGTGATGACAAACCTGAGCGGCGCACGTGAGTTCACTAACAGTTTTTGCTTGACCCATTACACATAGAGGGCGTCCCGAATTTGGGGGAAAAATAAAAACGGCTTTCTGCGGTTGACTAAAATCGGGGTAAAGGTAGCAATCGTGGCTCTGATAGCTGTGATTATTCAATATCACACATCAACTATCCCATGCTAAGATAACTTTCCCACTCATACCACTACGCGCCGCGTCAAAACCCTTTTCGTATTCGGAGAAATCAAATCGATGGGTGATTAGCGGCTCTAAATTTAACCCGCTCTCGATCATTGCTAGCGACTTGTACCACGTATCAAACATCTCGCGCCCATAGATTGCTTTAATGGTCAGCGCCTTAAAAATAATCTTGCTCCAGTCGGTGGGCACCTTGCCTTTTGGGATTCCTAAGATGCCAATATGGCCGCCCATAATCATATTGTCAACCATCTGCTCGAACGCAAGGGGATTCCCACTCATTTCAAGGCCAATATCAAAGCCCTCTTTCATGCCGATCTGTTTCATAACGTCGGGCAACTTTTTCTCCATAATATTGACCGCATGCACGTCTGTGATCTGCTTGGCTAAGTCAAGCCGATAAGAGTTTACATCGGTTAGCACCACGTGGCGCGCGCCCGCATGACGGGCCACTGCCGCGGCCATAATGCCAATGGGCCCAGCCCCGGTAATTAGGACATCTTCACCGACTATCTCAAAAGAGAGGACCGTATGCACTGCATTACCAAACGGATCGAGAATGGATCCAATCTCCAGCGACACGCTATCGGGCAAGGCGATTACATTAAAGGCTGGGAGCACTAAATATTCGGCAAAAGCACCAGGCCAGTTGACGCCCACGCCTTTGGTGTTCGGATCAAGATGGAAGCGTCCGGCACGACTGCTACGGCTGTTGCGGCCAACAATATGGCCCTCGCCCGTTACCCGCTGACCAATTTCTAGATTGTTCACATCTTTGCCCAGCGCATCGATCACCCCTGCGTATTCATGCCCCGTTACGAGCGGGACAGGGACGGTTTTCTGCGCCCATTCGTCCCACTCGTAGATATGAACGTCGGTACCGCAGATTGATGTACGTAACACTTTGATACGCACTTCATCTGGCCCAGGCTCAGGTTTTTGCACATCGGATTGAAGCCAAATTCCCGGCTCGGCCTTTGATTTCACAAGCGCATTCATAAAACACCTAATTCTTCACCCGCTTGGGCAAATGCGGCAATGGCTTGATCCAGCATTTGGGTTGTTAACCCTGCGGACATTTGAGTGCGGATGCGTGCCTTGCCCAACGGCACGACAGGGTAAAAGAAACCGGTCACGTAGACGCCCAGTTCATCCAGCCGATTGGCCATTTTCTGTGCTAGTTCAGCCTCGCCCAACATAACGGGAATAATTGGATGTTCACCAGGCAACAACTCGAATCCAGCCATCTCTAACCCAGCACGGAAGTATTGTGTATTGCCCATGAGCTTCGTGCGCAGATCATCACCGTTGCGGCAAATTTCGATGGCCTTCATGGCCCCACCGACGATGGCTGGCGGTAGCGAATTAGAGAAAAGATAGGGTCGAGAACGTTGGCGCAGCATGTCAATAACTGGTTGGGCAGCAGCTACAAAACCACCCGCCGCACCACCAAGACTCTTGCCTAGTGTGCCGGTCAGAATGTCGGGCTTGAGGCCATAATGCGCCGCAGTTCCCTGCCCTTCGGGGCCAAGGATACCGGTTGAGTGACAGTCATCGATCATCAGCAGCGCGTCATATTTATCAGCCAGTTGGCGCAATTCTGGCACATTGGCAATGTAACCATCCATGGAGAAGACACCGTCAGTCGCGATAATGATAGTGCGAGGGTCGGCCTCTCGCGCCGCTTTTAATTGGGCCTCTAGATCGGCCATGTCATTATTTGCAAAGCGGTAGCGCTTCGCCTTGCAAAGCCGAATTCCGTCGATAATAGAGGCGTGGTTAAGCGAGTCGGAGACGATTGCGTCTTCGTCCGTAAGGAGGGGCTCGAAGACACCACCGTTGGCATCAAAACAGGCAGCGTAAAGGATCGCATCATCTAACTGCACAAAATCCGCTATTGTCTGCTCTAGCTCGCGGTGATAGTCGGTCGTGCCGCAGATGAAGCGGACCGAAGCCATGCCGTAGCCATAGTTCTGCATTGCTTGGGCCGCGGCTTCAATAATCTCTGGATTATTCGCCAGCCCCAAATAGTTATTGGCGCAGAGGTTGATGGTTGGCGCGTCGCTACCACCTTTTTGCACCAAAATTTCGCCCGATTGAGGAGAGGTAATCAGGCGTTCACGCTTGTAGAGACCGTCCTGCTCGATGGCTGCTAGTTCTTGCCGCAGCCGATCGTAGGTTTTCGTTGACATTGGTTCACCTCGTTGTGAGTTAATTGTGAGTCTACTTTAAAGAGCTCATTTTCTATCTGGATGGACAACCCCATCCGTCACCGTATCTCGATGGATGTAGGTCCAGCGACGACAGCCATATGAGTGGAACCACGCTTCGCGCTGCACGCCTTGGGTGTTGTTGCGCATGTAGCCAAAGTCGAACTCCGTCGCCTCTTCGCCCTGCGCCTTGATTTCGTCTGGCACAATCGGTACCTCGCCATAAACAAACTCTTCGACTGGTCGTTCGCCACAATTCTTACACGGTATTTTTATACTCATTCTCTACTCCAAATCGTTCAAACTATTCAAGTTATATTAGAGTTGTTCCTAAATAAGGATATGCCCAGGTGACTGTCACTTCACATGCGGTTTCGCTTTGGAAACGAAGGGGCTAAAGTGACAGTCACCTATTCGTGCTTAATTGAGAGCAACTCTATTGTACAAATCACATTGTAATGGACTCAACAGTCAATTTAGAAAAAAGGCGGGACTCTTTATAAGAATATCGCGTAATCGTAGACCAAAGATGATAGTCAATCACCTATTGCTCGCGTAAATTTAGGTGAACTGTTACAATAACCCACATTGTTAGGAGAGGAAGAAGATGTGAATGCTTACTGTGAATTAGGACGCAGACGAGCGCAGAAAAAGTATTAAAGATCTGCGGAACCTGTGGTCAAAATAGTTATTGAACTCACCGTTTTGGTTGCGATACACTCACATACTGCTGTTAGCGTAGCACTTTTCACACAACCGGCACTTTTTACACCCGATGGCGAAGAGCCTATATTCAAAAGATATGCGACTGAATAAAGAACTGTTCTTAACCCAGCTCGAAAAATCAATTGCGGCAAGAAAATTATTGCTGGCATCCGATGAAAAACATCTATCTGCCTGTCGACTATTCAATGGTCATTTAGAGAGCTATCCAGAGTTGGTAATTGATCTGTACGGCACGACCGCCCTTTTCCACAATTTTGCAGACCCACCAGGCGACGGAGATCAGCTAATCCAGTTTGCACAATCGCACATCCGAGAGCAGCTCCCTTGGCTAGAGTCAATTGTATTAAAAGAACGAAATGGTGTAACGACCGAGGCTAAACAGGGATACCTGCTTTATGGTGAAAAATTACCCACCAGAGTGCGAGAAAACGGGATCTGGTATGCGGTTGATTTGCTCCTCAATCAGGATGCCAGCTTTTATCTTGATACGCGCAATGCGAGGCACTGGTTAGCTAAGAATTCAGCCGAACAGAGCATGCTCAATACCTTTGCCTATACTGGGAGCCTAGGCGTAGCTGCCCAAGCTGGTAACGCAAGTAGAGTCGTTCATACTGACCTGAATCGGCGATTTCTTAATATGGCGAAAACTTCGTACACGCTAAATGGTTATCCGATTCACAAACGAGACTTTCAAACGGGCGATTTCTTTCCTCAAGTCAATCGTCTTAAGAGAGAATCAGAGCGCTTTGACTGCGTGATTCTTGATCCACCTTTCTTTTCATCGACCGATCATGGCACTGTAGATATGGCCACTGACTCTGTGCGCCTTATCAATAAGCTGCGTCCGCTCGTTAAGGATGGCGGTCGCATTATTGCCATCAACAACGCTCTCTATCTTAGCGGTGCAGACTATATGAACACGCTACAATCGCTGTGCAAGAATGGCTTTGTCGAGGTAGAAGAGATTATTCCCGTGCCAGAAGATATTACCGGGTATCCTCATACTATTCAGCTAGACCCTGTCTCTGATCCTGCCCCATTTAATCATTCCACAAAAATTGTGGTGCTGCGGATTTTTCATAACCATAGGCCATAACGCGTGTGGTTGATCCGTACGCAACAACCGCATTCAATGGCAATACCCTTTATATCGAAACCATTTGCATCGAGCGATTAATGCGTTCCAGCGGATCCTCGATCCGCCATCGTTCGATCCTTCTCAAATCGATCCCACGAAAAGGGAGCGACATCTCTCTGGCGTCTTGCCCGTGGTTCCACTAGTACGGCCGTCGTCTCGCCGCCAGCCGTACTAGTGGAACCACGCCTCACGCTGCACGCCTTGAGTGTGTTGTTGTGCATGTAGCCAAAGTCGAATTCATACTCTTCCCCGCCCTGCGCCTTGATCTCGTCTGGCACAACGGGTACCTCGCCATAAACAAACTCTTCCACGGACCGTTCGCCGCAGTTTTCACACGGTATTTTGATGCTCATTCTAATCTCTCGAATCCTACGCTCGGTATATCATATTTGTTGATGGTTGGTAAAAAGTAAATAGCATTCCCCAATGCAGCTTGAGTCTAGCTAACTGTATTGGGGGATGCTAACCTTTCTTTATTCTATTTTATTATTTTGTTTTCACAAATGTATACTTGCGCAGGTTCATGTCAGATGAATTATTGCAACCGTGTGGGGCAGCTTGTGTACGCTACCTCTTGTGTCTCAACATTAACGTCAAATTCACATGAATCTCGACCATCTATAAGCAGCAAGACGTTTTGCTCAAATCTACGAACAGAGAGCAGTGCATTCTGCTGATCGTCTGTTGCGATTGTGCGAGATGAAAACACCTCGATTGCTTTGCCCGACTCATTTACGGACCAGAAGTCGGTATCGCCACCCAAGACTGGACACCACATCGTATTTAATTCGGCCACAAGATGAGTGCTGTCCGAAGAATAATGCACTTTATTGATTGCGCCACCGTCTACGTACTTCGCATCAAATGTTGTTGTAGAAAGTACCTCGGCTGTAATCGTATCAAATTCAGTGGCAATGATCTCAACGCTGCGAGAGAGCACTGCAATTTTTTGAAGGTCGGGCGAGAGTTTGATATCTGCCATCTCTCCCGAGACAACTGTTTCAATTGCGCCATCCGTCACATCAATGCGTTGCAGAGTATTAAAGACCTCTAAATCTTCGCACCCGTCAATTGGTAACAGGTTGGCAAAGTAGAAATAGCGACCATCCACTGACCAATCAAGCTGGACGGGGGCAGCAAATCCCATTGCAGATTCGCGCACTTCATCGATTGGTGCAAAGCGCTCACCCGTCTCCTGATTTTTCAAAATTAGCTGAATCTTAAACAGGTCGCCACCTAGATCTTCTGTCGTTTGGGTTACAGACCAAATGCCATACTCTGATACTGGCCGTCTCGAATTTTCGCTCTCCTCTTCGGTATTTTCGCCAATGCTCTCTGGGCACATCTGTGACGTAATGCGTTTGGAGGCCAGGTAAATGCTATAATCACAGTTATTAGCTGCATCCATTAGCTGCAATTGTTCGGCGGTTAGCACTCTTTTCTCTAACATAACTGAGGCATCGTCAAGCTGAAGGTCTGCGGATGAGAGCAGTAATGGCGACTCGCCTGCTGGATCGATTAACTGGTATGCCTGTTCGCCACCCAACACCGGGCAAGGGTTATCGTGTAGCTGTGCCACAAGCCGAGAGCCATCCTCTGACCAGTGCAGCAGATTGTTCAAGGTACCACCCACAAAGGCTTCGGACTTGTCGAAAATCTTGGTTTGCGATGTAGTTTCAGCCGAAAGGGTGTCAACAATATCGACCGTAATATTGTCCAAGTCACTCTCCGAATAATTATTGTTCCAGAAGGTATTCATGATAGCAAGTTGCGTGCCATCGGGCGAGAGCAGAACATCGGCCAAATAGTCGTTGCTCAGCAGATCGGTTGCGCCTGTGTTTACATCAAGTCGGCTCAGGTTTATGTAAAATGTGGGCAATACTTCGCAGCCATCAGCAAATCCACTTTCGGCATAGTACACATATTGACTATTTGACGACCATCCAAATACATACGCCTCGGTCGACAGCATGGTCAACTTTTCGCTTTTAGAAATCGGCGTATGGACAGTGCCGCTTTGATCTGTAACAGTAAGCGTGACTGTTCGGCTTCCGTCCGAATCCACTTTACTTGCAGACGCGACCCACTTTTCATCGGGCGAAGGCCATGTCACGGTCAGTTGATTGTTTGGTGCGTCTGGCGATGGTGTTTGTGGCCCGTCACTACCGTCTGCTTCAACATCTGGTCCAATGCCTGTTCCAACAGTTGCCAACGGTGTAGGTGCGGCAAGTATAGGCTCAACTTCAGTTGGCCCTGCTGTCTCGCTGGCGACGCCTCCGGTTGTTTCGGTGGTTCCATTTGGTTGAGCGATTTGGTTCACGTTTGTATAGACAAACCAGCCAGCCGCTGCGACGAATATGAGTGCGATTGCTGCGCCAGCAAGTTGCGTAAAGATAGATCGGTTGTTCATTTTAACTTGTCTCCTATTGTTATTTGATTTGTGTTGCCGCCCTGTATAACGGGCAGAATCCAAATAGGAAACGGGTGACTTTTCGATCTCTCTATTTTCGTTGTATGCAACGAGCATTGCCGCCTTTATCCGTGCATCTGCGCTGGCCGAAGGTTTGACACGTGGCTGCCGTAGTGCGGCTGCCGTCTGCAAAATGGGCCATAGTTCTTTATAATGTTTTGGGTATTGCTGCAAACATTCTTCAATTGTCGCACCATCTGCCAAACGCTTTAAGCAATCGTCGATAACTCTTTTCTTTGAACGAGGATTAAGCATAGCGCACCTCCGGTCGGATCTGGCGTTGGAGTGCTGAGATGGCTCGTCGCGTCAATGTTTTGATAGCGCCTTCGTTACGGTTTAATATTTTGGCAGTCTCTTTTACACTCATTTCACTCATAAATCGACAAATCAGCACGTCGCGCTGCGACTCGGTTAGATTCTCCATTGCGCTGCGTAGCGTATCCAAATCAGAGTTCAACATGACATGGCTGTCGGGCAATGATGCCGTGTCCTTCATACTCTCAGAAAGCTGCGTATGCTTATATTTATCTAGGTCTCGGTAATAATCAATAATGTGGTTGCGCGCAATTGTGTATAGCCATGCGATGAGCGGGGTGCTCTTGATCTTGTACGTATGCAAGCTAGAGACCATGCGTACAAACACATCAGCCGTGATATCCTCGGCAATGTCTGGGTCGCGAGTCACGCGGTGATAAATGTACGTATAGACGCAATCCCGATGCTCTTCATATAGTGCTACTACAGCGGATTGATCGCCCTGCTGCGCCGCGCGAATTAATTCGCGTTCGTTTGTTGAAACACTCAAATTCGGACTCTCCTTTGAATCCTAATGCGTTCCAGCGGATCCTCGATCCGCCATCGTTCGATCCTTCTCGAATCGATCCCACCCAAACGGGGCGATCAACTCCGGCGTCTTGCCCGTGGCGATCAACTCCGCCATTGTCTCGCCACCAGCCGGAATCGCCTTAAAACCCCACGTGCCCCAGCCAGTTGTGATCAGGAAATTCTCGACCGGCGTCAAACCCATAATCGGCGAATAGTCAGGCGACATATCGCATACACCTGTCCACTGGCGCAGTACCCGCAGGTTGCGCATAAAGGGCAGGAGCGTTGTAATGCGGAACGAACAATTCTGGATCAGATGGTGGCCAGATCGATAGTTGAACGACGGCTGCGGATCAATCTCTGCCCCCATCAACATCTCGCCACGTGCGGTCTGCGATACGTAAAAGAGCAAGCTTGTCGACGCCACAATCGGATCGAAGGTGCGTGCATAATGGTTCGTCACATATGCCTGCAATGGGTGCGTGCGGATCGGCAGCCGGAAGCCCGCCATGTCGGTCACTTGAGTCACGTGACCACCCACCGCACACATCACCTTATCCGCATACATGTCGCCATGGTTGGTCGTCACGCCGATGACTTTGTTGCCCTCTTTCAGCAGATCTAGTACCTCTGTTCGCTGGTGGATATGAACGCCCCTGCGATTCGCGCCCTCGGCCAGCGCCCAGTTGACTCGATCATGCCGCGCGGTTGCGCCTTCTTCGTGCCACGACGCGCCCACAACGGGCCAAACGCCGCCGCCCGTAATGTCGATTTCGGGGCAGATCTCTTTAATTTCGCTTGGCGTCACAAAGCGAGTCTTGGCCCCAAACGCAGTGTTGATCTCGGTCCGCGCCATCTCCTGCCGCACGTCCGCTTCTGAGTGGGCCATCCAAAAGATGCCCTTCTTCTTGAACATCAGCCAGCGGCCTGTCTCTTCTTCCAGCGAATGGTAGCGCTCTAGTGAGTGCTGATAAAATTTGACCGCTTCGGGGATACCATAGTTCGCGCGGATCACGGTAGTGTTGCGCCCCGAATTGCCGCCGCCGATGTATTTGCGCTCCAGCACGGCTACATCGGTGATATCGTGTCGCGTAGCCAGATGATAGGCGGTAGACAAACCATGCCCGCCGCCACCAATAATAATCACATCGTAGGTTTTCTTGGGTTCGTACCAGGTCAGCTTGACCTGTTTTTCCATAAACTCGTTCATATCAAATAATTCCCCACTCAACTTGCCTTATGTAGCCGCTTTACCCCTGCCGCAAACCGCTCCAACGTGGTCGAAAGCACGCCCCGCTCTATCATAATCTCAATCAGATAAAAACGATCTGTATTCTTCACGGCGTGATTGAGCGCATTGCGTAGCTCTTTGCGCGTTGTCACGCGCCGCCCATGACCACCCAGCGACTCGGCCTGTTTTGCAAAGTGCCAATCATCCAAATCGTTAAAAGCAGACTCCGGCTGAAAGGTACGCAGCATCTCCCAGCTAGAATTGTTAAAGAGCAGCACAATCGGGTTCCAGCCGTAGCGCCGACAATTTCCCAGCTCCCAGCCCGTCATCTGAAACGCACCGTCGCCCACCAGAATTAACGGACGCTTCCCCGTTGCGGCCTGAACGCCCAGCCCCGCGGGAACACCAAAACCCATGGTGGCGTAATAGCCCGGTGCAACCAACTCGGTATTCTCCATCTCCAGCGCGGTAAAGAGACAATCGCCCATGTCCGCGGCAATTGGCATTCGACCATGCTTGTCCATAAAATCGTTCACCGCGCGGGCAATATCCGTGGGCGTAATACGTTCAGCATCTGCCACCAAATCACGTGGACAGCCCTCGCTCTCGATCACCTGTGTTGGATGGTCGGCAGGCAAGCGCTTAATCATCCCGTCCAGCAGCGCCTCGATTGGAATGTGCACATACGTTCGGAAACCAACCCGCACCGCTTCATCTTCCACGTGAATCATGTGGCTCATTGCAAGTTTAGTGGCCGACACGCCGATATTTGTGTCCGACAGGATCACGCCCAAGAGCAGCAGCGCATCCGACTCTTCGACCAGTTCGGTGAGCGCTTCGTCACCTGCTACACCCATATATGTGCCCAGCAGCGGTGACTCGTGATCCGCCAGCAGACCGCGCCCCATAAAGCTCGTCACCACCGGAATGCCCAGTCGATTGGCGACTTCGGCCACTTTCGTCTCCACGCCGTAACGCCGCGCCTCGATCCCAACCATTAGCACCGGCGAACGCGCCGCGTGGAGTGTCTCCAGCACATCTTCCACACAGGCGGCGAGCGCTTCCCTATTATATGAAACCGCGGCCATCGGCACCACAGGATCACACGCTTCGAGCACCTGATCGCGCGGCACCTCGATATAAACTGGGCGAGATAGGCGTTTGCACTGAGACAGCGCCTGGGCAATTTTCTCTGGCGCTTCTTCTGAGTTATCCAGCCGGATCTGATCGCACGTAATCTGCTTGTAGATCTCCAGTTGCGAATCGAGCGACTTGGCCTGATGGTGCAGCAGCAAACCGCTCTTGCTTTCATAAATACCCGGCGCACCCGAAATCACTACCAGCGGCGATTTTTCCGCATAAGCCGCTGCCACCGGATTCACCATGTTGAGCGCGCCTGCGCCATAAGTTACCGCGGCCACGCCTAAGCCACCATGCAGTCGCGCTGCGGCGTCCGCTGCAAAGCCCACCGCCGGTTCGTGGCTCAACGTGTAGAGCGGCAAGATTTTTGATTCTTCAATCACTTTAAAAAAAGGCAGCGCAAAGTCACCCGGAATGCCGAAAATTTCCTGCGCGCCATGTTCTTTTAATGCGTTCAATAAAGCTAAACTTATATTGGTCCGTTTTGTCATGTTAGGTAGTTGAATTCGTTTCTAACTGCTATATCTTTACAATGCCACTCTGACTTTAGGGGCATGATGTATCGTACCCCACTGAAAATACTGGACAAAGTTTATCGTAGCCGATCTGCCAGCTCATGTGCGTAGGGCGTTTGCACCACAAACAAGACCAACGCGTCATCAAACCACAATTTCGTTGCAATTCCAGCGACCGCCCCTTGCACAAATGCGGGTCGGTCCGATGGCATTTCCCATTCGGCCAGCCGTGCCAGTAGATCGAGCGCGTGAGTTTCGTCCACCCATGCGCCCGAAAAGGCGCCTTCGTTTAGGAGAATAGCGTGTGGGTCATCGGATAAAATCGCGTCCGTTTGCGCTGCGGTTAAGACGGGCATCACAAAGCATTCGTCGGGCGCAAAGCGTAGGCAAATAGACTCGTTGCCAAGGGGGACCACGTTGACCATGGTCCGATCAATCACATCTTTTTTCGAAACGATACGCGTGCCAGCCAGCCGCACAAACGAGAGTTCTTTATACGCGTGCACGAGACGCCTCCTTATCATAAAACGGCACAGCCACTCGACGCGCCTCCATGCCGTTAATTGTCACTTTTTCGGGCAACTCGCCATCAAAATAGTCGAGCCAGCCCAGCGCCACGCCGCGGCCCAGCGCCCACGACCACGCCGAGGAAGTGACGTGCCCAGCAAACTCGTTGCTGCCATTTTTATCTTTGTGCCAAATGATGGCCCCTTCATTGGGCGCGCCCTCGGCAATCTCGAAGCCAACCAGCATCTTGTCGAGCGGAATTTTGTTGGTGCGCAATACGGACGCTCGACCCAGAAAGTAGTCCTTGTCGAGCTTGCACATCCACTCGTGGTGAATGCGTCGTGGCGTCGAATCAAAGTCCGTATCTTGGCCCACAATCACGTGGCCCTTCTCTAGCCGCAGCGCAGTCAAAGCCTCTAACCCGTGCGGCTTGATGCCCAAATCGTGGCCCAGATCCATGAGCGCTTGCCACAGGTCGACCGACCGTTCCACAGGGTGATGCAGTTCGTAACTCAGTTCTCCCGTAAAGCTCAGGCGGAAGACGCGGCAGGGCACGCCCGCAATGTCCATGTCGGCAAAGCGCATAAAGTTGAGCGGCTCGGCCATGCCCGCCCGTTTGAGCAGTTCGTTTGCCAGCGGTCCGGTGACGTTGATAGCGCCCTGCGTGTACGTTTGGTTGATCAGACGCACGTCCATGTCGAAACCGTCGGCCCAATCGCGGATCCACATTTCGCTGTGGCTTGTGCCGCCCGAGGTGAGCGTGAGAATGTAGCGGTCGTCGGCCTCTTTGCCGATTAGGCCGTCGTCCATGACAAAGCCGCGCTCGTTGAGCAGCAGCACGTAGCGAGTGCGCCCTTCTTTGATTGTGGAAACTTTGGTGGGGTAGAGTTTTTCTAGGAAAGCCAGCGCATCGGGGCCGGTGACCGTCATTTTGCCCAACGTTGAGACATCCATTATGGAGACGGCCTCGCGTACGGCCCAGTATTCGGCCTGTAGGTTGCCATAGTTCCACGGACGCCACCAGCCGCCCGAGCGCTCCATTTGCGCACCGAGGTCGCGATGTACTTGGTCGAGCGCGGTCTTGGCGGTGGGGTGATGGTGGCTGCCCGCCGAGATCTCGCCGAGGGTGAGTTGGCGGTTGACGGGGCGGGCGGTAAAACGATCTTGCAGTTCGCCGCCGCGGGCTTGGATAAAGCTGCGCATGTAGGGGATGCAGCCCATGCCTTGGCAGGTGCCGGTTCCGGCCAGTGTCGAGCGTTTGATCAGCTCCATTTCGCGGAAGCCGCTCTCCCATGTGTAGTCGAGATCCGAGAGTTTGATACCCGAGCAGGCGCAAATCATGCTGTCGGGCTCGGTGGGGCAGGCTGGCACGGTCGCATCGATCGTGGCTTCGCCAACGGCGCGCACGGGCAGATCCGCACCCATTTTGTGCAGCGCGTTACGCGGGTGCAGGCCAAGGCCCATCACCACGGTGTCGCAATCGTGGGTGGTTTCGTTGCCTGTTGAGTCGCGCATGATCACGGCGTTAACGTTACCCACGCTGTTGCCCTCGAAGCGAACAATATCGCCGGCGACTATTTCATGGTCGATGCCGTTGGGTGGCGTGCCAATTGCCACGACTTTGCCCAGCTCCAGTCCCGCGGCAGCCAATGATTCTGCTGCCCGTGTGGTCATCAGCCCGGCCAGATAGGATCCCGGCGCAACGGGTTGCAGTTCGGCCGCGCCCGTCGCCACGATCACTTCTTCCTTGGCGTGAATGTGCAGCATCCCGCTATCCGTGCGCGCCACCACCAGCGGACCAGCATAAATGCCGACGGCTTCTTCGCCCTTGTTCGCGTCGACGGTGATCACGCTTTTGCCCGCTGCTTCAGCCTCTGCCTTGGCCGCGGATCCCGATTCACCTTGGCCGATCACGACCACGTCGCAGAATAGATTCTGAGCGTGGGTCTCGGCGCGCAGCCGATCATCCACTGGCAGCGGCGGATACTCGCCGCAGAGATGTTGCCGTTCGACGACCATGCCCGGCTTGGGTGTCACCTGGCAGGTGCGGACATACGCGATCCCGTCGACGGTGGCCAAGCAGTGCGGGCAATCGCCCCCGCAGCAAAGGGTCCCGCCGCCGGTAGGGTGCTGATCCGCTTTGAGCATGGCCGAGAGGACGCTGTCCTGTTCGGTAATCGGAACGGGGGTTCCGTCTACGATTATGCGCATAGTTTGGTTGGTTCCTGTTTGTTCAAGGGGTGGAAATTATGAGATGGGGTGATGATAGTTCATTGGGTGGCGGTTTTGCAAGTGGGGCGGGTTGGGAGTAGGGGCTGGTTTTGGATGGTGGAATTGCTTCCGCAGTATTGATTATCGTAATTGGGTATGCTACACTCTGACTTAGTTAATAGTATGCTCATGAAGCATAGTAGAGTACTTTTAGGAGAGACACATGTCTGTCGCTGTGACGCTAGAAAAGATGTCGTTGCCATCAACCGGAATTGTGAAATTACAGGTTAACTATACATTTGACCTCAAGATTTCTGCTGGGGAGGCTCGTCAATTGGTCCATTTGTGGCTGGTTGGTGATGTCAGCTATATGATCCGTGCAGATCAGCCAACGCTTGTAATTGACGAAGATAAATCAGGTGAGCCCGTCGCGCATTGGCGGATTCCCGCCATTCTCACTGCCACGCATTTGGGAGATGTGGGGATTGTTGGTCAGGTGGATGTGGATGTTGTGACTGGTAAGATACGGGATAAAGTGCGCACTGCCGAAATCATTTTGGCGAGTGCGAAGAAGCTCGCTGCAACGATGCCAGCATATAGACCAAAAAGCGATCCGCCTGCTGAGTTTCTTGCGGCTGATTTGAAACCGACGGTTGCATCGCCCACTGGAAATCCACTAGAAGTTCTTCAACGCACGGATTAGCAAATGCTGTTTAAACCACCAGCGACACATATTATTGCTGTCCCTCACATCCAACAACGAGATACGGGCAATTGTTTGGCAGCGTGTGCAGCAATGATTTGTACCTATCTTGAAATGTCCGTGCGGTATGAGAGGCTAGTCAAGCTTCTTGGGATTCAACCGGGTGTTGGAACTGCTTTCTCTAAAATAGAAACGCTCAGCAGCTTGTCTCTAAATGTTGTCCATCAAACGGGTGGTCAACTTTCGCAACTCTATGAGTTACTCAGTCTTGGTTGGCCGATCATTACCAGCGTGCAAACAGGCGATCTACCCCACTGGCTAGGTCAAAACACGCTTCATGCCGTTGTTGTTGTGGGCATGTCTCCGGAGTATGTTTACGTCAACGACCCCGCTTTCTCGGTAGCGCCCATTCAGGTGCCTATCGGCGAATTTGATTTGGCCTGGCTTGCACAAGATGAACGCTTTGCGATTCTAATCCCCTAAGACATCATCACCTTACCACAATCTTATAGTGCCCTCTCCAGTTATCCTAAACAGCATCCTCTAGATTATCCCAATCCTTTTCGAATGATGCCAAATTCATATTGCTCCAAAACGTAAAGCTTTTATTTGATTAAACATTAGGGAATTCTGTCCTCATAGAGGATATATTTAGAGCATCAGCCAGCTTTCTTGCCGATATTGGAAAGTTCAGCCGGTTGGGTTGCAGAGTTGCCATTAAGATGTTCAATAATATCAACAGCGTTCTTAACTGGTTCAGATAAATTTTTACGTTCAAGTTCTAATTTTTCTTGTAAAAATTTATGTTTAAGTTCAAAATCAGCAAATACTTCGCTCCACTTCTGTACATAAATTTTGTATCTATCAACAGAATAAACTAAAGAGCGCTCACCGTGGCGTTGTGAGTTTTGCAGCTCCAGTTCTATATATCCGGTTGAACTAAACCTATTCCCGACTAAATGAAATTCCCACGTCGCATTACTGCCGTTAAATTCGGGTTGGCTAAGTATTACGCTCATATATTTCTTGACTTGACTGAGTTCTTTCTCACCTAAGGCGACATTAGGATGCTTCAGTTCAATGACTACATTATGTATCGAATTTGCATTGAAAGCCTGACGTACCATAAAGATATCCATCTCTTTGTTCTTATCAGGATGCTCAATTGAAACATCTAAAGCTTTGCCTGTTAGATGGTGTGTATGTCTTCTGAGCGCTTCTTCAAATTTTGGCTCTGCGGCGGTTACTAAATGGTATTGTTCACCAAATATCCAGTAATGACTCTCAATAAATTTTTGGATATGATCACGTTCATTAGCCTTTAAATCTGGATTGTAAACAAGTGATTTTAATTCATCGATCGCTTTATAACGGTCCTCAATCAACTTAATTGTTTGGATGATGTTTGATAGTTTCGTTGTGCGAAGCAAATGTGAAAATTCTTCTCGCTCGCCTGAATCTAGGTGTATAATTCCATCTAATAAATCCAGAAGTTGATCTCTTTCTCCAGAATCGATGATTAGGTTTAAGAAGTGAACAAAGATTTTCTTCTGCTCAATATTTAGTGAATTGAAAATCTTTGGTTCAGCCTGATATAGTGCCCTAATCATACTTTCAAGTTCACGTCGTCGATGTAAGTCCCAATCATTGTTAGAAAATTTAGGGAATGCACCGCTTCGTTTGAAATCCTGAATTAGGGTATCCGTATATTTTTTCAGGAATGGACGTCGCTTGTCTTGAAGAAATTGTTCAATAAATTTCAGCAATTTTTGAGTTGTTTCATTTTGAGGAAGACCGGATAGCAGGGTAGGCTGTTCTTCTATTTCATCTAACCCAAAAATAGGAGATGCGTTGTCAAAGAAATCGCTGCGAATAAAAACACTATGATAAAATCCATCCCCTTTGTTATTTAACGTTGTTGTTTTTTTATGGATTTCCACACCCGCTGAATCGATGAAATAATATCTTGAATATTCGCGGTGAAGACTTTCCGTCCATCGAATGTATTTGATATGAAATTTTTCGCTCCGGATATTGTGTTCAAATTCCTTTCGCTCACCAATATTTGCTTCATACCCAATATCGATTCCATTAATCTGCAACTTATATCCGATGTTTAGCTCTAGAAACCAGCCAAATTCTCGAACAAGATAGTCAAATATCTCCGATTCAAAATCATCATAGATAATACTGTGAATACCCGTAAATTCAACAATTGTGCCTGTTTCTTCATCGGTAAGTTCCTCAGGAGATTCGTCATACCTGTCTAGTTGGTCTGAGGATATCTGCAGAGAGTATTCATAGTTAATATCATCGGTATTTCTGTACACCGTCGTCCACTTTGCATTCGTTGCAAATCGGAAGAAAGTTAGCCGTCCAACACCATTTTTACCATGAATTGCCGAGATTTTTCTATGGTTTTCGGAATCTATCTCCTTTTCTGATTGGAAAAATGGTTTGAATTTATCTTGCAACAAATCATGCCTGATACCATAGCCGTTATCAGCAATTCGAATATCGGAAATCGTCCCAATTTCATTAGAATTCACTTCTATGTTTATAGTTGTTGCTTTAGCATCAAAACCATTCCAAACATATTCAGCTATAGCTTTCGGAGTATTGTATTGCTTTAGTGCCTTTTTGATGCCAGATGAGGTAATTAAAACATTTTGCATTCAGGTATGCCCCATAAACTATGCACATGAGCGGATCCGTGCACGGTCTCGACCGCGTTTTTCGTAGCCAAAGCCCAACAAGCAAATCTAGTTTTTGCATTTTTGTTCAGGTGCCTCTGAGTAAGTCTGGGGAGCATTTTGTTCAAATTGATACTAGCTGTTGCCATAGAGTTTATACGCTCCTAATCTGCACTTACAAGGTTTACCATACCAATTTTGACTCAAGTTTTGCTCATTATAGCATTATTAGAAAGCCACTTAAGCACTTGCGAAACTTACGGATTAACAACCTTAACATCAGGCCAATCGAAATCCTGCATATGTCGTTCTTCCGTATTTCAATTTTTCATGCACATTATAACAGAAAAGCGGACCTGTTTCCAGAGTCCGCCAACATAATGTATCTATTTAGTTTTACTGCCTGTGCGCAAACACGTCAGCCCGCGGGAACGTGATATAGATCTCTCCAATCATCGTAGATTGCACCCGTAAATTATAGAAGATGTGCAAACAACAACGCTGGTGGCAAAAACAAAATGCGAATCACACGGGATACCACGTCCCCAGCACGGACCAAGCATAGTTACGCACTCGAAGCATTTCGTGGTCCGTGCCGGGGACGTGTAGCCAGCTACTTCAAGACCGTTTCACGCAACCGAAAATTCGGTAATCTTGCGTCGTTCGGGTCGATAAAATCCAATAACGATCTCGTCGTTCGGAACACCCGCTACAAGCAATTCCTCTACAATACCAACGTCTGTATTATCACGCTCAACCCAGATCTTATCATCTTTAATTCGTAGATGTAAGGAGACCGAATGAACACGATCGGTCTTGCTCCACCCTACATCTAGTAGAAGATAACTGCCATTACGTTCATCAAACATTGGGAGCGTTTCAACGTCACCATAGCTCAACATGTATTCCGCGTGTTGAGAGAGAATCCGCTTTACAATGCTTCGGTATTGGTAGCCAGTTCCAAGAATTTATCGTCTTTTGGATCACAACATTCAGCGATAGTCTCCGTAACGTTAATATATACTGCATCTCGAACCATTGCGGAGAGAAACTGCAAACGCTCTTCCTCGGTCACATATTTATTAAACTTCTCACGGCGCAGAACATCATTGAGTTCGTTCAATACATCTATCGAAATCAATAACTTCCCGTGGTTCTGAGCCTCATCCAACGCTTCTCTTGGAACGGATCGCTTCATCAGTAGCGCGCTAACAACAGTATTGGTATCAAAGACAAAGCGCAGTTCAGTCGTCATTGAGTAAAGCATCCAAGATTTCAGGCGTTAAGCCTCGTTTGTGCGCGTTATCGCTTATCTGATCCATTAAAGCAGGCAGAGATAAATCTTCAAATTCTCGCAACCAAAGACCAATAAGCAGACCTAGCTTTTCTTTTTTCTGTTCAGATGCCTCTAAGTAAATTTGAGCAGCATTTTCTTCAAGTTGGATGCTAATTGTTGCTGTAGACATTGCACACCTTTTCGGTAATTACAGGACTCATCTATACGAGTTTTGATTCAAATTCCACCTAATTATAGCACAGTTTTTCGCTGTTTTTCACCCTACACGCAAAGACAAAACGCGAGTCACACGGGATACCACGTCCCCGGCACGGAGTGAATAAAGTTTCGATAGCGGATCTACTAGAACTACGTGCGGGGACGTGTATCCAGCTACTTTTGGGCTAAGCAATTAAACTACAAACACAGCCCCTCGCTCACTTCCCACAACTTGCGCGCCGCGTCCTCGTCCTGCGCC
>ENA-ORXM01001571-ORXM01001571.1-marine-metagenome-genome-assembly--contig:-NODE-1571-length-31266-cov-3.903139_pt1 | contig 31266 bp, 31 predicted proteins | sample MGYA00237867_ERZ511480 | MGnify/ENA primary metagenome ERZ511480 (study PRJEB26309, sample SAMN06266103) | marine metagenome | isolation source: Algal blade | place: United Kingdom:Sidmouth, United... | reverse complement strand
CTACGATACGCTTGCCACCGAGGGGCAGGCACCGCCGATTATGATTATCAGCTGCTGTGACAGCCGCGTTGATCCCGCCACCGTGTTCAACACCGTCCCGGGGCAAGTGTTCGCGCTGCGCAATGTTGCCAATCTGGTGCCGCCATATGAAACGGGCGGCGGGCTTCATGGCGCATCGGCAGCGATTGAATTTGGCGTAACCGGCTTGCACGTCAAACATATCGTGGTGATGGGGCACGGCAAATGCGGCGGGATCAGCGCCGCGTTACAGGGCGGAAATCTGGGACTACCGGGCCCAAGCTTTATTGATGACTGGATGGCGATCGTTAAGGAAGCGCGTGACGAAATTGTCGCTGGTGACCATGCCGATCCGCAACGCGCGCTAGAGATGGAATCGGTTAAAGTCAGTCTCAAAAATCTGCGCAGCTTCCCGTTTATCAAGGAGCTTGAAGATGCGGGCGAACTGAAACTGCACGGCACATGGTTTGCCATTTCCGAAGGTACGTTGCACGTACTTGATGAGGCTACCGGCGCGTTTGCACCGGCGTGAAATCCTCGCTACCACAGACGCATGTCGCAAACTCCACCTGATTATTACGATGATTTGGACGGCAGCCTTGCCGCTGCAAAAACGCTCATATCGCACGGCGCAAAAGACCGCCGCAGCCCTGCGCATCATCCGGTGGTAAGCACGGTCGACGCGCACGGACAGCCGCAGCAACGCGTGATGATATTGCGTGCAGCAGACTGGGAAAATAGCGAACTGCGATTTCATACCGACGCGCGCAGCATGAAAGTGGCTGAGGTGGCGGCCAACGCGCGATCATCGCTTTTGATTTATGATGAGCCGCGCAAAATACAGTTGCGTCTGCAAGGAACAGCACGGATCGGCGGCAAGGATGAAACCGACACCGCTTGGCATGACAGCACCCTGTTTGCGCGCCGTTGCTATTTGGCGGACCCTGCACCCGGCAGCGCGAGCGCAGAACCGGCATCGGGGCTGGCACCCGACATGGAAGGCGCGATGCCAGACGAAGATGATGTCGCCCCCGCACGCGAAAATTTTGCGATACTGCTGATAGCTGTGGATAGCATTGAATGGCTGTATCTCGCAAATACCGGCCATCGCCGCGCGCGCTTTATTCGTGATACGGCGTCGGGTATCTGGCGATCAACATGGCTCGTGCCATAGGCGCCCGGCAGCTGCATAATAATAACCCGTTACAAAAGGAAGTTTCATTGGCGGACAAAAGACCAGCAAATATCGCGCTGTTGATCGACGCGGACAATGCCAGCCATGTCGGGATTGATCCGGTGCTCACGGTGCTGGCCGAATTGGGCGCAGTGAATATCCGGCGCGCCTATGGCAACTGGAAAAATCCTTTGCTGAAAGGGTGGGAGGATAAGATCCACCGCTATGGTATCGAACCGCAGCAGCAATTCGACATTACCAAAGGCAAGAACGCGACCGATATGAAGATGACAATCGATGCGATGGATCTGCTGCATAGCGACAATGTCGAAGGTTTCGGAATCATGAGCTCCGACAGCGATTTCATGCCGCTGGTGACGCGGCTGAAACAGCATGGGCATCCTGTTTACGGATTTGGCAGCGCGCATAAAACACCCGAAGGATTCCGTCAGGCCTGTTCACGCTTCATCGATGTGGACGCGTTGATCCGCACGCATCAGAAAGAAAATGGCGGCAGCGGAAAATCGGCTGCGAAAAATGCTGCATCTGCGCAGGGGAAGAACAAGGCAGCAAGCAACACCTCGCCTGATGATAGCGATGTAAGCGTGACGAGCGAATTGATTGATCTGCTGATCGATGCCTATGACGCGGCGAAGCGCGACGATAACGGGTTCGCGGCGCTTAGCCAGGTTGGACAGCTGGCCGGAAACCGTTCGTCATTCGACGTCCGCAATTACGGGTTCAGCAGCCTATCCGAGATGATTGACGAGATTGATATTTTCCAAAGCGAACGCCGCGATGGCGCAGGCATATTCGTCAAACGCATCAGGTGATTTCTGAACCGCAGTAATAGCCGCAGCCACGCAGCTTTACCGCGTCAGTTTTTTGTAACTCGTCCGTCCCGGTTTCAAGGCGTCTTCGCCCAAACGGCGCACTTTATCCTCTTCGTAACTTTCGAAGTTACCTTCAAACCATTCGACATGGCTGTCACCTTCAAACGCCAGAATATGCGTCGCCAGCCTGTCGAGAAAGAAGCGGTCATGCGAAATGACGACCGCGCATCCGGCGAAACTTTCCAGCGCTTCCTCCAGCGCAGACAAAGTCTCAACGTCCAGATCGTTCGTCGGCTCATCAAGCAGCAGCACGTTGCCGCCTTCTTTCAACATTTTCGCCATATGCACGCGGTTGCGTTCACCGCCCGATAGCTGGCCGACCTTTTTCTGCTGATCCCCGCCCTTGAAATTAAATGCGCCAACATAGGCGCGCGTCGGCGTTTCATGCTTGCCCAGCGTCATATAGTCATGGCCACCGGAGATTTCCTCCCAGACATTTTTGTCTGGATCAAGATCATCGCGGCTTTGATCGACGAAGCCCATTTTTACGGTATCGCCGATTTCAACCACGCCGCTATCGGGTGTTTCCTGCCCGGTAATCATCTTAAACAGGGTGGTTTTACCCGCGCCGTTCGGCCCGATTACGCCAACGATCCCGCCGGGAGGAACCGAGAAGGATAAATTTTCAAACAACAGCTTGTCGCCGAAAGCCTTGGTAACATTCTGGACTTCAATAACTTTGCTGCCCAGCCTCTCCGGCGTCTGGATCACAATCTGCGCTTTGCCCGGAGTGCGATTTTCCTGCGCCTCCACCAGCTGGTCAAAACTTTTGATACGTGCTTTTGATTTGGTCTGCCGCGCCTTGGGGGATTGCTTTATCCATTCCAGCTCATCGCGAATGGCCTTCTGGCGGCCCTTATCTTCGCGCGCTTCTTGTTGCAAGCGGCTGGCTTTCTTATCGAGATAGGTGGAGTAATTGCCCTCATAAACAAAATATCGGCTGCGATCGAGTTCCAGAATCCAGCCCACGACATTGTCGAGAAAATACCGGTCATGCGTCACAAGGATGACGTTGCCTTTATAATCCACCAAATGCTTCTCAAGCCACGCGACGCTTTCAGCATCGAGATGGTTGGTCGGTTCATCGAGCAGCAGAATATCGGGCTTTTCCAGCAGCAGCCGCGTTAGAGCAACACGGCGTTTTTCGCCGCCTGATAATTTATCAACGCCGCTATCACCCGGAGGGCAGCGCAGTGCCTCCATCGCAATCTCCAGCTGGTTATCGAGCGTCCAGCCATCGACTGCATCGATCTTTTCCTGAAGCGTGCCCATTTCTTCCATCAGCGCATCGAAATCGGCATCCTCTGGCGGGTCGCCCATGATATTCGAAATCTCGTTGAACCGCTGGACCAGATTGGCGGTCTCGCGCGCGCCGTCCATCACGTTCTCCTTAACGGTCCGGCTTTCGTCCAGCTCCGGCTCCTGCGCCAGATAGCCCACAGTAATCCCCTCGCCCGGCCATGCCTCGCCGGTAAATTCGGTATCGATACCCGCCATGATTTTCATCAGCGTCGATTTGCCGGTGCCGTTGGGGCCAACGATGCCGATCTTCGCATCGGGATAGAATTGCAGATGGATACCGTCGAGTACGGGCTTTGGAGCGCCGGGGAAGGTCTTTGTCATCCCCTTCATCACGTAGCTATATTGTGCGGCCATACTGTCGGTTTCCTGCGTGTTTTGTATAAATGAGATTTGGCCGCCTCCCTAGCTATATCGCCGCAGCGCCGCAAGACGTGATTAGCAAGATGCTATTGGCAAGGCGCGGTGTGCGCGCTATCAGTTCACACTATGAAAAAACTGCTATTGTCTGCCGCCGCGCTTGCGCTTTGCCCTGCCCTTATTTGCGCCCCTGCAATCGCGGAATCGCCGCCGCCCGCTGACCGCGCGGAACAGGCGCTGCGTTCCGACGAGATTGCGTGGGATATAACAGAGGGGCTGACCACAGAGATCGGCCCGCGTATGCCCGGCACGGCGGCAGAGGCGCGTGCGCGCGTATGGGCGCTTGCAAAGCTGCGCTCGCTGGGCCTGAAAAATGTGCGCGAGGAAGCATTCAAAATGCCCACCTGGATACGCGGCGAGGAAAAAGCGCAAATCACCGCGCCCTATCCGCAGCCGTTAGTGCTCACCGCACTGGGCAACAGCGGATCGACCGGCGCGGCAGGCATCGAGGCCGAGATGGTATATTTCGCCAGCTATGACGATCTGGTCGCTGTGCCGGCGGGCAGCGTGAAGGGCAAGATCGTTTTCGTCGATAACTACATGCAGCCCACGCAGGACGGATCGCATTATATGTCGGCTGGCATGGCGCGGTTTCGCGGGCCAGCAGTCGCCTCCAAAAAGGGCGCGGCGGCAATTATCGTGCGATCAATAGGCACCAGCCACGACCGCGTCGGGCATACCGGCAACACCAGCTTTGCTGATGGCGAAACGCCCATTCCCGCCGCTGCACTATCGGCGCCTGATGCCGATAATCTGCGCCGCATGGTTGAACGCGCGCGCAGTGCGATCCGGATTAAGTTGAAACTGACACCGCGTTTCATCGGTGAACAGATATCGGGCAATATCATTGCCGAAATTCCGGGGCGCGATCGCTCGTTACCGCTCATTCTTGTTGCGTGCCATCTTGATAGCTGGGATCTTGGAACCGGCGCGATCGACGACGCCTCGGGCTGCGGCATTGTAACCGCGGCGGCGCTGTATGCTACAAAGGATGAACAGCCGCTGCGCACGATCCGTATCCTATGGGCGGGCGCAGAGGAAGTCGGTGTTTGGGGCGGCGCGTCCTATAGCAAAGCCAACCGTGATGTGCCGCATGCACTTGCGATGGAATCCGATTTCGGCGCAGACCGTGTATGGCGCGCCGAATACCGGCTACACGAAAGCGCCAAGCCGCTGGAGAACAAGATCAACGCCTCGCTCGCGCGGTTCGGCGTGGTGCCGAGCAATATTGTCGCAGGCGGCGGCGCAGATATCGGGCCGGTTATTGTGTCGCAAAAGCTGGCGGTGATTGATTTGCAGCAGGATGGCACCCGCTATTTCGATTTGCATCACAACGCGAATGATACGCTCGACAAGGTCGATAAAGCCCAGCTGCGGCAGAATGTCGCGGCTTGGACTGTGGTGCTGGGTGAAGTAGCAAACTATCCGGGAGTGTTGAAGCCGTGAAGGCATCGCCCTTCGTCTGCTTGATCCTTGCGTTATCGGCGCTTGCAGCTTGTTCTGACGGGCCGGAAGATGCGGCTGAACCTGCCGCGTCAACTGCACCGCCGGTGGTCAATACGGCTGAAGAAACCACCACTGACGCAGGCGCTGCGCCGCTTACCCCAGAGGCGCAGGCCGAGGCGCTTTCGATCCGGGAAGCTGCAGACAAGGCAGCCGCATTGGTGGAAGCAGATGCTGCCGCAGCGCAAATCAGCGAGTAGCCGCTGAAGTTGTAATCACTGCCAGTGTCGGAACAACGTTCAGCGTTGCCGATCCGCGACGCCCCCGTGATACAAGCGACTGTAATACAAGCGACCGTGATACAAGCGGTTGTTAAAAAACGCCGCTGTGACACCGAATGGCCCCCAGCGGCAGGATTTTTAGAAACTGGTCGGGGAGACAGGATTTGAACCTGCGACCCCCTGTACCCAAAACAGGTGCGCTACCAGGCTGCGCCACTCCCCGACAGTTTCTATACCCGCGCTGAAACAGCGTGGGCTACAGCAACCAAATTCCTTCCGTTTCTACCGGCATCGTCCTGGTGGATGCTGGTGGGCCCGGAGGGACTCGAACCCCCGACCTAGCCGTTATGAGCGGCCAGCTCTAACCAACTGAGCTACAGGCCCATAGCAAGGAATGAGGCTCTTGATTGCCAGCTGCGCCAATAGCGGGCGGGCTTTGGCTTGCCAACCCATAATCGACGCCGCGCGCATTATTAAATCGCCAGTGCCGCGATTTCCTCCACGCTTACAGGCGCGCAGCCGCGTTTAGCCAAATGCGCAAACACCCCGCGCCACCATGCGTAGAACTGTTCAAGGTCACTCTCGCTGCGGACATAGGGCGTATAGCCCACCGCAAGCGACGGCGAATGAAACGAGAAATTCAGAATGCCGATCCCTTCTTCCAATGCGCGATCAATGCCTTTGATAGCGCCATCCAGCGGGATGCCTTCAGGTGTGAGCGCAATGCGTTCCACCAGCCCCGCCTTCGCCATAATAGCGCGCGAGGTTTCGGAGGTGAACGTGCGCAAGAACAACATATCAGCGGCCGCGCGCAATCTGCCGCTGAACACAGTTGTTACTGGCAGTTCCAATAGCCCCGGCTTCAGCCAATACGGGTGGATCGGCGACGCAGAAAAATCCGGCCCATGCTGCGATGCATAGTCGAAGCGCGCACGCACCGAACTGTCGATAGGAATATTCAGATCGGAAAGTATCTCCGCTGTATGCGGCCCTGCGCCATATCGGCCTGCGCGGTAGATATCGGCAGACACGCCAAGCCGGCTGCGCAACAATTCATACATGGCGCAAATTTTGTCACGCTCAAGCTGTGGCGGCAGATTGTTGGCATAGCTGTTGCGCGCGTTCACTTCTTCGGTAAATGGCGGTGTGACCCAAGGGTGAAGATGAATACCCAGCGAAGCAGCACCCTGATCTGCATATGCCCCGAACAAATCACTGCCGACGTTGTTTTCAACAATCGGCCAGTCGACCATATAAACCGGCTTTGCGCCAAATTCTTCGCAGAGTTTCTGAAAACGCGGTATCCCGGTCAGATGATCGAGCGAGGTATTATCCCGCGAAAAGGGACCGTCCCAATCAAACTCTTCTTCGGTATCGACCGTGACAAGGAAGCGCGGACCAGCGAGCGGCGCAAGATCAACAAACTCGGCAGGGCCGGCCGTTAGAAGCGCCGACTGTTTCATTTCCGTCGCCCCCATCTTCATCACTTTCACCTTTCGTGATTGCGTGACCAGGCTGTCCCGTCACGTATGGCTGGCAGCGATAGTAACAGCCGATCATTGTCAAAGCGTAAATCACCTTGAACTTTACGCGCAAGATTACGCACGAGGCGCAAGGAAAAGCCCAAACCAAGCAGCGGCGCGCTGTCCTCCCCGTCCAGATTGCCGGGGCCGGACCCCAGCATTTCGCCCTCATCCATACCCGAAAGTTTGGCGGGCAGCGCGAGAATGAAATTGTTCACAGGCTGTATGCCCAGCTCGGTATGGAAACGCCCGCCAAGTTCCTCCCCGCGTTCGCATCCGATAATAATGGCGGACAGCAGCCGTGAAAATATGCGTTCGACCAGTTCATTTTCAACAGCAAACGGCCGAACCGGATCGGCCATCATCAGATTGACCGTGACATCCAGATTTTCGCTAAGACCCGATAACCGTTCTGACAATCGGCCAGTCAGCCATTTGCAATCGGTGATCCCGTCGGCAATCTGCAATTGGTTGGTATCAATCCTACTCGCGGTGGCCAGATCATCAAATCCGGCTAACAGCTTACGCGCATCGGACAGAATGCTTTGCGCCAATACGCGGTAGTCATGCGCGACAGGGCCGAACAATTGCTGTTCAATAATTTCCGAAAAGCCCACGATAGCGCCAAGCGGCGTGCGCAATTCGTGGATCAGCTGTTGCATTTGTTCGCCCATAGCCACTTGCGCTGGATCAATCTGAGGATCCTCTGCTGCATTCGGACGCCTCAGGATACCGCGATACCCGCGAAAACGCCCGCTGCGCGAATCAAAAAACGGGGCCGCATTTATCCGCCAATCACCCTCCACCAGCGGTGATCCAAGAAGGTTCATTCGCGCATTTTCAATCGGCATGCGTTGTTTGAACGCTGACGCGCCCGACGCATCCGGGCCGGGTTCGCTATCATATGCCGGTTCGGAGATATTGACGCCCACAACCGCGCCTTCCGGCACGCCCTCTACCCAGCAGATGACACCCAAATCATCAGACTCAAAACGGATTTCACGCGCTTTAGGCTCATCGGTGAAAGATTGCTGTACGTCCGTGTTGAAAGTGAGTTGTGGTGATACGCCATCGGCGCGGCGCTGCCTTAACTCTTCGATCCGCTCCACAATTTCGCCAATTGCAACGGGGGGAGTCGCCGGTGCGCTGTCACGCGCGCGTTGAGCTGGCTCTATAGGCTGTGTAGGCTGTGTAGGCTGTATTGTTGATGCAGCCGGGGATGCCGCGCCGCGCTTGTCATACGGCAGAACAAAATCAGCACCTGCCCACATTTGCAAAGCCTTGCGCGTCATCGGCCCAATATCATTGCGGTTGCGCATAAAGCCGCGCGCCCGCACCGGAAGATGGGGAACGAGATCGGCCCACTGCGTGTCGGAAAGCTGCGCTTTACGGATGGCCGCAGCTCCAATCAACGCTTCATCACCGCACAGCAGTTGCACGAGCGGGGCGCTTTTGATCTTACCGGGCAATGTCACAATCGAGGCCAGCCGCATATCGGCATCAGTGCGCGATATCAGGGCGCGGGCCTGCACCAATCCAGCCGATATTTGCGCGAAAGAAAAGCTTTCCGGATTGTGAGCAAGGATATCAATCAGCTGCCGCCATTGTGTAGAAGCAGCGATACGGTTGCTGCCCGCGTTCTTCAACGCAGTTTCAAGGCGATCATCGAAGCGCAAATTATCTCAAATTCCTGATTGATAGTATCTGTATTTAACGATTTGATAACGAATGGCGACAGATTGCGATAGGCGCGAATTGCCCGCGTCACACTATGGGACAGCGTCAAATGATCCTGATCAACTTGCGCGGGAGATAATATAATTATACACAAGGTCGCGATAACATAAGGAAATTACACGCTGTGGCAGGGCCTATACTGGATAAGATCGATTTACAGCTATTGCGCGCATTGCAGGACAATGGCCGGATCACCAATGTCGAACTGGCCGAGCAAGTGGGTCTCACCGCGCCGCCCTGTCTACGGCGCGTTCGGGCGCTTGAGGATCGTGGTTATATCACCGCCTATCATGCCGATATTTGCGCGGCCGCTTTAGGCTATACGCTAACTGTGTTCGCTATGGTCAGCTTGAAGAGCCAGGCTGAGGACGATCTCAAAGCGTTCGAGGCATATGTTCAAGATATCCCGCAAATCCGCGAATGCCATATGTTGAACGGGGAAATAGACTTTATTTTGAAGATCGTAGCAACCGACCTTCAGTCCTTTCAGGAACTGCTAATCACGCAGATTACATCTGCACCGAATGTTAGCAGCGTAAAAACGTCACTAACCATACGGACGGCAAAAGACCGGCCGGGCGTGCCTATCCGTATCTAAACGGCACGCCCGGTTATAGTCTCTATTTACGGTTACCGACTGGCCTACTGAGCAGCGTCTACCGTAGCGTCTGCTTCAACTTCAGCCGCAGCAGGTGCTGCCGCAGATGTTTTGCCCGATATCTTGTTATTTGCATACGCAGTCCAGAAATCCGCAATTTCCCGGCCAGTCGCACTAGTGGCTTTGGCAAGAGCAGCCTTGGCGTCGGCATATCTGCCTTGCTTTACCAACGCGATGCCCAGGCGCACCGCTGCGCGGTCATTCTGGTTCTTCCCGCTGGAATCAATAATGCTGCCCTTTTGCAACGCTACCTCGTATAGCTTCGTCGCGCGCGGATAATCTCCGCCAGCCAGCATGGCATCACCGGTCAGCAGCGCCAGATACCCTTTTGATGATCCCATCGCTTCGGTTTCATCGCGGTCCCAACTGCTGCGTATTCCGGCTATTCGCCCTTTCGCTGCATTGTAATCGTCGCTGAACGCGACATCGCTTCGTTTAATAATTCCGCTGGCAAACCCTTCGTCCAGAACAGCAGCGACTTCAGCAGGATAGCGCCGCGCATCCGCCATTTCGGCATATTCGGAATATTGCTGCGGATAACGCAGGGTCTTTGTTTCGCGCATCAACCGCAGCAGATCGAGCTTATCCTGAGAGTTCAGATCTTGAGCCCGTAGATAAAGAACCACAGCATCGTGCCAGTAATCATTCGTGGGTTTTTGCGTGACGATATACTGCATCGTATCGGCCAGCATGACGGGATTGTTTGACTTGTTCGCATTTGTCGCCATCAACCGGTATAGCTGATCCGGCACGGCTTCGCCGGCCGCTGTCTTCGCATCCGCTGCAATCTTCAGCCATTTGATCGCATTGTTATGATCGTTCAGCAATGTGTAGGAGTTCGCGGCGTTCACCTCGACATCCCCGCGCCGCAGGCCCAACTCATATGCTTTTGCAAAACTTTGTGCAGCAATACTGTAATTTTTCAGGCCATTAAATGCCTGCGCGCCTTTCTGAAAATGCAGGATCTGACGATCAGCTGGCAAGGTCAGTTCGCTTGCAATCAACAGATCAAGCCCCTTGATCGTGGTTGCCGGATCATTCAGCTTTGTGCCTGCAGTCATGTAGAAATTGCCAAGAAGGTAGCTATCATCTGGCTTCTCAATCGCGGCATTCATCGCTGCCCCTGCTGCTGCTACGCCGGCTGCATCGGCAGCTTCAATCTTTGCCAGCCCGTCCTGATACGGCGCGATGAAACCTTTCGAAGGTTTGATCTGTGGCGCTTTGCTTTTCTTTTCTTTTGCAGCAACCGCCGCTGGAACAGTCGCAACAGCAATAGTTGCTGCGCCGAGCATCAGACTGGTCGTTAGAGATGATAGAAACTTCATAGAATCCTCCAATTATAACCAGCATTGATGCCGGCATTTCTCTTTCGTTCTTTTGGGCGCATAGACAATTGTTTGCGCCTTATGCAACTTTATACAACGGGTTTGCTGAATTGCGGTTGAACGAGAGGAGTTACCATGGGGATAGCAGCGATAGTCGGATCAAACGGAGGAATAGGGCGCGCGTTGGCGAGCGCAGTTGAGGCGTCAGGTGATTTTTCCCGCGTTCTACGGATTTCGCGGCAGCAGGATGCAGACATTCGGATGGATTTGGCTGATGAAGACAGCATTGCCGACGCCGCGGCGCACATCGGTGCAATGGCTGACAATTTATCGCTCTGCATCGTTGCCACCGGGCTGTTACATGACGGCGACACTGGCCCGGAAAAGACGTTACGGTCACTCGATCCTGAATGGATGATGCAAAATTACCGCGTAAATACAGTCGGCCCGGCGATGGTCGCGAAACATTTCCTGCCGGTAATGCCGCGCAAGACAGCTTATCACTTCGCTGTGCTTTCCGCGCGCGTTGGCAGTATTTCGGACAACCGGCTGGGGGGCTGGCACAGTTACCGGGCGAGCAAAGCAGCGCTCAATATGGTGATCCGCAATTTGGCGATAGAGATCGGACGCAGCAACAGCGCAGCAATTATTACAGGGCTCCATCCCGGAACAGTCGATACCGGATTAAGCGCGCCTTTCCAGGCGAATGTTGCGGAAGGAAAGCTGTTCACTGCCGAATACAGCGCATCGCGAATGTTGAAGCTTTTACTGCAGCTTACGCCTGCGGATAGCGGGAAAATCTTCGCATGGGACGGAGCGGAAATCGCGCCGTAGCGGGCTTGCCACGCCGGCCAACGGCGAACGCGGCCATTTGCCTGTGGAAAAACTGTCTAAAAGCGCGGATTTTGCGGCCAAACAGGTGGCGCACAGCGGCTGTGTGGTTTAGGCTGTTGCATCTTATACAACTGACAGGAAAAGATCCTCGTGAGCGATGACCAAATGACTGCCGATCCCTCTGATATCTCACCGGTAGATATCGTTGACGAGATGAAGGCCAGCTATCTCGATTACGCCATGTCAGTGATCGTCAGCCGGGCTTTGCCTGATGTGCGGGACGGATTGAAACCTGTGCACCGCCGCATTCTGTTCGCCAGCCAGGAAGGCGGCTTCGTTGCGGGGCGGCCCTACCGGAAATCGGCAAAAATTGTCGGTGACGTAATGGGTAACTATCACCCGCATGGCGACAGCGCGATTTACGATGCGCTCGCCCGGATGACGCAGGATTGGTCCATGCGTGTGCCGCTTGTCGATGGTCAAGGAAATTTCGGTTCGATGGACCCCGATCCGCCAGCGTCAATGCGCTATACCGAGGCGCGGCTTGCCAAGGTGGCAAACAGCCTGCTTGCGGATCTCGGCAAGAACACCGTCGATTTCCAGCCGAATTACGACGGCAGTCTGGAAGAACCGCAGGTCCTGCCCGCGCGTTTTCCAAATCTCCTTGTCAACGGCGCGGGCGGCATTGCCGTGGGTATGGCGACCAACATTCCGCCGCACAATCTGGGCGAAGTGATCGCAGCTTGCCTTGCCTATATCGAAAATCCGGGGATTACGATTGATGAGTTGATAGAGATCGTCCCTGCCCCCGATTTTCCTACCGGTCCCTTGATCCTTGGGCAAGGTGGAGCGCGCAATGCGTACCGCGATGGCAAGGGATCGATCATGATGCGCGCGCGGCACGAGATTGAAACACGGCGCGGCGACCGGCAATCCATCGTCCTCACATCGATACCCTATCAGGTCGGCAAATCCGGGTTGGTCGAGAAGATGGCGGAGGCCGCCAAAGACAAACGCATCGACGGCGTTTCCGAAATTCGCGACGAAAGCTCGCGTCAGGGCGTGCGCGTTGTGATCGAATTGAAGAAGGATGCGACTGCCGATGTCGTGTTGAATCAGCTATGGCGCCATACTCCTGCGCAGTCGAGCTTCCCCGCCAATATGCTGGCAATTCGCGGCGGCCGGCCAGAGGTTCTGAATATTCGGGATGTCATCGAGGCTTTCATCCAATTCCGTGAAGAAGTCATCACCCGGCGGACCAAATATGAATTGAACAAGGCGCGCGACCGCGCACATATCTTGCTGGGGCTGGTCGTCGCCGTCAGCAATATGGACGAAGTGGTGCGGATCATTCGCGGTTCGGACAGCCCGGCACAGGCGCGCGCTGCATTGCTCGACCGCGAATGGCCGGTGGCTGAAATTGCGCCCTATATCAAATTGGTTGAGGCTATCGAAAGCGACATCGAAGGCGATAGCTATCAGCTGTCTGAAACGCAGGTTCGTGCGATCCTTGAACTGCGCCTGCACCGGTTAACCGCGCTGGGCCGTGATGAAATTGGCAAGGAATTAAAAGAACTTGCAGTTGATATCGAAGGTTATCTGGCAATATTAGCGGACCGCACAAAGCTATATGCAGTTATGCGCGAAGAGCTGGAGGCGATCCGCGATGAATTTGCAACGCCGCGGCTGTGTGAAATTACCGCGAGCTGGGACGGTCTGGAAGACGAAGACCTGATGGAACGAGAAGATATGGTCGTCACGGTCACGCATGACGGATATATCAAACGCACGCCGCTCGCGACATTCCGTGCGCAAAATCGCGGCGGCAAAGGCCGGGCGGGAATGGCGACGAAGGATGAGGATGTCGTCATCGAGATGTTCGTCACGTCAACGCATACGCCGGTGCTGTTCTTTTCTAACACAGGCCGCGTATACCGCCACAAGGTATGGAAATTGCCCGAAGGTGGCCCGCAGACGCGCGGACGCCCGATGGTCAATCTGCTGCCGCTTAGCGAAGATGAACATATTACCAACGTGTTGCCGTTGCCGGAAGATGAAGCCGAGTGGGCCGATCTCAATATCGTATTCGCGACCGCATCTGGCATGGTTCGGCGCAACAGCATGGACGCATTTACCAACGTGCCCACCAATGGCAAGATGGCGATGGGATTTGTCGAGGGCAAGGATGACCGCCTGATCGGCGTCCGCCTACTGAGCGAAGAAGACGATATTCTACTGGCAAGCAGGCTGGGCAAGGCCATTCGCTTTGCTGCCAAGGATGCACGCGAGACCAAAAGCAGAACCGGTATCGGTGTGCGCGGAATGACGCTGAAGGGGGATGATGAGGTAATATCATTATCCGTTCTGGGAAGCACAGGGACCACGCCGGACGAACGCGAAGCCTATCTGCGTTTTGCGCCATGGAAAGCGGATAAGGAAGGCGAGCCGGATCTGACGCCTGAACGCTTTGACCAGTTGGAGGAGCGCGAGCAATTTATCCTGACCGTCTGTTCAAATGGATATGGGAAGATATCTTCGGCTTACGAATACCGGCGCATCGGACGCGGCGGGCAAGGGGTGACGAATATTGACAAGATCGAACGCAACGGCCCTGTGGTCGCGAGCTTTGCAGCGACCAAGGAAGATCAGCTGATGTTGGTTACCGATCAGGCAAAATTGATCCGAACGCCGCTGGATAGCCTGCGCGTGATAGGCCGCGGTTCCGCCGGTGTCCGCCTGTTCGATGTCGACAAGAACGAACAGGTCGTCAGCGCAGCGAAGATCGACGAGGATGATGCAGAATCCGATGACGATACCGGTATTGATGGGGCCGATATGTCCGAGGCCAATACGTCGGGCACTGGTCAGGCTGAGGAGCCGGATACGCCCGATGGCGGCGGTGCATAATCGCGCTTCATCATTGTTTGGGTGACGCCGATGGCAATCAGCAACAGCGCCGTGTAATAGCCGTACCAGATGATATAATCGGCCACGGGCAAATCGCTGAAATGCCCGGCTTGCCTTGCAAATATCAGAAGATCGGAAATGACAAACAGCACCGCGCCAATACCGACGCGGTAGCGTGGGAAATTGCTGCTCCATGCCATTGCCGCCATCGTCGATAGCAACAGCGCATATACCGCAGGCAGCTTACCCGCCAATCCGTAGGCAATAATCGGCGTCGCAATAAAAATGGTAAGCGCCAACGCCTTTTGACTGACGCTGGTGTTCAATCTGCGATGCCGGCTGAATAGCCAGATTGCCACGATATGCGCGAGGCCAAATGCTGCGCCGCCTGCTTCCAGACTAAATTCGATCAGCCCGTCACCGATGCTGCATAGCGCCAGAAAACAACCCAGCGTTACAAAGTCGCCTGCGTTATGGCGCCGCAAGACATAAGGGACAAGAAATGCAGCAGCCGCCATTTTCCAGGCAACCAGATATGCGCCGGGAAGGCTTTGGACGATCGGCAGCATATATCCGATCCCGAAGAAAAGGCTAAGCAGAAGCCACGGCCGTTTATGCGCCAGATCATCGCTCATGTTATTTGCCGTCCTCCTTGACGAGGCAATCTGCCAGAACGTCGGGGATCAGATCGATCATACGCGGCGCTGTCAGCCCTGCACCGTGGCGAAAAGCAATATCTCCATGCATCCATACAGCAGCGCAGGCCGCCGTAAAGGCACCTGTTCCCTGCGCCATTATACCCGAAACCATACCTGTAAGCACATCGCCCGAACCTGCGGTCGCGAGCCAGCTGTTTGCGTGCGTATTGATCGCCAACCGTCCGTCGGGTGCAGCGATAACCGTCTGTTCGCCTTTGAACAGCACGACTGCGCCGGAAAGCTTTGCTGCGGCCACCGCTGCGGATTTATGGTCGCTCCATTCAATATCGGGGAACAGCCTTGAAAACTCGCCTTCATGCGGGGTCAGAACAATCTGGCTATGCGCTGCATCGAACAGCCGTTGCGGTTCATTTTCAAACGATGTCAGCCCATCGGCATCAAGCGCCATCGCCCTGCCCTGTTCTGCAATCGTGATCACATCGCGCGCCGTCGCTGCGCTCACTCCGTATCCGGGGCCGATGACAAAGGCCGTGACGCGGCTGTCGATCGATTGCATCTCCTCATCACGGCTGTGCAGCATGATCGATGTGACATGCGCGGCCTGTTCGCGCAGCTCATTTTCATCGCCCACCAATGTCACAACACCCGAACCGATAACCAGCGCGGCCCTAGCTGCCAGCCGTGATGCCCCGGTGGCAAGCGGCGGACCACTGAATACCAGCGTATGTCCCCGGTCATATTTATGCGCATCGCGATCGGGCGGGGACAGCTGCGGTTGCTGAATGATCAGGTCATCGTTCAATTCGCAGGTAAAGGTCATGCGCATATCATGACGCTTTTGGCTGTAATTTGGCAAGCAACTTTGTTAGCTGGCTCCCTATGACAATTGACCACACAGCAGATCATCAGGTTCACATCATCGGCGGCGGCCTAGCGGGCAGCGAAGCGGCGTGGCAACTGGCGCAGCGCGGCGTAAAGGTTCGCCTGTCCGAAATGCGCGGATCGGGCGCGATGACGCCTGCCCATCAAACCGAAACGCTGGCTGAGTTGGTATGTTCGAACAGTTTTCGCAGTGATGATGCGGAAAATAACGCGGTGGGCCTGCTGCATCAGGAAATGCGCGATCTGGGCTCCCTGATCATGCGCTGCGCCGATGATGCAAAGGTGCCAGCCGGTTCGGCGCTTGCGGTTGACCGCGACGTTTTTGCCATGTCGGTGCAGCAGGCGATCGAGGCGCATGAGAATATCGAGCTTGTTCGCGAACGGGTCGATAAGCTTCCATCCCAAGGCCATGTAATCGTTGCGACTGGCCCGCTGACCGCGCAAAGCCTGGCCGACAGTATTATCGGGGTAACCGGCGCGGAACGGCTTGCGTTCTTTGATGCCATCGCGCCGATTGTACATCATCACAGCATCGATTTCGATATCGCATGGTATCAATCGCGCTGGGACAAGGGCGATGGCAAGGACTACATTAATTGCCCGATGGATGAGGCGCAGTATATCGAATTTCACACTGGCCTTATTGAGTCCGAAAAAGCCGAATTTAAGGAATGGGAAAAGGACACACCCTATTTCGAGGGCTGCATGCCGATTGAAGTCATGGCGTCACGCGGGTTGGATACGCTGCGGTTCGGGCCGATGAAGCCAGTCGGGCTGACCAACCCTGCCACTGGCCAGCGCGCGCATGCAGTTGTGCAATTGCGGCAGGATAACAAGCAAGGCACATTGTGGAATATCGTCGGGTTTCAGACAAAAATGAAATATGGCGCGCAAGGCGATTTGCTGCGCAAGATACCCGGCCTTGAAAAGGCGGAATTTGCGAGAATGGGCGGGATTCATCGCAACACCTTTATTCAATCGCCAATTTTGCTCGACAAACAATTGCGCCTGAGATCTGCGCCGCATATCCGCTTCGCCGGGCAGATTACCGGCTGCGAAGGCTATGTTGAAAGTTCAGCGATTGGATTGCTTACCGGCATAATGACGGCAGCAGAAATTGCTGGCCGCGAAGTGGAGGCTGCCCCGCCGCAAACGACATCACTGGGCGCTCTGCTCGCGCATATTACCGGGGAAGCGGCACCCAGCGGCAAGGTAAAGGATTATCAGCCGATGAATGTGAATTTCGGCCTGTTCAAACCGTTGGAAGGCAAAGTGCACAAAAAGCAACGCAAACAGGCTATGACGACGCGCGCTGCGAATGACATGCGCGAATGGCGGGCAGCAGCAGGGCTCTAAAATCCGCCATTCTTTAGCATTTGCACCGCTTCTTCGGTTTACGCTTGGGCCGGGTTGTTGCAAATTCCTTGCGGGTCAGCCGTTTGTCGCGGTTTGCATCTGCGCCGGAAAAACGATCGCTGGTCCGCACGGCCCATTCTTCAAATGTCAGCAGATTGTTACCATCCTTGTCCAGCTTCTTGAACGCCTTCGTCCTGCTCGACAATAATTCTACGCGAGTGATGATGTCATCCCGGTCTTTATCATACCGATTAAAACGGCGCTGTTCCCGGCTAAGTTCGGCGGCCTTGGGCGGTGTCGGCGGTGCCGGGCCGATGGCTGGCGCGTCGGGGGCAGCTTCAGGCAAGGTCAGCGGCTCGGCCACTTCGGGCGGCGGCGGCGCGGGGATTTCCTCCGGCTGATTGGCCTGCCCTTGCCACAGCCACAAGCCAGCGGAAACCAACGCTATAGCTGCGATCCCGCCCAATATCGTTTTCCACATCCCGTTTCCCTTCATAGCTGACCGGCCCCAAAACCGACCTACATCGTTACAGCCCCGTCAAGCTGTGCAATAACAGCCGGATTCCCGACGCGCTGCCCTTATCTTCATATTGCTGGCGTGCTGCCATCACTAATATCGATAGATGCCTCTTCCCGCGCAGGCCAGCAGCTGGGTGCGCGCCGGGCGCGGTGTTCATCAACGCTCCGGATATATCTACCGCGATTAGGTTGGCCAGATCATGCAGAGCCCACTGCGCGCTGACGCTGTGATCGGTATCGCTGCCAAAAATCGCTCGGCCTCTATAACCGGCATGTTCGGTCAGTATCGGCGGCGCCCAATCATCCTGCGCCAGCAGACAATCCCAACCATCGACTATATCGATCATGGCAGCAGCCAGCGCCGACCCCGCTATGGGTTCAAGATCGCAAAGTTCCGCCACCATCGGCTCGCCCTTGGGCCGGGCGTCGGCTGGCTTTGCAATTATGTCTCGCCACCACGCCATGCGCATTTGCCCCACAATAGCTTCGCCTCCGCGTGTGACGATCTCTGCCAATCGCGCGTCAAAGCGCAGCAGCAACGACAATTGCGAGCGATACTCCCGCGGTGCGCGCGCCACGGCAAGTTGCTTTGGAGGTGGTAAATATCTGTCAGCCACATTCATTCAGCAACGAAGGCACGGCTTTCTCGCGAAAATCAAGGTTAACGCTCCGGTAACCATACATTTTCAAGAGCCGCTTACCCTAACTGTTCTATCTGGAACGATGAATTTCAATGAGTGCAGAACAGGGGCATACAGTATGGCTAATCGAGATCGGAAGAAAGGCGCCGGATTTCTGGCGCGCTTACGCCGCGACGAAGCCGGTAACGCTATCGCGATTTTCGCAGCAGCGATCTTCCCAGCGATAGGCCTGATCGGTGGCGGCGTTGATATGAGCCGTATCTATCTGGTTAAAACGCGCTTGCAGGCTGCATGTGATGCAGGCTCGCTCATGGGCCGTAAAGTCATGGGCGATAAAGCGTGGAATGCGAATGATAACCGCGCGGACAAACGCGCCAAACAGATGTTTGATGCCAATTTCAATCCCGGTGCATACGGCACCAGTGATTTGCAGCGCAGCTTTTCTGAATCGAGCGGTAACGTAACGGGTAACGCCACTGTCACAGTACCGATGACATTGATGAAAGTGTTTGATCAGAAAAACCGCGTCATCAACGTAACCTGCCGTTCCGAACTGCGTATTCCCGATACCGACGTGATGTTCGTGCTCGACGTAACAGGTTCAATGGGCTGGTGCGCAGACGGCACAGTTCCGTGCGCAACACCCAACCGCCGCATCACTGGTCTGCGCACAGCAGTCGCGTGTTTTTATGAGGCGCTTGCAAAACAGAACATATCCCAATTGTCGAAAGAAGCATGCGGCGAAGATGATGATCCTGAAGATGTGAACGAGGGTGACGTTCGTCTGCGCTTTGGCTTCGTTCCGTATAATGTGAATGTGAATGTCGGTAAATTGCTGCCGCATGATTACATCGCCGATAACTGGACATATCAGTCCCGCGAGGCGGAATTTGAAAACTCGCCGGTCGTGGACGGTTACGAGGCCGAGATCGGAACCGAAGGAAACTATGAGCTGCAAAACCGTGACAATGGCAATGGCAACTGGACCCGTTGGACAGACGTTGGCCACGGCATCAATCAGTATCCGTGGTATTATAATGCAGTTGTGAACCCTGGCCGGTGGCGGTGTGAATGGTTGTATGCACCAGAAAGCTTCACTGAAGCCGGAAGCTCGAATGGCGGATATTCACTTATTTCGACCAGCCCCGATCCCTTGGCATATCCTGATTCCGAGATCACGAAAACATATCGTCGCTCGTCAGGTGGCGGCGTGGAATATCAGTTCCGCTATGCGACATTCTATACTGGCCGAAGGAACAATCGACGCAGGTGCAAATTGCAGGAACGCACACGGTCACAAGCAAGTGTGGAAACCTACACTACAACCACACCGGTTACGTGGAAGCCTATAATCGCCGGGTTTGAAAAAACCTTTGCACGTTGGCGCTACAAGCCGACCGAATTTGATGTGAGCGGCCTTAAACTCGATGGATCTACCAAAGGGTGGAACAGCACCGTCGGTGTGCCGTTGGGTGACGAAGGCGCGTTGAAAGACGTTGATTGGAACGGCTGTGTCGAGGAACGCCAGACCTTCAAGAACACCGATGGCAATCCTTCGGACGATTGGGATCCGATTCCGGCGGCTGCCAAGGATCTGGATATCGATTTAGAGCCTGACGCTGGCGACAGCACCACACAGTGGGGCCCGCAGCTGCCAGATAGCCTGTATATTCGCAGACTCAGCAACAATAGCTGGACTACAGATCAATTCACCAGTGAAAGCAACGGATACCGGGCTGAGCAATACAGCGACAGATACACTGCTTCCTGTCCGACAGAAGCATCGCTTTACAAGACCTGGAGCACGAATGAATTCTGGGGTTATTTGAATACGTTGCAGCCACAGGGCAACACATATCATGATATCGGCCTTCTATGGGGCGCGCGTCTGATGTCACCAACCGGTATCTTCAGCGATATCAATGACGATCAGGACGAGCTTCCGGAGCGGCATCTGGTATTCATGACCGACGGTGACACGCAGACAAGCACAAGCAACTATTCGGCCTATGGTATTAACTGGTTGGATCGCCGGCAGAATACCGGCAACCCGACTTCGGGTCAGCTGGATTCTATCGTCAACGCAAGAACGCAGGCCATCTGCAAGCACGTGAAAACGAAGATGAATACCACGCTTTGGGTTGTGTCTTTCGGATCGGGCGTGGGCACCGCCACTGAAACGGCGCTGCAGCAATGTGCATCTGACGGCAAATATTTCAAGGCAGACGATACCGAAGCTCTTGTCTCGCAGTTCAAAGCGATTGCTTCGTCTATCTCCAACCTGCGCCTGACAAAGTAACGGAGCTGTTGATGCAATTATTGAAACACAATAAACTGGCCGTGAATGAAGATGGCGTATCCGCCGTTGAATTCGGGCTGATCGCGCCGGTCGTCATCATGATGATTATGGGCGTGATGGACATCGGCCATAACTATTATGTCCGCGTTGTCACTAATGGCGCGATGCAAGAGGCGGCACGTTCGGTCTCACTGGAATCCGCGGCGTCAATTGTGAAGCAGCAGCTTATCGATCTTAGGGTAAATAATGAGATCAAAACCATCGTCCCAACGGCAAAGCCAGTCGATGAAAGCAAGAACTTTATCGAAAAGGAACCATCTGAGAATTCACGCGATGGCGACAAACCGGTTTATGAAGATGTGATCTATCCCGAACGTAAATACTACAAAACCTTTGCCGACGCGGCATCGGCGCGTCAGGAAAATTTTGTCGATGGGAATGATGACGGAATATGCAACGATGGCGAGACATATGTCGATGAAAATCGCAACGGCCAATGGGATGAAGATGTCGGCAGTGACGGTGTAGGCCAGGCGCATGACGTGGTCGTGATGAAAGTTCGCTTTAAGTATAAACGCCTGTTCCCCACCGCATCAATCCTTGGCTTTTCAGAATATGTAACCGTTGAATCAGATTCGGTATTGGCCAACCAGCCTTATGCGAAGCAGACGGCGGCAGGCGACGAAACGGGAAATTGCACATGAATATTTTCGCAGGGGCAAAACGCCGTGGCCAGGGCATGAAAAAATTCATGCGGCAGATCCGGCAGGATAGCAGCGGGCTTGCTGTTCTGGAATTTGCAATATCGCTGCCGTTTTTCATGGGATTGACGGTTGGCGGATTTGAATTGGCAAATTACGCCCAGACGTTGATGAAGCTGAACCAGATCACGATCCATACCGCGGACAGTGCCGCGCGCATGGGCGAAGGCGATCCGCTGGTGTCTGTCGATATTACCGAACAGGATATCAACGACGTTTTTGCCGGAACCATTCGGGAAGGCGAAAGCCTGCTACTCGACGGCCAGCATCAGTATATCGATCCCAGCGATGGCGAAGCAAAGTTTCGCGGCAACGCGCGCATTATCTTATCCAGCGTGGAACCAGTATATCCGTTTGATGCGGATGATCCCAAATTCCGTATCCGCTGGCAACGCTGTGTCGGGGAGGCCAGTTACTATAATTCCACTTACGGCGATGTCGATACCGCCACCGATATCGAAGGCATTGGCCCCTCTGGCAGACAGATCACGCCGCCTGACGATACGGCGGTAATGTTTGTGGAACTGCAATATTATTTCCGCCCGTTGATCGTAAACGGATTTTCGAAAATGACGGAAAAAACAATCAAGCAGACGGCGGGCATGGTGGTGCGTGACCGGCGCAATTATTCGCAGATTTATCACCGCGATCAATCCATTTCAAAACGGATTTGCAACGGCGCGGGTGGCGGCGATGATTATGTCGAACGCGACGGCTCTTGACGCGCCGTTCTGAGGCTTAGCGCCCCATTACCTCGCGCGCGGCTGCGACAATCTTTTTCGCATTGATCAATGCCAATGCTTCCAGATTGGCCGCATAAGGCAGCGGCACATCTTCGTTGGTGACGCGCACTACCGGTGCATCGAGATCGTCAAAGCCATCTTCCATGCAGATCGCCAAAATTTCGCTGCCCACGGAACAGGCAGGCCACCCCTCCTCCGCCACAATCAGCCGGTTCGTTTTGGCGAGGCTATCCAGAACAGCCTGCTTGTCGAGCGGGCGTATCGTACGAAGATCAATGACTTCTGCCTCGATACCGTCTTCCGAAAGCGTTTCAGCGGCCTCCAGCGCCAAGCCCACGGCGATTGAATAGCTGACAATTGTGATGTCGCTGCCTTCGCGCATGATCCGCGCTTTCCCGATCGGCAACGTGTAATCGTCGATCGCCGGCACATCAAAGCTGCGGCCATACAGCAGCTCATTTTCCAAAAACACAACCGGATCTTCGCATTGGATCGCAGCCTTCAACAATCCCTTTGCATCGGCAGCGTCATAAGGCGAAATCACAATTAGCCCGGGAACGGAGGCGTACCAGGGCGCGTAATTCTGGCTATGCTGTGCCGCCACCCGCGATGCAGCGCCGTTTGGCCCGCGAAACACAATCGGGCATCGCATCTGTCCGCCCGACATGTAATTGGTCTTGGCCGCTGAATTGATAATCTGGTCAATCGCCTGCATTGCAAAGTTGAATGTCATAAACTCCACGATAGGACGCAGCCCGCCCATCGCGGAACCGGCACCTACGCCTGCAAATCCGTGCTCGGTTATCGGCGTATCGATAACACGCTTATCGCCAAATTCATCGAGCAGCCCTTGCGTCACTTTATAGGCGCCCTGATACTCGGCAACCTCCTCACCCATCACATAGACGAGATCATCCTTACGCATTTCTTCGGCCATGGCATCGCGCAGGGCTTCGCGCACTGACGTCGAGACCATTTCGGTGCCGGAGGGTATGGCAGGGTCCATCGCCGGCGCTGCAGGCGCATCGCGTTCTGCTGCGGGCGCCTTGGCTGCATCATCGCGCGTGGCGGGTTTGGCCATTTCAGCCTGTTGCTCAGCTGGCGGCGTCTTGCCCGACTTGTCATCGTCATTCGCGGCGGTTGCAGGGGAATGTTCCAGCTCTTCGCCCTCAGCAGCAATGAGCGCGATTACGGTACCTACCGCCACATTATCCGTGCCTTCCGCTACAAGGATTTGACCCACGGTGCCTTCATCGACAGCTTCAAATTCCATCGTTGCCTTGTCGGTTTCAATTTCAGCAAGGATGTCGCCCGAGACGACTGTATCGCCTTCTTTCACCAACCATTTGGCGAGCGTTCCCTCCTCCATCGTTGGCGACAATGCGGGCATTTTCAATTCGATTGCCATTAGTATTCACCTACCAGCACGTCGGTATATAGTTCGGCCGGATCCGGCTCAGGCGATGTTTCGGCAAAGTCGGCTGCTTCGGAAATCTGCTTGCGGATATCCTTATCCATCGCTTTCAGATCATCCTCGTCTATACCAGCTTTGATGAGATGGGCCTTCAATCCTTCGATCGGATCGCTTTTCTCGCGAACAGCCTGCACTTCATCGCGGCTACGATATTTTGCAGGATCAGACATGGAATGCCCGCGATACCGATAGGTTTTCATCTCCAGCAGGATCGGCCCGTTTCCGCCGCGCACCCATTTCAGTGCCTCCTGCGCCGCGCCGCGCACTTCCAGAACGTCCATGCCATTAACTTGCAAGCCGGGAATGCGGAAACTTTCACCGCGGCGGAACAGCTGATCCTCCGAAGACGAACGGTTCACGCTCGTTCCCATGGCATATTGATTATTCTCGATTACGAATATGATCGGCAGCTTCCACAGCTCCGCCATATTGAAGCTTTCATACACCTGCCCCTGATTGGACGCGCCATCGCCGAAATAGGCAAGGCATACGCCGCCGTCTTGCGTATATTTATGTTTGAAGGCCAATCCGGTACCAAGCGAAACTTGCGCTGCGACAATGCCATGGCCGCCGTAAAATCCATGTTCGACGCTGAACATATGCATTGATCCGCCCTTGCCGCGCGATATTCCGGCTTCCCGGCCAGTCAGTTCGGCCATAACTATATCGGGATCAATACCGCATGCCAGCATATGGCCATGGTCGCGGTAGCCAGTAATTACGCTGTCCCTGCCCGGTTCGATTGCGGATTGCAGCCCGACGACAACGGCCTCCTGACCGATATACAAATGGCAGAAGCCGCCAATCAATCCCAACCCGTAAAGCTGCCCTGCCCGCTCTTCAAACCGCCGGATCAAAAGCATTTCGCGGTAAAATTCCAGAAGTTCGTCTTTCCCGGCCTTGTAGGGCTTTGGCGTTGCCGGGCGTTTGCGATCCTGTGCCGGAGCATTGCCGGAGGTCGCGGATTTTTTCGCCGGCGCTTTTTTCTTTGCGGCGCTTTTCGATGCGGGCTGTTTGGCCAATTAAGTGTCCTTAACTCTATCAGTTACGCAGGGTTGGTTCTTGCCGATACGACTAACGCGGCAGTCGCGTTTTTGAAAGCGGTTTGTGAAATAACATTACGCCGCTGCGATCCTGCAATCCGGTGCGCCGCTATCATTTCATGGGAACTACAATCTCATCGGGCGCGACCACATTCAGTTCTTTACGAAGAAGCTCACCGGCCAGATCAGGATCGACATTGTCACTAGCCAGAAGCCGTTGCCGGTTGCGCAGCGCATCGCGTTTCTGTTCCAGCTCGGCCAATTCGATAGTGCGTTCTTTCAATGCACCGCGATAATCTGTCCACGCGATGATACCTGTCGGCCCAAGCAGGGCGTAGGTCGCAATTCCCAGCAGCGCAAAAAGCGACAGGCCGGGGATGATGATTGATTTCACCACCGGCGCCTTTTTCTTCCGTCGTCTTGTATTGCGTGCCATCACATTACAGCACCATAAACCCGGCTGCTTTTCAAGCCGCTTCGCAATTGGACTAGTTTTTGAAAATGCCTTTACCGGCATATTGGGCGGCACTGCCCAATTCTTCTTCTATGCGGATAAGTTGATTATATTTCGCCAATCGATCCGAGCGGGCCAGGCTTCCTGTTTTAATTTGCCCGCAATTGGTGGCCACTGCAAGATCGGCTATTGTGACGTCTTCTGTTTCGCCGGAGCGATGCGACATGACCGCAGTATAGGACGCGCGCTGCGCCATCGACACTGCTTCCAATGTTTCTGTCAACGTGCCGATCTGATTTACCTTAACCAGCAGCGAATTGGCCAAACCCTGTTCGATACCCATCGAGAGGCGTTTCGGGTTGGTGACAAACAGATCGTCGCCGACCAGCTGAACCGTATCGCCGATCTGATCTGTAATGGCTTTCCAGCCTGCAAAATCATCCTCGTCCATCCCGTCTTCTATGGATTTGATAGGATAGTCGTTACACAGCTGCGCAAGATAATCTGCCATCTCCACCGGCGACAGCGAAAGCCCCTCGCCCGTTATTTCGTATTTGCCGTCTTTGAAAAATTCGGTGGCAGCACAATCGAGCGCCAGCATTACATCGACGCCCGGTTTGAACCCGGCCTTTTCAATCGACGCCATTACGAAATCCAGCGCATGGCGTGTCGATGCCAAATTCGGTGCGAAGCCGCCTTCATCGCCGACAGCAGTTGCCAGACCTTTATCGTGCAGCCCTTTTTTCAAGGTATGGAATATCTCCGCGCCCCATCGCACGGCCTCTGCGATCTTGTCCGCACCGACGGGCATCACCATAAATTCCTGAAAATCAATCGGGTTGTCAGCATGTTCGCCGCCATTGATGATATTCATCATGGGGACGGGCAGCACATGCGCACTCACGCCGCCGAGATAGCGATAGAGCGGAAGCCCGCGCGCATCGGCAGCGGCCTTTGCCACCGCCATGCTGACACCTAAAATCGCATTCGCACCCAAATTGCTTTTATTCTCGGTGCCGTCCAACGCGATCATCACGCCATCGATATCTTCCTGATCTTCTGCATCAAGATCAATGAGCTTTTCACGAATGGAACGGTTTACCCCGTCAACTGCGCCGCGCACGCCCTTGCCCAAATAGCGCCCGGCATCGCCGTCGCGCTTCTCCACCGCTTCATAAGCTCCGGTGGAGGCGCCGGAGGGAACCGCAGCGCGGCCAAAGCTGCCATCCTCCAGCAATACATCAACTTCAACAGTCGGGTTGCCGCGGCTGTCCAGAATTTCGCGGGCGTGGATATCGATAATGGCGGTCATAAAGGCACTTTCTGCTGACTGGCTTTGTTGTTTTCGCAGGCTTAGTGCCAGCTATACGCCATTGCAATCGCTGTGCTGGTTATGCTGCCAAGAAATTTTGTGATTGCAGCGCAACCATTGCGCGACATTAGCGTAGTTTGTGTGTAACAATAATTTAGCAGACAATATCACGCCGCCGAACGATAGCCAGGCGAAGTTGGTACGACACACTGCCTCAATTGAAGGAGCGTAATATGGCCCAGACACGAACACCAACAGGAACAGCAATTCCAGCCGCGAATAAAAAGGTGGCTGTTCATAAGCCGAAGCCGATCAAGCCAAAGCTGAACAAAGGCAATAGCGCAGACGCTAAGGCGAAAGCCAAAAAAGCAAAAAGCAAGGTGAAGTCCAAAGTTGGCGAGACCGCATCGGACGTTCGTTCGCAAGCGGCAGATGCCGCAAAGACTGCTGCTTCCAAAGGCAAGAGCCGGGCAACAGAAACAATCGGCGGGATTAGCAGCGCCATTCGCGATAGCGCCGGCAATATCGATCAATCCGTCGGCGAAGGCTATGGCGATTACGCTCGTACGGCGGCTGACAAAGTAGATTCTTGGGCAGAGATGCTTGACGGCAAGGAAGTCGAAGAACTGATGGATGATGCCCGCGAATTTGTGCGCCAACGTCCTGCTGTCGCCATCGGCGCGGCTGCCGTTGCAGGGTTTGCCCTGATGCGCCTCCTGCGGTCCGGCCGCGATAGTTGATAGCAGGCTACTTATGATTACGCATGGAAAAGAACCGTTCGTCGGTGATAGTCGCCCTGAAACGCTGGATGACGATATCGCTGAGCCGCAGTATGTTGCGCCCACCGATAAAGAAAGCGAGATTTCTCTGGTAAAAGGAGAAATTTCAACGCTGGTCGCAGATGTGCGCAATCTCGCCAAAACGGAAATCGAGTATCTGAAATTGCGCGCAGCCTATAGTGGCAATATCGCAAAGAAGGTCGGTATTTTTGGCGGACTAGCGGCGGTGCTGGGATTTTGCGCTATCATTGCGCTGATCTTGGGATTGTTGCTAACGTTAGCCAGTTTGATGCCGCCGATTGCCGCGACGGCAATTGTTACCGGCACATTTTTGGCGATTGCTGTGGTGTTGGCAATTCTAGCAGCATCGAAAGCAAAAAAGCTGTCGTTTGAAAGCGAGACAACTGATGAGTAACCCGCCGACCCGTCACGAAGTTCTGGCAAAGGATGCCGAACGCAAAGTGGCGCGTCAGCTGCTGAAAGCTGATGCCGAAATAGCGAAGTCAAAAATCGCCCCGGCTGTTTTGAAAGATCGTTGGAAGGGCCGTCAGAAGCGGCGTATCGACGAGGTTTCGGAACAGGGCAAACAGGCCATCCAGGAAAATGCGCCTGCGCTGTCTATTGCAGCTGCCGGATTGGCATTGTTTGCTGTTAGAAAGCCGATTGGCAAAGCGATCAGAAATCGTAAAGAAAGGAAATTACAGACATGAGCAAGATTAGCGATGCAGCGAAAAACGCAAAAACCAAAGCAGGCTCGCAAATGAATGCAGCCAAAAAACGCGCGGCCGAAAGCGGCCGGGTTGCCAAGCAAAAGGCTGGTCAGGCATATAGCACGAGCCGCAATGCAGCTGCGCGTGGTGCAGAAAATTCCAAGCAGTTTGCGCTGAACGCCCAGCAGAAATCTGGCGAAACAGTAGACGGCAATCCTTTGGTGTCCGTCGCTAGCGGATTGGCACTGGGCGCGATCATTGGCGCGTTGCTACCCACAACGCAGCGTGAACGCAAACTGATGGGCGAAACCAGCAAGAAGATCAACGGCCGGGCATCGGCAGCGATTGATGCTGCCAGAGAAGCTGGCCGTGAACGTATGTCAGAAGTTGGGCTGAATGCCGAACAGGCAAAGGCCCAGGTTAAAAACTTCGTTGACAAAGCGAGCGAAACAGCGAAAGCGGCGAGCCAAGCTGCAAAAGATTCTGCCAAATCCGGCAGCTAAGCTGTCACTCTACTAGATTGGGCCCACATGGCTGAAAAGAAACTACATTTGGTGTTCGGTGGGAAAGTTACCGATCCTCAATCTTTCGATTTCAAAAATCTCGACGATATCGATATCGTCGGGATTTTTCCTGATTATGACGCTGCGGAAGAAGCATGGCGGGGTAACGCGCAGAAGACTGTCGATGATGCCGAGATGAAATATGTTCTGGTCCATCTGCATAAGCTGTTGGAGCCCAACTTGCCCAAATCTGAGGCCGACCCTGCGTAATGCGTCAGGCGTTGCGATAGCGTAACCGAAGCAACGGCACGGCAAGCGCCAAGCCTGCAACAAACCCGCCAATATGTGACCAGACCGCGATCTGAACGCTATATTGCGGCGTTATGTATGCGAACATCATATTCAGCAGGACCCAGCCGAATGTTAGCGTAATATAGCGCGCATATTTCGCGGGGATCGGGCCCAAATCACGCGGCGGTTTGTTTGGAAATAATATCGTATAGGCGCCGATCACGGCAGACAACGCGCCGCTTGCGCCGACTGCGGGGACAAATATATCGCTCGCCCCGTACCATCCCCAATGTGCCGCCGCGATTTCAAAAGCTGCAGACGCCGCGATTCCAGCGGCATACAAACCCGCAAATATACCCGCGCCGTAAACGGGCTCTACCAAGCGGCCCATCAATAACAGCATTAGCATGTTGATGATCAGATGCGCCCAGCCGCCATGCAGAAATGCCGCAGTAAACGGCGTGAGCCATACCGGCATGAGAAACCCGATATAACCTCCATCGCCGCCAGTGAATCTGCCCGGAAATAATCCGGCCACGGTGATAGCCTCTGACCAAATGTGATCGGAGAAGAACAACAATGCCAACAGCGCGTTTACGCCTATCAGGATTTTCGTGGTCAGCCCGAGTTGGCCCTGCGGCATGGCAGCATCGCCTTCAGATAAATTCGATCTGTTTAATCAGATAATATTTGTCGCCAGCAGGCACCGTCAATTCAACTTCGTCACCGACAACGCGGCCGATCAGCGCGCGCCCTAGCGGCGAATTGTAACTGATCTTGCCTTTTTTGGCATCAGCTTCCCGCTCACCGACAAGCTGATATTTCACTGGCTTGTCATCTTCATCGAGCAATACCACGGTAGCACCGAAAACAACCTTGTCGCCCGACAGTTCCTTGGGATCAATGATCTGTGCGCGGCTGACCTTGTCTTCCAGATCGGATACCGTTGCTTCTACCTGGCCCTGCCGTTCCTTGGCCGCATGATATTCCGCATTTTCGGAAAGGTCGCCATGCGCCCGCGCTTCTTCGATAGCGTCCACAATCCGTGGGCGTTCATCTCGCAGCCTTTTTAATTCATCGGTCAACTTTTGATAGCCGTCCGCCAATATCGGGTATTTTTCATGGGTCGCCATGACCGTATTCCTTCTTCAACAAAAAACCTGTTTGCCCGAGAAAGCCAGAAAGCCATTCGGGGAATGCAGTTCCAATTTTAGTGGAGTGTTACTGCTCGTGTTCAGTAATAGTCCTGTAGCGCGAAAACTTCAAGCGGCTGTTTCCCCAGGGCCTCTATTGCCTGCATAACCGCGACGCTGGCCGCAGCGGTGGTAAATATCGGCACTTTATGGGCGAGCGCACTGCGGCGAATGGATTCGCTGTCCTTCAGGCTTTGCCACCCCTCTGTAGTGTTGAAAACCAATGCGATTTCATCATCACTGATCCGGTCCACGATATGCGGACGGCCTTCTGCAACTTTATTGACCGTTTCTACGTCCAGGCCCTCCGCTTGCAAGAAAGTCGAAGTCCCGCTGGTCGCGCACACTGTAAAGCCAAGCTGCAATGCTTTTTGTATTGCAGGCAGAATAGCTGGCTTGTCAGTTTCCTTTACCGATACAAACAGCTTGCCCGCCATTGGCAATTTTATGCCAGCGCCCAATTGCGACTTGGCAAAGGCCGTGGCGAAATCGCGATCTATGCCCATGACTTCGCCGGTGGACTTCATTTCCGGCGACAAAACCGGATCAACGCCGGGGAAGCGAGCGAACGGGAAAACCGCCTCTTTCACGGCGATATGATCGACATCAAGATTGATCTGCGGCAAATCAGAAAGCTTTTCGCCCGCCATAACGCGCGCCGCTATCTTGGCAATCGGCGCGCCAATCGCTTTGGCAACGAACGGCACTGTGCGGCTTGCGCGGGGGTTTACCTCGATCAGATATACCTCGCCATTTTTCACGGCGAACTGAACATTCATCAATCCACGCACTTTCAATGCACGCGCAAGGGCATCGGCCTGGCGTTTGATTTCGGCGATGACATCATCGGACAGGCTGTATGGCGGCAACGAACATGCGCTGTCGCCGCTGTGTACCCCTGCCTCTTCGATATGTTGCAATATTCCGGCAACCACCACATCGTCTCCGTCGCAGATAGCATCGACATCGACTTCGGTTGCGTCGCGCAGATAGCTGTCGATCAAAACGGGGCTGTCGCCGGACACGATCACAGCGGTCTGGATATAATTTTCCAGCTGCGCCTGAGATCGGAAGAGCACACGTCTGAACTCCAGTCACACAGTGATCTCGTATGCCGTCTTCTGCTTGAAAAAAA
>ENA-ORXM01001570-ORXM01001570.1-marine-metagenome-genome-assembly--contig:-NODE-1570-length-31311-cov-4.407857_pt1 | contig 31311 bp, 21 predicted proteins | sample MGYA00237867_ERZ511480 | MGnify/ENA primary metagenome ERZ511480 (study PRJEB26309, sample SAMN06266103) | marine metagenome | isolation source: Algal blade | place: United Kingdom:Sidmouth, United... | reverse complement strand
GGCGGACAGATCGGCGCTGAAGCGGTCGAGCGCATCGGCCTGAACCACCGTTATCAGGCCCGTTTCCTCGAGCTGGCGCATATCCGTCTCGGTGAGGGAGAGGTTGCGGCGCGCGCTGGCGTCGATGGCCGCGATCGATCCGGCGAGCGCACCGTCGAAGCGGGTGGCGATGGAGCGGTCGGCGCGTTGGAGGGCAACGTCGAGCGCGCCGATGTCGAAGAGGCGCTGGCGCATGGATTCGGTGAACTGGCCGGAGAGGGTCGAGACGATTTCGGTGTAGGAGCCTCTCAGCGAATAGTGGAAGTCGAGATAACCGTCCACGCGGGCATAGACGGGGGCGAAGGCGGCGTCGATGCTGCTGTCGATCTCGGTCGCGAGCGTGCCACGGATACCCCGACCGAGCGAGCCGTCGATGGTGGCCATCACGGGGTCCAATCCGGCGAGGTAGGCCCGGCTGGCGCGCTCCGAAACGGTCAGCACGCCTGCCGCATCGCGGGTGAGCGTGTGCGTCGCGCGGCTCGCCTCGTAGGCGAAGAAGGCGAGACCCGTCGCGATCAGGGCCGCGACGACCCAGAAGATCGGGAAGCGGCGGCGGCGTTGCAGGGTCGCTGTCGTCATGCGTCCATTCTCCATGGCCGCGACCGGTCGAGGATTTCGACCATGTAGCGGCTGAACCCGAAGGCCCCGAGCGCGGAGACCGCCAGAAAGGCGATCCACAGGACCAGACCGGGCAGCGTGGCATCCACCGCCTCCATCTCGACGCGCATCCTGCCATCGATCCGCCCGCGCAGGGACAGGAGGATCGACAGGATTTCGCAATGCGTCGCATGGGACGGCCCCGGATACGTGGTGAATCCGCCTCCCTCCCGCAAGGGGGGCTTCAGGGCGAAGAATTCATGCTCGATCTTCAGCGCCACCAGAAAAGCGGCATTGATCCATGTCGCCCACGACTTGACCACGATACGACGGGCGCGGGGGAGCAACCGGGAGACGAACAGGCGATCCAGACCCGTCATCAGCACGATCAGCAGAAGGGTATCGCCCGCCAAGGCGTAGAAAATCCAGATTTCCTCGCCGGTCAGATCGAGCAGGAGCATGGTGGCGACCACGAGCGCCGTAGCAAGCGCCTTCAGGAGCGAGATCGCCCCGCCGCGATAGAGGCGGTGAAGCAGAGTGCCCCTGACGAAGACGGAATCCGCGAGAACACGCCGCCGGAACAGCGAGGCTTCCCACAAGCCCAGCGCAATCGGAACGGCGACCAGAGGGATGAAGATCAGCGCGATGCAGCCGATCTGGTGGCCATAATGCCAGACCGCCAGCACGGCGATGCCCAGGGCGGCGGCAACGAGTGAGCGCAGGTGGATCATGGGCAGGATATCGCTCCGTTGTCGACCGTCCGGCACTCTATGCCAGAGTGTTCCGAAAGTGATTGCAAAGTTTGTCGCCGCGCTGTGGTTTGCTTCGAGAACCGAAGGATTCGTCAGGAAAGGCAGCGGCATGTCCGACACGAAGATCGCGATCATCGGCGGGGGGGTCATCGGTGGCGGCTGGGCGGCACGGTTTGCCCTGGCGGGGCATGACGTGGCGGTGTTCGACCCGGACCCGGAGGCCCCGCGCAAGGTGGACGAGGTCTATGCGAATGCCGAAGCCGCCACGCGCAGGCTGTATGTCGCGCCCCTGCCCTCCCCCGGCACGATCCGGTTTGCGGACAGCATCGCGGATGCGGTGGCCGGCGTGGGCTGGGTGCAGGAGAGCGTGTCGGAACGGCTCGACCTGAAGCACAAGGTCTATGCGGAAATACAGGAGACGCTGGACCCCGAGGCCGTGATCGGGTCGTCCACATCGGGGTTCAAGCCGTCGGAATTGCAGGAGGGGGCGAAAGATCCGGGGCAGATCCTCGTCGTGCATCCGTTCAATCCCGTCTATCTGCTGCCGCTGGCCGAGGTCGTGGCGGGGCCGGATGGCGATGCGCGGGCGGTGACCTGGGCGCAGACTCTGCTGCGCGGGGTCGGGATGCATCCGCTGGTCGTGCGGCAGGAGATCGACGCGCATATCGCCGACCGTTTTCTGGAGGCGGTGTGGCGCGAGGCGCTGTGGCTGGTGAAGGACGGTGTGGCGACGACGGAGGAGATCGACGATGCGATCCGCTTCGGGTTCGGGCTGCGCTGGGCGCAGATGGGGCTGTTCGAGACCTACCGCGTGGCCGGGGGCGAGGCGGGGATGCGGCATTTCATGGCGCAGTTCGGGCCTGCGCTGAAATGGCCATGGACCAAACTCATGGACGTGCCGGACTTCACCGATGATCTGGTCGATCTGATCGCGGGGCAATCCGACGCACAATCGGGGATGCATTCGATCCGGGAGCTGGAGCGTATCCGGGACGACAATCTCGTGGGCATCCTCTCGGCGCTGAAGGCGAAGCCGTGGGGGGCGGGGGAGACGGTCGCCAACCACGAGAAGCGGCTGCGCGAATTGTCCTTTGCGGGGGCAGGGACGGAGCATGACCTCTCCGCGCCGCTGGCCCTGCATTCGGCGACGGTGCTGCCCGAGTGGGTGGATTATAACGGGCATATGACCGAGTTCCGGTATCTGCACGTCTTCGGGGACGCGACGGATGCGTTCCTGACCTATCTGGGGATGGATGCGGAGTATATGGCCGAAGGGCGTTCGATCTATACGGTCGAGACGCATCTGCGGCACGTGGCGGAGGTGCGGGAGGGCCGTCCGCTGGCGGTGACGACACAGCTTCTCGGCCATGACGAAAAGCGCATCCGCATCGCCCATGTCATGCGCGAAGGCGAGAGCGGCGCGGTGCTGGCCACCGCCGAGCACATGCTGATGAGCGTGGATACCGCCGCAAGCCGCGCCTGCCCGCTCGCCGCGCCGGTGACGGATCGGCTGGCGGAGATCGGGGCGGGTCATGCGGCGCTCGATGCGCCTGATTTTGCGGGGCGGGCGATCCGGGCGCTGTGATCGCGGAACGATGTTGCATTGCAGCGTGCGACCCGAAATAAGGGAGAGACCCCACCATCGCGCCATGAAGGAGCGGTCCTCTGTTCCGTGAACCCCTGTCCCGTATCGCCCTCTTCCTCGATTTCGACGGTACGCTGGTGCGGATCGCGGAGCGGCCCGATCTCGTGGCGGTGACGCCTGCGGTGCGGAATGTGGTCGAGCGACTGGCCGCCGCGACGGAGGGGGCGCTGGCCATCGTGTCGGGGCGTCCGCTGGTGGAGATCGACGGATTTCTGACGCCATTGGTGCTGCCGGGAGCAGGGTCGCACGGGGCCGAGCGACGGGATTACCGTGGCATGGACGTGCCGCTGGACAGGGGCGCGACGGCGCTGGACGGGGCGGGAGAGCGGATACGTGCCCACGCCGAGGCCCATGGTCTGCTGCTGGAAGAGAAATCGGGCGGCTATGCGGTGCATTTCCGGGCAAAGCCGGACCTGGAGGAACCGACCCGCGCGCTGGTGAGCGCGATTGCGGCGGCGGATGAGGGCTTGCGGGTGATCCACGGGCATATGGTCGCCGAATTGTCCCTCGCAGGGGTCGACAAGGGGGCCGCGCTCGATGCCTTCATGGGCGAGAAGCCCTTTGCAGGGCGGGTGCCGGTCGCCATCGGCGACGATACGACGGACGAGGATGCCTTTCGGGCGGCACGGGCGCGCGGGGGCCTCGGCATTCGGATCGGCGGTACGGAAACCTGTGCTCAGGCGCGTTTCGAGGATATCGACGCCCTGCATGACTGGCTCACGATAAGCGCCGATAGCGGCATGATGATACTGGAGACGCCATGACCCTCGGACTTGTCGGAAACTGTGCGGTTGCGGGGCTGGTGGACGAGCGGGGGCGCATGGTGTGGCTGTGCCTGCCACGCTTCGACGGCGATCCGGTGTTCCATTCTCTCGTGGGGCATGGCCCGGAGAGGGAAGACGATGGTGCGTTCTCCGTCGACCTCGAAGACCTGACCCATACCGAGCAGAGCTACGAGTCGAACACGGCGATCCTGACCACGGTGCTGCACGGGCCGTCCGGATCGGTCGAGATCACGGATTTCTGCCCCCGTTTCGAATCGCAGGGGCGCATGTTCCGGCCCCAGATGACGGCGCGGCGTATCCGGCCCGTCGAGGGCTGGCCGCGTATCAAGGTAAAGCTGCGTCCGCGTTTCGGCTGGGGGGCGAACGCGCCGGAGATTACGCGCGGGTCGAACCATGTGCGCTTCGTCGGGCCGGACCTGACCATGCGGCTGACGACGGATGCGCCCATCGACCATGTGCTCGACGAGCATGTGTTCAATCTCAATCGCACCTATCATTTCATGCTGGGGCCGGATGAAAGCCCCGATCGCAGCCCCTCAGACCTCTTCGAGGCCTTCCACCGGGACACGTCTCACTATTGGCGCGGCTGGACGCGGCGGCTGGCACTGCCGCTGGAATGGCAGGATGCGGTGATCCGGGCGGCCATCGGGCTGAAGCTGTGCAGCTACGAACCCACCGGGGCCATCGTCGCCGCCGTGACGACCTCGATTCCCGAGGCACCGAACAGCGAGCGCAACTGGGATTATCGCTATTGCTGGGTGCGCGATGCGTTCTTCACGGTGCGGGCGCTCAACAGCCTCGCGGCCACGCATACGATGGAGCGGTATTTCCAGTGGCTGATGAACGTCGTGGCCGATGCCAAGGGCGCGCATATCCAGCCGGTGCTGGGGGTCGGGCTGGAAAAGGCACTGATCGAAACCCATGCCGGGGCGCTGCAAGGCTATCGCGGGATGGGGCCGGTTCGGGTCGGCAATCAGGCGCATGAGCACTTTCAGCACGATACCTATGGCAACATCATCCTCGGGGCGGCCCCGGCCTTCTTCGACAAGCGGCTCTATATGCAGGCGGATGAACAGGCGTTCCGGATGCTGGAGCCGCTGGGCGAGCAATCCTGGGCACTGCACGATCAGCCCGATGCCGGAATATGGGAATTGCGCACACGCGCGCGCATCCACACGTCGTCCTCGTTGATGTGCTGGGCGGCCTGTGACCGGCTGGCGAAGATCGCGAAGCATCTGGGGCTGGACGACAGCGCGATCTTCTGGGGAGGCCGTGCGGAGAAGATCAGGGCGAAGATCCTCGAACATGCATGGTCGGAAAAGCGCGGGGCCTTCGTGGAGAGTTTCGGCGGAGAGACGCTCGATGCGAGCGTGCTGCTGATGGCCGAGGTCGGGCTGATCGATGCGCGCGATCCGCGTTTCGTCTCGACCATCGATGCGCTGTCCGATGCGCTGGGGCGGGGGCCGTTCATGCTGCGCTACGAAGAGGCCGATGATTTCGGCGAGCCGGAGGTGGGCTTCAACGTCTGTGCCTTCTGGCGGGTGGATGCGCTGGCCCGTGCCGGACGGCGCGAGGAGGCGCGGGAACATTTCGAGGGGCTGCTGGCCGCGCGCAACCCTCTGGGCCTGATGTCGGAAGATACGGACTTTCGCACCGGCGAGGCCTGGGGGAACTTTCCGCAGACGTACTCCCTTGTTGGTATAATCAATGGTGCGATGCGCCTGTCCGACCCCTGGGAAAGTTCCGTATGAGCCGCCTCGTCGTCGTCTCCAACCGCGTAGCCGATCCGACCGCGCCGCAATCGGGCGGGCTGGCCGTCGCCGTGGGCGAGGCCCTGAGCGACGGCAATGGCATCTGGTTCGGATGGAGCGGCGAAATCCGCGAGGATGCCGAGGGATCGGGCGTCAATCTGGAGCGGCGGGGCGGGGTGACGCTCGCGACCCTGCCGCTGAGCCAGAAGGAATACGACACCTATTATCTGGGGTATTCGAACCGGGCACTCTGGCCCGTGTTCCACTATCGCCTCGATCTGGCGGAGTTCGATCTCGCTGCGCTGGAAGGCTATCGCAGCGTCAATCGCCGTTTCGCGAAATCGGTGGCGGCGATGATCGACAAGGACGATGTGGTCTGGATTCATGACTATCATCTGATTCCGCTGGCGGCCGAGTTGCGCAAGCTGGGGGTGGAGAACCGGATCGGGTTCTTCCTGCATATTCCCTTTCCCCCGCCCGAGATCATCGCCGCAGTACCGGACCATGCGTGGCTGTTCGATACGCTGCACGCCTATGATCTGGTGGGCTTCCAGACCGATCAGGACCTGTCGAACTTCAAACGCTATGTCGAGCAATCCTCGGCGGATGCAGGGCCGGTGACGCATCCGTTCCGCAATGGAACCCGGATGATGGACGCCCGCACCTTTCCCATCGGGATCGACGTGGATTCCTTCATCGAGATGGCGAATACGCCCAAGGCCACCGACCGCATCCGCCGCCTGACGCGCGGCGAGGTGCGCAATCATGTGATCGGGGTCGAGCGGCTGGATTATTCCAAGGGCCTGCCCGACCGCTTCCGGGCCTTCAAACGGTTCCTGGAGAACTTTCCCGATCAGCGCAAGAAGACGGTGCTGATGCAGATCGCGCCGCCGACGCGGGGGGAACTGGCCGCCTATGCCGAAATCCGCACGGAGCTGGAGCAGTTGTCCGGGGCGATCAACGGGGAGTTCGGGGATTTCGACTGGACGCCCGTACGGTATATCCACCGCTCGGTGCCGCGCGAGACGCTGGCTGCGCTGTTCAGGGGGTCGAAGGTCGGGCTGGTGACTCCCCTGCGTGACGGGATGAACCTCGTCGCCAAGGAATACGTCGCGGCGCAAGACCCGGATGATCCCGGCGTACTGATCCTGTCGCGCTTCGCCGGGGCCGCCGCCGAGATGGAGGAGGCGTTGATCGTCAACCCCTATGATGCCGACGAGGTTGCCAAAGCCCTGCACAACGCCGTGACGATGGAACTCGACGAGCGGCTGGACCGGCATGGCAAGCTGCTCGCACGGGTACGGCACAGCGATATCGTCTCGTGGCGCAGGGCGTTCATGGACCTTCTGCGCGGCCATGGACAGGCCGACGACGCGGCATGAGATTGCTGGCCGATATCGGCGGGACGAATGCCCGGTTCGCACTGGCGGCTGACGAGGGTGTTCCCGTGCCTGTCGTGCTGCCGGTCGCGGACCATGCGCGGTTCGAGGATGCCCTGGAGACGTTTCTCGCCACCCAGCCGGAGGCCCGCGCCGGGATCGGTTCCTGTGCGATCGCGGCGGCAGGGCCGGTCTCGGACGGGACCATACGGCTGACGAATGTGCCTTGGGTGATCGATGGCCGCGCGCTTGCCGCATCGCTTGGATGCCCGGTTGGTGTCCTGAACGATCTGGAGGCGGTAGCCGCCGCCCTGCCCTATCTGGAACGGGATGACGTGGCGGTGCTGCGGGCCGGTGACGGGGGGGCGCGCGCGCCGATGGTCGCGGTGAATGTCGGCACGGGCTTCGGCGCGGCAGTGGCCGTGCCCGTTCGGGACGGGTGGCATCCTCTCGCCACGGAGCCGGGGCATGTGCTGCTGCCCGACGGGCGCGGGACGGTCGAGGATGTGCTGTCGGGACCGGGACTTGCGCAACTGCGCCTCGACAGCGCAGCGTCCCGCGCCGACTTCTCGGCGCTTCTGGGTCGGGTGACGCGCGATCTGGTCCTCGCGACGGGGGCCTGGGGCGGGGTCCGATTCTGCGGCGGCGTACTGGAAGACTGGGATACGGTCGTCGATGGGAAGGTGTTCCTCACCGCGTTCGATATTCCGGGGCCGATGGCCGACCGGCTTTCCCGCGTGTCGCTGGCCCGTATCATCCGCCGCAATCCGGCGCTTCTCGGCCTCTTCCACGCACGGATCGGGTGAGGTAGCCTCGATCCGAACAGGAGGCCAAGGCCATGAACGTCTTTCGCATCGGAACCCGCGCCCTGCATTACCGCGACAGCGGCCCGCGCGAGGGGGAGGCGCTGGTCTTCTCCAATTCGCTCGGTACGGATTTTCGCATCTGGGATCCGATGCTGGAGCATCTGTCACCGGATTTCCGCGTCCTGCGCTACGATACGGCAGGTCATGGCCTGAGCGATCTCGGCGGAGCACGCTCCATCGAGGATCATGCGGATGACCTGCTCGCCCTGATGGATCACGTGGGTATCGAGCGGGCGACGATCGTCGGTCTCAGCGTCGGGGGCCTGATCGCCCAGGCGCTTTGCAAAGGATCGCCGGATCGCGTGACGCGGGTGGTCTTCTGCGACACGGCCCACAGGATCGGAACCGATGCGATCTGGAACGACCGAATCGATTCGATCGAACGGAGCGGAATGGAGGCGGTCGCCGAGGCCACGCTGGAGCGGTGGTTCTCGACCGGCTTCCGGACCGGGGAAACGAGTTTTCCGATCTGGCGCGCGATGCTGGTGCGTACGCCGGTCGCTGGATATTGCGATCTGGGGCGCGCCATCCGGGATGCGGACTTTACCGGAGATTGTGCGTCGATGGATGTGGAGGCGCTTTGCGTCTGCGGGGCCGAAGACGGATCGACACCACCGGCCCTGATGAAAGACTTCGCATCGCGATTGCCCCGTGCCCGCTATGTCGAGCTACAGGATTGCGGACATATACCGTGCGTGGAGCAACCCGAACGTCTTGCGCACCTTATTCGGGACTTCGTCAGCCATCGATAGCATACCGGTATCGTACCATCGACTGCTCGGCTGAATTTCGCTGCTTGCGGAAGCCTATCCGGTGAGGCGATGATATCATAAATATGATGCTCTTCGAATTCGTCATTACGTACGCATCACCACCCAAACCACGAAACAGCCGATATCAACAGTTTTTTTCCATGCTTTAATAATAATAATTTACACTTTAATAAAAATACTTCTTTCTTTCATACATAGTAAACGTAAAATTATTTTGAAATATACCACCCCTCAAATTACAACCGAACAAGCACCGCTCAGTTCTCTTCCGTTAGTTTACCGTAATTTCCACTGTATTGAAAACGATCTGGTAATTCTTTTACGGGATTGTCCCCTCCGAGGCGAACCGCAGAACGCGGCGTCGTAAACGCCTACGGAGAGAGATGATGTACCCTGCGAAAAGAACCACTGCGAGCGTCCTTGCGACTCTGGCAATCATGATCCCAAGCCTCGCTCTTGCAGAATTGAGGAGCGAAATGAGTGCCCATGTCGTCACCGTGACGGAAGAAGGCACGGAGCAGTACGCGAGTGCCGTAACCGTCGAGCCCGGTCAGATCATCGAGTACCGCATCAGGCACCGCAACACGTTCGAAAACGCCATCGACGGCGTTGCGATCGTGGGGCCGGTACCGACGCAGGCCGTCGTCGATCCCTCTACGCTGGCAACGTCCAGCGCCGCCGTTCTCGAAGTTCGCGGCGAGCTGGATCCCGATCTTCCCGGCGAGGAATGGTCGACTCTTCCCGCGCAGCGGATCGTCATCCTCGCCGATGGCTCCCGCATGATCGAGGAAGCCCAGCCCGAGCACTTTACCGCGATCCGTTGGACGCTCTCCGATCCGCTTCAGGTTCAGGAGCAGGTCACGAACACCTACCGCGTTCGCGTCAAGTAAACCGCGCCGCCCCTTCCACCTCGAACCGGTGAAGACGATCTCGAACGGGTGCCCTTGCGGCACCCGGCAGGACGCTTGACCGCCTTCACGTACCCAGAGGAGCTACCCGATGACAGTCATTCGCCGGTCAAAACGCTTTGGCCTTCTCGTTACCGCCGCATCGTTCGCAGGCGCAGCCGCCTTCGCCGCTGCCCCCCCCGCAGGCGAGCGCATCGGAAACCAGGCAACCGCCACCTACACCAATGCCTCCGGTGATACGGTTCGCGTTACCTCGAACAAGGTCGAGACCATCGTGCAGCAGATCGCTGCGCTGACCCTCGCCACCCCGACCAACAAGACGGGCGCTCCGGGCGGCAAGGTATTCATTCCGCATACCATCACCAATAACGGTAACGGTCCCGACAGCTACGGGATCACGGCGGCATCGCCGACGGGTGGTACCTTCACCCTCGATCCGACGAAGATCAAGATCTTCGCCGACGCGAACGGTGACGGCGTCGCCGACAATGCCACCCCGATCACGACGACCCCGATTCTCAACGCAGGCGACAGCTTCGGCGTCGTCATCGAGGCCGTGGTGCCGACCGGCGCGACGGGTGGTCAGAACGACACGATCACCGTCACGGCGACCAGTGCCTTCGATCCATCGCAGATCGAAACCAACGACGACATCATTACCGTCTCGAGCGCGCCGATCACGGACATCCTGAAGAGCATGACCGTCACCGACACCGCCGTAGGAGGACAGCCTGCGGACGGGCTGACCGGACCGGGCGACGTCGTGACCATCAAGCTGACCTATTCCAGCACCGGCCTGACGGATGCCGACACGCTGATCGTCAGCGACCTTCTCGATCCGCGTCTCGTCTACGTTCCCGGATCGGGCACGTGGTCGGACGATCCCGACGCCCTGACCGATGCAGGCGACGCGACCGATCCGACCCTGGCCACCTACGAGCAGACCAACGGCTCGGGTCACGGCATCGAGTTCAGCTACGACGCGGCAGCCTCGACCGTCACGTTCCAGATCGATACGGTTCCTCAGGGACGTACCGGGTTCGTGACCTTCCGGGCGGTCATCGACACGGTCAATCCCGTTCCAGCCGGTGACATCGACAACATCGCGACCCAGACGGTCGGCGCCGTTCCCGTTGCAGGACCGAACTCGAACGAAGCAACCGTCACGGTGGACGACCTCTTCCGTATCACGGCTGCCGATTACAGCGCGGACACCTATGTCGTCGATCCCGATACCGCCGCCAACCTCGACACCACGGCCCCGAACGTCGTCTCCGGTTCCGATGACGATGCGACCGCGAACGATATCGTCGAAGTCACCGATAACGTGCCTCAGGGCGCGTCGATCCCGATGGAAGTCGTTCTGACGAACAACTCCAACTCGGCACAGAACATCGAGGTCAGCTTCGCCAATGCCGCCACGGGCGGGTTCCCGGCCGGAACGTCCTTCCAGCTCGTCGGTCCCGATGGAATCACCCCGGTCGCAGGCCCGATCGGCCTCGTCCCCGTTGGTGGCACCACGACCGTGACGCTGATCGCGACGCTGCCGAACTCGACCACCACCGTACCCGTGGGCGGCTTCAACGCCGTCGTCTCGGCAGTTGCCAGCGGAGGTGGTACGCCGAACACCGCCACGACGCGCTTCGCCGGCACCATCGACGCCGCGCAGGTCGACCTCAGTAACGAGGACAATCTCGCCGATGGCAGCCTGGCAGGCAACGTCGGCAACAGCGGTGCCGGAACGCTTCCTGCAGACCAGTCGAATGCCGGTGCTCCCTTCGAAACCCAGGCAACCGACCCCGGTACGCCGGTCACGTTCCCGTTCGACATCGCCAACAACGGTGCCACCTCGGACAATTACGACCTCGCGATCACCGGTCTGCCACCGGGCTATACCGTGCAGTTCACCCTCAACGGCACGCCGATCACGAATACCGGCAACATTCCCGCCGGTCAGAGTGTCGACGTCATCGCGACGATCACTCCGCCAGTCGGCGCTTCGCCCGACACGACCAACTTCGTGACGAGCGTGACGTCCGCAGCGACCGGTCAGGGCGATACCGTCCTGAACGCCGTGACGGTGAACAGCGTCGTCGATCTGCGCATCACGTCGGACCAGACCCGTCAGGCGGCACCGTCGGGTATCCTCGACATCCCGCATACGATCTTCAACGACGGGAACTCGGCGATCACCTCGGGTACGCTGACCCTGCCGACCGCAGGAGGCTTCGACACCTTCTCCGGAACGCTGTTCCATGACGTCAACGGCAACGGCGTTGCGGACAGTGCCGACACGGTCATCGACAACATCGACGACATCGTCGTCGGCGGCGTCGTCGGTATCCCGGCACTCGGTTCTGCCGACGTCATCCTGCGCGTTCAGGTTCCCTCCACGGCCACGGTCGGCCTGGTGGAAAGCCAGACCATCACGGTCGGTACGGCCCTCACGACGGCTGCGGGCACCGTGACGGACAGCGATGCGGGCAACAACAGCGTGACCGATACCGTGACGATCGTCTCGGGCGACGTCTCGCTGGACAAGAAGCAGCGTCTGACGAACTGCGCCACGGGTGCCGCCGTCGGTTCCTTCACTCCCGGTACGGTCAATGCCGCTCCCGGCGAGTGCATCACGTATCAGATCACCGCTCTCAACAGCGGTACGGCAGATGCGGATAACGTGGTCGTTACCGACGCCACGCCGACCTGGACGACCATGACGAACTGTGCCGGCACCTGTGCGGCCTCGGTTTCGACCGGAACGCTCGGCGGCTTCAACGACGGCGCGACCGGCACCCTGACCGGCACCTACGGGACACTCGCTCCCGGTGGGCAGGGCATCATGACCTTCACGGTCAAGATCGACGAGTAATCGCCGAAGGAGAGCGGGCCGGACGCCTGCTCTCCACATCGCTTCTTCCCGACAATCAGAAACCTTGTCCGCTTCGTCGGACACCCCGGCAAGGAGGTCGCGAGGATGACGTTCGTTTCCAAAGTTCTCAGGAATTTCACCGCATCGCTCGCCTTCGTCGCGACAGGCATCGTCGCCTACGCCGCACAGCCCCCCGCCGGGACCGTCATTTCCAACCAAGCCACAGCAACCTACCTGAACACCGAGTTCGGTATCGTCGAGACCGTTCGATCGAACCGCGTCTCCGCTACCATCCTGCCCGTTCCGGCCTTCGAGGTCATCGGTGGCGACACGATCCGCCTCACGCGCGGGACCGAAGGCACCTTCGCCTTCCGGGTCAGAAATACCGGCAACATGCCGTTGAGCGTGGACGCAGGCATAACCGAAAACTCAGGCGGCGACGATTTCGACGTCGCAGGCACCCTCTATGTGGATGCCAACGACAACGGCGTCGTCGATTCCGGCGACTATGCCGTGACGGACAGGATGCCCGTCGATATCGATCAGGGCGATACCGTTGCTCTGCTCTACGTCTTCCTCGTGCCGAATAGCGTGGAACAGGACGACCGCGCCGTATCGACCCTGCGCGTCACGGCTCAGCCCATCCTGGATCCCGACGCGGCCTCGCCGGTCGAAATCCCGCCCCTCGTCGATGAGGTCGAGAGCATCACCCTGATCGACGAGCAGAGCCTGCGTCTCGAAAAGATCGCGACATACAATCAGGGCACCGACAGCATCGAATACCTGCTGCGCCTGCGCAACAACAGCGGCCTCGACATCGCTCCCTATGCGGCCATCGCAAACCGGCCCATCATCATCGACGGCGTGCCGCAGAGCGTGATCCTGGTACGCGACGAAATTCCGCTGAACACGACCTTCGCCGAAGTCGCGGGCACGGGCAGCTTCGATGCCATCTACCACATCACGGGCAATCCCGAGCATACCTACGTCTCGACACCGCCCGCCGATCCGGCCCGCATCAATGCCATCGCCTTCACCACGGATGAAACCTATATCGTCGGGCGCGCCACCGATCTGGTCTTCCGCGTTCGGGTCAACGACAACATCGGAGATGCCCCCGTCGTCAATACGGCAACCGCCTATCTGAACGATGGCGGAGCCGTCATCTCCTCGACCTCCAACGAAGTCGAGACGCCGGTGGTCGCGGTCGACGGTGAACTCAGATTCTTCGATCCCGGTTTCACCACCCCTATCGAGGCAACCAATTTCGACGAGGAAGTCGCGATCCAGTTGATCGCCGGCTCGTGCAACATCACCCGTGAAATCGACGAAGTCTTCGTCACGGTCACGACAGCACTCTCGAACGACAGCGAGGTCGTGCTGGCGCGGGAGACCGGGCCGAACACGGGGATCTTCCGCACGGCAGGTCTGGCCGTCCGCGAAAGCTCCATCGCCTTTCCGTCCAATACCGTCCTCGAACCCAAGGCCGACGATTCGGCATCGGCGAGCGCGACCTGTCGCGGCAGCACCTTCGGTGACGAGATCGTCATCGAGCCGGGCGGATACGTCTTCGACTCGATCACCAATGCCCCGATCTCCGGGGCGCGGGTCGAGCTGTTCCCGGTCAGCGCGGGCGGCACCGTCGGAACGGTCGCGCTGCAGGCGATCACGACCGACCAGAACGGTTTCTACAGCTTCGGACCCGTGCCGCAGGGCACCTACAACATCGTGGTGACGCCGCCCACGACCTACAATTCGCCGTCCAGATTCTTCTTTTTCGACGGCTTCGAACGCGATGTGAGCGAAAACGCCTCCTACGGCAGGACCTTCACCTTCGACGGAGGACCGCTCGGCAACATCGACATCCCGGTCGATCCGGCAGATACGCTGCCCCTGACGCTCGACAAGACGGCCAACCGCGATGAGGTGCGCCGGGGCGAGTACGTCGTCTACACGGTCAATGCCAGCAACCTGACGGGCCAGGGCCTGACGAACGCGACGATCGAAGACCGTCTGCCACCGGGCTTCATCTACATCGCCGGTTCGACCGCCATCGACGGCGTGAGAGCAGTCAACGATCCCGAAGGCAGCCCCGGTCGGACCCTGACCTTCGCGCTCGGCACCATTCGACCCGACTCCACCGTCGAACTGGAATACACGGTCCGGGTCGCACCGACCGCAGGACAGGGACGACGCACCAACACCGCCATCCTGTCCGGCGTCCAGGCCAGAACGGCACTTCGGCTGACCTCCCAGCCCGCCAGAGCCATCGTCCGCGTCGACGACCGGGGCAGCGTGTTCGCCGACGAGGCCGCCATCATCGGCCGCGTCTTCCTCGACATCAACGGCGATGGCGTACAGGACAGCGACGATCAGGAGCCGGGTGTTCCGGGCGTCAAGCTCGTCACTTCGGACGGCCTGACGGTCGTTACGGATGAAGAAGGCCGCTATTCACTGTTCGGTCTGCGCCCGACGACGCAGGTTCTCGCGGTCCAGAAATCCACCCTTCCCGGCGGGGCCGAAATCGCGCTGTCGGAAATCGACGACGCGCAGAAACCCGGTTCGCGCTTCGTGGACGTCAAACGCGGCGAGCTGCGCGGCGAGGACTTCCCGGTCGTCTATACGGAAGAAGTCGCCCGGCTGGTCGCCGCGCGCCGCGAAGCCTTCCGCCGCCTCGCCTTCAGCGAATCGCTGCTGCGGGACGACCTGCCCCTGACCTTCGACGGTGGCACCCGGTCGCTTTCCTCGCAGACCGAGAACGCGCTCGATACGACGACCGATATCGACAATCGCCTGCCGACGGACCTGCAGACGGGCAAGGCCCCGAGCATCGAACCGCGTCGTCGCGGGGAGACCGAAGAGGAACGCAAGCTGCGCCTGTCGCGCCTGCTGCCTACCCTGTCGCCCGAGTTCGGCTTCGTCGGCCTCGACGACGAGATGGTCGCCGAATACCGCAGCATCGACGTCCTCGTGAAATCGCCCGCCGAGACCGACGTGAGCGTGTCGATCAACGGCCAGAAGGTTCCCGGCACCAAGATCGGCGCGAAGCTGACCGATCGCTCGCGCGGCATCCAGTTGTTCGAGTACATCGCCATCCCGCTCCAGCCCGGACGGAACACGATCTCCACGACCGTTACGGACCCCTTCGGCAACGAACGCGGTCGCCATGAGCGGACCGTCTATGCGCCCGGTGCACCGGCTGGCCTGGAGATCCTCGCGCCGCCCGCCGCGACCGCCGACTCGAACGTGCGTGTGCCGGTGCTCATCCGCGTCGTCGATGCAGACGGACGCCTCGTTCGCGCCCCGGTGACGGTCACGCTGGACTCACGACGCGGCGACTGGGACGTTCGTGACATCCGCCCCCAGCAGCCGGGTCTCCAGAGCTTCATCGACAATGGCGAAGCGACCTTCGACTTCATCCCCCCTGCCCTCGTCGGGCGGGAAACCCTCTACGCCGAATCCGAATTCGGCAGGGGCGAAGCGGAAATGGCGATCACGCCCGATCTGGGCGAGCGCACCTTCGTCGGCATCATCGAAGGCGCCGTGAAATTCGGCAGCAAGGGCCGCGATCTCGAAGGCCTGATGGATTCCGACGACCTCTCCTACTTCGAGGAAACCACCGAAGGGCTGCGGGGCCAAGTCTATCTGAAGGGCCGTATCCTGGGCGATTCGCTGCTTACCCTGCGCTACAACAGCGATCAGGACACCAACGAGCGCCTGTTCCGCGACATCGCCCGTGACGAATACTACCCGGTCTATGGCGACAATTCCGAACGCGGCTTCGATGCGCAGTCCTCCACGCGCCTGTTCGTGAAGGTCGAGCGCGGGCAGTCCTACATCCTCTATGGCGATATCGCCGTGGAACCGGAGAGCGACGCCATCCGCCTCGGTGCCTATCGCCGCTCGCTGACCGGCGGCAAGGCCCGGTACGAGAACGGTCCGGTCTCCATCACTGCCTTCGTGGCGGAGACCGAACTGGACCAGCGGATCGTCGAGATACCCTCGCGCGGCGTTTCCGGCCCCTATGACGTCGATCTCGCAGGCCTGCGCGACGGATCGGAAATCGTGGAAATCATCACCCGCGACCGTGACCAGCCCTCGGTCATCGTGAACATCGAACGCCAGCGCCGCCTGAGCGACTATTCCATCGATTATTTCAGCGGCGCGCTGATCTTCAACAATCCCGTCTCGCTCTCCGATGACGACCTGAATCCGGTCTCGATCCGCATCACCTACGAGACCGAGGATTCCAGTGGCGAGAAATACTACGTCTATGGTGGCGAGGCCCGCTACGAGGTGACGGAAGACATCTCGGTCGGTTATCGGGAACTGCGCACCAGCGCCGACCGGGGCTTCGGCGAGAAGCGCACGATCCGCTCGGCCTATGTCGATGCCAATCTCGGTGCCTATGGCGAGTTGCAACTGGAAGCCACGCGCTCGACGAACGATGGTGGCGACAGCGGCGACGGCTATCGCGCCAGCTATGACTACAGTGCCGGGCAGACGACCGTTCGCGCGGAGCTTGCCCATACCGACGAAGAGTTCGACGTGCCCGGTTCCTATGTCTCCGCCGGTCGGGACGAGGCCCGCATCAAGGCGCAGACGCAGCTCGACGAGAGAACGCAGGCCAGTGCCGATGCCCTCTACACCAGCGAGGTGGAAGGGGACCGCGAACGCTACGGCGTGGAGGCACTCGTCACGCGATCGATCACGGAAGACCTGGATGGCAGCATCGGGATGCGCGCTGTTCGGACAAACGACGCCGAGTCGACGACGGATGTTCTCAGCGGTATCGTCGGACTGCGCTACAGCCCGCCCTACGTGCCGGGTGCCTCGCTGCTGGCCGAATACGAGCAGGATCTGCTCGAAACCGACAACTGGCGCCTGACCACCGGGGCGGATTACCAGTGGACGCCCGATGTCCGGGTCTATGCGCTGAACGAGTTCTCCTCCACCGAGTCCGGCTTCTTCGGGATCGGCGACAATCGGGGTACGAACTTCACCACGAAGGTCGGCATCGAGTATCGCGCCTACGAGAACCTGGAAGGCTTCAGCGAATATCGCAGCGGCGGCACGTCGACCGGAAACGGCTTTGCGAACGGCCTTCGCTATAGCTGGCAGCCAAGCGAAGTGACGACCTTCACGTTCTCCGCCGAACATGTGGAGCCGCTGGCGGACGAGGATCAACGCCGCAGCGCAGCTACGGTCGGCATGGATTACAACGACGAGACACGGGGTATCATCACGCGCGGCGACCTGCAGTGGGATCGTGACGAGAACGGATACGGGTTCTTCTCGAACCTCGCATTCGGCTACAGGATCGATACCGACTTCACGGTCCTCTTCCGCAACCGGCTCGCCTATGACGACAAGCGCGAGCAGGACCGGACCCGTGACCGCCTGCGCTTCGGCCTCGCCTATCGTCCGAAAGACGATAACCGGCTGCGTGTCCTCGGCTGGTACGAGTACGAGATCGACAAGTCGGACGTGACGGAGCAAGCCCATCGCTGGTCGCTGGGCGGCACCTGGACCGAGAGCGAGCGGCTGCGCACCAACTGGCGCTATGCTGGCGAGCATACCGAGTTCAATTCCGACTTCGTGAACGACTCGAACACGCTGCATATGGGCCAGCTCGGGATGGAGTACGAGTTCTCGGAGAACCGGGTCGCACTGGCGGGCAACGTCGCCCTCTTCACCGATCAGGATTTCGAGAACTACACGGTCGGAATCGGGGCGGAGATCAAGGTCAACGTCACGGAGAACTTCCAGCTCGGTGTCGGTTACAACCACGTCGATCTCGAAGAGGATCGGATCCGCGACCTCTACAATTCGGGCTTCTACCTGCGCGGCAAGATCAAGCTGGACGAAGACATGTGGGACGTGTTCGACGATGTCGGAGACGCGGTCATCGGCATCGACCGCTAGGATAGCTGCCTACCCGCAAGACCTGTCGGCCCCGCCCACGACCCATGGGCGGGGCCGATGCGTTATTGCCCTTCGCATCATATCCCCTACCATCGAAGGATGGATCGGATCGGGAGGATACGGGATGCGTCGGATCATCGGATATCTCGGATTTGCTTTCTTGCTGACGGGGGCGGCCCCTGCCGGGGCCAGCGAGTGCTTCCAACTTGCAAAGGCCGGGCCACCCCTGCTGCACCGGGCGGCGGCGACACCGGCGAAGGAAGAGGTGGCGATCCGGTTCGTGGCGCATTCGTCCTATCTGCTGGAAAACGCGGAAGGATTGCAGATCGCTACGGACTGGTCGGGGGATTTTTCGGGACGGCTCGACCGGGTGCCCGATGTGGTCACGATGAACCATGCCCACGAGACGCACTGGACGGCCTTTCCCGATCCGGAGATCGAGCATGTGCTGGAGGGATGGGGCGAGAAGGGCAAACCGCGACGGCATTTCCTGCGGCTCGGGGAGACGCTGATCCGCAACGTGCCGACGGATATCCGCAGCAGCTATGCGGGGATCGAGCCGTTCGGAAATTCGATCTTCATCTTCGAGATCGGCGATCTCTGCGTCGGGCATCTGGGGCATATCCACCACATTCCGACCGAGGAGCACTATGCCCTACTGGGGCGGCTGGACGTCGTGATGGTGCCGGTGGATGGCACGGCGACCCTCGGGATCGAGGACATCATCGTCATGCTCAAGCGGCTGAAGGCGCAGGTGGTGCTGCCGATGCACGCCTTCGGGCGCTACACGCTGGCGGAGTTCCTGTCGGCCATGAAGGAAGATTTCGAAATCGACTTCTTGGAAGGGGACGATCTGACGCTGTCGCAGAAACGCCTGCCTGAACTGCCGACGGTGTTCGTGCCGAAGTCTCTGTAACTACATCACCGCGCCGACCTGCCACGGGACGAATTCGTAATCGCCGAGGCCCTGGGCTTCGGAGAGGGACGGCTCACCGGAAGCGACACGCAGGAGCAGGTCGAAGATTTCGGTGCCGACCTCCTCGACCGTCGCCCCGTCCGAAACGATGCGGCCTGCGTTCACGTCCATATCCTCCGCCATGCGAGTGGCCATTTCGGTATTCGTGGCGATCTTGATGCAGGGCGTGGGTTTGGAACCGAAGACGGAGCCGCGCCCGGTGGTGAAGGCCGCGAGGGTACAGCCCGATGCGATCTCGCCGGTTATGGAGGCAGGATCGTAACCGGGACTGTCCATGAAGACGAAGCCCTTGCGGTCGATGGGTTCGCCGTAGCGGTAGACGCCTTCCAGAGTGCAGGTGCCGCTCTTGGCGACGGCTCCCAGTGATTTTTCGAGGATGGTGGTCAAGCCGCCCGCCTTGTTGCCGGGGGACGGATTGTTATCCATCGAGCCGCCGTGCCTGGCGGTGTAGTCTTCCCACCATGCGATGCGATCCATGAGTTTCTTCGCCGTGGCCTCGTCGCGGGCGCGGGCGGTGAGGAGGTGTTCGGCACCGTAGATTTCCGGGGTTTCGGCGAGGACGGCGGTGCCCCCGTTCTTCACGAGCAGGTCGGCGGCATAGCCCAGCGCGGGGTTGGCGGTGACACCGGACCACGCATCCGAGCCACCGCATTGCAGCGCGAGCATCAGATGGGAGGCGTCGGCGGGGGCGCGCCGGCAGGCATCGGCATGGGGCAGCATCTCGCCGACGATCGCGATGCCCGCCTCGACGGTACGGCGCAGGCCGCCCATGTTCTGGATATTCATGGTGCGGAACAGCGGGCCGCGTTCGATACCGTAGCATTCGAGAAGGAAATCGAGCTGCATCGTCTCGCAACCCAGCCCCACCATCAGGACACCCGCACAATTGGGGTTGCGGGCATAGCCCCACATGACGCGCTGGAGGTTTTCGAAGCCCTCGGAATCCGGGGCCATCGCGCAGCCGGTGCCGTGGACGAAGGCCGCGACGCCGTCGACATTGGGAACGGATGCGAGCCGCGCGGCATCGAAATGCCCGGCGATGAGGCGTCCGGCGGTCGCGGAGCAGTTCACCGACGTGATGACCGCAATGTAGTTGCGGGTGCCGACACGCCCGTCGGCACGGTGATAGCCCATGAAGGTCGCACGCTCGTCCTGCGGGACGAAGGCGGTTTCGGTGGCCGCCTTGCAGAACTCGTGATCCTGACGCGAGGCGTGGAAAGCGAGGTTGTGGGTGTGGATGTGTTGGCCGGGGGCGATGTCCGAGGATGCCGCGCCGATGCCCTGTGCATATTTCACGACCTCCGCGCCGGTCGCGATGGGGGCAAGCGCCAGCTTGTGACCGCGCGGGATGGGATCGGTGACGGGAATGCCCTGCGCCGTCTCGCCGATGGCCAGCGCGCGGATGGCCGTGGCGACGTTGTCGCGCGGGTCGAGGCGAACGGCGGCGGGGCCGGGCGCGGTCATGTCATCCATGCTTCGCTCCTGGTATCGGTGGAATGTCGGACCTGCCGAGCGACATCCTACAGGAAGACGGTCGTGACCTGCGGAACGCACAGGACCAGCGTCAGGATGAGGATCTGGATGCCGATGAAGGGCAGGAAGCCCCGGAAGATATCCGGCAGGGTGATGTGCGGAGGGGCGACGGATTTGAGGTAGAATGCCGCCGGACCGAAGGGGGGCGAGAGGAAACTGACCTGCATGTTCACGCAGAACAATATCCCGAACCAGACGCGCACCATGGTTTCGGAAGGCAGACCGCCGGTCAGGCCCAGCTCGTTCATCGGCAGCTTGAGGACGATGGGCAGGAAGACGGGCATGACGAGCAGCACGATCCCGGTCCAGTCCATGAACGCGCCGAGGAAGAGGAAGATGACCATCATCACGAGCAACACGCCCATGGTCGGCAGATCGTAGCCGGTGATGAGATTGGCCACGTAGGTCGGGCCTCCGGCAATGGTGTAGGCCCCCGCCAGCGCGGTCGCGCCCAGCGTGACCCAGATGATCGTGCCGGTGGATTTGAAGGTCCGCATCGAGGCTTCGGTCAGCAGCGTGAAGGAGAATTCCCCGCGCATGATGATGAGGATCAGCACGGCGACGGATCCCATGGCGGCGGCTTCGGTGATGCCGGTGATGCCGCCGTAGATCGAGCCGAGGACGACGAAGACCACCATCAGCGGGGCGACCATGCCCTTGCCTGCCTGCCACGCGCGGCCGCAGACCGTGGGGCCGACGACGAAGAGGCAGATGAAGAGCAGGATGCCGGCGGTAATGGCGGCCTTGGTCAGGTAGGCCTTGTCCACGTAGCCGGTATCGTCCTCGATGCCGCCGGACCAGCCGAGGTAATAACCGCGCACCAGCATCAGGCCCAGGACGGCGGCCCAGATCATCGAGAGGAGGGCCAGGCCGTAGACGAGCTTGTCGGTGCCGGTCAGGTCATCGGGGGTCGGTTCGGGCAGCGGGGCCTGCTCCGGGTGTCGCCGGGTGCGCCAGAGGATGTAGATGATATAGGACCCTGCGAGGATGAAGCCGGGCAGGAAGGCGGCCTTGAAGAGAGCATGGATCGAGGTCTCGGTGATGAGGCCGTAGAAGATCAGGACGATGGAAGGCGGTATCATCGTGCCGAGGGAACCGGAGGCGCAGATCGTGCCGATGGCGAGATTCTGGTCGTAACCGAGGCGCAGCATCTGCGGCAGGGCGATCAGGCCGAGGAGAACGACCTCGCCGCCGATGATGCCGGACATGGCGGCCATGACGATGGCCATGATCGCGGTCACGACGGCGATGCCGCCCCGAGTGCGCGACATCCATTGCTGCAGGCAGGAATACATGTCGCGGGCGATGCCGGAGCGTTCGAGCAGGGTCGCCATGAAGATGAAGAGCGGGACCGAAACGAGGACGTAGTTCGTGGTGATGCCGTAAAGTCGCTGGGCGAGGATGTTCATCGGCCCCGAGCCGAATTTTCGCGTCAGCGTCCCCTCCCCCATCGTCCAACTGTCGAAATCAGCCCCATACACGAAGGGGTCGGTCAGGAGCGTCGGCTCGAATTTCAGAACCATCACCACGACGGCGAGGAAGCCCGACGCGAAGCCGAGCGGCATCCCGATGGCGAGCAGGATCAACATGCCGATCAGGAGGATGAGGGAGATCGTGCCAATATCCATCGGGGAACCTTGTTCTTGTTCTCGTTGGAGGCGTCAGGTGCGCCCGGCGGCAGGGGGAGTGCCCGTCAGAACCTCGTCGGGAATGTCGATCTCTTCAGCCGGGTCGTGGTTGTCCACGAAGGGCGCCGGCGTGCGGTTGAAGTCGCGCCAGAGACCGTAGAGGACGAGCATACAGGAGATCGCGAGCACCGCGATGATGGCCATCTTCCAGGCTTGCGGCACGGAATTGCCGGGATCGAGGACGCGCGGGACCGCGCGGATCGCCAGCCCCACGATCACGATCGTCGCGAAGATGTCGAAGGTCTTGCGCAACCACGCCCCGGCGGGCCAGTCGCGCACGAGATTCGAGAGCGCCTGCAGCGTCACGAACAGCAACGTCATCAGCACGAGCGATTTGTTCGTCGCGGGAATGGGCGGATCGAAGGCCGTGCCGAACGTCTCCCACCGGGCGAACTTGGCGGCGGCCTCGCCGAAGCCACCCCACACGACCGAAAAGGCGAAGATCATCAGGCAGATGACCGAAAGGAGGTTGAACAGTTTCTGCACGACGGTCGGCATCATGTCGTAGAGGACGAAGATGCGGATGTGGCTGCGCTGCTGCATCGAATAGAGGCCGGAGGTCAGGTAGATCGCGCCGCCGAGCCACAGGGACATCTCGTTCACCCAGAGTGTCGGGGCGGAGAAGACGTAGCGCATGACGACTTCGTAGAAGATGATGCCGACGATGAGCGCCGGCCCCCACATGCATATGCGGGAAAAACCCCATGAGAGCCAATCCACCGGGCCGGTGCATTCATGCTCGACCATTTACAGAACCTCCGACGCAAGACACGGGGCAATGTCGCCCTGCGCGAAGGCAGGGCGACATCGTTCACGAGGCCATCGTTATTCGATGAGGCCAAGCTGCTTGAGGTACTTGCGGTGAGCGGCCATCAGGTCTTTCGCTTCCGGGGTGGTGCCGAAATCGTCCCACGCATCCTGTGCCGCGTTGCGGAACTTCTGCTTTTCCTCTTCCGACCATGCGGAGAGCGTCACGCCCTGTTCCGTCAGCATCGCGGCGGCTTCGGCATTCTTCTTCTCGAAGGTCAGAGCGGTCTTCAGCGCGAGCGCCTGCATCGCGACCTTCATGATCCGCTGATGGCTTTCAGGCATCGCATCGAAGACCTCCTTGTTGCAGGCGAGGTGATCCGACGGCATCGAGTGGAAGCCGGGATAGTTGGCATACTTGACCAGATCGTAGAGGCCGAGGCCCACATTGTTCGCGAGACCGGACGCATCCGCCCCGTCGATGATGCCGGTTTCCAGCGCCGTGAAGATTTCGGTGAAATCCATCACGATGGGCTTCGCGCCGAGGTTCTCGAAGATCTTGGTTTCAAGGCCGGGAGGGGAGCGGAATTTCCAGTCCTTGAAATCGGCGACCTTGGCGATGGGCTTGGAGGACGCGAAGGATTCCTGCCCGTAGACCCACCAGCCGATCAGCTCCATGTCGAACTTGTTGTAGAGCTTCTGCGCGGCATCGAGACCGCCGCCGTAGTAGAGCCACGAAAGCTGCTGATAGGGGGTGTCGTAGCCGCCCATGATGTCGCCGACGAACTGGAAGGCGGGGTTCTTGCCGGTCTGGTACGCGCCGCCGGTCATGTCGCAATCGAGGATGCCGGTCGCGGCGGCGTCGAAGGTCTCGACCGATTTCACGACGGAGGAGGAGTAGAACATTTCCACTTCGATCCCGCCGTCGGACATGGTCTGGATGTCGTCGACGTATTCGGCGGCCAGCTTGCCGGAGGGTGTTTCCGGCGCGTAATGCGTCTGGATACGCAGCTTGGTCTTCTCGCCGTGGGCTGCGGCGAAGGCCGGGGCCGCAGCAGTGGTCGTGAGTGCGATGGCACAGAGGGTGCCGAGCAGCTTTTTCATCGTTTCTCTCCCTGAGACTCTTGTTCGGTCATCGTTGATTAAGCTCCCGTGACCGGAGGAGCACCGTATCGACAGTATGAATGATGTCGTCCAGCCTCCTCCATCCGAGCTATCGGTCATTCAATGCCAAGTGAGGCCGGTTGAAAAGGATGAATTTACATTTGTCGGTCCATTTCAGCCGAAGGCGCTGATCGCACCGCCCGATTTCTGGACCTTGAAGATCGAACTGGCATCGGAAGGCAAGGGAAGCGGCATGGAAACGGGTACGGCTTCGAGACGCGGAACGCTCGATTGCTCGCCGCAGACGAGGTTGTCCTTCATCCGGTACCACATCTCGGAAGCGGAGAGGCCCTGATAGACGCCCGCGACCCCCATGAGGGGCCAGGCATCGGCGGCCATCATCTCGAAGAACAGGAGCTTGCGCGCGCGATCCGAGCGGTTGGGAGCCGAGCCATGCAGGACGCGGACATGATGGATGCTCATGTCGCCCGCCTTGCCGGTGATGGTGACGGCCTTTTCCGGCTCGAACAGAGGATCGGCGGGATCTATCGCGCCGCAGAAGACGCCGTTGCGGTGGTGGCTGAGCATGGGTCTGCGATGGGAGCCGGGAATTACCATGAGCGGGCCGTTGGCCTCGTCCACATCTTCCAGCATGATGCCGACGGCGAGGATATCGTCGTTGGTATGGGGGTAGAAGGCCCAGTCCTGATGCCATTCCACCGCCGCGCCGCCGCCGGGAGCCTTGGTGTTCAGCTTCGAGGTGTGAAGGCGGATGTTCGGGCCGATGAGCGGCTCGAGGAGGGCGGCGAGGCGCGGGCCGTGCAGGACGTCGGCATATGCCGCATCACGGGTATGGGGCAGTTTGATCCGCGTCAGACGCGGGGTGTCGGGGCCATGGCCCTCGTCGAGATCGTAGACATCGTCGCTCTCCGGGACGGCGCGCGACCGCTCGATCAGATCGGCCGTGACCCGCTGCATCGCGGCGAGCGGTTCCGGCGCGATGGCCCCCTCGATCAGAAGATAGCCGTTCTCGCGATAGAATTCCGTTTGCTCGTTCGTCAGCATGGCCTGCCCCTTCTTCCCGCTCCCAGCGTTTCATCGGCACGGGGGAGCGTCAAGGCATCGCAGGGCGGTTTCGGGGCGACGCTCGCAGGATCGTCGGGGAACCGCCGTTTCGCAAAAATTAGTCTTAAATCGAGAGTCATTTTATCGAATACATGGTGTACAGAATGTCGCACACTGTCGAACGCGCCTGATTCCGGGGGCATTGCGAAATGGACTCAAATTTGCACGCAGTATGCTGAACGTTTTGAGAGGAATGACCTATGGCGCGCGATTTTCCTGATAATTACGACACTTCGCCCGACGAGATGTTCGCTGCTGCGATGAGCATGATCGAGCATTGCACGGTGCATCTGGAAGAAAGTCGGATGATTACGCGCAATCTTGCGACGACGATGGGAACGTCCCGTCCTGATATCGCAGAGCGGCTGGACGCGACCGGGCAGCGCATAGAAGACAAACTGCGCCTGATGACTGCTTGATCGGTCGCTGAGCGACCCGTCGCGGACCTGCAAGACAGCAATACCCTAGACCCGACTTCGTCCACCCGTCTCGCCAAACGGGTGGTCGAAGTCGGGTTCTGTGCGGCGTTCGATCAGGAGAGGATCAGACGCGGCAGCCAGAGAACGATGCCGGGAAACGCGATCAGGACGAAGACCGTGACGACATCGGCGACGAAGAACGGCGAGGCCCCCCGGAACACGTCCTGAGCCGAGATGTCGGGCCGTACGCCCGCCACGACGAAGCAGTTCAGCCCGATGGGCGGCGTGATAAGGCACAGCTCTGCCATCTTCACGACGATGATCCCGAACCATACCGCACATTCCGGTCCCGACATGCCCAGCGCACTGTCGGCTGCACTGACGGAATCGCCGCCATTGAGCGCCATGACCGCCGGGAAGGTGACGGGCAGGGTCAGGATCAGCATCCCGATGGCATCCATGAACATGCCGAGGATGACGTAGACCCCGAGGATCATCATCAGGGTCAGCATGGGCGATTGTTCGAGACCCGCGATGAAATCGGCGAAGGCCGTCGGGAGCTGCGCAAAACCCAGATAGCGCACGAAGATCAGCACACCCCAGATCATCGCGAAGATCATGGCACAGAGTTTGGCCGTCTCCATCAGCGCGCCCGCAAGCTGCTTCCAGCGCATTCCGCGCCAGATCGCCATGACGAGGACGACGAAGGCTCCGAGCGCCCCGGCCTCGGTCGGGGTGCCCCAGCCGCCGTAGATGCAGAAGATGATGATGCCGACCACGAAGAAGATGGGCGCGGCCCCCGGCAGGGAGGCCATGCGCTCGCCGAAGGTGAACCCGCCCACGGGCGGGCCGAGATCGGGCCGCATCCTGGCCATGCCGATGATGAGGCCGCCATAGATCATCGCCGAGACGAGACCCGGCAGGAACCCGGCGAGGAGCAGCGCCCCGACCGAGCTTTCGGTGATGATGGCATAGATGACGAGGATGGCCGAGGGCGGGATCAGGGAGGCGAGCGTTCCCCCTGCCGCGACGACACCCGCCGCGAAACGCTTGTCGTAGCCCAGCGCCAGCATTTCGGGGATCGCGATACGGGCGAACACCGCCGAAGTCGCGACCGATGCGCCGGAAACGGCGGCGAACCCGGCGGTGGCGAAGACCGTGGCGACGCCGAGACCCCCCGGAACCCATCCGACCCAGCGTTTCGCCGCCTCGAACAGAGCCTTGGTCAGCCCCGCGTAATAGGCGAGATAGCCGATCAGGATGAAGGTCGGGATCAGCCCGAGCACGTTCGCCGCCGTCTTGGAATGGGGAACCTGTCCGGCCAATTTCAGGGCGACGGTCAGGCCGCGCTCGACGCCCATGTTCTTCTCGAAGGCGAAGATCAGGAAGAGACCCGTGATCCCGATGAGAGCGGTGGCGAAGGCCACGCGCATCCCCATGATGACGAGGATCAGCAGGACGCCGGAGAGGATGAGGGAAGTGTCGAAGGTACTCATGTCCTGCCCACCGGCGCATCATCGGACAGGCCGGAAACGGTCTGCGCCTCGTTGAGCGCCTGGGTGGCAGCGTCTTCGGGCAGCGGCACGGCGGGCGGCTCGACCGAGCCGAGGCGCATCGCCCGCGCATAGGCCCATACCTGAACGCAGAGACGCAGGGCCAGCAGCGCGAAGACGATGGGGAACATCAGCTTGGCGGGCCAGACCGGCAAGCCGATATCGACGGTGGAATCGCCATTGCGTATCGCCCGCGCCGCGTGATCCCACGTCCCGTAGAACAGCCCGCAGGTGATGATGAGCATCAGGAAGACGCTCACCATCTCGAACGCCCAGAGCAGACGGCCCTTGAGCCGCCCGACGAGGATATCCATGCGGATATGTCCGCCATCGCGCTGCGCTGCGACGAGGCCGAGGATGGCGATTGCCGGAACGGCCTGTTCGGTCCAGTCGATATAGCCGGGGACCGGGCCGAAATTCGCGTCGAGCCATGCCCAGCCGCGTTCGTTGGCGAGATCGCCGATCTTGCGACCGAGGATATTGGCGACGGCGAGCAGCATGACGCCGAGAGCGACGATCCCGGCCAGCAGGGTCAGCAGGCTCTCGACGCGGTAGAGGGCACGGTCGACGCGGCTGACCGTCGAGTCGTCCTCGCGCACGGAATGGGCGGACATGATACTGTTCCGGAACTGATGGACGGGGCGGCACCCCCTGCCCTGTCGGGCGAGGGATACCGGGTTTCAGGATCGCGGCAGATCAGGAGCCGCGCTTGTCCTTCAGCGTCTCGATCACGAGGTCGTAGAGTTCCTGCGCCGGATAGCCCTTGTCGGTCATGTCCGCGATCCACTTCTCGCGGATCGGGTCGGCGGCCATCTTGCGGAAGGTCGCGAGTTCATCGTCGGTATACTCGACCTTCGTCACGCCCTTCTCCTCGAGGATGCCTTCCCATTTCTCCAGCAACTCGGCGTAGTTGGCGAGGTAGTGTTCGATGGACTCATCGACCGATTCGTCCAGCGCCGCGCGGTGTTCGTCGCTCAATGCTTCGTAGGCATCGATATTCACGACCACCGGGCAGTTGACCGTGCCGGGATTGAGGTTGGTCGTCCACCACTTCGCCACGTCGATGGTGCGATAGGACAGGTGCGCGTGCTGGGCGAAGGCCACCGAGTCGACCACGCCGGATTCGAGCGCGGTATAGGCTTCGGTCGCGGTCACGGAAGTGGGGGTCGCGCCGACGGTGGTGAAGGCCTGCCCCAGACCGCCCGTCGCGCGGATACGCATTCCGTCATAGTCTTCGAGGCTCTCGGGCGCATCGCCCACGCCCGCGACGTTGTATTGCGGCATCGGCGAGGTCATCAGCAGCTTGGCGTTCCAGCGCGCGAGGTCTTTCTGGACCACCGGATGCGCGTAGACCGCATGGCTGACCGCGACTTCCTCGTCGAGGTTGCGCACGCCGATGAAGGGCAGTTCCAGCACGGTGATGGTCGGGTTCTTGTCGCGGTGATAGCCCGCGCAGAACTGCGCCATCTCGAACGCGCCGATGGAGATGCCGTCCAGGTTCTCCTTGTTCTTGGAAAGCCCTCCGTAGGAGACGTTCATGGTGAACTCGCCATTCGTCTTCTCGGCGACCAGTTCGGCCAGTTTCTCGACATGTTCGGTGAAAGCGCGGCGCTTGCCCCAGACCGAGACGTTCCATTCCGTCGCAAAGGCCTCGGCCCCGCCGAGCATGATCGCCAGCGTGGAGACGAGGGCCGTGTTCAGAATCTTCTTCATGGTGGTGTCCTCCCGGAGTGATTTTTTTTGTTCGGTAACGAGACTTAACGCCTAATCGTCCGATGCGGCAAGTCAGCTGATCGCCCCGAACCCCCACAGGGCGATGGCGCAGAGGATGAAGGCCCAGAGCGAGAACCGGCCATTCCGGTAGAAGGCCAGCCTTGCCCCGCCGACCCCGGCAAGCCGCGACAGGATCAGGTTGGTTGCACCGAAGGGCGACCCCGTCAGGTTGATCGCCCATCCCAGCACGAGCGACAGGGCAAGGAGATCGGGGTTCAGATCCGCCCCTCCGGCCAGCGAAACCGCCGCCCCGAGAAACGTGACGCTCAGCATCGGGGGCATGGCGATCATCGAGGCGAGGACGACGGTCGCCGTCAGGGAGATATAGAGGAGGGTCGCGCGGTCGCCGAAGAGATCGAAAATCGCCTGCAAGGCCTCAGGCGGCACGATGGCGGCGAGGACCGTGCCGATGAATCCGGCCATCGCGAGGGTCGCGGCTTCCGGGCTGCAATCGGGCAGGGTCTTCGTTGCCATGTCGCGCAGGCGGGCACTCAGCGAGCGCGCATCGCCGCGTCCGGCGCGCTTCTGCATCGCGATCCACAGCACGGTCAGAGGGGCAGAGGCGAGGACGACGCCATTGACGATACCGGTGCCGAGCGCGATGGCGATGGCGGCGCTCAGGATGACGAGCGTGCCGTACACGCTGAAAAGACGCAGCAGAGCGGGCATCGGCGGAGGTGTCGTCTCGGCGGCAGGCGGGGCGCTGCCGCCGAGCCGCCGACGCATCAGCCTGCCCGTCATGCGGTCATCGAGCCAGCCTGCCGCGACGACGCTGGCGGCGATCACCGCTCCCATCGTCGCGACGGAGAGGGCCGATGCCCCGGCCACGACGGAGACCACCACGACCTGCGCGATGGAGGTCGGCGCCCAGGCGATGAACCACGAGAATCCGCGCGCGAGGGCGTTGAGCTGGCGCTGTTCGCGGATCGACTGAATCTCTGCCGGGACGGTGCCGATATCGTCGCGCCCCCCGCGCTGTACCAGCGGGACGAGCAGGATCAGCGCCCCGAAATTCATCACCACGCCGAGGATATGTCCGCCCCAGGCGAGCGCCCAGTACCGGCGGCCCGGTGGCTGCGCCGTGAGCCAGCGACCGACCGACAGGACGGAGGTCGATGTCGTCGCACCGTCGCGCAACAGCGTGAGCATCAGGAAGAAGGCGGCGAGATAGGCGCTGCGGATCGCCGCCGTTCCGAGCAGCGGGAGAGGGTCGTCCAGCACCGAAATCGCGGCCAGTGCGGCAAGGACCGACAGGAGCATCAGATACCGCTCGCGCAGCCGCAGCCGCCCTGCCCCGACGATAAGGAACAGCGCGAAACACGCGGCCCCCGCGAGGCCGAAGCCCCGTATGTCGAAGACGAGCCACAGCGCAATGGCGAGGCAGAGACCCGTCAGGCTGATCGCCGCATGACGGTCGCGTTCCATCGATTCGGTCAGCGGCTTGGACAGGTCGATCTCGGTTCCTTCGAGCGCCACTCGGATCATCAAGCAGACTGCAAAAAAAATTACAACCGGGAGGATGATTTCGGCGCAATCGCTTGGTATAGGGTCATCGAAAATAAGTATCGGTTCTCGTGTAGGGTAGTGCAATTGGTTTTATTCGGCATCCACTCGCCGATCGTCGTCGAGTACGAAGAAACGTGTCGTCGTCTCGGGCTGTCGATCTCCGCCGGGGTCAGCGTCAACGACACACCGCGTCTGGTCGACGGGTCGAAGATCGTTCCGCTCGACGGATACGAGCCGGGCGAGGATCGTGATTTCATCGCCTGTGCCTTCAAGCCGCAGCGCCGCGCGGAGCTGATCGCTATGGCGCGGGCGCTCGGGCTGGACCTGTGCGCCCCGCTGATCGATCCCCATGCGGTGCTGGCCCGGACGGTCCGGGTGGGCGAGGGATCGTTCGTCAATGCCGGGGCCATCGTGGGGGCCGTGTCGATGATCGGCGAGGGCGTTCTGGTCAACCGGGCGGCATCGCTGGGCCATCATACGGTGCTGGGCGATCACGTCAGCGTAGGGCCGGGGGCGACGCTCGCCGGAAACATCCATGTGGGCGAGGGATCGATCATCGGAGCCGGGGCGACCGTATTGCCCGATATCCGAATCGGGA
>ENA-ORXM01001568-ORXM01001568.1-marine-metagenome-genome-assembly--contig:-NODE-1568-length-31318-cov-4.526360_pt1 | contig 31318 bp, 40 predicted proteins | sample MGYA00237867_ERZ511480 | MGnify/ENA primary metagenome ERZ511480 (study PRJEB26309, sample SAMN06266103) | marine metagenome | isolation source: Algal blade | place: United Kingdom:Sidmouth, United... | reverse complement strand
GCCACGGCTCTCGCGTATCTGCTGTATTTCGGGATTCTCGTACGGGCGGGGGCGGCGAATCTGATGCTCGTCACGCTGCTGGTGCCGCCCTTCGCGGTGGCGCTGGGGGCGGCATTCCTGGGCGAGCGATTATCGTCCGTGGCAGGGATCGGCTTCGCCCTGATCGCGCTGGGGCTGGCCGTCACCGATGGTAGACTGTTCCGGCGGTGATCGGCTCCAGCAGCGGCATGTAGGCCCAGCCCTCGACGCCATGGGGCGGGATCGTGAGCAGGCACCAGCGCGCATCTTCCGAACATCCCTGCACGAAACCGCCCTGCCCCGGATGGAGCTTGGCCACGACGACGCGATGGGTGCCCGCGCCCTGTCGCAGGTTCACGCGGCCCGTGCCGGTATGGATATAGGGAATGTCGGGGCGATAGAGCCGCCGCCAGTCCACGGGTGCACCCAGGCTCGCGGGGACGATCGCCGGTCTGGTCAGGGGCATGTAGACCCATCCGCCGCCGCCCCCCGGAAAGGTGAGCGCGCACCAGCGACCGCGCGCATCGCACCCGGCGACCTGACCGCCCTGTCCCCGCGCCAGAACGCCGATCCGGGGGTAGACGGTTCCCGGCCCGGAACGGACGTTCAGCCCCGCGCGGGCATCGGCGACATGGACCGAACCGGGCAGAGGCCCCGACAGGCCCTGCGCGTGGGACGGAGAGGCCAACGCCGACGGCAGTGCCAGCATCGACAGGGCCGCGACGGTACGGAGCAGGCGTAAGGGGAGAGAGAACGCTCGGGACGACATGGGATGCAACCTCCTTCTGAAAACCGATACCAGTCTACAACCTGTATTCGCCCTGTCACACGGCGAATTCATGGCATGGCCGCCCGCTCCCGTGGATGCGCCCGGTCAGGCCGTGGGCAACATCCCCAGAGCGGAGAGATAGAGGTCGAGCATGGCCTCTTCCTCGGATCGCTCGTTGGGGTCCTTCTTGCGGATCGCCACGATCTTGCGGAGGGTCTTGGTATCGAAGCCGTTGCCCTTGGCCTCGGCATAGACTTCCTTGATCTGTTCGGCGACCTCCTTCTTCTCCTCCTCCAGACGCTCGATGCGCTCGATGATCTGCTTGAGGTGATCCGCCGCGACGGAGGTGGTCGAAAAGCCGCTGTCGTCGTCTGCCATGATGCTCGCCGTGTTCTGGTTTGAGACCCTTCGGATAATCGTACACGCTGCGCCCTGCAAGAGCCAAGACCCATGCCATTCTGAGGGGTCGTTCCATGCATGGGATGCATACCGGCTTTGCCGATCCAGCATTTGTTGCAATGCAGCAAAACGGCTATCTATCGCTCAAGCCAAACGGCAAACCCTTTTTCGAGGCCAGAGCAATGACCACCATCGATTACGCAGCGCGGACCGTCGCCGCCCGTCCATCCCTCTTCGATACGGTGCGGACCGTCTTCGAAGCCCCCGCCCTGTTTCTCAAGCGCCGCTTCGTCGTGGCCAACACGCGCAACGAATTGACGCGCCTGTCGGACGCACAGCTCGACGATATCGGCCTGATCCGTTCCGAAATCGACGCGATCAGTGCCGAGATGGCCGCGCGCACGATTCTCTGAGTTTTCCCAACACCGTCACGACCCTCCCTGAACTGCCCGGCTTCGCGCCGGGCGTTTTTTTGTCTGGTCGTTCCCGATCACTTGCTGTTAGGTTGAATCCGTTCAAGCGGCTCTTCGCGTATTTCCGGGGAGACCATCATCAGCATGATCGATGTGAAGACGACGGGGGCCGAATGGCCCACTTACGGGATTCTCGCGGCCTGCTACATCGGCTGGGGGGCGGCATGTATCTGGCATGACGTGCTGGGCCTGTGGTTCGTGCCGATAGCGGGATATTTCATTACGCTGCATTCCTCGCTGCAACACGAGGCATTGCACGGGCATCCGACCCGCGATGCGCGCGTGAACGAGGCGCTGGTGTTTCCGGCGCTCGGGGTCTTCGTCCCCTACCGTATCTTCAAGCGCACCCATCTGAAACACCATTGCGATTCGCAGTTGACCGATCCCTATGACGACCCGGAAAGCGCGTATCTGGCCCAGAGGGACTGGGATGTACTGTCCCCGCCGATGCGCCGGGCGCTGGAGGTGAACCGTACCCTGCTCGGGCGGATGCTGATCGGGCCTGCCCTGTCGATCCGGTCCGGTCTGGTGCGCGATATCGCGGCGATGCGTGCAGGATGTTCCTTCACGCGCCGGGCATGGATCGCGCATGGCATGGGGGTGGCCCTTGCACTCGGCTTTGCGGTCGGGATCGCCGGTGTGCCGCCGCTCGCGTATCTAGCCGCAACCTATGCGGGATATGCGTTGCTGATGCTGCGCACCTTTGCGGAGCATCAGGCGATCGAAGCCGTCGGAGAACGCACGGCCGTCGTGGAGGCCGAAGGGCCGCTGGCGCTGGCGTTCCTCAACAACAATCTCCATGCGGTGCATCACGCGCATCCCCGCGCCCCGTGGTATGCCCTGCCCGCCCTCTATCGGCGCGATCGCGAGGCCGTGCTGGCGGGGAACGGGAACTACCGATTCGCGGGATACCGGGCATTGTTCGGTCGGTATGCCCTGCGGGCGAAGGAACGGACGATCCATCCGTTCCTGCGGCGCGGATGACGCCTCTCGCGACACTTCCGATGTATGACTGGCCTGAGGTTCGAGGCGCGCGGGACGCATTCTGGTGCGCGGTGCGCGACGGCCTGCGCGCGCGGGAGGAGGCGGCACCCGATACGCTGTCGGAGGGGACGGGCTGGCGCGATCCGGGGCTGGTATTCAGCCAGACCTGCGGCTGGCCCTGGGCGACGCGGTTCCGCGACGTCCTCGACCTGGTGGCCACGCCCGTAAGCGCGATTCCCGGCTGCGCGGGGGATACCTATTCGAGCATGGTGATCGTGCACGCCGAGGCGACGGCGGAAACCCTGACCGATCTGCGCGGAAGTACCGTAGCCTTCAACGGCGGCGATTCGCAATCGGGGGTGCATACGCTGCGCGAGGCAGTGGGACCGCTCGCAGGGGAATCGCCCTTTTTCGGGCAGAGCGTCGAAACCGGTGCCCATCGGTCCTCGATCCTTGCCGTGGCACGGGGCGACGCCGATTGCGCGGCGATCGATGCGGTATGCTGGGCCATGGCAGGCGCGTACGAGGCGGAGGCGGTCGCGACCCTGCGCGTCGTTCATCGGACCGACCCTGCCCCCGCCCTGCCCTTCGTGACGCGGCGCGGTGGTCCGGTGAAGGCCCTGCGCGAAGCACTGGAAGACGCCGTCACGGCGGGATTGGGTAGACCGCTGTTCATCGAGGGTTTGGCCGACCCGGACGTGGCGCGATACGATGCGTTGCCGGGGCGCGTGGCGACCCTGCCACCTCTGCGTTGATCGACTTTCACGTCGACCACCGTTTCCTTATGGGGTTGCCGGAGCGGAAGGCGGGTTCGTCCGTGACGGGCACCCGTACCCTCCCGCTCCGCAGATCAGTTCACGGTCCGAATACCGTCCCGCCGTTTCCGGTGGCGTTCCGTCTCTTCCAGCCACGATCCGAGATCGCCGAGAACCCTGTTCAGGCACAAGGCATCGTCCGAACCGGCCTGCCGCATGGGATCGGGAATGGCGCGCGAAGCGAGCCGTGGGATACGAAGGGGATCGATAGGGACCATTGTCTCCATTCCTGTAGGAAGCATTGTGAGGGATGACGGGCGACCACCCGCCTGGAACCGGTCAGGTTCCTTCTATGCCGCATTTCCGGTCGAGCCGGTATTTGCGAGGCGTATCTGACGCAGGATGAGGTTGACCTGATCCTTGATCCGCACCCGAAGACGTTTCATCGTGCGAAGCCGGATCGTGTCGGGCGCGGGGCGGCTCAACTCGTCGGCGATACGGGCCTTGAGCGTCGCGCGCTTGCGCAGAAGGGCTTTGAGACGATCACGCAATTTCGGGGCGGGGCGGGTCATTTCTCTCTCCTGTGATTGGCTACGATGTCGATATAGGCACCATAGACCACGGAAAAAGTAATTTGATTCCTAGTTTCGATAGGATAATCCTATCGACATGGCAAACCATGACGCTTCGGCGAAGATCACCCACAAGCAACTTCGCTATTTCGCGGTGCTGGCAGAAACCTGCCATTTCGGCGAAGCGGCGCGTCGTCTCGGCATCAGTCAGCCATCCCTGAGCGCCCAGCTTGCGCTGCTGGAAGAAACGCTGCGGTTACAGCTGGTCGAGCGCAGCCGACGCGGCGTGCATCTGACCCCGCCGGGACGGGAGGTGCTGGCCAAGGCGCAACGCGCACTCGGCGAGGTCGACGGCATCGTGGCGTTCTGCGAGGCGGCACGGGCCGAGCCGGTGGGAACCATCTCGCTCGGCGCGAAGCCGACGCTCGCGCCCTATCTGCTGCCCCATGTCGTCGTCCATCTGCACAGCGCGCATCCGTCCCTGCGCCTCTATGTGCGCGAGACCCTGCCCCGCGATCTCGAAGACGAGCTGCACCAGGGCGTGCATGATGCGATCCTCGCGCAGCTCCCGCTGAACAACCCGGAAGCCCTGGAAGTGCGCCGCCTGTTCCGGGAACCGATCTACGTGGCCATGGCGGTGGATCATCCGCTGGCGCAGAAGGAAAAGCTCGACCCCACGGACTTGCGCGGGCAACCCGTGCTGACGCTGCGCAGCGGCTATCATCTGCACGATCAGGTGCGGCGGCTATGCGAGGACCACAACGCGCAACTCCTGCAGCAATACGAGGGCACCAGTCTCGATGCCCTGCGCCTGATGGTCGGGATGGGAATGGGGCTGACCTTCATGCCCGCGCTCTACGTCCGCTCCGAAATCGCGCAGCGCAAGGACGTGGTCGTGCGGATGCTCGACGGGCCACCCATCTTCCGGTCCGTCGGCATGGCATGGCGCGCGGAGGCCGGGCGGGGCGGGGCCTACGAAAGCATCGCCAACACCATCCGCGACGTCGCGCGGGCTGATTTCGACGATCTCGTCATCGAGGGCTAGAGATGCCTCAATGCATCCGCTGACCGTTGGGAACCTTCAGGTCGGGGGCGAGGAGGACGATGCCGCCCTCTTCGTCGCCGACGCCCAGGGTCAGGACTTCGGAGCGGACCGGGCCGATCTGGCGCGGGGGGAAATTGACGACGGCCATGACCTGACGGCCCATCAGCGTCTCGGGAGTATAATGAGTGGTGATCTGGGCGGAGGTCTTCTTCTCGCCGATCTCCGGACCGAAATCGATTCGCAGCTTGTAGGCGGGTTTGCGTGCCTCGGGAAATTCTTCGGCGGCGACGATGGTGCCGACGCGGATATCGACCTTCATGAAGGTCTCGAAGTCGGTATCGGCCATGGGATGCCCTTTCGCGATCTGCGGATGACGGCCTTTATGCTATCAGTCGCACTCGGCATCCAGCCCTGCGTGATCCGGGCGGAACCGATACGAAAAAGCCGCTCGCCCTGTCGGGCAAGCGGCTCATGGACTCGTCTACAGGTCGTTTACTGGCAGTACCGTATCAGGCGACTTTCTTGCCGGCCTTGGGGGCATCTTTCATCGCGGTCATCGAGGTGGACGCGAGGGATTTCATTTCCTCGACACCTTCGCTGAAGCGAGCCTGGATGATGGCCATCGCGTCTTCATTGGCCTTGCGAGCGGCTTCGCTCAGATCGGTGAAGACACCCACGGATTTCTCGAAATGGGCTTTCGCCATTTCCATGCGCTTTTCGTTGCCTTCGACGGACATCGGCTGCGTGGCGACGTCCTTCATGGCTTCCGACAGCTCGGAAACGCCGTTCTGGAGGATTTCGACCTGCTTCTTGAAGAGCGACTGATAGCCTTCGGACGCGACGCGGTTGGCATCGACGATGGCCTGCACGTTCTTCTTCTGGGCGGCGGTCATCGCTTCGACATCGACGCCGGGGATGGTGGTCGTGTCGAACATCTTGGTGAAATCGTTCTGTTTCATAAGCTCGACATAGGTGTTGGGGTCGAACCAGTTCTTGTCGGTCGTCATGTCATGCTCTCCTGGCTGGGATTGTTTCGATGAACGGAATATGCTGCGTCGCAACAAAAAGGTCAAGAGCATTTTTGTTGCAGCGCAACATTTTCTGAAGACCGCTGTTTCCGCTCAGGAGTTTCCGCTCAGCTCGCGAGATCGATCGGCGGCGGCAGCGACGGCACGGGTCATCAGGACGCCGAGGCCGACCTTTTCGTGCATCAGCAGTTCCAGGGCGGCAGCGGTCGTTCCATGGGGACTGGTGACATTGACGCGCAGGGTCTCGGCGCTCTCGTCGCTGGCCTCGGCCAGGGCAGCGGCACCGATGACGGTCTGGCGGGCAAGCTGCATGGCTAGATCGGGGGCAAGGCCCTGTGCCTCGCCGCCCTGCGCAAGAGCCTCGATCATGTGGAAGACGTAGGCCGGGCCGGACCCGGAGATCCCGGTGACGGCATCCATCTGCGATTCGCTGTCGAGGAGGACGGTCTCTCCGACGGCGGAAAGCAGCGATTCGGCAAGGGACACTTCCTCCGCCGTCACGCCCTCACCGGGAAAGATGGCGCTCGCTCCCCGTGCCACGGCGACGGGGGTGTTGGGCATGACGCGGATGATACGGGCGTCCTCGCCCAGCAGAGTGCGAAAGGTCGCGATGGAGGTGCCTGCCGCGATCGAAATGTAGAGGGGGGTCGTGCCGAAACGCCCGGCGAGGGCCGGAAGGACGGTCTCCATCATCTGCGGCTTGATCGCGACCAGCACGGCTTTCGGCGTATCGTTCACGCCCTCCACGTTGCCGGAGAGGGCAATGCCATGTTCCCGAATGGTGCGCGTCAGGGCATCGGCGGGGTTCGGCTCGACGATGCGCATCGCCTCTCCCGACAGGCCGTTCGCCAGCCAGCCGTCGAGCAGCGCGCCGCCCATCTTGCCGCATCCGAGGATGAGGAGGGGGGAGGCGGCGGAAAAGGCGGTGGTGAGTTGCATGGCGGGTTCCTCGTCTTGGCGCGCGCGATGGTTAACGCGGGTGACGAGGCTCCGCAAGCTGGACAGGAGGCGCGCGGGCGATAGGGTACGGGAATGACGCTGTTCCTTGCCCTGATCGGCCATGGTGCCATTGCTGCCGAAGTCCTCCGGCTGCTTCGCGACGATGCGGAGGTCGTGGTGGCCTGCGGACTATGCAGGCCGGGGCGCGAGGGGGCGGCAAGCGCGGTTTTCGGAGAAAGTCCTGTTGTCGCCGATCTCGCGGACCTGCCCGAGGCGGTGACGCTGGCGGTCGATTGCGCGGGGCATCCTGGATTGCGGGCGCATGGGGCGACGTTGCTGTCGAGAGGGATCGACGTGCTGACGGTATCGAACGGGGCGCTGGCGGATGCCGGATTCGCGGTTGCGCTCGACGAGGCCGCAAGATCGGGAGGCGCGCGGCTGCGGCTGTTGCCGGGGGCCATCGGGGCCATCGACGTGCTGGCGGCAGCGTCGGTCGGGGGGCTGGAGCGGGTGGTCTATACCGGGCGCAAGCCGCCCGCCGGGTGGCGCGGGTCAGTGGCGGAGGACGTGCTGGACCTCGATACGCTGGATACGGAGGCGGTGCATTTCGAGGGGACGGCACGGGACGCCGCGCTCCGCTATCCGAAGAATGCGAACGTGGCGGCGACGGTGGCGCTCGCGGGGATCGGGATGGATGCGACGCAGGTACGCCTGATCGCCGATCCGACCCGGACAGCGAACCGTCACGAGATCGAGGCGATCGGCGCGTTCGGGCGATTCGAGTTCGCCATCGAAGGCAATGCCTTGCCCGGCAACCCGGCATCCTCGGCCCTCACGGCGATGAGCGTCGTGCGGGCCGTGCGCGATAGGGTGACACCGGTCGGGGTTTCGTGAGCAAGGGACGCCCCCGCTTTTGCGGGGGCAACGTGTCAGGTCAGCGTTTGTTGAAGTCGCCGGCCTGATGCTTCTTGTAGGCCAGATACAGCGCGGCACCGATCAGCATGGGGATCAGCAGACCCATGATCGACCCGAAGAACGAGCCGAGAATGAAGCCCAGCACCGCTCCGGCGATAGCCGCCGGAATCTGCTGCGCGCCGCGAATGTATTGCGGTGCCAGCAAATAGCCGACTGCCGCACCCAAAATCGTCAAAAGCAAAGTGAACATCTGTCCCGTCTCCCGGTGTTTCAGGCTGAAAGGTGTGTACGGGATCGGGATTAGTCAAGCCGTGCGCCGACCTCCAGAGGAAATCCACGCAGGAAATCAGCCGAATCCATGGCCGGTTTCCCAGCCCGTTGCAGGCGCAGGAGGCGCAGGGAGCCGCTGCCGCAGGCGATGGTGTCGGGGGTCAGGACCGTGCCGGAGGGGCCGCCTTGGGGCAACGGCTCGGCAAGGAGGAGCTTGATGCGCTCGCCTCCGGCTTCGAACCATGCGCCGGGAAAAGGGGAAAGACCCCGGATATGCGGGTCGAGATCGGCGGCGGGGCGGGTCCAGTCGATGCGGGCCTCGGCCTTGTCGATCTTCGGGGCATAGAGGACGCCGTGGTCTGATTGCAGGACTTCCCGCGCCGTTCCGGCCTGCAGCGAGGCGAGAGCATCGCAGAGAAGCGTGGCGCCGCGTATGGCGAGGCGATCGTGCAGGTCGGCGGCGGTCTCGCCGGGGCCGATGGGAGTCCTCTCGCGGATGAGGACGGGGCCGGTATCGAGACCTTCCTCCATGCGCATGATGCACATGCCGGTCTCGGCATCTCCGGCCATCAGGGCGCGCTGGATCGGGGCCGCACCGCGCCAGCGGGGCAGGAGCGAGGGGTGGATGTTCAGGCATCCGAGACGGGGGGCGTCGAGGATGGGGCGGGGAAGGATCAGCCCGTAGGCGGCGACGACGGCGATATCGAGGTTCAGGGCGGCGAAAGCGGCCTGTTCCTCGGGGTCGCGCAGGGATTTGGGGGTGCGCACGGGCAGGCCGAGGGCATCGGCGCGGGCGTGGACGGCGGTGGGCCGGTCTTTCTTTCCACGACCGGCGGGGCGGGGGGGCTGGGCGTAGACGGCAACGATCTCGTGTCCCGCTTCGACGAGGGCATCGAGGGCGGGGACGGCGAAATCGGGGCTGCCCATGAAGGCGAGGCGCAGCGGGGCGAGTGGGAGAGTCATCTTGTACTCCTGCCCCGACCTTGCGCCGGAGTCCGTTCGAGCGGAGAGAGACCCCGCCACTGCGTGGCGCACGTCAAGGCCGGGACAGGACCGATCAGGTTCACACCTTCGCGGTCGTGCCTTTCGACGCCGCACGCTCTTTCTTGCGCTTCTTCATGCGGCCCGTGATCATCTGGCGTTTCATGGGGCCGAGATAGTCGATGAAGAGCTTGCCGTTCAGGTGGTCGATCTCGTGCTGGACGCAGGTGGCGAGCAGGCCGTCGCACTCGATTTCCTGAGCGGTGCCGTCCGGGTCGGTATAGGCCACGCGCACCTGTGCGGGGCGCTCGACGTCGTTGTATTCCTCGGGGATCGAAAGGCAGCCCTCTTCGTGGACGTTCAGATCCTCGGATTCCCAAACGACCTGCGGATTGACCATCGCAATGGGCTCCGGATCGTCGTCTTCGCCCTTGGCGCAATCCATGACGATCACCCGGATCAGCGTGCCGATCTGCGGCGCGGCGAGGCCGATGCCGGGGGCGGCGTACATCGTCTCGAACATGTCCGCGACGAGCGTGCGAATGCCGTCGTCGATGGTCTCGACGGGGTCGCACCGCTTCTTCAGGCGGGGATCGGGATGCAACAGGATCGGTCTGATGGCCATGGACGAGGATTTAGGGAAATCGGGGGACGGGCGCAAGCGTGGATGGAGCGGACATCACCGCGAAAACGGGTAGTGGACCAGCTCGGTATAGATCGGAGCCCCGGTGCCGAGATCGGAGCGGTAGAGGCCGAAACCGTGGACGGGGAAGGACGGACCTGAAAAGCGCGCATGGCGCAGGGTCCAGTCGATGGCCTGGGCCGGGATCACGCCGCCGCCGCAACGGGCGAGGGTGACATGGGGGTGGAACTTGCGGCGCGGGGCCTCGATATCGCTTTCGCGAATCACGTGGGCGATCTTGGCCTGACAGCGTGCGAGCGGCTCGGATGCCTTCAGTCCGCAATAGAGCGTATGCGGCTTGCCCCCGCCGAAGGCTCCGACGCCGAAGGGCGTCAGGTCGAAGGGGTCCATCCGGATGCGCCCCAGCTCCGCATCGAGTTCGGTCAGTTGCGAGGGGGTGCAATCACCGAGGAATGCGAGGGTAAGATGCAGGTTTTGCTCCTCGATCCAGCGCGCGTTGCGCACGCCGTCCTGCACGTCCATCAGGGCGTCGGACACGTCATCGGGGAGGGAAAGGGACAGGAAACAGCGGATCATGGACAAAGCCCCGGACGGGGCGTTCAGGAAAGAAAAATGCGAACAATGCGCGCAGCCCCCTATTGCCTCTTGTATGCGGGCGTTGCAATCGCGATATTGAGCCCACTGAAACAGTTTCTGATCCTTAAGGGGTGAAATCTATGGCAGAATTCGACCGCATGGCGGCAACCACGGTTGGCACGCAGGGCCGTGCCGCCGAAATCGACCAAGGGCTGCGCGCCCATATGATGACCGTGTACAACTACCTGTCGGGTGGTCTGTTCGTGGCGGCGGGCACAGCCTATGTGTTCGGCAACGTGCCCGTGCTCGCACAGGCCGTGTGGGGATCGCCCCTGAAATGGGTCGTGATCTTCGCACCGCTCGCTCTGATCTTCTTCATGAGCTTTCGCCTCCAGAAGATGAGCGTCGGGGCCGTTCAGGCGACCTATTGGGTGTTTACCCTGCTGATGGGCATCTCGCTCTCGATGGTGTTCCTGCGGTTCGCCGGGGATTATACACCGATCGTGCAGGCCTTCGGCATCACCGCCGTGTCGTTCCTCGGGCTGTCGCTCTACGGCTACACGACCAAACGCAGCCTGTCGGGCATGGGGTCGTTCCTGCTGATGGGTCTCATCGGCCTGATCCTCGCGTCGATCGCGAATATCTTCATCGCGTCGAGCGCGCTGTCCTTCGGCATCTCGGTGATCGGTGTGCTGATCTTCGCGGGCCTGACCGCGTATGACACGCAGCGCATCAAGAACGAATATCTCTACTACGCGCAGGCCGGCATGGCCGCCAGTGCGGAGCTGTCGAAAGCCGGTGTGATGGGCGCGCTGGGCCTGTTCCTCAACTTCGTGAACATGTTCCAGTTCATTCTGTCCTTCATGGGCGGTGGTGGCGAATAAGCCATCTTTCGAAAGATACGCCGATCCGGCCTCCGCACTCCCGTGCGGGGGCTTTTTCTTTCTGCAAAGGGGCTCAGCCTCCGATGGGGTTTCCGGCACGGTTAATCAGACCTTGAGGTTTTCGCGATATGCAGTCCCTGCCGGATATGCAGGAAAACCACGATGCTCACCGATCTGCTCGTCATCGATGGCCGTATGGGGCGCGCGCGGTATGCGCGGATCACGCTGTTGTCGATGCTGTTCGTGACCTTCGGAGCGATCATGCTGATCTTTCCCTGGGCGATGAGCATGGCGAACGGGGTGGAACTGGTGCCGCTGGGCATGTCGTCGTTCTTCGCGCTGGTCCTGCTGGCACTGGGGCTGTGGATGGCGGTGGCCTCGTCGATCCGGCGGATACACGATCTGGGATGGAGCGCGTTGTGGCTGGTGCCCTGCCTCGTACCCGTGGAATTCGTCGCAATCACCGCTCTCGTGATCCTGTCGGTCGTCCTGTCCTTCATACGCGGTCAGGACGGCGAGAACGACTACGGCCCGGACCCGCTTGCGGGCTGAGTAGCGGGCAGGCTATTGCTGCGGCCCTCTCGAAAGGAGCCGATCCGTGACCGACCCCGTTTCCCTGACCGCCGATCTGGTGCGCTGTCCTTCCGTCACGCCGAAGGAAGGGGGAGCACTGACGTTGCTCGAAAACCTGCTCGCCGGGGCCGGGTTCTCCTGTGCGCGAATCCTGCGGAACGGGGTGGACAACCTCCATGCGCGCTATGGCACGACCGGCCCGGTGCTCGGGTTCAACGGTCATACGGATGTCGTGCCGGTCGGGGAGGGGTGGAGTGTCGAGCCGTTCGGCGGGACGATCTCGGACGGAAAGCTCTGGGGGCGCGGGGCCTGCGACATGAAATCGGGGGTCGCCGCCTTCGTCTGTGCGGCGCTCGGCCATGTGCGGGACAACCCGAAACCGGACGGCTCGCTCGCGATCCTGATCACCGGGGACGAGGAAGGGCCGGGGGTGGACGGGACACAGGCGATCCTCGACTGGATGGAAGCACAGGGCGAGACGCTCGATCATTGCCTCGTCGGCGAGCCGACCTGCCCCGAGACCATGGGCGAGATGATGAAGATCGGACGGCGGGGATCGATGACGGTCCATCTGACCGCGACGGGCGCACAGGGCCATGCGGCCTATCCCCACCGGGCGCGCAATCCGTTGCCGCCGTTGATCGCGCTGCTGGGCCGGATGGCCGACTGGCGGCTGGACGAGGGAACCGCGCAGTTCGATCCCTCGACGCTGTCGATCACCACGGTCGATACGGGCAATCCGGCGAATAACGTCATTCCCGGCGAGGCCCGCGCGACGGTGAACATCCGCTTCAACGACGCCCATACGAGCGCCTCGCTGACCGCAGAGATCCACGCGATGGCGGCGGAGGCGGAGATCGAGGGGGTGCATCTCGGCATGGAAGTGACGGTCAGCGGCGAGAGCTTCGTCACGGAACCCGACGGCTTTACCGCGCTGGTCCGCGAGGTCGTGGCGGCGGAGACGGGAATAGAGCCGGTTCTCTCGACGTCGGGCGGCACGTCGGATGCCCGGTTCATCCGCCGGATCGCGCCGGTTCTGGAATTCGGGCTGGTCGGGCAATCGATGCACAAGGCCGACGAACACGTGGCCGTCGCGGATATCGAGACGCTCGAACGGGTCTATCGACGGGTCATCGACAGGTACATGGATACGGCCCGTCAGGACAGGTCATCGAAGACACTGGCATGACACGGCTTCCAGCCGTATGATGATAATTCGGGTCCGGCGAAAAGGGTTGTTGCGATGAGCAGAGACAAACTTCGCGCATGGTGCGTTCACATCTTCACCATGAGCGGTGCCGTCTGCGGTTTTCTGGCACTTCTGAACATTACGAACAGCAATGCGCGCGATGCGATCTGGTGGTTGATCGTCGCCCTCATCATCGACGGGGTCGATGGCTCGCTGGCCCGCAAGTTCAAGGTGACGGAGCATCTGCCCGACGTGGACGGAGCGACGATCGACAATATCGTCGATTACTTCACCTACGTCATCATCCCCGCCTATTACATCTGGTGGTTCGGACTGGTTCCCGAGGGATGGGGGACGCCTGCCGCCATCGCGATCCTGATGTCCTCGCAGTATCATTTCTCGGATCTGCGCCATAAGACCCACGACAATTATTTCCGGGGATTTCCCGCGCTGTGGAACCTCGTGGTGTTCGGGTTCTATGTCTTCGAGCCGAATCCCGTGCTTGCCCTCGTCATCGTCTTCGCGCTGTCGCTGGCCACGTTCGTGCCGCTGAAATTCGTGCATCCCTTCCGGGTCGAACGCTTGCGGCGGACCAATCTCGCCGTGGCCACGCTCGGCAGTCTCGCGCTGGTCGCTGCGGTGGCGACCTCGCCGGAACCGGCAGGGGCGGCAAAGCTCGTCATCGCGCTCGCGACGGGGTACTTCCTGCTGGTGGGCATCCATCGGTCCGTGACCGAACGGGACCGGCCCGAGACCTGACCCGTTCACGAAACCGTTTCTGAAAGAATCGTTGTCTTTGACGGTCCCGTACGTTGGACTAGCTCATCCGGGCGACCTTCGCCCATGAGATGACAAGGAGTACCTGCGGATGCGAATTCGGACCCTGACGCTGATCGCTGCACTGTCCACGGCCCTGCCCGCCATTGCCATGGCCGATGCGCTGGAAGACGCCGTCGAGGCCCGGCAGGGCTATTATCAGGTGGTCAAGCACAATGCCGGGATGCTGTTCGGCATGGCGAAAGGCGACGTCGCCTACGATGCGGCGACCGCCAGCGCCCATGCCCAGAACCTCAGCGCGCTGTCCAAGCTCGACACCGGATCGATGTGGCCGCAGGGATCGGACAAGGCGTCCCTGCCCGGCAAGACGCGCGCCCTGCCCGTGATATGGGAGACCTTCCCCGCGATCATGGACAAGCAGGCTGATTTCGTGAAGGCGTCCGAGACGCTGGCCGCGAATGCAGGGAACGGCTTCGATGCCCTGCGCGCCGATATCGGGGCGCTCGGTGCATCGTGCAAGGGATGCCACGATACGTATCGCGCCAAGGACTTCTGATCGTGACGGACGAGCCGGAAACGGTTCGCCGGAAAGTCTGGGACGTGCCGACCCGCCTGTTTCACTGGGCATTGGTCGGCACGGTTCTGACGGGGCTGTATCTCGGAGAGTTCCGTAGCTTTTCGACGATCCAGCTTCACTTCTACTTCGGCTATGCGACCGGCGGATTGCTGGTATTTCGCCTGCTATGGGGCCTGTTCGGCCCCGCCCATGCGCGGCTGGGCAAGCTGTTCCCGTCGCCGGGGGCGCTGGTCTCCTATCTGGGCAGCCTGTTCGAGCGCCGTGCCAGCGGGGTGGCGGGGCATAATCCGGTCGGGGCGCTGTCGGTGCTCGCCATGCTGACCGCGCTGTCGGTTCAGGTTGTGACGGGACTGTGCTCGGAGGATGACGGGTTGTTCTCGGAGGGGCCGCTGGTCGAGTATCTCGACTCTTCGACCGTCCTGACGATGACCGCGATCCACCACTGGTCGTCGCGGGTGGTCATGGGATTGATCCTCCTGCATCTTGCCGCGATCCTGTTCTACCGGCTGTGGAAGCGCGAGGATCTCGCGACCGCCATGATGACGGGCTGGAAGACGGTACGGCGGGACGAGGACGACCGTCAGGCCTGATCGACGCCCCGCGCATCTGCCTATGCGAAGAGGCACGTTACCGCCCGCGCCATCCGACCCAGTGCGGCAGGGATGCGCCCGAACGCATGGAGGATCGCTTCCGAGCGGATTTCATGAGCATGGCGCATATGGCGTTCGATGGCGGCGGGGGTGGTGTCCTGCGTGGTCATGTCGATCTCCTGTCTTCGATGAGAGGAAAATGGATCATTCGGCAGTCTTTGAGAATGAGGCCGAACGGGATATCACTTTCAAGAAAAGCAGAAAGGTGATCCCATGCGGTTCGACGACCTCGCGCTCTTCGGCCTTGCCGCCCGCCACGGGTCGCTCAGTGCGGCGGGACGGGAGATCGGCCTGTCTCCGGCGGCGGCGAGCGCGCGGCTGACGGCGCTGGAGAAAGACCTCGGCACGACGCTGATGGCGCGCAGTACCCGGTCGCTGTCTCTGACCGAGGACGGCGCGAATTTCCTGATCCATGCGAACCATGCCATCGAAGCACTGGAGGCGGGGCGGGCCTCGCTCGCCGCCAACCATGCGGAACCGTCAGGCACCTTGCGCGCGGCCCTGCCCGGCCCGTTCGGGCGGCAGCATATCCTGCCCTTTCTGCCCGAATTCCGGGACAGGTATCCCAAGGTCTCCATCGACCTGCATCTTTCCGATCAATTCGTCAGCCTCGTGGACGAGGGTTTCGATCTGGGCATCCGCATCGGCGTACCCCGCGATTCGAGCCTGATCCGCACGGTGCTGGCCCCGAACCGGCGTCTGGTCGTCGCCTCCCCTGCCTTCGTCGAGCGGCACGGGATGCCGGATCGCCCCGAGGATTGCGCGGGGTTGGAGGCCATCATCCAGACGGGCCTGCATCTCTGGCATTTCACGCGCGGCGAGGACCGCGCGGAAGTGCGGGTCTCCGGCCCGATCCGATCGAACAATGGCGGGGTCCTGCTGGATGCGGCCCTGATGGGGCTGGGCATCGCGCTGAAATCGGTCTGGGATGTGGGCGAGCATCTGCGCGCGGGGCGGCTGGTCAACCTGTTGCCCGAGTGGTCGAGCGAGGAGGACGGGGTGATTCAGGCGGTGCGACCGCCCGGTCCCTACACACCGGCGAAGGTGCGCGCCTTCATCGATTTCCTGAAAGGAAAATACGGACCGCATCCCTATTGGGAGACGCCGTGACGCCATCGACGAGGCCGTGAAACCCAAAAAAGAGCGGCCGGTGTGGCGACCGCCCCAGGTTCGGGAGGAAACGAAATCGCGAACCGATGACCCTTCGTTCGGTCCGCGAGATCGTGAACGCCGGTGATGACGACCGACATTCCCAGCTTGCCAGCCCGGACCGAAAGGCACTGTGACAGAGATCACGTTGCGAGCCTGTTAAAGTACATCGAGGTCGAACGGGTTCTCGATTCACACCAAGACATGGGCGAATTCAGATGGGGCGGTGTTTCGACCTGACCTCGATGTGCTTTGGGGGCGGCGTCGTTTTCCGGCCACGGGAGGGTCGGTTGGCGGCTTGTCCATCGGCATCGAACAAGGCTATCGGCTCTTGAAACGCAGGGAGCATCGCATGGGCTGGTCGAAGGACGTCACCGAGGTCAAGAGCTGGAACGAGTGGGACACGCTGCGCCACGTCATCGTGGGACGCGCGGATGATTGCCATATCCCCCCGCCCGAACCGGCGCTCGACGCCAAGGTGCCCGAGGATTCGGACATGCGCGGGCAATGGGGGCGGCGTCCGCAGGAGACCATCGACCGGGCGAACGAGCTGCTGGACGGCTTTGCGTCGATGCTGGAGAAGCGCGGGCTGCGGGTGGACCGGCCTACGCCGTTCGATTTCTCGAAACCCGCCGAGACGCCGGACTGGAAGACGGAATCGAACTTCGGCTGTATGCCGCCGCGCGACGTGTTGCTGACGGTCGGGCATGAAATCCTCGAAGCGACGATGAGCTATCGCTGTCGATGGTTCGAGTATCTCTGCTACCGCGACCTGATCCAGCACTATTACGACGAAGACCCGAAGATGCGGCACGAAGCGGCCCCGAAACCGCGCCTGACCGATGCCGATTACCATCCCGATTATCTGAGCGACAAGATCGGGGAGGCCAAGCGGCTGGAATGGGCCGCCGCGAAGCATTTCGTCACCACCGAGGAGGAGCCGCTGTTCGATGCCGCCGACGTGCTGCGCTTCGGGCGCGATCTGGTGGTGCAGCACGGGTTCACGACGAACCTGAAGGGGATCGACTGGCTACAGCGGCATTTCCCGGAACACCGGGTTCACACCGTGAACTTCCCCGGCGACCCCTATCCGATCCATATCGACGCGACCTTCACGCCGATCCGGCCCGGCCTCATCATGAACAACCCCCAGAGGCGGTTGCCGCAGGAGCAGCGGGCGATGTTCGAGCGCAATGGCTGGGAGATCGTGGATGCGGCCCAGCCCGCCCATAACGCCCCGCCGCCGCTGTGCTATTCCTCCACATGGCTGTCGATGAACGTGCTGGTTCTCGACCCCAAGACGGTGTGCGTGGAGGCGTCGGAGGTGTATCAGGCCGATCAGCTCGACAAGCTGGGGGTCGAGGTCGTGCCGGTGGATTTGCGCGATGCCTATGCGTTCGGCGGGGGGCTGCATTGCTGCACGGCGGACGTGTACCGTGATGGAGACTGCGAGGATTATTTTCCGACGCAGGGGTGATTGCGTCAGTTTCAGACGAAAGCGCTGCCCCGGACCAGCGCAGCAACATTGCATGTTGCAGCGCATCCGGGGCAGCGAGCGCTTCAGACAGCTATCCTGAAATCGCCACCATCCCCCCCGGCTCGCGGTGCAGGCGGCCTGCGAGGTCCAACTCGAGCAGCACGAGCGAGACGAAGCCCGAGGACGCGCCGGAGCGGCGGATGAGTTCGTCGATATCGACGGGATGGGGACCGAGGAGGCTCAGGACGGTGGCGCGCAGGGCCACGTCGTCGCCGGTCATGGGGGCATCCCACGGGTCGTCGCCGGTCTCCAGCATCTGCGGGGAATCGGGCAGGCGGGAGAGGGCTTCGAGGACATCCTCGGCATGGCGCACGAGGGTCGCGCCTTCGCGGATCAGCAGGTTGCAGCCGCCTGCGCGCGGGTCGAGCGGGGAGCCGGGGACGGCCATCACGTCGCGGCCCTGCTCGCCCGCATAGCGCGCGGTGATGAGCGAGCCGGAGCGTTCGGCCCCTTCGGCGACGACGATGCCGCGCGCGAGGCCCGAGACGAGGCGGTTGCGGCGCGGAAAATCCTGCGCGCGGCCCTGATAGCCCATGGGACGCTCGGAGAGGATCGCGCCTTTTGCGCGGATGGCGTCGTAGAGGTCGGCATTCTGGGGGGGCCAGAGGCTGTCCACCCCGCCCGCGAGGACGGCGATCGTGCCGGTGGCCAGCGCGCCGCGATGGGCGGCGGCATCGATGCCCCGTGCGAGGCCGGAAGCGACGGCATAGCCTTTCGCGCCGAGATCGCGGGCGAGGCTTTCGGTGAACTTGAGCGCAAGGGCCGAGGCATTGCGCGCGCCGACGATGGCGACGGTTTCGGGGCGAGCGATGGCCGGATCGCCGAGACACCAGAGCAGGGGCGGGGCGGCCTCGACCAGGGCAAGGTTATGGGGATAGTCTGGGCCACCGAGGGCCAGCATCCGCGCTCCGGCCTCGCGCGCGGCATCGTATTCCTGCGCGACCCTGTCCGCATCGGCGAGGCGGATGCTGCGCCTGGCCCCGCCCCGCGCGGCGAGATCGGGGATGGCCGCCAAGGCCGTGGCCGCATCGGGATAGCGGCGCAGGAGTTCCGCGAAGGTGACGGGACCGATCCGCTCGGACCGGGCGAGGCGCAGCCAGTCCCGCTCGCCCGCCTCGTCGGTGGGGGCGCGGTTCGCGGGGAAGGCCGTCACTTCTTCGAGCCGAAGGAAATCCGGCTCTCCGTCCCCGCGCGCAGGCGGGCGATGTTCTGGTGGTGACGCTGGATGACGAGGGCCACGAGGCCGATCAGCGCAAGGGCCGCGAGGATGGGCCATGCGCCGGTCAGGAGGGTGACGGCGAGGGCGACGAGGCTGGCCATCAGAGCCGCCAGCGACGAATATTTCGAGACGAAGGCCACGGCCAGCCAGACGATTGCAAAGGCGAGGAAGGCCAGCCAGTCGAGGGCCAGCAGCGCGCCGAGGAAGGTCGCGACGCCCTTGCCGCCCCTGAAGCTCAGCCAGACCGGGAAGCAATGGCCGATCACCGCGCCCAGACCCGCAAGCGCCGCCGCCTCCGGCCCCCAGGCCCAGGCGATCCAGACCGGCACGGCACCCTTGAGCGCATCGAGCAGGAGGGTCAGGGCCGCCGCCGCCTTGTTGCCGGTGCGCAGGACATTGGTCGCGCCGATATTGCCCGAACCGACCTTGCGCAGATCGCCGAGGCCAAACACCCGCGCCAGCAACACGCCGAAGGGGATCGAGCCGATGAGATAGCCGCCGATGAGCGCGAGAAGCAGGGTCATGGGTTTTCCTTCGATGCACGCCGACCGTGCCAGCCCGAGACGATCGACGTCAACCTAAGTGAGACGCAATCGAGACGAGGCAAAAATCGCCGAAAGCGCGGCGTGCTTCACTCGAAGACCCGCTTGCCACCGACCCAGGTGCCGATGACCTTGCCCTGCACCAGCCGTTCGTGGAACGGGGAATTCTTCGATTTGGAAAGCAGTGCCTTGCGGTCGATCTTCCACGGGGCGTTCGGGTCGAAGAGGACGAGATCGGCGAGGGTGCCTTCGGTCAGGCTGCCCGCGTCCAGACCGGCCAGCCGAGCCGGAGCGAGCGACAGGCGCTCGAAGAGGGTCGGCAGCGACAGCCCCGCGCGGTGATGCAGGGCGAGGGAGACGGGGAGCATCGTCTCCAGCCCGACCCCGCCCGAGGATGCCTGCGCGAAGGGCAGGCGCTTGGATTCCTCGTCCCACGGGCGGTGCGCCGAGACGATGGCATCGATCAGGCCGGTGCGCAGCCCTTCCTCCATGGCTTCGCGGTCGTCTTCGTGGCGCAGGGGTGGGGAGACCTTCGAGAAGGTGCGGAAATCGGCGATATCCAGCTCGTTCATCGAGACATGCGGCACGGCGACGGAGCAGGTGACGTCCAGCCCACTATCGCGCGCGCGGCCCAGGATGGCGAGGCTTTCGGCGCTGGAAATACAGCTTGCATGGTAGCGCGCGCCGGTCAGCGCGGCGATGCGGATATCGCGGGTCAGCATGATCGCCTCGGCCTCGACGGGCACCGTGGGCAGGCCACGCAGGGTGGCGAACAGTCCTTCGGTCGCGCAGCCCAGCGCCGAGAAATGCGGCTCCTGCGGAAAATGGCAGACCAGGGCATCGACCGAGCGCGCGTATTCGAGACAGCGGCGGAAGACGACCGGATCGGCCACGGCCCGCTCGCCGTCGGAGAAGGCGACCGCCCCCGCATCGAGCAGGAAGCGGTATTCGGTCATCTCGCGGCCTTGCGCGCCCTTGGTCAGGGTGGCCTTGGGGAGGACGCGGACCGCGCAGACCTCGCGCGCGCGGCGGGTGACGAATTCGAGGACGGCAGGGTCGTCGATGGGCGGATCGGTATCGGGCTGGGTGACGATGGTGGTCACGCCCCCCGCTGCCGCCGCCTGACCGCCCGACTTGAAGCTCTCGCGATGGCGCGCGCCCGGCTCGCCGATGGTGGCGTTGAAATCCACGAGGCCGGGGGCGAGGACATGACCATCGCAGTCGATGATTATCGCCCCCTCGGGGATGCCGTTGCCGCGTCCCCTGCCCTCGATCCGGCCATCCCGGACCAACAGGTCGCCGGGGGCATCGGTGCCACTCGCGGGGTCGATCAGGCGGGCATTGGTGAAGACGGTCGGTATCATGCGAATTGATCCGTTTCGTTATCGCGGGCCGCATCCCGGATCGCGCGCAGCAAACCATAGACCTCCCGTCCGTCGGGGAGAAGTTCGAAGCCGATGATCCTGCGCTGTTTCCGGCCCTTCGAACCGCGAACCCAGCGTTCCGCGAAAGCGACGGTCTGCTGGTCGCCTTCCTGGGTCAGCGCGATCTCGGCATCGGATTCGATGACGTAATCCTCGAGGCTGCGGTAGCCGCAGATATCCGTGGCGATGAAGACGGGGCGACCCTGCCAGACGATCCGCTCGCCGGGGGCGGGAAGCCCTTCCCATGCCTTTGTCGGATCGGTCATACGCGCGCTCCGGCAATCGGCCCGTGATCCCTGAACATCTCGGACAGCGTGACGGCGACGCCGATGACGGCGAGAGTACCGAAGAATGTCATGATCGCGGACACCGCGCCCAGCGCGAGAAGGGAGGCTGTGAACTTACCCGCTGCCAACTCGGTGAAGTCGTCCAACATGACGGGCGCGATCGTCCCCTGCGCGACCATCCCGACGATGAGGCCGAGCGCGATCCACGGCAGGACCGCGACGATGATGCGCCACAGGGTCTTCGGCCAGAGCTTCAGGCCCGCCCGGAAATTCTCCGCCAGCCGCAGGCGTCCGTCATAGGCCAGCGACGGAAAGCAGAGCGCGATCATGGGGAACACGATCAGATACATGACGACGACCGGTCCCACGCTCGTGAGGGCGCTCGACCAGAACATCTCGCCCAACGACATGTCCGATTGTTCCGACATGTCGAGGAACACGGCCTGCAAGCCGTAGCTGAGCGCGAAGGTGCCAAGAAACAATCCTGCCGACAGAGCCGCGAACGTGACCGTGTCGATGAGGGACGGTTGGCGGCGCGACCCCGCATCCAGAAGTGTCGTCCGGTGCACGTTGTAGAGCAGGAAGATCTGCGCGGCATATCCCAGACCTTGAAGAACGACCGTGAAGGGCCTGACGGGATCGAACGCGAGGGCGGATTGAAGGAAGGCGATGGCGCAGCACAGGGCGATCCATCCCTTGTGCCGCCCCACGGCCCGGTTGAAGGCCATGCTCCGGCGCTGACCGAAGGTCGGGGTCTCGTCGATCGTCACGCCGCCACCTCCATCCCTTCCGCCAGCAGTTCCAGCACCGCCATGCGCACGGCGACGCCCATCTCGACCTGTTCCTGAATGACCGAGCGGTTGATGTCGTCGGCCAGATCGCTGTCGATCTCCACGCCCCGGTTCATGGGGCCGGGATGCATGACGATGACGTCGTCGGCTGCCGCCGACAGCTTGTCTTCATCGAGACCGTAGCGGTGGAAATATTCGCGGTGGGAGGGAATGAAACCCCCTGCCATGCGCTCCTGTTGCAGGCGCAGCATCATCACGACGTCGCAGCCCTCCAGCCCCTCGCGCATGTCGTGGAACACCTCCGCGCCGAGGCGGTCGATTCCGGCGGGGCAGAGGGTGGGCGGGGCGATGATGCGGACGCGGTTCTCCATCTTGTTGAGCAGATGGATGTTCGAGCGGGCGACCCGGCTGTGCAGGATATCGCCGCAGATCGCGACGTTGAGGCGGTGGAGGCGGCCCTTGCGGCGGCGGATGGTCAGGGCATCGAGCAGGGCCTGGGTCGGATGCTCGCGCCGCCCGTCACCTGCATTGATGACGGCGCAATTGACCTTCTGCGCCAGCAGGTTGACGGCCCCCGACTGGTCATGCCGGACCACGAGGATATCGGGATGCATGGCGTTGAGGGTCATCGCCGTATCGATCAGGGTCTCGCCCTTGTTCACCGAGGATTTCGCGACGGCCATGTTCATCACATCGGCTCCGAGACGCTTTCCGGCCAGCTCGAAGCTGGCCAGCGTACGGGTCGAGGATTCGAAGAACATGTTGATCTGGGTCAGCCCCTTCAGCACGTCGCGCTTCTTGCGGGCGGCCCGGTTGAGAACTACGGCGTCGTCGGCCCGGTCGAGAATCATGCGGATATCGGCGGGCGACAGTTCCTCGATGCCGAGGAGATGCCGGTGGGGGAAGGGAGCGCGCTCTGTCATGGACGGCAGTATAGCGATGCCATCCGCCAGCGCATCGGCAAACATGCATCGGCGCGTTCGTTACGGGCGCTCAGGCATCTTCCCGAAGAAGGGATGCCGTGACGTCGAAGCCCTGACGCATATGCGTTGCCAGATGCTCCAGCATCGCATCCAGGCTCGGGCCTTCAGCGAGGCTCACGTAGACGTCATGTGCCTGACGAAGCGGACCGGAGCGGGAATGGGCAAGCTGATGGAGCGAGAAGTAGAATTTCAGGCTCGGCTCTATCCGCCTCCATGACTTCAACAAAAGGGAATGATCGCTCAATTCATAGCACCAGCTATGCAGATGCAATTCCTGGTCGATCGCCAGAGCCGGGTCCGCGCCGTCATCCACCGTAGCGACCAGCGCGGCGTTCCGGCGGCGCAGATCGTCCAGCGTCTCGGGCGTACGTCTTTCCCAGCAGAGCCGGAATGCAAAACTCTCCAGCGTGGTTCTGAGCGAGTACAGCTCTTCGAGATCCTTTCGCGTGATCGAGCGAACGGAAATCCCCTTGTATGGGATGCTGACGATCAGGCCGATATCGACGAGTTCCCGGATGGCCTCGCGCAATGGTCCCCGGCTCACCCCGAGCGACGCCGCCAACCCTTGTTCCGTGAGCCGCGTTCCGGGTGAAATCTCGCCGCTGACGATATGATCCTTCAACCGGTTGAAGACCTGTTCGCGAACGGTGAGATCGTCGATCGGCCTCAGTTCGATCGAGGACGTTTCCACATCAGTGTTCATCTCTGTCCCGCTCCGGTTTGCGCAATGCTTATGCCGCAAGTCACCGTGAATTGAAAACACGGGGTATTGTCGATTGTTGACAATACTACAACCTAACGGTACCCAGGATCACCCACCGACGTATGGCACCTGCCCGATGATTGCCGGTCCATGCGAACCGTGGGACGATACAGGCTGAATGAGAGGATATCGTCATGTCGATCTTGAAGAAGCTACCATCGTTCGGTGCCATCGGCATTGCCGGTATGCTCGGCGTCGTCGCATCCGGGGCCAAGGCGGAAGAATTCATCACCATAGGAACCGCCGGCCAGACCGGTGTCTACTATGTCGTCGGACAGTCGATCTGCAAGCTGATCAATCGCAACAGCGACGAACACGGCTATCGTTGCACCGCACCGGCCACCGGCGGGTCGATTGCGAACCTGAACGCCATCGCCGCAGGCGATCTGAATTTCGGTACGGTCCAGTCCGATTGGCAATATCACGCGATGAACGGTACGAGTACGTTCGCCGATGCAGGGCCGAACGAAGGATTGCGGTCGGTCTTCTCTGCCCATTCGGACATCGTCACGGTTCTCACCCGTGCCGATGCCGATATCGGGTCGCTGCAGGAACTGAGGGGCAAGCGGGTCAATATCGGCAATCCCGGATCGGGTTCCCGCGCGACGGCAGAAGTCCTGCTCGACAAGATCGGAATCGAAATCTCCGAGCTGGGTCTCGCATCCGAACTGAAATCGTCGGAGCAGTCATCCGCGCTCTGCGACAACAAGGTCCAGGCGATCATGTTCTCCGCCGGTCATCCGGTCGGCAACATTCAGGAAGCGACCGTCGCCTGCGATACGGTCTTCCTTCAGGTCGATGGTGCCGAAATCGACGATCTGGTGGCGGAAACGCCCTATTACTCGAAGGCGACGATCCCGGCGGGGCTGTATCGCGGTCAGCCCGACGCGATCGACAGCTTCGGCCCTCTGGCGACGCTGGTCAGCTCGACCGATACGGATGACGAGGCGGTCTATCAGCTCGTGAAAGCGGTCTTCGAGAACTTCAAACGCTTCAAGAAGCTGCACCCGGCCTTCGCCAATCTGAACGAGGAAGACATGGTCGCGAACGGCAATATCGCGCCCCTGCATGACGGTGCGGCCCGCTATTACAGGGAACGGGGCTGGATGTAGGCTCCGCTCGCATCCTCGAAGGAGATTGCCGCCTCGATCCTGCGCGATGTCCGTGGCAGTCTCCATGCTCCCTGTCGCAATCGAAGTGTTCGTTCCCATGACCGATGCCAGCCATACGACCCACGACGCCGCTGCGGATGACCGTAATCGGGATATCGGGATCTATATCGACGGCGATATCGTCCATCGCGACGACGCCAAGGTCTCGGTCTATGACAGTGGCTTCCTGCTGGGCGACGGCATGTGGGAAGGATTGCGCCTCTATAACGGGAAGTGGGCGTTCTTCGACGAGCACATGGATCGCTTCTTCAACTCCTGCAAGACGGTGTCGCTCGATGTCGGCATGGACAAGGCGGGCATCCTCGAGGCCCTGAACGACACCGCCGCCGCGAACGGCATGACACATGACGTCCATTGTCGGCTGATGCTGACGCGCGGGACCAAGATCAAGCCGTTCCAGCATCCGGGGCTGAGCCGCTCGGGTCCGACGCTGGTCCTGATCATGGAGCACTCCAAACCGGTAGACAGCCTTCAATCCGCAGGGATCAGGCTTGCGACCGTTCCGCAGGTGCGGGGGCTGCCGATGAGCCAGGATGCCAAGCTCAACAGTCATTCCAAGCTGAACTGCGTCATCGCCTGCCTTCAGGCGGAGCAGGCGGGTGCCGACGAGGCCCTGATGCTCGACCCGCATGGTTTCGTGAACACGACGAATGCCTGCAACTTCTTCATCGTGCGCAGGGGCGAGGTCTGGACCTCGACGGGCGACTATTGCATGAACGGCGTCACCCGGCAGAAGGTGATCGATGTCTGCCGCGACGCAGGCATGACCGTCTGCGAGAAGAATTTTTCCCTCTACGAAGCCTATGGCGCGGACGAGGCGTTCCTGACCGGAACCTTCGGCGCGCAAACGCCGGTCGCGAGCATCGACGGAAAGCCGATCGGAACCGGCGACCGTTCGGTGACGGCCCGTATCCAGACGCTCTACAAGGAACTCGTGCGCCGCAACACGGAGGCCGCGTGACGGAAGCGATCGATACCGTCCCGACCGATATGGCGCATGGTCCCGCTGTGGAAGGAGGCCGGGATCATCATCGATGCGGCTCTTCCTCGTGGTCCCGTGCGCGGGGATTACGGCGATCGGGCGATCATGCCGGTGACGGATGCCGAAGGCGAGGCGTGCGAAGCTGCAAGGCAGTGCCATGAGAAAGCGGCGCTTGCAGGATAATTTCCCACTGATCGACGGCGTGGCGAAAATGATATCCAGGGTTTGACGAAAGGGTTAACGGCGCGCTATCGCAGGGCCATGTTTTTCGCATGGATCATCGCCCTCGTCGTTCCCCTCCTCGCCGTTCTCGGATGGCCATGGTTCATGGCGCGCCGGGAACCTGCCGCCGCCGGAATGTTCGACGATCCGATGCTTCTGCTGGTGCAGTTCTTCCTCGCCGCCGCGCCGCTGGTCGCGCTGGCGATCTTCGCGCTGGCGAGCCGGGCCGTGGCCCACGCGGTTCGCATGGCAGCCGTGATCGCCGCGATACTGACTCTGGCGATCTGGGGCTGGTATCATGCCGGGGGCGCGGGGCTGCCGGACGACGCGAGCGGACTTGCCCTGCTGGCCAGCCCGCTCGTGATCGGCGTTCTGTCGCTCGTCATCTATTGGGTGACGGCGCGTCGGAATGCCTGAACGCGGTATCCCGTCCTACCGCTGGGCGAGGGTCGCGATGTATTCGGCGAGCCAGGGATCGTCGAGACCGAGCTGGTATGCCCGTGCAAGATCGCCCTGCGCCTGAGCCTTGCGCCCATCGTCATGGAGGATGCGTCCCCGGCGGTACCACGCGAAGGAATAGGCCGGGTCGATCTCGACGGCGCGGGTGAGATCCTGATAGGCGGCGTTCAGATCGCCGCGCGCCTGCTGCGCCCGCGAGCGGCTGACATAGGCCTCGGCATCCTCGGGCGAGAGGGCCACGACGCGGTCGAGATCGCGGATCGCGGAAGCCGGATCGTTCAGGCGCATATAGGCGATGGCCCGGTTGAACCATGCATTCGCATCTTCGGGATCGATCTGGATCGCCTGACCGTAGGCCTGCACCGCTTCGCGGTCGCGCGAGAGCTGGATCAGGGCCGTACCCTTGCCGATCATGGACTGGGTATCGTCGGGCTTCAGGGACAGGGCGCGGTCGTAATCCTGCACTGCCGCCGCCGGATTGCCCATGCGGACATGGGTGTTCGCACGGTTCGCATAGACCGTGGGCAGGCGTGGGTCGCGCTGGGCTGCGAAGCCGTAATCGCGCAAAGCCAGCGTATATTGCTCACGCTCGAAGAAGGCGACGCCGCGATTGAGGAAGGCGCGCGCTTCCTGCATCGGAGTCATCTTGCCGCTCTTGATCGCCGCCGTGCAGTGAACGATCAACTCGTTGATCGTCGCGCTCTCGGCCTGACACTGCTTCACATGCGTCGATACCTGCGCGGATGCCGCACCGGTCGAAAGCGCGAAGATCGCCGCCACCAGCCGTTTTCTCATTACCACATACTCCAAACTGCCGATTCGGCCCCTCTTCGTTCTTTTACTACCACCGCCGTGGCGGAATTACGACCGTGCTGGATGCATAGCGATCAGAACCGTCTTCGTCATTCAGTCCTTGCGGGCGAGGCGGGGACGGGGGCAGGATCGGGGCCACGCTCTCCTGCCGGATCCTGCCCTCATGCCCGTCTTTCCCGATATCGGCCTGCGGCGTGCTGCCGGGTCCAGCGATCACGACAACCTGACGGGTGCCGGATGGATGATCGCGTCCTGCATCGCGGCGACGGCGATGAGCGTGGCGGTGCGAATGCTGGGCGATTCGATGCCCGCCGTGCAGATGGCCTTCCTGCGCTCGGCCTTCGGCATCTTCCTGCTCGCGCCGGTCTTCCTGCGCGCGGCCGCGCGGCACGAGCGGATGCCGGTGCGCTTTTCCCGACCCTGGCTGCATCTGGTGCGGGGACTGCTGTTCGCGACGGCGACGACGAGCGGGTTCTATGCGCTGGCGCATCTGCCGCTCGCCACGGCGACGACGCTGTTCTTCCTCGCACCGGTCTTCGCGACGGTCTTCGCCGCCCTCTTCGCGGGGGAAACGGTGGGGCCGAGGCGGTGGGGCGCGGTGGGCGCGGCCTTCGTGGGAGCGGTCATCATCCTGCGGCCCGGTATCGTGCCGCTCGATATGGCCATGGTGCTGGCGGTGGTCAGCTCGCTGCTGTTCGCGACGGCGCTGCTCATCACGAGGCCGGTATCGGAGGCGGACGGGGCGGCGAGCATCATGCTGTCCTCCGCCGTGGTGGCCTCGGTGGCACTGGTGATCCCGGCGCTCGCCGCGTGGATGCCGGTACCCGTCGCGGCATGGGGGCTGGTCGCGCTGCTGGTGCTGGCCTCCTCGGGGCGGATGATCGCGGATGTGCGGGCGTATTCGCTGGCCGATGCGGGATTTCTCGCACCCTTCGCCTTCCTGCGCCTGCTGTTCATCGCCGCCGCCGGGTGGATCGTCTTCCGGGAGGGAATCGACGGACCGACGCTGGCCGGGGCCACGGTGATCGTGTGCTCCGGCGTCTTCATCGCATGGCGGGAAGCGCGGCTGCGAAGACATTAGACAAAGCAGATAACATTCGAGCTGGATCGGCTTTCGCTGCCTCTCGCCAGACGGCACGCACGCGAAATCCGATGCCCTGCTCGACCGAAATGCAAATCGCCTTAATCGAGGATTTATCCCCGACACGTACTTTCTCTATTGCGGCGCAACATCGGAATCCCTAGATGCGCTCTCACACGTAACATCTGCTGGTTGGGGAGGGTCGCGCCCATGGCGACGCAACATCTCTTGCAATCGGGGACGGACCCGGAAACGGATACCGCCCGAACGGAAGACTTCGCTCATTACGACAATGTGGTTCCGCTGGAAGCCCGTCTTCTCGACGAGGACCGGGACGATCACTTCATCCGGCGCGAGGGCAGGATCTATGCCGGGACGCATCTGATCATCGAGGTGATCGGCGGGACGGGGCTGGACTGTATCGAGACGGTGGAAGCGGCATTCCGGCGCTGCATCGAGGCGTGTCAGGCCACGCTGCTGCATATCCACCTGCACAAGTTCCAGCCCCAGGGCGTGAGCGGGGTGGCCGTGCTGGCCGAGAGCCATATCAGCGTGCATACGTGGCCCGAGGCGGGCTATGGCGCGTTCGACGTGTTCATGTGCGGCGATGCCGAACCATGGAAAGCCGTGGAAATCCTGCGCAAGGCGTTCGATGCGGATGAAGTGCGCACGAAGGAACTGCTGCGCGGGGACGGGATCGTGTGATGGCACTGCCCGAGACCGACGGCTGGACCGTCGAGACGCTGCATGACGAATATGCGCAGGCGCTGCGCGAGGATCGGGTTCTCTACGACAGCGAGACGGATCATCAGCGGCTGCGGGTGTTCGAGAATGGCCGGTTCGGGCGGGTCCTGACCCTCGACGGGGTGGTGCAGACCACCGAAGGCGACGAGTTCATGTACCACGAGATGCTCGCCCATGTGCCGATCCTGGCCCATGGCGCGGCCAGGCGGGTGCTGGTCATCGGCGGCGGCGACGGGGGAATGGCGCGGGAGGTTCTGCGCCATGCCTCGGTCGAACGCTGCACGATGGTCGAGATCGATGCGGGGGTGGTGGATTTCTCGAAGGAATACCTGCCCGCGCTGTCGGACGGGGTTTTCGATGATCCGCGCCTGAATCTGGTCATCGCGGACGGCGCGGCGTTCATGGCCGATACCCATGAACCGTTCGACGTCATCATCGTCGATTCGACCGATCCCATCGGTCCCGGCGAAGTGCTGTTCACCGACAGCTTCTATGGCCATGCCGCGCGGCTGCTGACCCCCGACGGCATCCTCGTGACCCAGAACGGCGTGCCGTTCATGCAGCCGGATGAACTGCGCCGGACGATGCGGGCGTTTCGCGCGCTGTTCCCCGATTGGGGGTGCTATCTGACCCATGTGCCGAGCTATGCGGGCGGGCCGATGGCGCTCGGCTGGGGGTCGCTGTCCAACGAGGGGCGCAGCGTCGATCCCGCGATCCTGAAGCAGCGGTTCGAGGCGGCGGAGTTGTCCACGCGGTACTATACCCCGGAGGTCCACAAGGCGGCCTTCGCCCTGCCCGCCTATGTGGCGGGGCTGCTGTCGCCGGAGCCGTAGGGCCGCGCTTCGCGCCCGGCGAATACCTCGGCCATGGTCGGTCGATGCGAGCGACCCCTTTCGTGTTCACCGTGTTCCCCGTAGCTTTCGGCGGGGGCCGCGCCTAGATTGCAGGGCGCAAGGCAGCTTCGGGAGGAACGATACATGGTCGTCGAAACCACGGATTTCCTCCTCCGCGTCGGCCTCGCCACGGTGTTCGGCCTGATCGTCGGCCTCGACCGCCAGATCAAGCGAAAGCCGCTGGGCGCGCAGGCCTATATGCTGATCTCCGCCGGATCGGCGGCCATGATGATCCTCGCGATGAATTACGGGGCCGGGGCCATGGCCGAAGACGATGCCATCGGGGTCGATCCGACGCGGGTGATCCAGGGCATCCTCGGCGGAATCGGATTCCTCGGGGCCGGGGCGATCATCTCGCAGAACGACGAGGGCCGCCTGCGCGGCGTGGCGAGCGGGGCGGCGATCTGGACGGTCGGGGGCATCGGCATCGCGACGGGGCTGGGCTATCTGATCGAAGCGGGATTTCTGGCCCTGCTGACCTTCGCGATCCTCGCAGGTTTCGAATGGCTGCAATCGAAGGACATGCTGCCCGACGAGAACGACGTCGAGTAACGCCGACTATCCCGCAAGAAGAAAAGCGTGATCGAAGCCGCGAACCATGTTTTATTTCGGTAAATGATGCAACGACTCGAAACAGTCATCCGTCGATACGGGGCCTATGGTCTCGGCGCATTCGTCCTGATCGTTGTCGGGGTAACGCTGTTCGGTGGAGGATTAGGAAGCATGGTCGATATGCCTTGGACCCGCATTATCCGGGTGACGGCGCTCTTGTCGGCCACTGTGCTCGCCAGTGTGCTGTTCGGTGTGACCGTCAAGGCGATCTGGGCGCTCGACGACACACCCGATACGGTGCGCGTCGCACCCTTCACCGTCATCGACCCGAGCGGCAATATGACGAATGCAGACCGGGGGCTGGCCACCCTACTGATCTCGCGGCTCGACAACCTCAAGGCAACCGTCGAAAGGTCGCGGAGTTTCGTTGAAACGGGTAAAGAGAGTCGATCCTATCTCAACCAAAAGACGCCTGAAGCTCTACTGTCGATCATAACCTATTCCGATGCGCCCAATATTGCAGGCGGGAGTGGGGCTAACACGCCGCTGGACCTGAAAATCCAAGGTGTCGACCTGACCGGCATCTTCGCATGGATCGGGCGCAATCTGCGCGAGCGGGAACGCGCCATCGCCTTCGCGGTCAATTTAGATGACGACGAGGGGATCAGCGTCGCGGGGGACATCTCTG
>ENA-ORXM01001566-ORXM01001566.1-marine-metagenome-genome-assembly--contig:-NODE-1566-length-31324-cov-3.699427_pt1 | contig 31324 bp, 29 predicted proteins | sample MGYA00237867_ERZ511480 | MGnify/ENA primary metagenome ERZ511480 (study PRJEB26309, sample SAMN06266103) | marine metagenome | isolation source: Algal blade | place: United Kingdom:Sidmouth, United... | reverse complement strand
TCCTTCCTATTTGTTGGACCCTCGGGTAGCGGTAAGACCTTTTTGGCCAAGCAGCTTGCTTCGGAACTTTTCGGCAGTGAACGCGCCCTCGTGCGTCTCGACATGTCTGAATACCAGGAAGCTCACGCGATTTCCAAACTCATCGGCGCCCCTCCTGGGTACATCGGACACGAGCAAGGTGGGCGCTTAACCGAAGCCGTGCGCCGTCAACCCTTTTCAGTGGTGCTACTTGACGAAATTGAGAAAGCGCACCCCGATATTTATAATACGTTCTTGCAAGTTTTAGATGATGGTCGCCTGACCGACGGTCTGGGTCGCACAGTTGACTTTAGACGCACCATTCTGATTATGACGAGCAATACGGGCTTTAACATTGGCCCATCGGTTGGTTTCCAAGAGGTCATCAAAGATATTCAGCAGCCGCTCAAGGGTCTGTTTACACCTGAATTCCTCGACCGCTTAGATGAGGTTATTCCTTTCGACGCTCATGACGACGCAGGCATATTGCACATCGTGAACTTTACGCTCGAGGACATTCAAACTGAGCTTGCCAGCCGCGATGTGATTGTTTCCTTTAGCGAAGAAGTTGCACCCTACTTACTCGACAAAATGCCCCAGGGGGAAAGCGCACGTCCCCTGCGCGCTGTGATTCGGGAGTATATCGAGGACCCCCTCTCGACCAAGCTCTTGTCACGCAGCAATGACGATCCTATTCTTATTGCCGTTGAAAATGATGAGATCGTCTTTGCTGACGCGGTGCCGCTCGTATAACAGTTTTAAAACACAAAACTGTTCAACTGCTGAGTTCAAAGCTCGGCAGTTTTCATATAACGCAGCGCTACGTAAAACTATAAGCTGAACTCAACCCCCCTCATGCAAATGCTTGTTATACTATCCTCTATGAAACGTTCATTGCAGGAGATTCTCGAGTTAGTCGTTTTCGGCCTTATCGCAATTGTTGTCGGCATGCTGCTGCTGTGGGGGGCAGGCTGGGTCTTTACCTGGTTAGGCTTATTGCTCCGTTATCTTGGCGGCTTTATCTGGCTTATCCTCAAGTACATTATTCCCGTTGCTATCGTAGCGCTGGTTGTATACTTCTTAGTTAAACTCGTTATGAATCAGCAGAATAAACCGGCGGCAGCGAGTTCAGATGCTTCAGCTACGCCCGCCGTTCAACCGGCTACCACACCCGCAACAGCGCCTGCGGCGCCCGCAGCAGAGGCTTCAGAAACTGCAGAACCCGTAGAAGCGGCCCCCACAGCGGACGCTCCCCCGCCAAGCAAAGTTGACAACGCCGAGCCCGTTGATACTGACGTCGATACAAGTGGCTTTAAAGAAGTCGATGATGAGGCCGAAGCTATGGAAGACGAAGACGATAATAAAAACGCTTAAAGCAGCGTTAAAGCTTTAGCTTATTGAGATTACGAAAAACGGGCCACACCTCGAGTACACTTGGGGTGTGGCCCGTTTTTTCATTGCCTTTTATCTCTGCATCCTCTGCTTAGGGGTAACGGCGCAACAGATGACAAGTAATGGCAACGTTCGAACCAATCCACGCACCCTGGTAACAATCCAAAACGAGCAGGTTCTGCACGGTGCGGACCTTTATTTTGAACATTGCTCGGTCTGTCACGGGGATACTGCCCTCGGTCTAGCCGAGGCCAAAACGACCTTTCCAGAAGAGCACCGCAAATGCACCCACTGCCATAAAAGTAACAACACCAAACTTATCGACTGGCGTTACATAGAGCACAACAATATGTTTGATATTGGCAAGCCTGGAGCTTTGCGAGGAGATTTAAGTAGCTTTCCTAGTGCTTTGACGCTCTACACTTATATCAAAGTTACAATGCCGCGTTACGAACCGGACAAGTTGAGTGGTGACGACTATATGGCTATTACGGCGTTTCTGGCACATATTAATGGCGCTTCACTCGAGGCTACACCTCTTACTGAGCAAAGCGCCGCAGGCGTTTCATTATCTAAGTGATATCAGGTCTAAGTGATATTAGCTGTTACTGCGCACATCCAAGACATCTCTAAAGGCGTCGCCAAGTAAGTTCCAGGCGAGAACAAACAGCACGATAATCAACCCTGGCCAGAAAGAAACGAACCAGTAAGCCCAAGGGTTTCCTGGTGGGCCTAAGAGCCAATTGCGCGCAAAGTTGACCATCTGTCCCCAATCAGCGAAGCCAACGGGTACACCAAGGCCCAGAAAACTGAGCGCAGCAGCAGCCAAAACCACCGAGCCAATATCTAAACTAGCAATAATGATAAGCGTACCAACCGAGTTGGGTAGAATATGTTTGAAGATAATGCCTGGACCCCTCGCCCCCAAGGCTTGCGCACCCGTAACGTATTCTTGCTCTTTGATTTGCAAAATGTCACCGCGCAAAATACGGGCGTAGCCTGCCCAACCCACCACTGCAAGCGCAATCATAACGTTGAAAATGTTCTGCCCCAGCACCGTAACGATAACCATTGCCACTACCAAACCAGGCACAGCAAAGATAACGTCGATGAGGCGCATGAGCACGTTATCTATCCAGCCACCAAAATACCCAGCGATACTGCCAACAATAATGCCGACGATAAGACCAAAGCCGACCACGGCAATACCGATGAAAAAGGCTGTACGTATGCCCCAAATAAGACCGTAAAAAATGTCATACCCACCACTGGTCGTACCTAAAATCGTGCCACTTTCAGCAGCGCTTTGGGGAACGGGGGAAAAGCTCGAGCGCGGAATCGTGTAGCAGTCATAATAAGGAGACTGGGCTAAAGGAGCGGCGCCGACCAACTTCCAAAAGGCAGGCTTGAGTGGGTTACGAATATCGCCCACGGTACTGGCTGACACACCAATGGAGCGTAAACAGTTGATATTGGGTTGCGGGCTTATGATGGGCGCGAAAAAGCCCGCCAGCAAGAACAGCGCCAGCAGAACAGCGCCCACAAGTGCCAGCGGGTTGCGCCGGAAGCGCTTCATCATTTTTGAATCCCACCAGCGGCGGAATGCGCTTGGTACCTGGTTGTCGTTCGCGGTTTGAGCAGCCGTAACAGAAGCCATCAGTCGTACCTTATCCTTGGGTCGATAACGCCGTACAATATGTCAACAATAAGGTTGCCAATAACAACAATTACCGCCGTAAATACTGCAAAGCCGAGTACCGCCGCGTAGTCGAGATTGACAGCAGCCTGCGCCGACCATTGCCCCAAACCGGGAAAGTTAAAAATTGTTTCCGTAATAATAACGCCGTTGATAAGGCCAATAAGAGTAAAACCCGCTAAGGTAATGACAGGGATAAGGCCGTTACGCCGTGCATGCTTCCGGTTGACAGTTCGCTCAGCCAACCCTTTAGCCCTGGCTGTTCGCACATAATCTTGTCCAAGCGCGTCAAGCAGTGACGAGCGCATCACACGCATAATTTGCGCACTCGAGACCGTAGCCAGAGTAATCACCGGCAAGATAAGGTGCTTAAAGGCGTCCCAAAAAATATCAAGGCGACCATTTAAGAGTGAGTCTATTGTCAAAAGACCCGTATAGTTTTTAAAGCCCCCCCTGGCAATTTCGATAAGAAAATCAGTTGAAACACGCCCTGGCTCTAAAATGCCAAAGCCCCCATAAAAAATAACCAGTAACCAGATGCCTAAAACAAAGGTCGGCAAGGACCAACCGACAATAGCCAGCACTCGCGTCGCCTGATCTATCAAAGTATCTCGGTTAAGGGCCGCCGCTGTCCCCAACCAAATACCCACACCGATAATTGGAAAGAAAGCAAAAATAGCCAGTTCTGCCGTGGGTGGAAAACGCTTCCTGAGTGTTGTTAAAACAGGTTCACTGCTGGTACGCGAATAGCCCAAGTTGCCCTGCGACACCTGGCGAAGCCAGCGACCGTACTGCATATACCAAGGGTCATTTAACCCGTAGCGCTCGATAATAGCGTCTAAATTACGAGCCTGGTTCTCAGTTTGTGCATAAGAGGCGGCCCGCTGAAACGGGCTTAGAACTTGCATAAGCAAAACAATAAATAAAGTTACCCCAAAAAACACCAAGGGCAACATGAACAGGCGTCTTACAATAAAAGCGAACAAGTGCCACCTCCCTAAGTAAAATAGCTAATGAAAAAAGGGACGGTTTGCACCGTCCCTTCGAGTAAAGGTTTTTAGTTCTTAGAAATATCTTTGAACAAGAACTGTCCGCTCATCATAGGGTTGCGGTAGATGCCCTGAACTTCTTCACGAACGGTCATGAAAGGTGCTGACTCGGGAAGAATGACCATAGGTGCCAGGTCGTAGTGCAAGTTGCCGATTTCTTTGTACAGGAACTCACGCTCGAGCGGGTCGGTAATGGAGTTAGCCTCGTCGATGCGCTCTTGCATTTCTGGCAAGTCAATCGCGGTACGCGCTGAATAAAAGCCAGAGTTCGAATAGAAAGTATCAATAAAGTTTTTGGGGTCAGCGTAGTCTGCACACCAACCGAGCGCAAACATTGGCGCTTTCTGCTCACCCGTGCGAGCTAGGTAGTCAGCCCAGGGTAAACTACGAACATTGATTTTAAAGTTGGGGTTCAAGAAAGCCGCATTTTCAGCGATAATCTCGAGTGCCGTTTGACGGATTGTATTGCTACCGTTATAAAGCGCCGTAAATTCAAAACCTTGTTCCCAAACTTCGCCGCCGAAAGCTTCACGGAAGTACTGTTCTGCCTGCTCTAAGTCGAGCGTGCGAACGTCAACATTCTCATTATAGCCCAGGAATGACGTGGGTTGCCCCATCGTAATAAGACGGCCCTGACCGTCATAAAGCTGGTCAATAAAGCCTTGCTGGTCAAACAGGTGAGCAAACCCGCGACGGACATTTACGTCAGCGAAGAAGTCGGCAGGTACACCGCAACCGAGTTCACCGCAACCAACATCTTCATTATTTTCTAGGTTGATATCAAAGTTAAAGAAAGCTGGGGAAACGCAGGTTGCGCCCCACTCAGGATTCTCTAGAATGCTAACACCAGGTGAACCTTCAACTTGAACAAGCGATGCGCGGTCATTAATAATAACGCGGTCAGCGTCACCCTGTTGTAGGGCTAAAATGCGGCTCGACTGTTCTTCAACATATTGAATAACCACGTTCTGAATCGCAGGTGCGCCGCCCCAGTAGTCTTCAAATGCACTCAGGATGGTTTGCTGGTCAGTCCACTCGACAACTTGGTAAGCACCTGTACCACTCGTGTTGTTGTGTAAGAACTCTTGCGTAACGTCACGACCAACCCAGTCAGCCCAGGTCTCTTCAGTGCCGTCCCACATACCGTTTGCCTTGGCAAACTCGCTGTCTATAACACTAAAAGCTGTATAGGCTTGGATAGCCAGGAAAGCAGGATCGGGCGCTTGCAAATTGATTTGCACTGTTAAACCATCGGGGCCGTCAGGACACTCGATAGAACTAGCGATCGTTTCAAAGCTAACTGTTTCCTGATAAGCCGCAGCGTCGCTACCATCAACATCATGCTGACCTAAAAGCTGGTCACCCATCAGGTAAACGTTGGCACCCTCAGGGTTAGCATTAACAAAACCGTACTCATATGAATATTCAACATCTTTACAACTCATGATGTTGCCGCTATGAAAAGGCACATTTTCACGCAGAGTAAAGGTGTAAACCAAGCCGTCATCGCTAACACTATAATCCGTTGCAAGTGCGGGGGCGAATTGGTCGATAGACTCACCGTCGTACGTGTAAAGCGTCTCGTAGACGTTCTCGATAACGTGACCTGAAGCCGTATCATAGGCGCGTACAGGGTCAAGCGAAACTGGACCGCCCGCTAAGGTTTGATGCACGAAGGTATCTGACCCAGACTGTGCTAGCCCAAACGTACCCAGCACCAGACCTAAAAATAACAACAAATACTTTTTCATATTCCTCCTTTGGAAATGTTCTAACTTCGCGCTAGTGTAACAAAAATTCACGTCGAAATAATGGTGTACATTATGTTTTGCGCGAGTGTAGCAACACGCTTATTATATACTAATATACAGCTAAAGGACAAACTTGCTAGACGGTTTTACATCATTAATCGTTTGGATTGACCTGCTTTTCAATTTGAAGCTGACAAGCTCTAACGGGCTAAAAGTATCTTCAAAAATTTCTTATTATGACAAATTCTTTTCCACGTAGATTCTAAAATTCAAGTCTCACTGTCCTATTGACTCTCCGCAAACCTTATTGCCAAGCTAACGAGTTAAGCTGTGGTGATGAGACGTCTGTTAAAAGCGCTCGGTATCTTAGGTTTAGTTGCATTGGGCTTTGGTTTGGGAGCGCTTTACAGCGCTCTCAAACCTGCTCCTTTAGTTTTACAGCAAGACGCTATTGTGGCGGGAACAACTTCAAGTTCCGTGCACTCGAGCTTACAAGCAAACTATTTGAATATCACACCACAAGATGAAGTGATAAGCACTGTATTTATTTTTTACCCAGGCGGCCTGGTAAGACCCCAAGCTTATGAATGGCTTGGGGTCGCGCTCGCGCCTCTAGGCGTACGTACCATCATCGCAGTTATGCCGCTGGACCTTGCCGTGATGGCCCCCAACCGAGCCGACGAGATTTTAGAGGGTCTCGAGACCTCACCTAACAACATTGTAATCGGCGGTCACTCGCTCGGTGGCGCGATGGCGGCGCGCTACGCCCTCAAAAAACCTGACAAAGTGGACGGCCTCATTTTGATGGGAGCGTTCAGTGCTAATAGTGATGACTTATCAGAGAATGATATAGTCACGCTCGTCCTAGCCGCTGAAAATGATGGCTTGGCGACGCTAGCCGAAGTTCAAGAAGGCATGGAGCGCTTACCTGATGACGCAACGCTCGAGATTATTCCAGGCGCAGTTCATAGCTTCTTCGGGCGCTACGGCCCTCAAAATAACGACGGTTTACCGACTGTTTCAAGAGCTACTGCCGAAGCAACACTTACTGAAGTGCTCAAGGCTTACTTTCTGGCACTACCCTGACCTAAAAGGCTAAAAATTTGCTTTAACGACGCCATCTGTAAACCTTATCTCCCCTGGAAAACTAAATATCGAGGCGTCACTGAGTGACGCGCCCATCCAGTAACTATCTTTCGTTACCAAGTCAGCAAGCTCAGACCCTCCTGCATTAACACGTTTACTTACGCCCGCCTCGAGTCTGATATTGTCAGCCAAAGAAATATCCTCACCCGACTGGGCTACACATTTAACCTGCGCTGTCGAAGCAGGGTTAGGGTCGCTGGCACGTCCAAAAATGGACATCTCAACCGTTGAATTGTCACCTATACCCTGTCCAGGCGTATAGGTCGCGTCGCCCTCATAGATAACGCTGGCAAAGTTGACAGAGATAGGCTCGGTGACTTGCGTATAGCAAATGTCGGTACCACTCGAGCCTGTCTGGATAAAAAAGTCATCGACTGAAATGGTGATGGGGGCAAATGAGCAGGCACTCAAGATGAGGAGCAAAAGAGGGCGAGAATTTTTCATAGTTTCATTGTAGGCAAATACAGGTCTGCTGAGATGCCAGTTAGTTCACGCTCGTAGATCCATACTTGACAAACCGACTATCTTGTTTAACTATATAGCTAGACTAGAGAGGTGTTAAGGTGAATGCAAAACTCAAAGCGGGTACGTTGGACCTGATTCTTTTAGCTGTTCTAGAGTCCCAGGCTCTGTATGGCCTCGAGATTTTGAAGGAGGTTAATACACGAACTCAGGGGAGCTTTGATTTCAAAGAAGGTAGCCTTTATCCTGCGCTGCACCGCCTGGTGAAAGCTGGCTGGGTGCATAGTCACTGGCAAGATAGCACAGTAGGCGGCGCACCGCGTAAATACTATGAACTCACCGACAAGGGCGCAAAAGCCCTGTTAGAAAAAAAGGCTGAATGGTCCCGCTTCAGTAGCGCCCTGGACGCGCTTGTGAAGTTAGGATTAACGCAGGAAGGTTGGATCTATGGCTTCACCTCTTGACAACTATATTCGGAAAGCTACGCGGGGCCTACCAAGGGACAAACGCTTAGATACCGCATCTGAGTTACGGGTGCATTTGAACGCTCGAGTCCAGAAGCTTTTATTAGAGGGTTTCAGCAAGGAGGAGGCTGAATATCTAGCCGTCGAAGGCATGGGGCCGGTAGAACCTCTCAACCGCAGGTTTTTGGGGCACGTGTTCACCTACCGTACAGGATGGGTGAGCTTGGCAGCCCTCGTTTTAGGCTTAGGCGTATTGTGGGCAAGTCAAACCTTGTTCGTGCCGCCTACAGGTATCGAGCTTGTAAGTACAGAATCTGCGCTGCCTATTCGGGAAATGTTAGGGAAGTCTGCAGCTGTAAAGATAACACTGCCCCGAAATGCACGATTTATGCATAGAGTCAAAAAACTGGGAAATGAGGTAAAAGGTGAGAAATTAACCGATTTATTCTCTGGCGTAGACGTAACAGACCTTAGCTCAGTCGATTTCTTGCCCGATAACTTCAAAGTCGAGGTAGATTTTAATCTTACAGCTTCGGTCACTCAGATAGCGAAATGCGCTGAACACAGCTCTCCTTTCTATTCCTCCTACCGCGGCAATATGGCGTTCACAACTTACAGCGGTTGGGACTGTATTCCTATGCCGCAAGGACATAGGCCGGATATAAGCAATCTCTCTGCTTTTGGGTGGAGTTTTCAGGAAAGACGTATTTTTCTCCGTAGAGGACTTTCCAGAGTATTCGATAAGGTTCACTACAAACCGATTGAGATGAACACCTGGATACCTTTGTTCCTGTACCAACCCATGGGGATGTTGCGGAATGAATACGCTGCAAATGAGGAGACTTTTCGACCGGAGTCACCTGAGGGGCCGATCACAGAGGAGCTGAACATGGATCCCGAGACAGGGCTAGATGCAGAGACAGCATTAGCCCCAGAAGGGGCTCCGCCTTCAACTCGATCAGGTTCCTTGAGTGCGTCCATGTTTCCGCCGAAGGATTGGGTCGTTTACTATGTGATGTTTACAGAAGATGGGTGTGAGTTTACACCCCCAAAGTTAGCGGCGGGTACGCCTATACCTACGGAGGAGGAGTATGAGCAGTTTATGGAAGCGTCAGACGAATATAAAAACTATGAAAAATGCCTGGACGATTTTCCCGAACCGCCACCCTTACCCACCATCCAAGATGTAGGCTTTAGTGATGATCCTTTAGCGGATTATAGTGAGGATGATAGTGACTGGGGCTTCCCCTTGCGGCTATTTGAAAGACGTAAACCAGCTATGAACTGAGCCTAGAAAAAGCAAACAATTAAACCCTCTTTGCGGCGTTCGCAATAGAGGGTTTAAGAAGCCTGATTGGGTTGTTTAAACGGAGGCCGAAGGGCTTATGCCTGTTGCATCATCACTAGGGGGCGGGACAAAGTCGACAACCTCGGGCATGTCGGTCATCATAAGCTCGAGCACGTCCTGAAAGTCTTTCATCGGATAGACCGTAAGCTCTTCTAAAATCGCTTCAGGTACATCCTCTAAATTAGCTTCGTTCGCTTGGGGGATAATAACGTGGTGAATGCCCGCCTGGTGCGCAGCTAACAATTTTTCTTTTACACCACCGATAGGTAAGACGCGGCCCCGCAGGGTTATCTCACCTGTCATGGCTACATCACCGCGAACAGCGCGACCTGTCAGGGCGCTGACAACCGCTGTTGCCATAGCGATGCCCGCCGAAGGTCCGTCTTTGGGGGTTGATCCTTCGAGCACGTGAACGTGCAGGTCGCGGGATTCGTGAAAGTCTTCGGGAAGATTAAAGTCTTTAGCGTGCTTACGCAAATAGGCGATGCCTGCTTGCGCCGACTCTTTCATCACGTCGCCAAGTTGACCCGTGAGCGAGAGCTTACCCTTACCAGGGACGCTCACAACTTCAATGTCGAGCGTGACACCGCCTACGGGTGTCCAGGCGAGACCGTGAGTTAGGCCCACTTGTGGCTCTTTCTCAGCTTGATTATCTCTGAAAGGAGGCACACCTAGGAGGTCTCGAGCTTTTTCACCATCGACAACGCGCTCGTCTTGCCAGGCTTTGTCGAGATATTCTTTGGCAGATTTACGCGCGACTTTTGCAATGAGGCGGTCCATGTTACGCACGCCTGCTTCGCGAGTGTACTCGGTGACGATGCGCCGAACAGCCTCTTCGGTCAGCTCGAGCCTGTCGGTCAAACCGTGGTCTTTAAGCTGTTTGGGTGTGCGGTAACGCTTGGCAATCTCGACTTTCTCGTCCAGCGTATAACCTGGAATCTGAATGACTTCCATACGGTCTAGAAGAGGACGTGGAATCGTTGAGAGCGTGTTCGCCGTGGTAATAAACATGACTTGTGAAAGGTCATAGGGGATTTCTAGATAGTGGTCGTTAAACGTATCGTTTTGCTCGGGGTCAAGAATCTCTAATAGGGCTGCCGACGGGTCGCCGCGGAAGTCGCTCGTCATCTTGTCGATTTCGTCAAGCAGGAATACGGGGTTTACCTTGCCTGCGGTGCGCATCCCTTGAACGATGCGACCAGGCAGTGAACCGATATAGGTACGGCGGTGACCCCGAATTTCAGCCTCATCACGAACGCCGCCCAAGCTCATGCGGACAAACTCGCGGTTGAGGCTACGTGCAATTGATTTTGCCAATGAAGTTTTACCCACACCTGGCGGCCCGACCATGCACATGATGGGCGGCTTGTAATTACTGTCGTCCATATCTTTGGTAAGCTGCCGCACAGCTAAAAATTCTAAAATTCTCGCTTTAGGCTCAGCTAAGGCGTAGTGATCCTCATCAAGGATACCTTCGGTATGGGCAATGTCAAGATGCTCTTCATCGGTTTCGGTCCAGGGGAGGTCTAACAGAACGTCTAAGTAGGTACGAACAACGGTCGCCTCAGGTGAACCCCCGGACATTTTTTCCAAACGGTCAATTTCTTTGAGCGCCCGCTCTTTGGCATGTTCGGGTAAATTCTTCTCTTCAACGCGGTTGCGTAATTCCTCGACTTCGGAAACTTCATCGTTGCCGAGTTCTTTTTGAATGGCCTTCATCTGCTCACGCAGGTAGTATTCGCGCTGGTTCGAATCCATTTGCTGCTTGACTCGAGCACTGATTTGTTTTTCGGTATCAAAACGCTCGAGGTCGCGTGTTAAATAGCCGTAAACCATTTCAATGCGCTTGCCAGCATCGGCCTCTTCCAATACAGCTTGCTTGTCAAAGGCTTCCCAGGTCGCATATTTTGCGACGACGTCAGCCAGGGGTCCGGCTTCACGTAGACTGTTTAAATTCTCTAAATGAAACGAATCGAGGCGCAAATTTTTGTTCTGCTGCGCGTAGTCGCGGAAAGCGGCTTTGGTCTGCTCTATCATCGCGCGGATACGTTCTTCGTCACCCTCATTTGTTTCGGCAATCGTAACGACACGGGCACGCAGGCTCGAGCCGCCGATAAATGACTCCACCTTGGCACGTTCGCGGCCCTCGACTAAAACTTGTAAGGTGTCGTCTGGTAAACGAATAACTTGCTTGACGACACCGAGTGTACCGATATCGAAAAGCTGCTCACCTGCGGGGTCATCGACACGCGGTTCACGTTGGGTCAGTAAGAGTACACGGTTGTCGCCCGCCTGAGCTTCTTCAAGGGCGCGCTTCGACTTGGCGCGTCCTACGTCCACATTTTCCAGGGTGCGTGGCAGCACCACTTGCGTTCTCAGTGCAATTACAGGTAGTTCCCAGTCCATAGCTTTAAGTAAACAACTTAGCGCGTTTTATCACCGTAAGGTGGCTAACGGGGAGGGCAAAAGAAACAAATTTGGCAACCGTCGTGTAGGCTTTTTCACGTGCCCATCTTTAAAATAGCTACTGCGCTTAATTTGTTTAATATTCACTTTGTTAGTATTTGACACTAATTGGATCTGACACTGATTATGACATCAAGATGTTGGTAACTGGACGCATCACGCTCGATGGTAGGACTCAATGGCTACGAAACCACAACCCAAATGATTATCTTTCCCCTGCGCAAACTGTTCTACGCTTTGTTGCTCATCACTGCCGTCTTCGCCCTACTGAACGGCTTACTCGGCTTAGAACACTTTTTAAATGATGGCGAGGACATGCGGCAAACGTACGTGTTCCTAGACCTAGATACCGAGGCCAATTTACCAACATGGTTTACAACGGTTCTGCTTTTTTGCTCGAGCCTTTGCGCGGCGCTGATAGCCGCACTTAGACGCCACGCGTCCGCCCCTCTTTGGCCCTATTGGTGGGCTGTCAGCGGCATTTTTTTGTACCTTTCGGTTGATGAGGCGACGCAACTCCATGAATCGTGGGGAAACATTCACCCAGCCATCGCTCAGCTAGACGGCGTTTTTCACTACAGTTGGGTCGTACCTGCGCTGGCACTCGTAGCGCTATCAGCCCTTATTTTCGCAAAGTTTTTCTTTAGTTTGCCGCAGCGCACCCAGCGACTTTTGCTGCTGGCAAGCGCCGTTTATTTGCTCGGCGCTATCGGCATGGAAATGCTAAAAGCGTATATGCTAACCGTTTGGGAAACGGGCGAGGGCACGGTGACCGGGGTTCTGGTTATCGTCGAGGAATCTCTCGAGCAGATAGGCGCTAGTTTATTTCTGGTAACGTTTCTAGCCTACTTGAAAAGCCTGACCCCAAGTGTCAAATTGACTTAACATCTCAGCTCAGGTAAAGCTATCGTCGAGTAAACTGAAAATATAATTCTAAGAATTCAGTAGTCAGGAAGGACCTAAACTACTGAATTCTGGATACTGACTACTCTTGAATATTTCCCCTCGTCAAGATTTGTGTGGGGCAGGTAACCACCAAACCCAAACCTTATCAAAGCCTACAGTGGGTCTAACCCTAAGCCCTTTAAGCTACCAGAATGAAACATGCTCTTATTATCGGTGCGACGGGCGGCATTGGCACGGCGCTCGCCAAAGAAATGAAAGACGATTACACGCTGACGCTTGTCGGACGCGACACGCAAAAGTTACGTGCGCTTAAAGATTTTGGCAACGTTGTGCCGACAGACGTTGCCAGTGAGTTAGAAGTTCAAGCTTTATTAGAGGAGTGCACGCCCATTGACGTTCTAATTTACAGTGCAGGGGCCATTCAGCCCGAGCTTCTTAAAATGCTCAATCAAGATGCGTTCTACCGCGTTATAGACGCCAACTTGACAGGGCTTATTTTTACCTTGAAATATGCCGAGGCCAAACTCAATAAGGGCGCTCGAGTCTTTGTCTTGGGTGCGCGACCCGAACTCATCACCTACCGAGGCTTTTCAGTTTACGCAGCGGCTAAAGCGGGCGTTAAGGCCGTTGTCGATATTGCTAATATCGAAATGAAGAAAAAGGCTGACTTTACTCTCGTTTTACCTAAGGCTGTCAACACGGATTTCTGGGGCAATGTTGGGACGCCGCCAAAGGACGCTTTAAAACCTGCCGAGGTTGCGGGCGCTATTCTCGAGAGTTTGCAAGGCGAATCTGAAGAGGTGCTCAAGGTCGGTTAGGATGAACGCATGGCACATCTACCAACCTTCGACGGCGCAACCTTACTAGATGTCTACAAGCGTTACCCGAGCCTAGCCAAACCTATACTCGGTGTAGCCGAAGGGGCTTTTACACTGACCGACGAGGTCTCGAGGGCCGAAGGGGAAATGCTCGGCGCGTTTGTATCGCAGCTCAACGCCTGCGATTATTGCCAAAACGTTCACAGTGAAGCGGCATCAGCTTGTGGTCTCGAGCTGCCCTCAAATCCTGCTACTAATTACGGCGGCGCACGTTGGAAACCTGTCTTTGATTATGTTCGGACCCTGACACTATCCCCGGGGAGCGTCACGCAAGAACACGTTGCTGCGCTTTTGAAAGAAAATTGGTCGGAGGACGCAGTGGTTCAGTTCGCAGCGTTGACCTGCGTTTTTAACACCCTAAACCGCATGGTGGACGGTCTAGGGTTGGAAGCCGAAGAGAGCTTTTTTGCTGCTGCCGGGACGCGACTTGCAGAGATTGGTTATGGCGGCACGGCTGATCACTTGGGCTTTGGTCCTGATTAGCTTTCACGTATTGCTCAGATCAGGTCGTAGGGCTTGTTTCTCGCCACCATCACTGCTTCACGCCCGCGCTCATGCAGGGTACGCTCGAACTCGGTCATCACGTCGACCTCGCCGTGGACCATGTAAACGGGTGTCTTACCCGTAGGTTCCAACCAAGTCAATAAATCATCCTTATCAGCATGGGCGGAAAAGCCGCCGATGGTATGAATATCTGCGCGAACTTTAATAGTATCACCGTAAATCCGAACCTCATCTTCACCGTCGACCAGGCGACGCCCTAGTGTGCCATACGCCTGATACCCCACCACGACTAAGTGAGCATTGTCGCGCCACAAGTTGTGCTTGAGGTGATGCAAAATGCGCCCACCTGACATCATGCCCGAGCCTGCAACGATAATGGCAGCGCCTTTGACATCGTTAATGGCTTTAGACTCGTCAGCGGTATTCGTATAGGTCAGCGTGTCAGGCTCGAAAGGATCGTCACCGCTGGCTAAGTCTTTTTGAATTTCAGGTAGGAATTCGTTGGCAACCTCCTGGTAAAGCTTCGTAAACTTCGTTGCCATCGGTGAGTCTAGAAAGACGGGGGCCTTAGCGACCTCACCTGAATCTTGCAAGTTTTTGAGTTGTTGCAAAATCACCTGAGTACGCTCGAGGGCAAAGGTCGGAATCATAATTTTCCCACCGTTTTGCATCGCTGTGGTTAGAACGTCACGAAATTCTTGCAGGGTCGCCGCTTGTGGGCGGTGGGTGCGGTTGGCGTAGGTCGTCTCGATAATAACCGCGTCACACTCGCGCGGTAGCTGAAAGTCACTTTGTAAAAGGCTCTCGCGGTTGCCCAAGTCACCGGACAAAATAATGCGCCCGTCGGGACTGTTGACTTCGGCAAAGCCGCTGCCCAAAATATGCCCGCTCGGATACAGGGTAAGTGAGACTTTGTTGCCTAGCTCGAGCGGTGACTCGAACGACACGCGCTTAAATAGCTCCATCACCGCTGGAATATCCTCGGGCATATAAAGCGGCTGTTGCACCTCCCGCTCACGTCCCGAACGCTCGGCTTTGCGCAGCGCCCGTTTGTAGTCCTCGTTTTGGATCTTGGCAGAATCTTGCAAAATAATTTCAGTGATACGTTCGGTCGCCAACGTCGCGTAAATGGGACCGCGGTAGCCCCCTTTGATAAGCAGGGGTAAACGCCCAACATGGTCGAGGTGCCCGTGCGTTAAAACAACCGCATCTAGTTCAGCAGGTGCAAAGGGGAAGGGCTCGTAGTTGAGCGCTTCGGTTTTTCTGCCGCCTTGAAATAGACCGCAGTCGAAAACGATTTTAAGTCCATTGACTTCGATAAGATGGCAACTGCCCGTAACGGTTTGGGCCGCGCCCGCACTAATGAGTCTCACAATATTCTCCTAATGTTAAATTAGTTTATAATTATTCGTATCTCAGATGGAAACAGCATTAAACTTTGAATCCTTTTACTCGAAATGAATTTTTATATTCACATGAAGCTTCGGTTGCAAGCATAATATGCAGCATCATAAGCTCGTCGAGTCCTTTCATCCATTCCCGAAAACTTTTCATACGTGTCCTTTGCAATATCTCTAAAAGGATTTTTTTCGTATTCACGCACGATTCTATCTCTCTTTACACATGGGTCTTCACGACTAAAATAGAGGGTAGTTAAACCGACTCCAATAGAAAAGGCAGCAACTGCTAATATAATCTTCTCCTTCATCTAGAAAATATACCTCACCTATTAATCGTACCAGCGCATAGGCTAATTTTCATATTGAGGGCTAAGACTAACTTGTTAAGAAAAGTTCCTTAAATTCACCCATTCCAAACAATACGATTACCTTTAAGCTCGAGCCCCACCCTACCCTCATCGCGAAGGTAGCTCAAATAAGCTGTTACAACACAGAGGTTTAGGTAATAACGTGGCACGTCCGTCATTTCTACGGCGAGGTTATTACAGACCTTTTTCAAAACCTCTTCCGTCGAATTACTATCGCAGGCTGCCTCGACATGGTTTGCAGCAGTGTTAAACGCCCTCAAATTAGCGTCAACAAGCTCAGCTATGTCCTTTGTCGGGTCGCCGTGTCCGGGTAGCAAAATCTTGATCTCAACCTCACGCAGGCTTTCAGCACTAGCAATTTGTTTAGCGATATCTTGACCAAACGGCAGAGGGTATTTATCCAGTACAGATGCGCCAAATAAAGCGTCAGCAGCAATGAGTACGTCATCAACCAAAACGGAAACGTGGCGGTGGGCGTGGCCCGAGGTCTCGAGAATCGTCATGGCAACACCGTGCAGAGTTAGGGTGCCGGGCTCGAGTAAATGGTCGACTTTTGAAGGCTTCGCCAACAACCATTTCGACATGAGTTCATCCAGAGGCTTAGCACCGTTGAACAGGTAAACAGGCTCGAGTAGTGGCGACTGCAAAATACTCGCTTCAAAGGGTGGCGCGTAAACAGGTACATCAAACTGTCTCAGAAGATAATCATTACCCCCGTAGTGGTCAGCGTGCGAATGGGTGTTGAGAATCGCCAGGGGCGGCAGTCCCAAATACTCACAAGCTTTGCGGAGGTCGCGCCCGTAGTTTTTGTCTTGCCCTGTATCAATAAGAATGACGCCATCATCTGCAACGGCCAGGGCGCAGTTCACACCGCCCGCCAGGTAATAAACATGTTCACTTAGCTGCTTGAGTTTATCCATACCTCTTCATTTATACATGTTACGGCTGCCCCATAGCCACACGCCAGCGATTTTCTGCCATGAGGTCTTCAATCGCAAGTTTTACGACAGGGGCTTCGTCTGGGCTCAGGTACATGTACGTTTTACCTTTAGTTAGAGGGTTTCTCGCGCGGTACTCAATCAAAAGTCCCGTACCTGAAAGGCTACTCGCTGCAACCCTCACCAAACCAATACCCGCAACAAAGAAAGTACCAACGTGATAGCCGCGCACACTGACGCCGTGTCGGTATCTGAGCTGAGCCCCCTCTAATAGAGAAACTTTGCTGATGTGCCGAACGGGTATCTGATAGCGTTTTAGCGCAGTATGAACGAGCAGGTCACGAAAGCGTTCCTCGTAAGCAAGCATGCCTGGCCCGATTCTCAACAAATAAAGATGCGTTCCTACGAGCGCAATAAGAAGAAAACCACCGAGGACAGCGCCCGCTAATGAAAGCCGAGAACTCGAGCGCACAAAATCATAAAGCGGGAGAGCTGTAGCAACTGCCATAAACCACAAGGTTTTAAACATTCGTGAAATACGAGCTTCGTTGTCAAAATCTTGAGCAAGAGGAATCATAGTTAAGTCACACCTAGTAGTTTAGCGCGTTCTAATCACACCTGTTTACACCCGCTTGAATCTCGAGATAAAAAACCCATCTAAACCCTCCAAAGGCAAGATAAACGAGCCATAAGGTGTTTTCTTATGCGGCAAAGCTAGTTCAAAGGGCTTGAGGCTAAAATCCGGCTGATTCTCTAAGAACTGCTCTACAACTTCCAGACTCTCTGCTGATGTCAGGGCGCAGATGGCGTAAACGAGGGTTCCCCCTGATGCAGTCTGTGCTGCCGCCGTCGTCAAAAGTTCGGCCTGCAATATAGCAAGACTTTCCAGCGCTTTTTGATTGAAACGCTGCTTGATTTCAGGATGCCCCCGCAGCGTACCCGTACCCGAACAGGGCGCATCGAGAAGGACTTTCATTGCAGGTTCTAAATCAGGGACATTTCGTAAATCATGCGCCAGTGACTCCGTTTGCAAACCAAGTCGCTTTAAGTTCTTTTCGGCACGCTCGAGTTTTTTGGACTCGAGTTCAACGCTCATAACTTTAGCGCCTGCATGAGCAAATTGCGCGGCCTTGATACCATTACCACTGGCTAAGTCCAGCACGCGCTCTCCCCTTTCAGAAGCAAGTAGTCTGGCTGGCACCGTCGAACTCGGATTTTGAGGTTGTATCCAGCCTCGCTTAAACGCCTCGAGTTCAGCAAGTGGCCTCGACGGTTGGACAGCTAAGGTATCCTGCAAGGGTCCAGCCGTCACCCGGCAACCCTCCCCTTCAAGTAAGATAGCGGCGTCAGGATGATAGCTTGTCAGCCACAAGGGTTCAGGCTCGAGCATAGCCGCTGCAACCGCCTCAGCCTCCTTTGCAAACAGGGATTGCCAATCTGCAAAAAGGTCATCAGGAACGCTGAGTTTTATCGGTGGGGGTAGGTCTTGACGAGGCTCGAGTTTGCGCAATACCGCATTGACCAAACCCGAAAGCCGACCATATTTTTTCTTGACCGTGCCCACCCATTCATTCGTCACCGCGCGGCGCGGCGTGCCTCTAATCAAAAGTTCGAACGCGCCCAAGCGCAGCGCGTCGTAAACATCGTCGGGCAATTTGTCAGGGCGTTTTAGGTGAGGCGCTAAGCAGGCGTCTAAGTAGCGGTAATGCCGCAAGGTACCGTAAAGCAGGTCAGTAACGAAGCCACGGTCTTGTGCGCTAAATGCGTTTAGTTCGGTATGTAGGACCGACGAAGCAAATGCGCCGCTGGAAACGCGGCGCATAAGGTTTAAAGCTAGCTGTCGTGCGGTTTTAATGCTTAATCGCGGCTTAAGCCGATGTAGTAAAGCAAGTAAGCAATCGACGTGGCAGCAGCAGCGACGTAGGTAAGGGCAGCGGCGGTGAGAACCTGACGCGACCCGCCTGTATCGGCTGAGGTGGCTAGACCTAATTTCTCGAGCTGCACAATCGCGCGGCGACTTGCATCGAATTCGACAGGTAGGGTTACGACCTGGAAAACGACAGCGGCAGCAAACAGGATAATGCCGACCTGTAATAGACCCGTCATACCCATAAAAATGCCAAAAATCGCTAACATCGGTCCAAAGCGCGTTCCGATATTAGCAGCGGGCAAAATGGCCGTTCTTATTTGCAGGGGCGCATAAGCTTTCGCATGCTGAATCGCGTGACCAACTTCGTGCGCGGCGACGGCCATACCCGAAACGTTGGCGTGGGCGTAGTTACCCTCTGACAGGCGAACCGTTTTACTGCGTGGGTCGTAGTGGTCGGTCAGTTGCCCCTTTACAGGTTCAACCGTGACCTCTTGTAAACCGTTAGCGTCAAGAATGGCCCTGGCCGTTTCAGCGCCGGTTAAGCCCGACGTGTTGGCGACGCGCATCCATTTACCGTAGGTGTTTTTTAAGTAGGCTTGTATCGCCATAGAAGCAATAAAAGCGATAATACCAATAGCGTAATATCCAAGCATCGTTAAACCGTCCTCCTTAAGACGATAGGGCGCACAAAAGTCGCCCTTCACGACACAATTGTACCGCATTACTCGCAGCGGTACTTGATACTGGAATACTCAGATTTTATGATTTATGTGGCTAGGGTTTATCTTATGGCAATCTTTATGTAACCTCGAGCTGAATTGCATTTACGGTAAAACGCAGGGCGGTTCGCTCCTCATTTTGCAACTCTAGCTTTACAAAGGAAGGCTGCGTGGTTAGGTCGAGCCCCTCATCCTCAATATAGCTGCGGGCGATGGCAATAGCTTTAACAGCCTGGTTGATAGCGTGGGGTCCAATCGCCTGCACTTCGACTTCGCTTTCGCTACGTAGTAGTGCTGCAATCGCTCCAGCGACTGAGTTCGGTCTCGAGCTTCCAGATACTCGCAAGGTTTCTATAGCGCGCCTCCCTAAAGACAATATTGCTGTGGGAATAATGAAGGTGACGTCGCAGCAATAGGCAAAACATCGTAAAAGTTGTTGACCGTATGAGCTATCTCTCCTCGCGCTAAAAATGAGCTTGAAACAGACCTTACTAGCGCAAGAACAGAAACAAAATTCTAGCGTCTAGCAAACGGCACTACTTAAAATTTAGCATTTGATGTGAAAGAATATGGGAAATTTTCCACACGGGAACACAATTGTAAGGTGCCTTACCTGTCATGCCAACAAGTTCACCTGCGACAATTATTTAAAGTGCTGCAAACTTGGTCGCGCTTTGAATAATTTACGGACGCCAGTACACGCAGGTGAGCCATGCATACGAATGCAAGTTTGAGATTATGACCGTCCGAATGGTGCCATCCTGTTACACTTGAACTGTGTCTGAGGCAGAACTAACGACTGCGCCACTAAAGCTCGAGGTTTTCCACTCCGATGTACCTATTTGGGAAATCTCGAGCCTGCAACGGCTGGCAGATGAGGACCTCGAGCTTGCACCCATGCGAATCGTACCCGCCAGCGCCGAAGACGCCTTTTATCGCCTGAACAATTTGCCCGACCAGCTCTCGAGCCTGTTTGCCAGGGTCGACGCCAGCTTTCCCGATGAGGACGATATCGAAGAATTAGCACCCCAGGCTCAGCAACTCCTCAAACGCCACTATCTACTTGACGAATTTATTGACCAGTTTTACGGTGCGCTTGAAGATTTGCCCAGTGCCCTACGCGTAAGGCGCTGCGAAACCGAGGGGCAGCGGGTCATTAAGGGTAGACCCGCCCTCATCGCCCTTAAAGACATATGGACGAATGAATGGTCGTTCGACACGCTTATGAACAGGCTCGAGCGCACAAAAAGCATTGCCCTGAACGCGGCACCCGTTATTATTGGCGTGGCAGATGAAGCGCCTGCATCCCCTGAGGTGCAAGAAAGGGTACAAACGATATTAGGCACTCAAGTCAGCGTTTGGACGCACAACGAACTTGGCATAACGCGACTCTCGAGATAGCTGCTCTCAAAGCTTTAAGGCAACCCCAATCTTCTTTCAAAGGTATCTACTGAGCAGCGTTGGCTACGTTACCGAAACCCACAGTCCCCAGGCTATAAGGTTAAAGGCGAGGTGTCACTATGCCGTGGCTTGTTGACCGTTCCATAACGCCTGAAAGCGGCGCGTTTCTAAACCGCTTCATCGGCGAACTCGCTGAAAAACTGGATGACCATTCGCTGGACCGAAACGACGTCGTTCGTGACACCCTTGCTGAAGTGATGCACGCGCAGAGTTTTGCCGAGCTTGAGGAGCGCACTCCCCTAGCAGCCTACGCCCTCGACCCCAGAAACATCACCTTTGAAGCAGAATATTATATTGCCACCGACCAGGAAAAGTTCGCGCGGGTCAAACCCCTTTTGTGGCTCTGGAAAACACTTGATCAAACGCCATTAGGGCAGTCGATTGTGAGCGGCGTTGCGATAAGGCGCATGTTAGCCGAACGCATTTTTTCCAGGGTGGGCAAGAACCTCAAAATTTTTCAGAATGTCGAAGTTTCAGTGGGCTATAACATTGAGGCCGGTGACGACGTGACAATTCACCGCCATGTGTTTGTCGATGATATTGGCGGCGTTGTTTTACATGATGACTCGAGCCTGTCTGACTACGTAAATGTCTACAGTCACACCCACTCAATTTATGACGTTCCCGATGTCACCTTGAAACAAACCGTGATTGGGCGCGGCGTGCGCGTGGCGTATCACGCAACGGTGCTTGCCGGAACCGTGCTGAGTGATGACAGTATGATGGGCGCAATGGCGCTCGTGACACGCGACTTTGAGCCGCACGTGATTGGCTTGGGCATTCCCGCCAAACCGCGCATCTGGAAAGAGCGCGAAGGCCACCCTGATTTTAAAAGTTTGAATGTGGACTCGAGGACCTTTGCAAAGTCTGACGATGTTCGCGCCAACCCCGACTACGCTGAGAAGAAACTTGTCTAATGCAACCCTGACATTGAGTCCATAGAGCTTAGGCTAAACCGCCTCTCAAGCACCTCACCGACAGACTTTGTCTTTGCGAGCGTTTCAAGCTTTGAGGGTGCCTGAGGCGAGAAACCATTAAACGCCACCAGCCTATAAGCGAAGCAATCCCTCGAACGACAACGTAGCTGAGATTGCTTCGCTCTAGTTACGTTTTCCGATAACGCTCGTAGGCTTAAGGACGAGTTTCTGGCAGCACCGCTCGCAAAGACGCGTTAAGATAATAGCGTGCGTAAGGTGAGTTGTCTAAGTTTTTCTAGTAACCGCGGCTCAAGTCGACGCGGTTAGGCATGTCGTTACCAGCGGCGTAGGCGTTCAGCATCTGGGCTATGACAACCATACGGCTGTTGTCTTCGGACCCTAACCAACCTGCCTTGTGCGGACTCATGATGACGTTATCAAGCTCGTGAAACGGCAATTGCGACGGGAGGGTGCTCGAGCGCTCCTCTTCTTTGCGTGGATAGCTGTACCAGACATCTAAACCCGCAGCCGCCAATTTGCCAGTCGTAAGTGCCTCAAAAAGTGCCTTTTCATCGACCACCGCGCCTCGTCCTACATTGACTAAGACGGCGTCCTCAGGTAAGTTTGCTAATTCTTTCTCGCCGATAAGCCCAATCGTATCGGGCGTTTCAGGTAAGGCAATCAGTAAAATGTCTGCTTTTGGCAACAGTGTTTCAAGCTCTCCGACTTCATGCACACTAGCGTGGGGATCAGCCTTATCTTCAGTGCTTACGGTACGTTTCAACCCGATAACGTCCATCCCCAAGGCTTTACAAACGGGGGCCATATGCTGGCCTATACGCCCGTACCCCAAAATGAGGGCGGTGCGTTCCTGCAAGACGAGTTGCGGCTTTTCACTGAAACGCAGTGTCCAATCACCCTGACGCAGTTCTCGGTCACCCTTCACCATGAACTTAGCACTCGCCATCATCAGCGCTAGGGCCGTTTCTGCCGTTGGCACGTAATTATAGGGCGTGTTGTGCAGCGAGAGATGCGGGTAGTTACGCAGCAAATCTTGCGTTTGCTTGGGGGGTCCTGCAAAGGGAATAATGACGGCCTTTAAGTTTGGGCTAGCCTCGAGCAATTCCTCACTGGGAAAAGCTGCAACCAGCACATCAAAATCAGCGGGTTCAGGTATATCCTTGCCATAGATAAGCTTCGTACCGTCCGGCAAACGTGAGCGTAAGGCTTCGGGGGAACCCTGTTTGGATTCGGCGTAGTAAAAAACGCTCAGGCTCATTGAGGGCTCGAGCTTGCAAAAAGAATTACCTTAGTCATAACCGTACCTTCTTACCGTCATTTTAGAATCCGACTGTTCGACAACCTCTGCTACGCCGCCCGGACCTCGCCCATCAGCGCCGCCTTCCCAAACGTCACCACGTCGGCGAATGGTTTGGGCAATACCTGCGGGGGCGAAAACTTCAACCTGATGACCCAAAGCTTCGAGACCGCTACGTGTCGCATTTTCGGCCTCCACATAGGTGGTGGGACCGTGACTATGCACCCTGGGCAGCGCAACGGCTAAACGAGCATCCATAGCAAAATCAATCTGATTAACAAGCGTGTGCAGCGTCGCACTGACAATGCGCCCCCCCCCCGCCGCACCCGCTGCGATAATATCGCCCGACTCTTTATGAATCGCAATGATGGGGCTCTGACTGCTCGCCGGGTCAGCACTTGGCTCGAGTAAATTGTAATTACCACGGTAGCTGATACCTTGCGTCGTAACTTCACCCGGACGCAGGCTAAAGTCGCCCACCGAATCATTCAAAACAACGCCTGTTTCCGCGTCAACAACGCCTGAACCAAAGTGACTGCGAATCGTTTGGGTTTGTGAAACTACGTTGCCCTCACGGTCAGCGACACAAAAATGACTTGTGCACGATGTGCCAGCGTCCTCATCCTGCGTAAAGTCAATCGTGGCACGGTGAGGGTCGATCTGCGCAGCCAGACGCGCTGCAACTTCATCTTTTATCATCAGGGCGGCAGCCTCGGCGCTGTCGACCTTGGCACGCTCGGCGTAGGTCGCCCGAACGACCTCGGCTATTAGATGCTGATGTTGCACCGAGTTAAGCCCAACATTTTCAAGGGATAAACGGTTCAAAATTTTTAGAGCTAACTGCGTTTGTAGCGAGCCTACCGTCGGCAAACCAGGTGTCAACACGCGCCAACCCCGGTACTCGAGTTCATACAACGGCGTCAATTCAGCCTGATAGCCCCTCAAATCATCCAGAGCTAGAACGCCGCCGTTATCTTGCACAGTTTTAACGAGCTGTTTTGCTACCTCACCTTCATAAAAGTCTCGAGGGTTTCGGGCGAGGCGCTCAAGTGTTCGCGCCATCTGCGGCTGTTTAATCCAATCACCTTCTTGAACGGGCTTAGCAAAAACACTCTCAGCACCGTGCCGAGCAACTTTGTTCCTCGTTCCCTCATTTTCGTAAACACTCGCCAGTCTAAAATCAGCGCTGAAACCGTCTGCGGCTAAGGGAATGACAGCTGAACACAGGTCTCTCCAGGGAAGCTTGCCGCGACCCTCATGAAGGCTCACAAGACCTGCGACCAAACTCGGTACAGTGACCGCCAAGCCGCCAGATTTTACGAGGTCGTAGTTAGGGCTACCGTCTGAATTTAGGAACAGGGCTCGAGTCAAATCTTTGGGGGCGGGTCCTCTTGCATTAACGTGGGCGGCCTCCCCTGCTGATGTCAAAAACGTACTGTTACAGCCGCCGCCCAAACCAGAGTGATAGGGCTGCGTTACGCCAATTGCTAATGAGATGACTACCGCTGCATCAAAAGCGTTACCGCCCTGCCGCAACGTCTCCGCGCCCAGTGAGGCGGCTAAATGGTGGGGGGCGGCGGCGATACCAGAAACCTTTATCACCTGAGCAGTCTATCTCAAAACTGTGCGGTCCTCAAAGTTGGCAGAAAAGTTGGCAGAAAAGTTTGTAGAGGGTCTGGTATTCTGCCAGAACGCTCTTTGCACAGCACGCTTTCACCGAAGGAGATTCAGACGTGTCAGATACCTTGCGTGTCGCCGTAGTACAAGCCGCTTCGGTTCTTTTCAACCGCGAAGCGACCTTAGAAAAAGCTCGTGTCTTAGCGGCAAAGGCCGCGTCCCAAGGGGCACGTCTCGCCGTTTTCCCAGAGGCTTTTGTGTCGGGTTACCCGAGAGGTTTGGATTTCGGTGCGGTGGTGGGCTCGAGAAGCCCAGAAGGACGTGACCTGTACAGGCGCTATTGGGAGAGTTCAATCGATGTTCCTGGCGAGGCCGTGGATTTTTTGTCAGCAGTGGCTAAGGACAATAACCTCTATTTAGTGATTGGTGTTATTGAACGCGACGGCGGCACGCTTTACTGTTCGGTGCTTTTCTTTGCTGATGACGGGCGCTACTTAGGTAAACACCGCAAGCTCATGCCAACCGGGTCGGAGCGGCTTGTTTGGGGCTTTGGCGACGGCGCGACCCTGCCCGTTTTTGACACGCCCCTGGGAAAGCTCGGCGCGGCGATTTGCTGGGAAAACTACATGCCACTTTTGCGCATGGCGCTGTATCAAAAGGGCATTCAAATTTACTGCGCACCAACGGCTGATATGCGTGACAGTTGGCTTGCCACCGTGCAACATATTGCCGTCGAGGGTCGCTGTTTTGTTCTGTCGTGCAACCAGTTTGTTTTAGGCAGCGATTATCCTGATGACCTTCGTCCGGAAGGTGTAAGCAAAGATGACGTTTACTCGAGAGGTGCAAGTTGCATTGTCAACCCATTCGGCAAAATCGTGGCAGGCCCGAACACAGAGGGCGAAACTACACTGACAGCCGACCTCGACCTAGGTGACATTCCGAGGGGGAAATATGATTTCGATGTCGTTGGACACTACTCACGCCCTGATATTTTTGAGTTACAGGTAAACGAACGCGCTATGTCCGCTGTAACATTTCAGCATTCACCTACAAAAGAAGATACGGTATCGAGCGACTTTGGCGATACTGAACTGGGTGACGCTTGAAGATAGCGCGACTCATCCCTAAATGTTTCTCAGTATCGTGATAAACCTACGAAAAGCTAAAAGCCCGTGTATGTTTGAGGGGAAGGGAGAAGTTTACATATTTAGTCACTTAGTCAAAATAGCCGCCTAGTCAAATTTAAAGCCGCATTCGTCCTATTCAGCTTCAAACCTTTTGGGGAGGTTCCTTTGTTACGCATCTCGCTTATTTTATTCTTTACAGCATTTTTCGCCCTTGCCTCGGCACAAGAAACGGTTGTCATTGCCCAGCAACTCGAGCAGGGCTCACTCAACCCCGCGGATAACCGCGGCTTGTCCGACAACACCGTAGGCCGCGTGTTGTTCGAGGGTTTGGTGGGCTTCGACCAAAATCTAGAGCTAGTACCCGAACTCGCTACCGAATGGGACATCAACGACGAAGCGACCCAAATTACCTTTACCCTGCGCGAGGGCGTTAGCTTTCACGACGGCACCCCTTTTAACGCTGAAGAGGTCAAATACTACTTCGACTGGGCAACCGACGCGGACAACCCGCTCGCAGGCCGAGCCGCCAGCCTCCTGGGAGATATCGACAGTGTCGAGGTGGTTGACGACTTGACGGTTCGTTTCAATCTAAACCAACCCAACGGTGCGATGATTTTCAACTTCGTTACCGCCAACGCCCGCATTATCAGTAGCACCGCGATTAAAACGTATGGCGAGGACATTGACCGCAACCCAGTGGGCACAGGACCTTTTAAGTTTAAAGAGTGGGCTGACGGTCAGTACATTCTGGTTGAAGCTTTCGAGGATTACTGGGGCGAACCTGCAAAGGTCGACCAGATTGAATTTCGTGTGGTAAACAACGACGCCACGCGCATTGCCCTCTTACAAACGGGCGAGGCGCACTTTATCGAAATGGTGCCACCGCCCCTCGTCGCAGCCTTGGAGGCGAACCCCGACTTGGTCGTGGACGCAACGGAAAGTGTCTTTGCACGTATCTTTCCCATGAACACGCAGATTGAACCGTTTAACGATGTTCGGGTGCGCCAAGCCCTCAACCACGCCATCGACCGCGAGCAGCTTGTTCAGGTCGCCTTGCAAGGCTACGGTACGGCGCTTACATCCGTCATGCCAGAGGCCGTGTTTGGTCACACCCCGCAGACACCCTATGAGTACGACCTCGAGAAAGCCAAGCAACTCCTCACTGAGGCAGGCTATCCCGACGGTTTCACCACGGGCGTCCTAACCTTTAATAGTGATGAGTTCAGCACCGTGGGCCAGATTTTGCAGCAGATGCTCTCGCAAGTTGGCGTCACGTTAGAGCTGCAACCCACCGAGCGCGGTGCACTTGTCGAGCGCATTTTTAAGCCGTTTGAAGAAACTGACCTCGAGGCTTCCTTAGTCGGTGCGTCTACCACCACGGCTGACGCTGACCGCGCCTTCCGCGCTTCGTTCACCACAAGCGCCTGGCCGCCCGACTCGAACAACTGGAGCTTTTACAGTAATGAAGAGGTCGACGCGCTCGTTGACGAAGCCTCTCAAATCGGTGACCAGGACAGGCGTGCTGAGCTATACGCGCAGGCACAAGCCATCGTCTGGGAAGAAGCTCCCTGGATTTTCCTCTACAGCCCCAACAACATTGCAGGCCGCGTGAGCAACTTAGAAGGTGTCTACTATCTGGCCCCCCGTTTTGTCGACGCTAGAAACGCAGACTTGCAATAAACACCTGAGTCAAAATGAGTTATCTCGAAAGCCTAAATAGTATGTCTCCAATACAAAAAGTATGGATTCGATGAAACGAACGTTATGTTTAAGTATTTGCAGAGAAATCCCCCTCAATCCCCCTTTTACAAAGGGGGAAGCTAATAATTCTCCCCTTTGTAAAAGGGAGTTAGAGGGGATTTCTCTCATACAGTTTCGAAATCGAGTCCTTTTCAACGAAAAATTTGGATGATTTATTTTAGTTTTCGCATTTTTCAAAAAGTCTCTCAATTCCAACACAAATCTTTGCTCATTACTTGATTCGTAACAATTTTCAATTTTCCAATTTTTGATTTTCAATTTATCTATGCTCCGCTATTTCATCCGACGCCTCTTACAAACCGTGCCCACTGTTCTGGGGGTCATGGTGGTTATCTTCTTTTTTATTCGCGCCCTGCCCGGTGACCCGGCGCGACTTTACGCAGGAGAAGACGCTACCCCGCAAGAAGTCGCCCTTATCAAAGAACGCTTCGGGCTCGATAAGAGCTTGCCCGAGCAGTTTGTGCGCTATGTCGGAGCGATGGTGCAGGGCAACTTGGGAACGTCATTTCGCAGTCGCTTGCCCGTAAACGAGATACTCACGCGGCACTTCATTGCTACCTTTTGGCTTTCCATTTTAGCTATCGCTTTAGCGGTGGTCGTCGGTGTGGGACTCGGTGTTGGCGCAGCAGCGAACCGCAATTCGCTCTTTGACCTGGGCATTACCGTTCTGGCTATTTTGGGCATTAGTGTGCCCTCATTCTTCTTGGGTATTTTACTGATTTATATTTTTGCCGTGAATTACCGCGTGCTTCCGGTAACAGGTAGCCTCAGCTTTCAGGGTCTTATCTTGCCTAGTGTGACGCTGGCCGCCGCTTCGCTGGCGACAATTGCGCGCTTCGCCCGCTCGAGTCTGCTCGAGGTTCTAGGTGAAGACTTTATCCGAACCGCCAAGTCTAAAGGTTTGGCGTCTTACCTCGTACTACGTAAGCACGCCCTCAAAAACGCACTCATTCCTGTCATTACGATTGCAGGTTTGCAGTTCGGCTTTTTGCTTAGCGGCACGATTATTGTTGAGACGGTATTCAATTTTCCAGGTCTAGGCTGGCTGCTGATTCAGTCGATAAATGCCAGGGATTATCCGGTATTGCAAGGGCTTATGCTTGTCTTTGCCGTTGAGTTCCTCATTATCAACTTGCTTGTCGATATGCTTTACGGCGTCGTCGACCCGAGGATTCGCTATGGCTGAAGGAAATGTGGCTGAAGGAAATGTGGCTAAGGGAAGGCCGAATGTGTTCGTGCAACTCCTAAGGCACCGCAGCGGCGCGATTGGTTTGCTGCTAAGTTTAGGCTTTGTCTTTGTGGCCCTGTTCGGCGGCTACCTTGCTCCTTATGACCCTGCTGCCCCTGACTATTTAGCTATTAACGCAGGCATATCAGCCGAACACTGGTTGGGAACAGATAATTTTGGACGCGATATCTTCAGTCGGCTTTTGGTCGGAGCGCGTTATTCGATTGGCATTGGCGTGTCCGCAAGTTTGCTCAGCGCAATATTAGGGGGTTTATGGGGCTTATGGTCGGGGTTTGCGGGTGGATGGATAGACAATATTTCTATGCGCGTTGCTGACATCATGTTTGCGTTTCCGGGTCTGCTGCTGGCGATTGGTTTTATCGCTATTAGCGGTCCTGGGATTATGCCCGTTATTTTGGCGAGCAGCCTCTTCGGTCTGCCGATTTTTGCACGGCTGGCCAGGGGCTCGACACTCGCCGCCAAAGAACTCACCTTTGTTGAGGGGGCGCGGGGCTTAGGCGCAGGCACCAACCGCTTGCTATTCAAACACGTTACGCCCGCCATCATCGCGCCACTGCTCGTTTACCTGTCACTCAGAACGGGTATCACGCTGCTTATTGCGTCGGGGCTATCGTTTCTGGGCCTGGGGATTCAGCCGCCTACACCAGAGTGGGGCGCGATGCTGAGCGGGGCGCAGCTCTACTTATCCATTCATCCGCTTATGGCGTTCGCGCCTGGTGTTACGATTTCGCTCGCCATTCTTGGGTTCAACCTGTTGGGAGACGGGTTGCGGGATGTTCTGGACCCGCGCATTAGGAGTTCCTAGCATTCCCTTGGGCTTACGTGACATAGCCTTTTATTTCGGTAAGCTTCTCGAGATGAAACGTATTGCTACTTTTCTTTTTATTTTCCTCTCTATAAGTTTTGCACAAAACGGCGCAGCTATTTTAGAACTACTTAGCCTCGAGCTGAGTAAACCCGTCTTTGCAACCCACGCAGGGGACGGTTCGGAGCGACTTTTTATCGTGCAACTCGGCGGGCACGTGCGCATTTTTGAAGATGGCAAACTCTTAGAAGAACCCTTTTTGGGCCTGGGCGGCAGATTAACGGCGCAAGTGGGTGAGCAAGGTTTTTACAGTCTCGCCTTTCACCCTGACTATGCTGATAATGGTCGCTTTTTCGTGAGCTATACAGAGCATGACACAGCAGATATCGTCGTCATAGAGCACCGCGTCACCGATAACCCGAACCGCGCCGATTTGGACGCTTTCAGTAAAGAACTCTTGCGCCTCCCCCCTGTTGAACCGTTTCACCACGGCGGCGGTTTAGCCTTCGGACCTGACGGCTATTTGTACATCGGTCTGGGCGACACAGTTTTTACGATTGACTATTTGCGTACCCTTCCGAATGCACAAGATTTAGAGAGTTTGGCAGGCAAAATTCTCCGTATAGATGTTGATAACGGCGACCCTTACGCTATTCCTGAAGACAATCCGTTTGTCAATGTTGCTGGCGCACGCGGTGAAATTTACGCGTTGGGATTTCGTAATCCTTGGAAGCTTACGTTTGATAAAGAAACAGGCGACTTGTACGCTGTCGATGTCGGCAATGACCGCTGGGAAGAGGTCAATAAAGTTGAGGCGGGCGCAAATTACGGCTGGCACGCCAAAGAGGGGCCTGAATGTTTCGAGTATTACGATACTTACGAACTTGTTGACCCTGACTGTCCCAACTCTGAAGCTTACACCCCTCCGCTCGCCTATTACGCTCACCTGGCACAAGACGAATTGGGGGGTAACGCAGCCGTTGGCGGCTATGTCTACCGGGGCGAGCGCTATCCCAACTGGCACGGCATCTACTTTTTTGGCGACTTTGTCAGTGGTCGCATCTGGTCTTTAGACACGACCACTGATACGACTACTGGCACGACTACCGACACGCCGCAGGCAACGGTGCGCTTACTGCAAGACCTTGATCAACCCGTGAGTTCCTTTGCTCAGGATGAGGTAGGGGAGCTTTATGTATTGACTATGGACGGTGGCTTATACCACTTAGCCTTGAGCGACGACTAATGGGCGGTGCTTCGACTATCACATCATTGGGCGTATTGTTTGCAACAGCGCCTTGGGCAATATCGGCAAATCCGCCCACCGTGTAAACGCCGCCGCCCGTACCACTACTGTCACTGTTAGCGTCAGCGGTGTTTGCTGTCACGCTGACCCCCTCAGCAAGTGTGACTTGACCAAACTCGTTAAAAATACCGCCGCCGCTGTTCACGGCTGAGTTACCCGTGACGGACGAGCCATTTTTCAACGTCAGCGTACCCTCGTTATAGATAGCGCCCGCGTTGAAACTCGAGACATTTTGGCTAAAGATCGTATTATCGAGCGTTCCCACCGCTAAAAAGTGATGATACAGCGCCGAGCCCGCAGGGGCCTCATTTGCCTCAAAGGTGCTGTTGGTAACTTCCAGTGGACCAAAGTTGGATACCGCGCCGTTACCGCCCTCGACCTTTTCAGG
>ENA-ORXM01001565-ORXM01001565.1-marine-metagenome-genome-assembly--contig:-NODE-1565-length-31350-cov-3.463243_pt1 | contig 31350 bp, 31 predicted proteins | sample MGYA00237867_ERZ511480 | MGnify/ENA primary metagenome ERZ511480 (study PRJEB26309, sample SAMN06266103) | marine metagenome | isolation source: Algal blade | place: United Kingdom:Sidmouth, United... | reverse complement strand
GATCAACGGGCGCATGGTCTATGTGTTCAGTCAGGACTTTACCGTCTTTGGCGGCTCGCTGTCTGAAACCCACGCTCAGAAAATATGCAAAATTCAGGATATGGCGATGCAGAATGGCGCGCCATTGATCGGGATCAACGATTCCGGCGGGGCACGTATTCAAGAAGGGGTGGCCTCTCTTGCGGGCTATGCCGAAGTGTTCCAGCGCAATATCCTGGCCTCTGGAGTTGTGCCGCAGATCAGCCTGATCATGGGGCCGTGTGCCGGCGGCGCTGTTTATAGCCCTGCCATGACTGACTTCATCTTTATGGTGAAAGATTCGTCATATATGTTTGTGACGGGGCCGGATGTTGTGAAAACCGTCACCAACGAGGTTGTCACAGCCGAAGAGCTGGGCGGTGCGGCGACGCATACCAAGAAATCATCTGTCGCAGATGGCGCGTTTGAAAACGACGTCGAAGCCTTGGCCGAGTGCCGCCGCCTGTTCGATTTTCTGCCACTCAATAACCGCCAAAAAGCGCCGGTGCGTCCATTTTTTGACGATGTGAACCGCCTTGAGAAAAGCCTTGATACGCTGATCCCGGACAATGCCAATGCGCCATATGATATGAAAGAGCTTATTCATAAGCTTGCTGACGAGGGCGATTTTTATGAAATCCAAGAGGATTTTGCTAAAAACATCCTAACGGGCTTTGTGCGCATGGAGGGTGCGACCGTTGGTGTCGTGGCGAACCAGCCCATTGTTCTGGCCGGCTGCTTGGATATTGACGCCTCGCGCAAGGCCGCGCGGTTTGTCCGGTTCTGCGACGCATTCGAAATCCCGATTTTGACGCTTGTCGATGTGCCCGGTTTCTTGCCCGGAACGGGTCAGGAATATGGTGGCGTGATTAAGCACGGCGCCAAATTGTTGTTCGCTTACGGTGAGGCGACTGTGCCCAAGGTCACTGTCATTACACGCAAAGCATATGGCGGCGCATATGATGTGATGTCATCCAAGCATCTGCGTGGTGATTTTAATTATGCGTGGCCAACGGCCGAAATTGCTGTGATGGGCGCCAAGGGTGCAACCGAGATTATTCATCGGGCCGATTTGGGTGACGCGGAAAAAATTGCGCAACATACGGCTGACTACGAAGACCGTTTTGCCAACCCGTTTGTCGCGGCCGAGCGCGGTTTCATTGATGAAGTGATATACCCGCAATCAACCCGCAAACGCGTGTGTCGCGCATTCGCGTCGTTGCGTGGCAAATCACTACAGAACCCGTGGAAGAAGCACGATAACATCCCACTTTGACTTAAAGGGAGGAGGGGGCTGTTTGCCCCCACGCCTGACGGCGCCCCCCCAAAGGTATTTCGGGCAAGAGGAAAACGAACGAATTGCGTAGCCTTGCGATCATAGCAACATTTTGGGCGGCCCCGTTGGCTGCTTATGAAGTAACGGTGCCGTCGGGGTATCAGCTTAGGCTGTATGATGTGATCATGGAGCCAGCGTTAGGGCGGTTTCGCTTTGTTTTGCCTGCCGTTGCGGAGGGGGTCGGGTTCGTCGATCTTGTGGATGACTTCGATTTTCTGTGTGCTCAGGTGGCGCAGCCTGCTTTGGTGCAATCCGGATCTGATGTTTCTGACATCGTGATTTCGGTGTCGGCCCACGCCGTGCCATTTGGTGAACCAACGGACGTTGTCCAATATTTTCAACCTTACCGCCTGATTGATGGCGCATGTGTCTGGGACGATTTTTAAGATGCAAAAACACCGAGGATTTCCGGGGCGTTTGGCCGGAACCGACTTTCAATTTACGATCCGGCGGGCGCATAAAGATGGTGCCACTCCGATCAGTGAACGTATCCGTTATCCTGATCGAAAGCCCCCTGACCGGCGCGCGGATGCGGGGTTTATGCAGGCGCTTTATGACCAATTTGGCGAGGAGCCTTTTGAGCGCGGTAATCTGGATGCAGGGCGGTTGAGTTGGCTGTTCGGCCGCGAAGTCATCCCTGCGGAAGATCCGTTTGATCCGGCGAGTTATGACGCATTGTTGCGTATTGATATGAAGGTGGCTGCGGTGAGCTTTCCTGAATTGCGTGAACGTTGATGGGCTGGCTTTCGCTTATAGGCTTTGCCGTTTGGCGGAAAATAGCCCAAAAGTTGGTTCGTTTCATGGCGTGCTTTTGTGCCGCGTTGGGTTTGTGCCAAGCTGGGTTCAAGGCTTTTGGCGCGATCACCCGAACGTCTGTAAACTGTCTAGAACGTTACCCTTCCCCTGGCCGGTACATACCTTTTTGGTTTGTGCCGGTCACCCTTTTTTACCCTAAATTGCCGCTGACCCACATGGGTTATGCCCTTGTGTTGGAGAACTGCGCTGGGTTTGCCACTGTGCAGATTTTGTCGTCTGAAAGGTCCACGTCCGATGTTTAAGAAGATCCTGATTGCCAACCGTGGAGAGATTGCCTGCCGCGTCATCAAGACTGCGCGTAAAATGGGGATCAAGACAGTTGCGATCTATTCAGATGCAGACCGCAATGCGTTGCACGTGAAGATGGCCGACGAGGCTGTGCATATCGGGCCAGCGCCAGCCAACCAGTCCTATATCGTCATTGATAAGGTGATGGACGCGATCAGGCAAACGGGCGCGGAGGCCGTGCATCCGGGATACGGGTTCTTGTCCGAAAACGCGAAATTTGCAGAGGCACTTGAGGCCGAAGGCGTGGCGTTTATCGGACCACCCAAGGGTGCGATCCTCGCCATGGGTGACAAAATTACGTCCAAGAAGCTTGCGCAAGAGGCGAATGTATCAACTGTTCCGGGCTACATGGGGCTGATTGATGATGCAGATCATGCGATCAAGATTTCGAATGAGGTCGGCTATCCGGTGATGATCAAGGCGTCTGCTGGTGGAGGTGGCAAAGGGATGCGTATCGCATGGAACGACGATGAGGCCCGCGAAGGGTTTCAGTCGTCCAAGAGCGAAGCCGCGAATTCATTTGGCGACGACCGCATTTTTATCGAGAAATTCGTGACCCAACCGCGCCATATTGAAATTCAGGTCCTGTGCGACAAGCATGGCAATGGCGTCTATCTGCACGAGCGCGAATGTTCGATCCAGCGCCGGAACCAGAAGGTCATCGAAGAAGCGCCAAGCCCGTTCCTTGACGAACAAACCCGCGCTGCCATGGGGGCGCAGTCCGTGGCGCTCGCTCAGGCCGTGGAATATTCATCGGCAGGTACCGTCGAATTCATCGTCGACGGCGACCGCAATTTTTACTTTCTCGAAATGAACACGCGGTTGCAGGTGGAACACCCCGTGACCGAGCTGATCACGGGTGTTGATCTGGTCGAACAAATGATCCGCGTGGCGTATGGTGAAACATTGCCGATGAAGCAGGACGACCTGAAAATCAACGGCTGGGCGATGGAAAGCAGGCTTTATGCCGAAGATCCGTATCGCGGTTTCCTGCCCTCGATTGGTCGGTTGACCCGCTACCGCCCCCCCGCAGAAGAAGCCACGCCCACACGCGCCGTGCGCAACGACACGGGCGTGTTCGAGGGCGGCGAGATCAGCATGTTTTACGACCCGATGATCGCAAAACTTTGTACGTGGGCGCCAAACCGCGCCGCAGCAATTGAGGAAATGCGCGTGGCACTGGATAGTTTCGAGATCGAGGGCATCGGTCACAACATCCCGTTTCTGTCCGCGGTTTATGACCATGAGAAATTCACCTCCGGCAATATGACCACCGCGTTTATCGAGGAAGAATTTCCTGACGGCTTTGATGGGGTGACGCTAAATGACGGTGATCTGGACCGGATTGCTGCGGCCACGGCTGCGATGTACCGCGTTTGCGAAATTCGCCGCTCGCAAATCTCGGGGCGGATGGACAATCACGAACGCTATGTCGGCACCGATTGGGTTGTATCGGCGCAAGGGCGTGCTGCGCAGACCGTGGTCGTTGCTGATAAAAAAGGTGCGACGGTCACCGTAGACGGCACCGATTACCGCGTCGAAAGCGATTGGACACCTGGCCAGCCGTTGGCCAAACTGTCGGTGAATGGCACACCTTTGGTGATCAAGGCCGATCTGATTTCGGGGGGCTTTCGTGTCCGGTACCGCGGTGCGGACATCAAGGTGCATGTGCGGACACCGCGTCACGCAGAACTGGCCGCGTTGATGCCTGAGAAGGTGGCACCGGACACATCCAAACTGTTGCTTTGCCCGATGCCGGGCTTGATCGTGAAGGTCGATGTCGCAGTCGGGGACGAGGTTCAGGATGGGCAAGCGCTTTGCACGGTTGAAGCGATGAAAATGGAAAACATCCTGCGCGCAGAGCGTAAGGGCATCGTGTCCAAGGTCAATGCAGCCGCTGGTGATAACCTTGCTGTGGACGATATTATTCTGGAGTTTGAATAGCTTATGCCATCCATGTTGCGTAGATTGCTGATCACATTACTGGCTTATGTCGCAGGGCTTGCCCTGACGATGGTGGCGTTGGTGGGGATCGTGGATGTCTCATCGCTTAGCATTGATGCGGGGCTTCCTACGGTCGCGATCCTGACACCTATGATTGCTGTGGTGGTGTTCTGGGGGGTGGCGCGGGTGTGCGGCGTTCCGGTCGATCCTGCACGCGCATTTCTGGGCGGCGGCATCGCGATTTACAGCTTGTTGTATCTGTGCGGGCGGCTGGTTGATAACCAGTTGATGACAGGTCAAGGGGCTACCCTTGTTGGCGCGGCGGCATTGTTTTGCGTCGCCTACCTCATGCTTTACATTTCCAGAGAACGACCTTTGTGATGGGTCAGTGTTCGGGCACCACACGACGGTCACGGATTTCTTGCTGGCGCAGGGGCATTTTGTCGATGCTGCGTGACAATTCGCGCACGTCCCATGGCGCGGGTTTGCGCAGCGCCGTCCGTCCGTCCTTGCCGATCAATGCCAGCATAAATGCACGTGGCCGCAACGCGGTGCGCAGCGCGCTCGGGGTGTCAGGATCGGTATCGGTGATGATGATCACGTCACGCTCTGCCATCTCTGCGATACGGTCTTGTAGCAGGTCCATTTGCTGTATGAACTGCGGGTCAAGCGGGCTTTGCGCGAATACAACCAACGGGCGGGCCTGCCAGACGAAATCTGCGGGCACAATGTCGGTGGCCGCGAATATTTGGGTGCGGTCCGCATCCCACCTATCCAAAACAGTTTCATCCGCAGCCCCCGCAGAGGCCCATGTTGCCACAAGGGCGCTGATCAAAAATCTCTTCATGCTTAACGATATAGGCACCCGTGACGGGAAAGCGACCATTGTCCCGTCTTTTCACGCGAATTAATTGCCTGACATCCGGAGGATACCATGACCAACCCCAAAGACTGGGCCGACATCGCAGCAAAAGAGTTGCGCGGCAAACCGCTGGATGCGCTGACGTGGAACACCCTTGAAGGGATCGCAGTCAAACCGTTGTACACCGCTGATGATACGGCCGCTCTGCCGCACATGGGTGGCATTCCGGGTGCGGCGCCGTTCACGCGCGGGGTCAAGGCCACGATGTACGCTGGCCGCCCGTGGACGATCCGCCAATACGCGGGTTTTTCAACCGCCGAGGAATCCAACGCATTTTACCGCGCCGCATTGGCAGGTGGCCAACAAGGCGTTTCGGTCGCATTCGATCTGGCCACGCACCGCGGCTACGACAGCGATCATCCGCGGGTTGAGGGCGACGTGGGCAAGGCAGGCGTGGCTATCGACAGCGTTGAGGACATGAAAATCCTCTTCGACGGCATCCCCTTGGACAAGGTCAGCGTGTCGATGACAATGAACGGCGCGGTCATTCCGATCTTGGCTAATTTCATCGTCACTGGTGAGGAACAGGGCCACGATAAGTCCGTCCTTGCGGGCACAATCCAGAATGACATCCTCAAGGAATTCATGGTGCGCAACACCTATGTCTACCCGCCAGAACCGTCGATGCGGATCATCGCGGATATCATTGGCTATACGTCCGCGCATATGCCGAAATTCAACTCCATCTCGATCTCTGGCTATCATATGCAAGAGGCGGGGGCGGATCTTGTTCAGGAACTCGCCTTCACCCTCGCGGACGGGCGCGAATATGTGCGCACCGCGATTGCGGCTGGCATGGATGTGGATGCATTTGCGCCCCGCCTGTCGTTCTTTTTCGCCATTGGTATGAATTTTTTCATGGAGGCCGCAAAACTGCGCGCCGCCCGCCTGTTATGGTCGCGGATCATGGATGAATTCAAACCGCAGAACCCCAAATCATCCATGCTGCGCACCCATTGCCAGACATCCGGCGTGTCGTTGCAGGAACAAGACCCTTATAACAACGTGATCCGCACCGCCTATGAGGCCATGTCTGCCGTGCTTGGTGGCACCCAGTCGTTGCACACCAACGCGCTGGACGAGGCGATTGCGCTGCCCACTGATTTCTCCAGCCGGATTGCGCGTAACACGCAGCTGATCTTGCAGGAAGAAACAGGCGTGACCAACGTCGTTGATCCGCTCGCAGGGTCATACTACGTCGAGACCCTGACCCACGAGCTGGCCGAGGCCGCGTGGAAATTGATCGAGGAAGTCGAAGACATGGGCGGTATGACCAAAGCCGTGGCCTCTGGCATGCCCAAGCTCAGGATCGAGGAATCTGCCGCCACGCGTCAGGCCCATATCGACCGCGGCACCGAGGTGATCGTGGGCGTCAACAAATACCGCAAGGACAACGAGGACCCGATTGATATCCGCGATATCGACAATGGCGCCGTGCGCCTGTCACAAATCGCACGGATCGAGGCCACGCGGGCCTCTCGCGACCAAGCCGCCTGTGATGCGGCCTTGGCCGAGGTCACGCGCCGCGCCCATGAGGGCGGAAATCTGCTTGAGGCCGCCGTCGAGGCCGCCCGCCACCGCGCCACAGTAGGAGAGATCAGCATGGCCATGGAAGATGCATTTGGCCGCCACCGCGCCGAGGTGAAAACACTTTCGGGCGTTTATGGTGCCGCCTATGAGGGCGACGAGGGGTTCGCCGCCATTCAAACTGCCGTCACAAAATTTGCGGATGAGGAAGGTCGCCGTCCGCGTATGCTTGTGGTCAAAATGGGTCAGGACGGCCATGATCGCGGTGCCAAGGTGATTGCGACCGCCTTTGCCGACATCGGCTTTGACGTGGATGTTGGGCCATTGTTCCAAACCCCCGCCGAGGCAGCCCAAGACGCGATCGACAATGATGTGCATGTGATTGGCATCTCGTCCCAAGCAGCAGGTCACAAAACGTTGGCCCCGCAACTTGTCAAGGCGCTGAATGATGCGGGCGCGGGCGATATCTTGGTCATTTGCGGCGGTGTGATCCCGCAACAAGATTACCAGTTCTTGTACGATGCAGGCGTCAAGGCGATCTTTGGTCCCGGCACCAACATTCCCAAGGCCGCCGAGGATATCCTTGATCTGATCCGCGCGGCGCGCAGTTGATGCCTCGGGCCTGAGGGGCGTCAAACCCCCTTTACATCCGTGCGGGGCAGTCGCACCAATGGGCTATGAAACTAAGCATAGATCATATTGCTGTGGCGGCGTCCGATTTAGCCGATGGGACCGCGTGGTTGTCCGACCAGTTGGGCGTGCCTTTGCTGGACGGTGGTCAACACGCCCGCTACGGCACCCACAACAGATTGCTTGGCCTTGCGGACGGTCTATACCTCGAGGTGATCAGCCCTGATCCAACTGCCAAAATCGACAGTCCGCGCTGGTTTGACCTCGACACTGCGCCCCGAAATCCACGGTGGGGGAACTGGATTTGTCGGGCCGACGATCTGGCTGCCAAGCCCGACCTGACAGGGCCACCCGTCGCCATGACACGCGGTGATTTACACTGGCAAATCACGGTGCCTGACGATGGCAGCCTGCCGATGGGCGGTGCATTTCCGACCTTGATAAGGTGGGCGGACGACGCGCGTCATCCGGCAATCAGCCTTCCTGATAGCGGTTGCCGTCTGCTGACATGGGAGGTGTTCCACCCCGACGCCGATCAATTGCGCGCCATGTGTGAAATGGATTGCGATCGCGTGGTTTTCACTGCGTCGGATCAGACAGGCTTCAAAGCCACATTCGACACGCCACACGGCGTGCGCGTTGTCGCATGATCCGGCCTGCGACAGATGCCGACGCGGGTGCGATTGCCGCGATCTGGAACGATGCAATCCGCAACACAACGATCACGTTTAATCCCGTCGAAAAGACAGCCCGAGAGATTATTGACATGACCACCCCGCAATCACCTTGTCTGGTGTGCGAGGCGGACGGTCAGGTTGTGGGGTTTGCGCGCTATTTCCAGTTTCGCGGCGGTGAAGGATACCGTTTTACTGTCGAGCATACGATCATGTTGCACGCGAATGCACGCGGGCACGGGGCAGGGCGCGCCTTGATGGATGGTATCTGCGCGCTTGCCAAAGCCGCCGGAAAACACAGCATGTTTGCAGGGGTCAGCGCCGAAAATCCGGCAGCCGTCGATTTTCACGCAAAGATGGGTTTCACCACAGCGGCGGTTCTGCCAGAGGTGGGTTTCAAATTCGGGCGCTGGATTGATCTTGTCCTGATGCAAAAACAATTGTGATCAGTTAGGATCAACCCATGTCACTTTGGTCTCGCATATCCCAAGCGATCTCGGCGCTGGCTGCTGGCGAAGGACTGTCGGCTGTTTTCGACCAATTGCGGACGCCGCCGGACCGCACCGTGGCTTTTGCGATCGCGGTCATCGCGTTGGGTGCGAAAATGGCCAAAGCCGATGGCCAAGTCACCCGCGACGAGGTCACAGCATTCCGTGAGGTATTTGCAATTCCGCCCGAAGACGAGGCAGGGGCTGCGCGCGTGTTCAACCTTGCGCGCCAAGACATCACAGGGTTCGAGGATTACGCAAAACGCATCGGCGCAATGTATGGCGATGATCAGGCCCCGTTGTGCGACTTGATGGAAGGGCTGTTCCACATCGCATTGGCTGATGGTGTCTACCATCCCAACGAGGATGAATTCCTGCACCGTGTTGCTGAAATCTGGGGCTTTGACGATCGCCGCTTTGCCCGCATTCGCGCGCAATTTGTCCCCGACGCCGAGCGCGATGCTTATGATGTGATTGGGGTTGATCCGGATGCGCCCATGGCCGAGGTTCGCGCCGCATGGAAGGCACATGTGCGCAACAATCACCCCGATATGATGATCGCACGCGGCGTCCCGCAAGAGGCGGTCAAGCTGGCCGAGAAACGCATGATCGCGATCAATAATGCTTGGGAAACCATTCAGGCGGAGCGTGCATCATGAGGATCGGCACCTATAACGTCGAATGGTTTGACAGGCTTTTTGACAACGACGGAGAACTGATTAACGATGGCAGTTGGTCGTCGCGCTGGGATGTGACAAAGGCCGATCAGACGGCGGCCTTGGGGTATGTATTCAGCGCTATGGACCTTGATGTTGTCATGGTCATCGAGGCCCCTGATAGCAGCCGCAAACGTGATGGTGTGGTTGCGTTGGAAAACTTCGCTGCGAAGTTCGGGCTGCGCGCGCGCAAGGCTGTCGTCGGGTTTGAAAACGACACCCAACAGGAAATCGCGTTGCTGTTTGACCCTGATGTTGTGTCCGCTGTGCATGCGCCACTGGGGGAGCCAACGGGTAAAAAAGGCAGCAGCAAAGCGCCGCGTTTCGACGGCGTATTTCGCATCGACGTGGACACTGACGCGGCGCCAGACCTGATCACCTGGAGCAAGCCGCCGCTTGAGGTGGCCCTTGAAATTCCGACAGGCCGGATCATCAGGTTGATCGGTGTGCATGCCAAGTCCAAGGCCCCGCACGGTGCGCAGAACGACGCCGAGGCCACGGCCATGTCCATTGCGAACCGGCGCAAACAGCTGGCGCAATGCATCTGGCTGCGCCAGCGCGTTGATACCCATCTGGCGGCAGGCGATGACTTGATTGTTATGGGTGATTTTAACGACGGTCCGGGCCTTGATGAGTATGAACAGCTCTTTGGCCGCTCGGGCATTGAGATTGTGCTGGGCGAAGGCAGCGCATTGCGCATGTTTGATCCGCACGCCAGGATTGCGCTGGGTCAACGCATCGGTGCCCAGCCATCGACATCGCGGTTCAAGCGCCGCAAGGGGCCGTACCTGCAAGCCTTGCTTGATTATGTCATGGTGTCACCACGGCTGCACGATCTGGGACCCGACTGGCAGATTTGGCACCCATTTGATCATCCCGATTGTTATGACAATCTGCCCCTGCGCGAGGCGCTGCTGACGGCGTCCGACCATTTCCCTGTGGTCATGAAATTGCCGGTCTGATTTGGCAATCGGGCCAACCGTGCCTATATTGGCCTTATGAAACAGATCATCACAGCCGCAATCGTTGCCGCGTCACTCGCGGCCCCAGTTCATGCCCAAGAAACCGAAGAGCCTTCGGTGTCGGAAGGGTTCAACCTGATGGAAGAGGGCGCCAAGCTATTGCTGCGCGGCCTCATGAACGAAATGGAGCCTGCCTTAGACGAGATGGGCGAGGCAATGACCCAATTGGGTGAGGAAATGGGGCCAGCCCTGTCGCAGATGTTGTCGTTGATCGACGATATCCGCAATTACGATGCGCCGGAAGTTTTGCCAAACGGTGACATCATCATCCGCCGTAGCCCCGAGGCCCCGCATTATAAGCCAGATCCCGAAACGGGCGAAGTCGACCTTTAATCCGCTTTCGTAAACCGGACCTTGGACGTGGCATTCAGCGCGGATGTCAGTGACGCCAACCGTGCTTCTGCGACTTCGCCGAACAGGGGGCGGGCGTCAGTGTTCAAAATCAACGTCAGTTCCCGCTTTCTGGATTTCCATTTGAGTTTGCCCGGGGCGCGGTCGGTATCAAGCCACAGCATCGCACCAAGGCGCATGGCCTTGCCCAGCACCTCTGCGTCCTTGATCTGCTCGGCGGTCAGCATGTCAAACAGCGGATCAAACCGCGTCCCGTCGCGTTTGTTGGTGTAGCGGTTCATCAACGCAAGGCCAAGCAGGACACGCTCCGAATGTTTGAGCCCGCCCAAATTGGCGCGGGTGGCGTTGTCAAAAACAACCTCGCCGCGATAGTCGGGATGCGCCCGCCAGCTGACGTCGTGCAATAAGGTCGCCGCCTTGATAATCCGCTTGCGCTGCCAGTTGGCACGCGGAAATAGCGGCATGACAAAGTCATAAAGCAAGCGGCCGAAACCGGGCAGGCGGGCGTCCTTGCTTTCGGCAAAACGGCAGGCTTCGACCAGCGGATCACGCTCGCGCAATTCGTCTGGCATTTGCTCGTACAGCATTCCCTCGCGGATACCATAAGACGAAATGGCGACGTCCTTTGGCTTGAATTTGCGCATCAGTTCCTTGAGCACAAGGCTGGCTTGCGGGACCAGCGCCATGCGGCTTTCGGAAATGTCACAGCGCTGGCGCAACTCGGTCGGATCGCAGGTAGCGATGTAATCCGCTGTCTTGGAAATCTGGCGCGCGGTCATGCGGTATTCATGCAGAACGGTCAGCGGGTATCTCCGCCGCTCCATGTCGATGCGCGCAATGGCGCGCCATGATCCGCCGACCAGGAACAGGCGCATTTTGGTCTGCTCGCCCATCTGTATGTGCAGATCGTCCATCGTGTCGCGCACAAAGGCTTTGGTCTTTTTCTTGCCCTTGATTTCGCGAAGCTTGAGCGGGCCAAGCGCAGAGGTCACACGCAGCCCCACCTCGCCATCCTCAAGATACGCAAGCTCCATCGACGACCCACCGATGTCGCAGACAAGCCCGTAGGATTTGGGCCAACCCAGTAACACGCCTTGGGCTGATAGCCGCGCCTCTTCGGCGCCGTTGATGACCCAGATTTTGACGCCGGTTTTTTCCAGAACCTCGTCGCAGAATGCCGTGCCATCCGATGCCTCGCGCACCGCGGCAGTGGCCACAGCCGTCAGCGGGGTGATGCCCATGCCTTCGGCCAATGCAGCAAAGCGGCGGATCGCGGATAGCGCGCGTTTGCGCCCCAACGGGTTCAGCTGTCCGGTCTCTGACAGTCCCGCGCCCAAGGCACACATGATTTTCTCGTTGTAGAAATAGGCAGGCGAACGCGCTGCGCCATCAAACACGACCATTCGGACGGAGTTTGATCCGACGTCAATCACGCCGACGCGGCCAAGGCCCATTGCGGCGGCATCTTTGAACAGGGGGCGGCCAAAACCGTGCCAGTCATCAATCATCTGCGATATCCGTATCATCGGTGTGTGTCAGTTGTGGCACGTCGGATGCACCCGCCGATCCGCGCCCTGACAGCGACGGATTTTCCATGAAAAAGCGGTGGCAATTGAACGCAAACGTGCCGTCCGGTACGGGATCACGGGTGAATGATCCATCGGCTTCCATCACCCAGCTTTGCGTCACATCGGCCATATTTGCCGCCATAACCTGACTGACAATCTGGGCCTTTACGGTCGGGTTGCCGATTTCGATCAGGGTTTCTACTCGGCGGTTCAGGTTCCGGCCCATCCAGTCGGCGGAACTGATATACACTTTTGCTTTCTTGCTGGGCAGCGCCCTGCCGTTGGCAAAGCACACGATCCGGCTGTGCTCCAAGAACCGCCCGACGATGGATTTCACGCGGATATTTTCCGAAAGCCCCGCAACACCAGGCCGTAGCCCGCAAATGCCGCGCACGATCAGGTCAATTTTTACGCCCGCTTGCGACGCGGCATAAAGCGCGTCAATCACGTCCTCTTCGACCAGTGAATTCATCTTGGCCCAGATGGATGCAGGTTTGCCCGCTTGCGCATTCTCGGCCTCTGATGCGATCCGTGCCAGCAATGTTTCCTTCAAGTCCAGCGGCGCAATCGCAAGGTTCTCGAGGCTGTCTGGTTGCGCATATCCCGACAGGTAATTGAACACCTTTGTCGCGTCACGGCCAAGTTTCGCGTCACATGTAAACAGGGACAGGTCGGTATAAACGCGCGCCGTGATCGGGTGGTAATTGCCAGTTCCGAAATGCGTGTAGGTGACCAGTTTGTCGCCCTCACGCCGGACCACGGTGCTAATCTTGGCGTGGGTCTTGTAGTTCAAAAACCCGTAGACGACATGGGCACCCGCACGTTCCAGCCGCCGCGATTGGCGGATGTTGGCAGCCTCGTCGAAACGCGCCTTTAGCTCGACCAAGGCGGTGACGGATTTGCCATCCTCGGCCGCCTCGCAAAGCGCGTCAACGATCGGGGATTTCTTGGACGTGCGGTATAGGGTCTGTTTGATCGCGACCACATTCGGATCACGTGCGGCCTGCGCTAAGAACCGGACGACCATGTCGAATGTTTCATAGGGGTGGTGCAGCAGCATGTCTTTCTGGCGGATTGCTGCGAACATGTCGCCGTCGTGATCCTGCACACGTTCCGGCACGCGCGGGGTAAATGGCGGCCATTGCAAATCGCTGCGCGAATCCAGCACCAGCTCGCCCAGATCGGCCACACCGATCAGCCCGTCAACCTCGACCACTGCGTCTTCTGTGACGTGCAATTCATCCATAATCATGGACCGAAGGGATGCGGGCGCTTGGTCCGAGATTTTCAGCCGGACGACTTCGCCACGGCGACGACGTTTCAGGGCAACCTCGAACTCGCGCACAAGGTCTTCGGCCTCGTCCTCGAGTTCCAGATCACTGTCGCGCAGGACCTTGAACGCACAATTGCCCTTAACAGCATAGCCTGGAAAAAGCCTGCCAACGTGAAGCAGCAACAACTCTTCGAGTGGCAAGAAGCGGTGGCCGTCGCGCGACGGCAATTGAATAAACCGGTTGATCTGCGCGGGGACAGGCAACAAGGCCCGCAACGTCCGCTTGCCGCCGATTTTCGACAATTGCAGCGCAAGCGCGAACCCTTCGTTGGGCAAAAACGGGAAAGGATGCGCAGGGTCAATGGCAAGTGGCGAAAGCACTGGAAACACCTGATCAAGAAAGAATTCGTCAAGAAAAGTGCGATCTTCGTCCGTCAGGTTTTCGCGGGTCAGAAGGTGGATGCCGTTGTCATCCATCGCAGCATTCAGCGCGATGAACACCGCCTGCTGCCGCTGCATCAACTGGCGCGCATTGGCGTTGATCTGGATCAACTGTTCTGCGGGGGTCAGCCCGTCAATCGACGGCGTGACATTGCCCGCCAGCGCCAATTCGCGCAGGCCAGCCACGCGCACGGTGTAGAATTCGTCAAGGTTGGTCGCCGAAATCGACAAGAACCGCAGGCGTTCCAACAACGGCACGCGGGGGTTCTCGGCCTCCTCGAGGACACGCCAGTTGAACCGCAGCCAGCTAAGTTCGCGGTTCACAAAGCGTGAGGGGGATGCCAGATCAATGTCCAGCGTCGTTGGCGCGGGGATCGGGCTTTCAAGGAAATTTGCTTGCATCATAAGACCTTATCGTACGGCATTATCACCAGATTATGACGACTATTGCGCGTCTTGGTCGGGGTTGTCCAGAAGGGACGCGGCCAAGGCACGCCCGATAGGCCGCCCCTGCGCAAGGCTGCTTGTATCAAGGCGTTCCACGATGTCGTTTGCGGCAGCATATGACCGTTCGATCCGCGGTGCCAGATAGGCGACCAACGCGGGTGGCGGCATGATCTGGCGGTCTGCCATCAACTTCATGATCAAGGCTGACAAGAGGGCATCATCGGGATCATCGATCGCGGTCAGCGTGGTGGCCTGCATCCGGCTGACAAGGTCCGGCAACGTAAGCCCCCAATCACGCGGGGCTGTCCGTGCGGTCATCAACAGGTGCCCGCCAGAATGGCGCAGGTGATTGTGCAGGTGAAACATTGCCTCTTGGGCATCCGCGGGCAGTTGATCCATGTCTTCGACAATCACGGATCCTTGCGGCCACACGTCTGGCAGGCCAGCTGCGTGCAAAAAACTTGCGTTCATCCGCGCCTCGGCGACGCGCGCCAGATGGCTTTTACCGCTGCCGGGTGGACCCGTGATAACGAGCTTGCGCTCCGGCCAACGCTCCGTGTCCTGAACCATTGCATAGGCTTGCGCATTCGCGTCCGAGACAAAGAAGTCGTCGACGCCAAGCGCCACACCAACGGGCCAGTCGAATGTCAATTGCGCGGTCATTTGCTAGTCGGACAGGCCGCGGTACAGGCGGCTGTCTTTGTATTGCTCGATCCCGTAGCGGGCCAGAACGCCGATGATCGCGGCCAACGGCACAGCGACGAGCATGCCGACAAAGCCGAAAAGCGATCCGAAAACCGACAGTGCAAACAGAAGCCAGACAGGGTGCAGGCCCACGGAATCACCGACCAGCTTGGGCGTTAGGATATTCCCTTCAAAGAATTGACCCACCATAAAAATACCGCCGATGATCGCGATGGACACCCAGTCGCCCCAGAACTGGAACAACGCGAGACCAATCGCCAACACCCCACCGATAAGCGCGCCGATGTACGGAATGAACGAAATCAGCCCCGCGACAAAACCGACGACAAGGCCGAAATTCAGCCCCGCCAGCATCAGCGCAATCGCGTAATACGTGCCAAGCACCAGACATACCGTGCCTTGCCCGCGGATAAACGACGCCAGTGTGTTGTCGATCTGCGTGGCCAGATTACGCACGACGGGGGCATGATCTCGCGGCAGCATCTCGTCAATCTTGGCGGTCATATTGTCCCAATCCAGAAGCAGATAGAACGCGACGACAGGCACAATCACGATCAGCACCAGCACATTGATCAACCCGAGCGCGGATGACACGACGCCGTTCACCAGCTCCCCGCCTTTGGATTGGATCGTCTCGCCGATTGTGATCAGCTGTTGGCGGATCGTGCTGTCCGCATTCATCAATTCGGGAAAACGCTCTGTCAGGCCGGTTTGCAAGCGGTCGAACAGGTTCGGCGCTGTTTCGATCAACTGGGCGGTTTGCTGTACCAACGTGGGGATCACCAGCAGGAACGCCAAAAAGAAGATCAGGATCGCGGCCATTGTGATCACCGCCACCGACGCCACGCGGCTAAGGCCGATCCGTTCCAGCCTGTCGGCGATCGGATCAAGGCAATACGCAATCGCACCGCCAAGGATAAAGGGTAAAATCACATCCCCCAAAAACCATAACGTGACGAGGATAACAGCAATTGCGATCCCCCAGTATTTGACTTGGTCTTTGACAGGTAGCGACATCGCGGCAATCCTTTGTGACGTACACTACAGATGCGGCAAATGGCGCGGGTCTTCAAGAGCGGGCGGCGCAAATCATGCGCCGCCCACATAAGAGAGCGAATTAATGGCAGGCCGGACGGGTGCCGGGCAGCAGTACCTTGTCGATCACGTGGATCACGCCGTTTGACGCCATGATGTCCGCGACGATTACGTTTGCCATCTCGCCTGTGCCATCCGCGATGGAAACACCGCCGCTGCCCGCCGTGATGCAAAGCCGCTCTGACGCCAGCACTGGCTTGAAGTAGTTGGAGCCCGCAGGGAACGCGGATGCTGTCAGCTTGCGATCATCGACGTGGTACAGCAAGACATTGGTCAAATCGTCTTTGTTCTCCGGCTTGAGAAGTGTTTCCACTGTGCCTTCTGGCAGGGCTGCGAAGGCGTCATTGACTGGCGCGTAGACAGTGAACGGGCCGGGGCCAGACAATGTGCCTGCAAGATCAGCCGCCGTTACTGCTGCGACAAGTGTAGAGAAACGTGCGTCTGCTGCGGCGATTTCAACGATGTTCTGGCTATGGCCGTCCGCTTTTGCAGCGCCGGTGATTGCTGTTGCTGCAACAACAGACAAAGCGAGTGATTTGAAAAATGTCATATGCGTTTTCCTTTTTTGATTTGAGTGGCCCAAAGGGCGTGACTTATATCCGTAGTACGCACGGTGGCGCGGTTCGGATTTGGCAAAAAAGCCATAAAAATGAATGTTTTTTATCTTTGATCCAAAACCCGTCCGGCTTCGTTTCAATAGCTTGCGTCTGGCGGTTTAGGCCCCTAAACCAGTTGTAACACAGCAATTTACCGAAGGTGCCGATCCCATGCGTATGAGCCGCTATTTCCTGCCTGTTCTCAAAGAGACCCCGCGCGAGGCGCAGATCGTGTCCCACCGCTATATGTTGCAGGCTGGCATGATCAAACAAGCCAGCGCAGGCATCTATAGCTGGTTACCGCTGGGTTATAAGGTTCTCAAGAAGATCGAAACCATCGTGCACGAGGAACAGGCGCGCGCGGGCCACCACGCGATGCTGATGCCAACGATCCAATCGGCGGATCTGTGGCGCGAAAGCGGACGCTATGATGCCTACGGCGACGAAATGCTGCGCATCAAGGACCGCCACGACCGCGATATGCTGTTCACACCCACAGCCGAGGAATTGGTCACCGACATCTTCCGCGCCAACGTCAACAGCTACAAAGATTTGCCGCTGACCATGTATCAGATTCAGTGGAAATTCCGCGATGAAACCCGTCCGCGCTTTGGTGTGATGCGGGGCCGCGAGTTCTATATGAAAGACGGCTATAACTTTGATTTGACAAAAGAGGACGCGCTGCACGCCTATAACCGTCACCTCGTGTCGTACCTGCGCACCTACGAGCGGATGGGCCTCAAGGCGATCCCGATGCGCGCCGACAGCGGCCCCATCGGTGGCGAGGATACCCATGAATTCCTCGTACTGGCCGAAACGGGCGAAAGCGAAGTGTTCTACGATAGCGCCGTGACCGACCTCACATTTGGCGACCGCGAGATTGATTATGATGATCACGCGGCCTGTGCCGCCGTGATGACCGAGTTCACCACCAAATACGCCCGCACCGATGAAACCCACGAAGAGGCGTTGTTCAACGAGGTGCCAGAAGAACGCCGTAAAACCGCGCGCGGCATCGAAGTGGGTCAGATTTTCTACTTCGGGACGAAATATTCTGATGCGTTGAATGCGACCGTGGATAACGGCAAGGGCGAAAAAGTCGCCGTGCATATGGGTAGCCACGGCATCGGCGTGTCCCGCCTGCTGGGCGCGATCATCGAGGCATCGCATGACGACAAGGGTATTATCTGGCCCGAAGGTGTCACGCCATTCCACGTGGGCATCCTCAACATGAAGTCTGGCGACGCCGCCGCCGATGCGGCCTGCGAGGACCTATATAAACAGTTCATCAAGCTGGGCCTTGATCCGCTTTATGATGACCGCGACGAGCGGGCAGGGGCTAAGTTCGGCACGATGGATATGATCGGCCTGCCATGGCGCATCACTATTGGCCCGCGCGGATTGAAAAATGGCGTGGTCGAGGTCACATCGCGCCGCTCTGGCGTGAGCGAGGAAATGTCCCCTGCTGACGCCGTGGCCAAGATCGTCGCGATCTACGCCTAGGCCGGTTTTTGGAGTAGCTGGAATACCGCCTCTTGCGGGGCGGGTTGCCAGCTGTTCAATTCCGTAAATCCGGCGGATGCCATTTCTGATTGCAACTGCTCCAGACTGAACATTGCAATGACGGGTGTTATGCGAAGGCCGGCCAGAACCGGCAGCACATATTTCAATGCGCCTGCAAAATCCCCCATGCAGACCGTGCTGGTGACCAGATAACCACCGGGTTTAAGCAGGCGGTGCGCCTTGGCCAATGCATCGCGGTAGTCTGGCATCAGGTGCAGGATATTCATGCCAAGGATCATGTCATAACTGCCGTCAGGCGCGTCCCAATCGGATAACGCGGATACCGCGAACGACAGGTTCGTAACATCGCCCACCTTACCTTGTGCGATCGCAATCATCTTGGGCGAATAGTCGATCCCCGTGATCTGCCCCACATGAGGCGCATGTGTCAGCGCCGTACTGCCCGTGCCGCACCCGAAATCGAGCACCTTCATATCGGGGCGCATAATGGCTTGGGTTTCTGCCAGCTTGCGGTCATATGCCGCTTGGTTGCCGATGGCTTGTTTGGCATACATCGGCGCCAGAAGGTTCCAAAATCCAACAGACCGTGTCATGCGCGCGCTCCTTTATTCATCCACATGATAAGGGCCTGCGCAAAGACAACACAAGCAGCCCAAGATCCGATAAACACGATATCGGACCAAAGCCCCATCGGCGGCACGCCCGTAATGATTAAGATCGGCAAGAATACGACCGACACCAGCGTGGCCCCCATCCCCAGCGCATATGCACGGATCATCCAGTCGCGGTGGCGCTGAAAATCACGCGCTTTGACTGCGACCATCGCCATGACCAAAGCCACGCCAAGCCCGATCCCGAACACAAGCCGCCTGCCGTTGACCAAGACGTGATGGGTATCGGGAAACTGCCAAAGCAGTGTCAGGGAACTGAGGCTTAAAAACGCGCCTGCCACGACAAATACGCGCCCTAGCACGCGGTGCGCCCGCCCGTACCGTTTGGCTAAAACCCGTCCGAATTGCAGTGGCCCGATGATACCAAATGCCACGCCAGCCACCACATGTGAAAAGTGGCTTATTGGCGCTGCAGCAAGGCGGATACTGTCCTCGGGCAACGCACCCAGTGGGATTTGCACGGCTTGCACGGCCGCAAACAGGATCGTCATACCACTTAGCAAAAGCAGGATTATGGGCACGCCGACAGGCGCGGTAAATCGCATTTTCATTATATTATCCTTTGTTTAATAGGCCTTAGGGTTCAAACGTGAACACGTCACCCAATGGCTTGCCGAACACTTCGGCGATCTGGAACGCCAATTCCAGCGTCGGTGAATATTTCGCATTTTCAATCGCAATAATGGTTTGCCGCGTCACGCCGACCCGCTCGGCCAGCGCCTTTTGCGTCATCTCGTCCGCGTCAAAACGGCAGCGGCGAATGGTGTTGCTGATCCTGAGTTTCGCCATAAATCAGAACCCGAACCGGTACACGGCAAGGCGGTAAATCTCGGACGCGATTGCCCCCGCCGCCATCCCAACAAGGATGGTATTGAGCGCCGCAAGCGCCGTCATCCCCCATGCCAGCAAGCCCACCGCCACGATAAAGCCGCCGCTGATTACGGCCAATGTCACGACAGCGCCGCGGCGGTTGATCATCATGTCCCGCTCATCCGATATGAATTGCGGCTTTTCGGTACGTGTCACGATGGCAAACAGGATTTGAAACGCGATCACGACCGCGATCCCAACGGCAATGCCGCCGCCCATCAACCAGATCACATCCCACGCCCAAAGCGACAACCCTTCAGTCCCCGTATAAGTGCCCTGCGCTGTGCCCACCCAAATCGGCCAGCCAAACAGGGCAAAGGTAATCAAGCAGGCAATCAGCGCGCTCCACGCGTTACGTTCTTCAAATGCCATGACGGGTCTCCACGAATCTATGTCAGTTAAACTTAACTCTTGGTATGATTTAACTTACACCATGTCAAATATATTTAACACTACAAGGATTTGTCATTTCGAAATCCGGCGCAGTGGGATAGGGACACAGCAGCAGTTAAAAACAACAGGATCGTGTCAAATGCTCCGAATTTTAAGTATCGTGGGTGGGCTTTGCGGCGCTGCCAGCCTGTCGCAATACCCTGCGTTTTCGCAACAGTATACCCAGCGCCTTGGTGGGCAGGTTGATGCACTGTCCCAAGTCGTCGCGGATTTCGAGGCATCGGCCTTGCGGTCGGGCCTGACGCGAACCCAAGCATTTGCCCAGATGACGGGCACCCCGTTTCTAAATGACCGACAGGCCGACATGCGCCGCACATTCACCCGCCACGCTGTGCTATCCGACAACCTTGCGCAGTTACAGGCCGCCACACCTCTGGCGCGGCTTGCCATGCCGCACCGCCTCATGGATACCGAGACCTTGTCGCGCACATGGGATGATTTCGCGCCTGCTTTGCCGCTCACCGCACCCGGTGCAGTTTCAGCAGGGGCTGGGTTTTTCGGTGGTTGGGCTGGAATGTCTGCGATTTTTGCCACGTTGGCTGCGTTGTTCCGCCGCCGCAAACCTGTGGCCCTTCAGCGCCAAGAGCCCGTGTTCACACGCAAGCCATAACCCGCCCAAGCCCGCTCAAATCCCCTTGACCATCGCAGGGCCAAGCCGCACCTTGCAGCGACATTATTTTAGGACGACCCATGGCCAGCACAGCCCCCTTTGCAAAATTCGAATGGATGATCGCGTGGCGCTATATTCGCGCCAAACGCGCCGAGGGCGGCGTGAGCGTGATGACGTGGATCTCGCTTATCGGCGTTACTCTTGCGGTATTCGCACTCATCGCGACGCTCGCCGTGCGGTCGGGGTTTCGCGCTGAATTTGTCGATACAATCTTGGGCTCGAATGCCCATGTGACCGTCTATCAGCAAACGCCAATCGCGGGTACGAACCAGATTTTGCGCACAATCTCGGATTACGAGGCGCTGGCGAATGACATCAAATCCGTCGACGGCGTGATCCGTGCGGCCCCCTTGGTGCGCGGCCAGGTCATGGCCAACCGCACCAACCGCAATACAGGCATCGAGGTTTACGGCATCACGCTGAAGGACCTCAAAACCATCCCGCGCATCGCTGATCCTCTGGAGGCGCAGGGCAGCATTGAACAATTCGACAATGGCATCGCCATCGGGTCGGGTGTCGCGCGCGAACTTGGCGCAACAGTGGGTGACCGCATCAAAGTCATTAGCCCCAACGGCGTGCGCACCGCCATGGGCACCAGCCCGCGCACCAACGCTTACGAAATCGTCTATATCTTTACGGCTGGCCGCTACGACATCGACCGCACGCGGGTCTATATGCCGCTGGCCGAAGCGCAGAATTTCTTTAACCGCGACGGGCTTGTGGATGAAATCGAGGTCATGGTGGCGGACCCTGACGCCGTTGATGATGTGCTGCCTGATATTTTGGGCATCGGCGGGCCGAGCACCCTAATCTGGACGTGGCGCGACAGTGCGGGGTCATTCTTGCGCGCGCTGACGGTCGAAGACAACGTGATGTTCGTGATCTTGTCGATCCTTGTGCTGATCGCGTCGATGAACATCATCTCTGGCCTCATCATGCTTGTGAAAAACAAGGGGCGCGACATCGGCATCCTGCGCACAATGGGCCTGACCGAAGGGTCGATCTTGCGCATCTTTTTCATCTGCGGGGCAGGGATCGGTACGTTGGGCACGATCCTTGGTGTCATTTTTGGTTGCTTGTTTGCGATCTATATCGACACGATTTTCAGCTTTGTAAATTTCGTGGCAGGCGGCGGTGTGTGGGACCCGTCGATTAGGGGTATCTATGAATTGCCAGCGCAATTGCGCCTTACAGATGTACTCAAATCGGTATCTCTGTCACTGGGTCTGTCGTGGATCATCACTATTTTTCCTGCGCGCCGTGCCGCCCGCATGAACCCGGTAGAGGCGCTGCGTTATGAATAACACGATCCTGTCCCTCGCGGGCATCACCAAAGGCTATAACACTGGCAAACCGAACGCTGTGACCGTGCTGCAAGGCACAGACTTGGTTGTGGCCAAGGGCGAGGTTGTGGCCCTTGTCGCCCCGTCCGGCGCGGGTAAATCCACGCTGCTGCATATCGCGGGGCTGCTCGATTCGCCTGACGCTGGCTCTGTCCAGATCGCGGGTCAGGATATGACCAAACTGTCCGACCGCAAGCGCACCGCGATCCGTCGCAACGATGTGGGATTTATCTATCAATTCCACCACTTACTGCCCGAGTTTACAGCGCTTGAAAACATTATTCTCCCACAGTTAGCCAATGGGGTAAATGAGGTAGAGGCCGAATTGCGTGCCACCGAATTGCTGACGCGCGTTGGTATCGCTGATCGTGGTGCACACCGACCTGCCGCCCTGTCTGGGGGCGAACAACAGCGCGTTGCCTTTTGTCGTGCCTTGGCCAATAAGCCCCAGCTTTTGCTGGCGGACGAACCCACCGGCAACCTAGACCCTGATACATCCGACCGCGTGTTTGACGCGCTAATGGAACTTGTACGTGGCACCGGCCTTGCCGCGGTGATCGCCACCCACAACCTTGACCTTGCCGCACGCATGGACCGCATGGTGCGCATGACCGCAGGAAAGCTGGAACACATATGAAGATCACCGTCCAAGAGATTGAATCTACATCAAAAGCAGCGATGGTCGCCCATGGTGCAGGTGCGGTGCAAGCAGGTCATGTTGCCCGTGCCGTCGCCCGCGCCGAGGCGTTGGGCAATGTCATCTGCGGTCTTTATTACCTCGAAAGCTATTGCACGCAGCTTGCCTCTGGTCGCGTGAACGGCACGGTTGATCCTGTGGTCACGCAGCCGCGTGGTGCCGCCGTGATGGTGGATGCCAAATTCGGCTTTGCGCAGCCCGCCTTTGCTGCTGGCCTCGATCTTGCGGTTGATACGGCGCGCGCGAACGGTGTGGCGACTTTGGCTGTCGCCAATGCGCATACCTGCACATCGCTGGGTTTTTTCACCGAACAAATCGCAGCGCATGGTTTGATTGCAATCGGCATGACCAATGCGTCCCCCGTTGTGGCCCCTCCGGGTGGAAACACGGCCGTGATCGGCACCAACCCAATCGCCATGACCGTGCCCGGAGAGGATGCGCCGCGCATGCATTTTGATTTCTCGACCTCGGCTGTGGCCTTGGGCAAAATCACCATGGCCAAGGCGGCTGGTAAGGCGATCCCGCTGGGCTGGGCCGTGGACGCCGACGGCCAACCGACAACCGATCCGGCGGCGGCGCTCAAGGGCGCGCTCGTGTCCGCTGGCGGCTACAAAGGCTGGGGTTTCGGCCTGATGGTCGAATTGCTTGCCGCTGGCATGACAGGCTCTGTCAACTCGCTCGATGTGAAGGGGCTGAAACTGCCCGACGGCGCCCCGCACGGGCTTGGCCAATTCTACATCCTGATGGACCCTGCGACCTACGGCGATAACTTCGCTGACCGTTTCGCCCGCGTGGCCGATGCCGTCGCGTCCCAAGACGGCGGGCGCATTCCCGGTGCCAGCCGCACAGCCATGGAGGTGATCGACGTGCCCGACGCGCTTTGGATACAAGTCCAAGGGTTGGCAGGCTAGCATGCGACGGCTTCTCCTCTTTGCCATTCTCATTGTGACAGCGGCTTGCAACGACAGGCGCGCGGCCCCCGTACAGGGTGAAAAATACATCATCCGCAAGGACGGTGGCGGCCAGATCATCAGCGCCGAGGCCGATCGCGCCCGCCTTTTGCGTTGGGGCGGCGAGGTGGAAATTCGCAATTATTGCGCCTCGGCTTGCGTGATTTTCACGACATTGCCGAACGCTTGCATCGGTAAAAACGCACGTATCGGGTTCCATAGCTCTACCGTGAACGTGGGCTTTGTCGGCAACCCGCAAATGGCAAAATACCTGCGCGGCGCGGTCAAGCAACGGTTCCTTGCCGAATGGCAATTCGTCCCGTCGGACGAGATTTTCTGGGTCCCCGCGCGCGACTACGTCAAGCTTGATCCGCAATCACGGCTTTGCACCTGACCCTTCACGCGGCGCTAACAATCGTGTGACAACGTGCAACTTTGCGGGCGGGCCGCGCGTGTATGGGGTAACACGAACGAAATTAACACAAGGAATATCTTATGCGCATCCTCATCTCTGCTGCCCTCGCCTTGGCCACTGCCACCACTGCAATGGCTGGCCCTGTCAGCTTTTCATCCGGCTGGAAAGAACAGAAACTGTCGTTGTTTTCATCCAATGACTATTCATTCGGCAACACCCTGTCGATGACATCCAATGGATCGGTCAGCATCGCTTGGACCCGCGTGTCCCAAGGCGATTGGGGCGCGGATGGCGCATCATGGAACTGGTCCGTCAGCCAGTCGGTGCCTGCAACGGACCTGTCGCGCAAAGGCGGCGATGACCGCAATATATCCGTTTATTTCGTCTTTGTGCCGGCTTCGGTGGCCCCGTCGTTGCAAGGTGCTGGTATCCGCTCGCTCTTGGGTCGCGACGATGTGCGCGTCATGCAATACGCGTGGGGTGGCAATAACGCCAAGGGCGCGCCAATCGCATCGCCCTACGGCAAACGCGGCACAGGCGTGACGATCCCGTTGCGGAACGCAGGCACAGGCAGCGCATCCGAGAGCGTGAACCTCGCCCGTGATTACGCCCGCGCATTTGGCGGCGAAAAAGGCGCGCTGATCGGCCTTGCCGTGTCCGGCGACAGCGACGACACCAATTCGGTCATTCAGGCGACAGTCAGCAATCTTAACCTGCGTTAATTGATCCAAATCAAGACAGACGACCCTCCGCCTGTTATGCTAGCGTAAAAGCGAACAGGCGGAGGGACCCCCATGAAGCATCTGATCATCCTTGGTACATTTGCCTTGGCCGGCTGCATTGAGATGCCAAAGCCAACGGCAGAGGCGCCCGACGGCAAGCAGCTATTCATGGAAAACTGCGCATCGTGTCACGGCACGGATGCCAAAGGGTCGGGCGAAATGGCCCGCCACCTGATCAAAATGCCCCCCGACCTGACCCAGCTTTCGGCCCGCAACGGCGGCGTATTTCCGATGGATGACGTCATGAGCACCATCGACGGCCTGCACCGTGGGCCAAAGTTTTCCGGCGCCATGCCCGAATTCGGCGCAGGCGACCTTGGCCAAACCGTCGTGGTCGAACGCGGAGGCCTAGGCATGCCCGTCCCAATCGAACTGCTGCTATTGGCGGAATATCTGGAAGAGGTGCAGGGGTAGGGCTAGCTAGCGATCCAACCAGTGTTTTACTTGGGGATGAAGGACTTCGTTCCTACTGATTGGATTTAAGAACAACCAACGAATATATTTTGTATTTTTTTCTGATCTAAACGGAACGAAAAACAAAATGGCATAGGTTGAAATAAAAAACGTGCCGATGGTAGCGCAACCTAAAATGATTAATTCGAGTGGATCGGCTGGAGCATCCGACAACGCTAACGACAGATCGGACATGAACACTGCAATCGAAGCAATGACTGGAATTAGCAGGCAAGCATACAGTCCGACTAGAACTAGAAGAAGTATGTAGAAATCTAATTTGGGAATGCGCAAAAGCTGTCCATTGCGAAATGGTGTTGTTAAGTCAGCGGTCTGATCCCCGTCGAAAACAGACTTAGCGTTCGAAAACCTTGAGTTAGTTGGAATGTTGCCCAATATTATTTCTTTAACGCTCAAGAATACGATCGCCTTTATGGCTGCAAAGCAAAGCATCGTATAAAAGGCGAAAGCAACAAAAAGTCCGTAAGAAACTGGAACTTCTATTTTGTTTAGAAAAGTTGGAAGTGTTATTGTGCCGTTTTGCCCCAAGCGGTTTATCAATATTACAAGAGTGAAGAAGCTTGCCGCATACTTTGTGAGTTCTTTTATATTGAACATTTCTGCTTCGATAAGTGCCTTGGAAGCAGTAGGGTTGTCCATTCCGTCATTGATGGCCTCTTTATACCCTCTGATTAACTCATGACTAACAGAGTTGAAAATCGAGAATTTCCTTTTTTTCGAAAAACCTTTAAACATCCAATTCCTCAACAAACTGCGCGTTCTCTTGGATGTACTGGTACCGCAGTTCCGGTTTCTTGCCCATCAATCGTTCCACCAGATCGGCCGTGTCACCCGGCTCGTCGTCGTGGATCGTCACGCGGATCAGTTTGCGGGTGGCGGGGTCCATGGTGGTTTCTTTCAGGTCTTTTGCGTCCATTTCGCCCAAGCCCTTAAACCGCTGCACGTCGATCTTACCCTTACCGCCAAGCCCTTTTTCCATCGCTGCATCCTTGGCTGCATCGTCCAGCACATAAAGCCGGTTGGCCCCCTGCGTCAGGCGGTACAACGGCGGGCAGGCCAGATACAAATGCCCTTGGTCAATCAGGGGCCGCATCTGGGTGAAAAAGAACGTCATCAGCAGCGCCGCGATATGCGCCCCGTCGACATCCGCGTCGGTCATGATGATGATCTTGTCATAGCGCAAGTCGTCGACGTTGAATTTGGTCCCCATGCCAACGCCCAAGGCCTCGCACAAGTCGTTGATTTCAGCGTTGGTGTTTATCTTGCCCGATGCCGCGCCAAGCACATTGAGGATCTTACCCTTGAGCGGCAAAAGTGCTTGGTTCACGCGGTTGCGCGCCCCTTTGCCCGAGCCACCCGCGCTGTCGCCCTCCACGATAAACAGTTCCGTGCCTTCGCGGTTTTTAGCGGTGCAATCGGTCAGCTTACCCGGCAGGCGCAGCTTTTTCGTGGCGGTTTTGCGCGCGGTTTCTTTCTCTTGCTTGCGGCGCAGACGTTCCTCGGATCGCAGGATAAGAAAATCAAGGATCGCGCCCGCGGATTTCGTATCGGCCGCCAGCCAGTTGTCGAAATGGTCACGCACCGCCAGATCAACCATGCGCTGCGCATCCGTCGTGGCCAGACGGTCCTTGGTTTGCCCCACAAACTCCGGCTCTGCGATAAAGCATGACACCAACGCGCAGCCGCCTGTTGTCAGGTCCTCGCGGGTGATCTGGGTTGCCTTTTTGTTGCTGACGCGTTCGCCGTAGGCTTTGACGCCTTTCAGGATCGCGGACCAGAAACCTGTCTCGTGGGTGCCGCCTTCTGGTGTGGGCACGGTGTTGCAATACGACTGGATAAACCCGTCGCGGGCAGGGGTCCAGTTGATGGCCCATTCGACCTTGCCTGGTACTTGGAATTTATCTTGGAAATCAACGGTGCCAGCGAACGGACGGTCCGCATAGGTCGTGGATTTGCCCAGCGTTTCGTTCAGATAATCCGCGAGGCCACCAGGAAAGTGGAACGTCGCCTCCAGCGGGGTTTCCTTGTCGTCGATTGCGGTTTTCCAACGGATTTCGACGCCGGAGAACAAATAGGCCTTGGACCGGATGGATTTGAACAGGCGGGCAGGCTTAAACCTGTGCGATCCGAAAATCTGGTCATCGGCATGGAACGTGACTGTCGTGCCGCGGCGGTTGGGGGCAGCGCCGATTTTCTCGACCGGACCTTGCGGGATGCCGCGGCTGAACCGCTGCTCGTAAAGTTCCTTGTTGCGGGCAACCTGGACAATCATGCTGTCGGATAACGCGTTGACGACCGACGCGCCAACACCGTGCAAACCGCCAGAGGTCTGATAGGCCTTGCCGCTGAATTTGCCGCCTGCGTGCAGCGTGCACAAAATCACCTCGAGCGCGGATTTATCGGGGAATTTCGGGTGCGGATCAATCGGAATGCCGCGTCCGTTGTCACGCACGGTCAGCGAATAATCCGCGTGCAGTTCCACCTCGATCCGGTTGGCGTGGCCTGCGACCGCCTCGTCCATGGAGTTATCAAGGACTTCAGCCACAAGGTGGTGCAGCGCGCGTTCGTCCGTGCCGCCGATGTACATGCCGGGGCGTTTGCGCACAGGCTCAAGGCCTTCGAGCACCTCGATGCTGTCGGCATTATAATCGTCGGGTCCATTCGAGGACAAAAGATCGTCGGTCATCGCGTGCTGCTCATTTTCTTGATGTTTGGCCTATAGTGGCAGGGACACCCGCGCAGGGCAATCAAGTTTCAGGGCAATCGGCAGCCGGATTTCCGGCAAAACGTACGCGTCTGTGCAGCGCATGACATAGCCGGACGCATAAACAGCCTCGGTCATCTGGCTTGGCTTAAGCGATACGGTGATCCGCACCGGAAGCGTCGCGGTGTGACAGGCCTGGTTCGGCTGCGGCGGCTGTTTGTTTGCGGGTTTGCTCGTGGCGGGCTTTTGCTGCAAGCAACTAGCGTCGTAAAAATTGCGATCGTGGCAAAGTGTTTGTGAGACTACAGAATGGTGTTTCTTATAATATGATGCGAATTTAAGAGTTGGGCCAGATATCCTGTTGACCTGTCGCTTGCCCAAAATTGGATGGCGAAGGTGCTAAAATTTTGCCAGATTGCATGCAGGCACAATCAGATGATGCGCCAACCGATCCCCAAAAGGAGAATGAGATGCGGATATTTTTCACGGGCGGCAGCGGCAAGGCCGGCAAGCATAGCGTCGCACATTTGCGCGGGCTTGGGCATCATGTGGTCAATGCCGATCAGGTGTCGTCGGGAAACGACGGGCCGGAGCTTTTGCTGGATTTGACCGACAGCGGGCAAGTGATTGGCGCGATGTCGCAGTTTGTCGATTTCCACGAACTGGACGCGGGTACGGGTGTGCCTAAATACGATGCTGTGGTGCATTTCGCGGCCATGCCCCGCGTGATGATCGGCACCGATGCGGAGTGTTTTCGCATCAACACCCAGTCCACATATAATGTGATCGAAGCCGCGGTGAAGCTTGGTATTCCCAAGGTGATTTTTGCCAGCTCCGAGACGACATATGGCGTTTGTTTTGCTGACGGGGTCGTACAGCCGGACTACGTGCCAGTGGACGAGGACCATCCGACAGTACCGCATGACAGCTATGCGATGTCCAAGGTGTGTAACGAGGCGACAGCACGGTCATTTCAGGCACGCAGCGGGATCGACATTTATGGCTTGCGGCTCAATAACGTGATTGAACCCCATGAATACGCCATGAACTTTCCCGCGTTCATGGATGATCCTGCCAGCAGACGGCGTAACATATTCGCCTATATCGACGCGCGTGATCTGGGGCAGATGGTCGAACGCTGTCTGGCTGTCGACGGGCTGGGGTATCAGGTTTTCAACGTGGCCAATGATGATTGTTCTGTGGGTATCCCGAGCGCGCAGGTGAAGGCACAGTTTTATCCTGACGTCCCACTGCGCCGCGAGATGGCTGAGCACGAGACGTTCTTTGACAACACCAAGGCCAAGCGGGTTTTGGGGTTTGCACCCCGGCATAGCTGGCGTGATGTCCTCGAGGGATGATGCGTTAAAACGCATCCTACGCTTCGGCGATTTGCACCAACAGGTTCGTCAGGGGCGACACGTCGCGGCAGGCATCAAGGATGGCACCGCGCAGGTCGCCGGGCTGTCCGATGTCCTTGGACGCGACGCAACCTTTCATGCGCAGCAGATGGCCTGCCGGGTGATCAGCAGGGTAGGCGGGCGGGATACGCTTGAGGGCGGGTTCGCGCAAACGAAACCCGTGATCGCCGATCCGGTCCACGATGCCTAGAATGCGTTTATGGTCGAGATCCACAAACTTGCGCCAGTCGGCCAGCACAGGTTTGTCGAATCCCATCATGCCAGTGCCCACCGTCACGTCATCCGTGCCGATGCCAAAAAAGAACACCGGCGATTGGCGCGCCCCGATATCCAGTGACCACATCATATGAAGATGCGTTTTATACGGCGTTTTATCCTTGGAAAACCGCACATCACGGTGCGGCCGGAACAATTTCGATGTTACCGAAGCATCAACCAGCGCGGCAAGATCAGGGGCCAGATCATCAAGCAAGGCCAATGCCGCAGGCTTGAGTACGGTGTCATAGGTCGCGCGGTTCCCGTCCCACCACGGCTTGGCGTTACTGGCCGCAAGCTGGGCGTAAAACGCCTGAGCGGTTTGAATCAACGTGTCTGACATGGAGGGGCCTTCACAAAGGTGGACGCTGGGTCGGATCGGGCCTAAGCCTAAAAGGATGGAACCTATTGCACAAACCAATTCCGAACACAGGCGCGCAATCTGGAAGTTAGGCGGCCCGCTTATTGCGTCGCAGATCGCGCTGTTTTCGACCCATATGACGGATACGATCATGTTGGGCTGGTACGATGTCACAGCACTTGCTGCTGTCACCATCGCCACCACCATGTTCTTTGTTGTCTTCATTGTAGGGGCGGGTTTTGCGTTTGCCGTGACCCCGATGGTTGCTGCTGCAGCCGAGGCAGGCGACGAGGCCCAAGTCCGCCGCGTCACGCGCATGGGGCTGTGGTTGTCAGTGGCCTACGGGCTGACATTCACGGTGCCGTTCATGTGGTCCGAAAGCATCCTGTTGTCGATTGGCCAAGACCCCGTGGTTGCGGCAATGGCACATGATTACCTTGTCATCGCGGCATGGCAAATGGTGCCCGCGCTGATGGCTATGACGCTGAAATCATACCTTGCGGCATTGGAGCATACGGCAATCATTCTGTGGGCCTCTATTGGGACGGCCCTGATGAACGTTGTCATCAACTACGCGCTGATCTTCGGCAATTTGGGCGCGCCGGAAATGGGCATTCGCGGGGCGGCAATCGCGTCGATGTTTGTCACGGGCGTCACCCTCGTGATCCTGATTGCCTACGGGCTGCACAAATTGCCGCAATACAAGCTGCTGCAAAACGTCTGGAAACCCGATACCGAGGTGTTGCGCCGTGTTTTTCAGCTTGGCTGGCCTATCGGTCTGACGTCATTGGCCGAAGGCGGGTTGTTCAGCGCCAGCGCCGTGATGATGGGCTGGATCGGCGCATTGGAACTGGCGGCCCATGGCATCGCGATCCAACTCGCCGGCCTGACGTTCATGGTCCATAT
>ENA-ORXM01001564-ORXM01001564.1-marine-metagenome-genome-assembly--contig:-NODE-1564-length-31357-cov-28.397570_pt1 | contig 31357 bp, 28 predicted proteins | sample MGYA00237867_ERZ511480 | MGnify/ENA primary metagenome ERZ511480 (study PRJEB26309, sample SAMN06266103) | marine metagenome | isolation source: Algal blade | place: United Kingdom:Sidmouth, United... | reverse complement strand
ATCTTTTTATTAAATCTTGTTTCTATTCTTCCACCATCTTCCTGCCAATATTTGTATTCTGATTTTGTAACCTCCTTATTTAATCTTGGTACTGTATAAACTGTATACTGAGTTAACATTCCAACGCATTGACCAATAGTTAATCCTATAGCAACGGCAATTATTAGTTTTATAATTATGGATTTCATTAATTAAATTTATTAATCTCTGAATAATTACATGCTCGCAATACAAGCAATAAAGAAAAGGAATGCAAGTAATATTAGATACCAAAACTCTATCTTCTTCGTGTTTTCTTGTCCATACTTTTTAACCAGAATAGGCAATATTAACGCTGTAGCCAAACTTATAAACACGATTATCATATTGCCTTTAGATTAGGACCAGAGAAATAAGAATTACTTGATAACCTTATCGCGGTTTCTTCTTTAGTTACCTTGATATATTTAAGTAGATTTTTTTCGGTCTTATGACCAGATATAGCCATTATGTCGATAGTAGGGATATTAGCCAAGTACATTAGTGTAATTCCTGACTGTCTTGCTGTATGAGTTTTCACCATCTCATATTTGAGTTTAGACTTTCTAACTTTAAATACTTTTCGTAATTCCTGTATTTCAATAGGTTCATTGATCTTTGCCAATTTGCAAATTCCATGATGGTCGAGGTTTGTAACCTCGATCTGTAGCCTTGCGTAAAAATAAGACAAACTGTGATAAATAGATAACACTAAATGTTGGGACAGAAAATCATATATCCTAGTATACATTAAAATGACAAATATAATGAGCGTACTGCATAGAGGCCACAGACTTCAACGATCTGATTTAACATTATACTTCATTTAAGAAATCTTCCACATTACGAGCTTCTATTTTTCCTTCTTTTATTAGCTTGATTTCTTCGACAGCATCTTTTATATCACATATCATTTGGGCTTTTGCTTCAGTAAGTTGTTTTGCTTTTACATATGGCAGGCTTTTAAGAACCTCCATTAGATGTATCGCCTTACTATCCTTAATATCTAATAGTACTTTCATAATATATATGTCTGTAGAAGATTTCTGTACATATAAAGATAATGGATTTTGAAAATAAAAATTGGGAAAAGTATATTTAATAAAAGTCGTTTTTAGATATAACAGGATGTAATTAATCCCCGTTCGTCTCAGCTTCCACCAAAGGCGACTCGATCAGCTAAGATGCTAAACGCTTGAAACAGAAAATAGTCCAGAACAGGCAACCCGAGTATTGATTTTAAAAGTTACATTAGATAAGCATATTGCATCGATGCTATAAGCATCGACGAGCGTGAGAGCATGGGATCAAAAAGTAAAAACCAATTATTTGCTGAATCTGTTGCTCTATTGTGGTAAGGCTTTATCAAATGGGCTATAGAGCAGTCTTCGTTGCATTTGAATTAGAGTACAAGATGGCAACCTATCGAATATTTGTCATACTGGAAAAAGGTCTGTTTTTGAGCCTATTCTATTCATAGAACAAACCAGAATTATTTTATCATAAGGACTAATTTGCACGATCATAAATATATCATAGTGGACAGTAAATTTAGAAATATAATGAGCGTATCGCATTGAGGTCACAGACTTAGAAGATCGGGTTTTTATGACATCTTATTCTAAAGTAACAAGATCAATCTATTATAGATAAGGTTAATTTTTAAGGTTAATTTTTAATGTGAATTTGCTGTGTGATTTTTATGTAAGCTATCTTCTGAAAATACTATATTGCGAACAATATAAAGTTTAAAGCATTTTACAATTAGTCTATAATGTTATAATATACTTACTTTTCAGCTTGACTGAAATATATGGCATCGATTTAGCATTAAAAAGTATAATTATTGATATAATCAACTTATATTAACAAAATTCTTAATATGAAAACATTTGAGCATAAGCTCAAAACTCAAATTATTGATCTATTGGAGATGGATCAAAACACTCTATTTGCTATTTCAGATCATATTACAGATAATCTGAATTTAAGGATTGATCACGAAATGATTGAGGACATCATGTTTAAATATGGGATGTCGAGGGAAGAGTCGGCGAGTATATTTACTACGATTTTGGCTTTAGTTAATCGTATGAGTTATGTAGAAAGTTATGATCAGTTAGAAGATTTAATTCCTTCGGATAAAGCTAAAAAGATTTTATTTCAAGAGCTTACTACTAGATTAAAAACGGATAAAATACAATCAAAAGTTGAAGTATTCCAAAAGGCTGTTAAGTTAGATTTAGATAAGCCGAATCAATTTATAAACGCGAAAATTATTAGTGATTTAAGACCAGTATTTACTCCTGGAGAATCATTCGAATTGGCTGGGTTGATGATAAACCATCAATTGAGAATAACATACAAAAAAAGAGAGCTGGGTCAAGAAAAATCTTTTTATTTTCAGTTGGATGGTCAGGCATTAAAACAATTGAGAAAGGAAATTCAAAGGGCAGAATCAAAAGAAGAATACTATATAAATAAATTCTCGAAAGATTCTGAAACAATAATAAATTAGTACATGGCAAAACAAATTTCTGAAATAAAGAACTACATAGTATCACAGGCTAAAAAAGAAAAGGAAATTGAGCCTATTGATTTTCTGTTTGATTCTACTAATCAAGACGATAGACTAAGGATTGGATTTAAGAGTCAATCTACTCCTATTGAGTATAAAGGCAAGTTCATTTGTAGAATTGAGAACAAATATTCTAACTTAATAAAGGCTGTTAAAAGTTCATTCTATATTTTAGATTTGGAAGATGATTTTGATGATGAGGGTTCGCTTAAATATGAATATGAAATTTTTCGAAAGGCAATCACATTTTTAGTAGAGTTGAATAGGGAAGTAAATTCTATCCATGATTTGGCCATATATGCTCCTGAGATATACCACGGTCCTTCCGGCTCAATTGATTTAAATTGGGAAGAAAATGGATTAAGATGCTTAATTAACATAAATATTGAAGGGTATTCTTATTATGGAAAATTGTCATCTGGTTTAAAAGTCGAGCCTCCACAAAGAAGGCCAATTTCATATATGAAAAAAGACAAAGACCTTATATATCTCTTTTACAGCAGCAATGGTAAAGTATAAGAAAGAAGACATTGACGATGATGATTCTTTATTTTACAGAGTACATATTTCTTCTGTAAGAAACGGTAAAATTATACCTGGTGCTTTTAGAGATCGAGTGGACGGCATGTCCTGTGATTGGTCGAAATACTCAGATGCTAATATATCTTTATCTCGGTCTTCATCTCCAGATAAAAATTCAATTGTTGAAATTTATGTTGAGCAAGCAAGACAGTTAAAAGATATTGAAGTTGAACATGACCCGCTTCCTAAACCTGGATTTGATGAAGACAAAAGATCTCATAGCCTATTAGTTGGTATTCCTAAATCAGATCCAGATAAAACCAAAAGAAGAGTAGAATTAAGGGATATGTCAATTTTGATAATTAAAGCCTTAACTAAGCCAGCTGATTCAATTGATATTGCGCATGAATTGAATGAGAAATTGGGTAACATTTTTGAAAGTAATTAAGAATAAATTTCAATAAAACCGATTACCCCCTTCCAAAAACACATCAACATCCTTCCTTGTAGGCGTAGAAAAATAACTTTGCTCCTCATCCGGATTGTCTAACAAGGTATAATTACCAGATTTGATTTTCTCTATGGCTTCTATGATGCCGTCCATACCTATCTTCTTAGTATGTTGGATAAGTTGCTCTTGGGTTCTATTTCCTATTGTTACTTTTTTCTGGACGAGGATGGGACCACTATCGATACCTTCATCTACAAAGAATATAGAGACACCTGTTTCTTTCTCTTTATTTTTCATTACCCAGAAAGTGGGTAGGAGACCACGATACTTTGGAAGTAATGCAGTATGGAGATTGATGCAGCCTTTAGGCGCAAGGTCGATAATAGGTCTTTTGAATATTTGATTACCGGCTATAGATATGAGTAGATCTGGATTGAATGATTTAATTATTTCTATCGATGATGTATGGTTGATTTTTTTTTCTAAGCGTACGAGAGGTATGTCGTGATTATCTAATACGTGAGTGATTTTCTTATTCTTATTGAATTTGTTGAAGACATATTTAAAGCCATAGCGTAGGAAGAATTTGGTACCGAAAATACCTTGAGTTTCTTTAGCCTGTTTTAGAAGACTCTTACGTTTTCCGAAAGCACCTACTTCAAATAATACGCAAGCGACAATCTCAGAATGAGCAGGTAATTGACTTATGAGATAGTTGATATTCTCAGCTAGAAAAAATGGATCATCTTGAGTAAGAAGTACTAAACGCATAAGCTATTATTGGGTACAAATTTATGAAAAGACTTGACTTACTAAGTCTTCGATCTTGCTTAAAGGAATGACTTCTATGGGATAGTTTTTCTTACTTAATCCTTTCATGTTATATTTAGAAATTAAGATCTGCTCGAAGCCGAGACGTGCTGCCTCTTCTATTCTTTGTTCTATTCTATTGACAGCCCGGATCTCACCTGTGAGGCCTACTTCGCCAGCAAAGCACATTTTACTATTGACACTAATATCCTGTAGAGAAGATATAAGAGATGCCAATATAGAGAGATCGATAGCCGTATCTTGAACTTTGATTCCGCCAGCGATATTAAGAAATACATCACTCTGACCAAAAAATAATCCAGCACGCTTTTCCAGCACGGCAAGTAACATACTTAACCTTCGGAGATCATAACCCGTAGCAGATCGCTGTGGCGTACCATAGATGGCTTGACTTACGAGAGCTTGTGTTTCTATAAGCATCGGGCGTAAGCCTTCTATTGTAGATGCTACAGATGAGCCACTTAGTTCTTCGTCACTCTGAGAGAGTAGAAGCTCTGAAGGATTCTCTACTGTCTTAAGTCCCGAGGCTTCCATAGCGTATATTCCGATCTCATCAGTAGAGCCGAATCTATTTTTCTTAGTCCTTAGTATTCTGTATATATGATTTCTATCTCCTTCAAATTGTAATACAGTATCTACAATATGCTCCAGTATTTTTGGTCCAGCAATGTTGCCCTCTTTATTAATATGCCCGATTATAAAAACTGGAATATTACTTTCCTTAGCGAATACTTGTAAGTCTGAGGTACAATCTCTGACTTGTGTTAAGCTTCCTGGAGTACTATCTATATGGGGAGAACTTATAGTTTGTATAGAGTCGATGATAATAATATCTGGTTGTAGGTCTTGAGCTTGCTTAAGAATCTTAGTAAGATTAGTCTCTGTGAGAATATGACAAGATGAGTTCGTGAGGCCTATTCTGATGGCTCTCATTTTAATTTGCTCAGCACTTTCTTCTCCTGATACGTAGAGTACTTTGAATTTTGATCTTATAGCTAGCTGAAGGAGGAGGGTAGACTTTCCTATCCCAGGCTCACCTCCTATGAGGACTATAGAGCCTGGCACAATACCGCCTCCCAGGGATCTGCTGAGTTCTGCGTCGCCTAATGGTAGTCTTGGTGTATTACTATGCTTGACATCTTGTATGAGTATAGGCCTATGCGACTTCTGCTCAGTGCCTTGCCAGCTCTTTTTCTTCTTTTCAGTGGCGGAATCTCTATTGATGATTTCTTCCTGATATGTGTTCCATTCATTACAGCTGGAGCACTTTCCTTCCCATTTGGTGGAATTGTGGCCACAATTAGAACAAATAAATACTTTTTTTTCTTTCATAAACTTATTGATAATCAGTAAGATACATATCCGTAGTAAAAAGTTCCAAAATAATGTTAAAAACTATGTGACTAATCAGTGTGACCTCGTCTAAAAGAAGAATCAGGAGATGTTCTGGTCCGTACACAAATAAGTATATAAGATTCTTTAAAGGATCATAAAGATAGATTGTTTTCAATTGGTTTTTTGGGGTACAGGGTGCTATTATGCAAATGATTGCACCCTGTTTTTAGAAAATTTTAATTAAGAAAACAGAAGAAAGATTGTTTTCAATTGGTTTTTTGGGGTACAGGGTGCTATAATTTAATTTATTGCACCCTGTTTTTGGAAAATAACCACTCAAACTTATTTTATTGAATTCAGAAAAAAAATAAGTTGATAAGATATGTATTCTTATCAATTAAGAGTTCCCTTGAAACGGAAAGAAAGATTGTTTTCAATTGGTTTTTTGGGGTTATGCAGGGTACTACGTTTACGTAGTAACCCTGTTCTTATTTTAGGGTATGAGTAACACTTATAGTATGCATTAGGATTCCTAATTTATAACGCGGTATAAGTGATCATTGTATTACTAATAGATCTTAGATTTGGCTAAGCCTATCTTTTGGAAGAAGTGTATAACAGATACGCCAAGTACGCCTAATCCATACTTAATACTTCTCGATAGATTAATAGAAGAGGCTTCTTCGAAGTACTTAGTAGGGCAAGTGACCTCACCTACATCAAAGCCGGCATAGATAATCTGAGACATCATCTGATTATCAAAAACAAAGTCGTCAGAATTTTCGTTAAATTTTATTTTCTGAAGTACCTCTTTAGAGAATGCTCTATATCCCGTATGGTATTCTGATAGCTTATAACCGACTAACAGATTCTGTATGAATGTCAGAAATCTGTTGGCGATATATTTATATAGAGGCATGCCTCCTTTAAGTGCTCCTTTACCTAATATTCTTGACCCTAATACGACGGGGTATAAGTTCTCTCCTATGATATTGACCATAGATGGGATAAGCTTGGGCGTATACTGGTAGTCGGGATGTAACATAATGACGATATCAGCATCTATCTCAAGTGCTTTATTATACAATGATTTCTGATTACCACCATAACCCTTATTGGTTCTGTGGCTTATGATATAGTTTATATCTAACCGTTCTGCGACGGCGATAGTATCATCCTTACTTGCATCATCACAGAGAATTAATTCATCTACGAGATCAAAAGGAATTTCAGCATAGGTTTTTTCTAAAGTTGCAGCAGCATTATATGCTGGCATGACAACTACAACTTTTTGGCCTTTATACATATTAGTTTATATAAACCCCAAAGATAAGAGACTAATGTTGTATTGTTATAATTTACAATATGATTCATTTAATTCTATGAGGTTGTATAATAACATAGGTCAAAATAGTTTGTATTTGCTTGATTTTCAAGATGATGCTCTTTCTGAGACTTGCCTGCCGTTAGTCAGGTATTGGGAACCAATGAAGTACAAAATAATTAGCATTATGTTTTTAAACGACTTCTATGAATTGACCGTAATTTTCAAGCATCTTTGGTGATCAATAAAATCACTTCAATATCATCGTATGAAAATCTTAAAGTTTTTAGTAATTATTGTTTTGATTCTTGGTATTGGTGGGTTTGCTGCCATTAAATATTTCAGTGAAGATAAGCCTGATGCAAAGCCAAGTACTGAGGCTGATAAAGTAGCAGAACTAATGCTTGATCGCTTAAATAAAGATGCATTTGATCAGATACCGTATATCAATTTTGAGTTTTTTGGTGGAGGCCATAAGTATGTATGGGATAAGAAAAATAACAATGCAGTTATTAGATGGGGTGATAATAAAGTAGTACTTAACTTAGATACACAAGAGAGTGTTGTGTATGAAAATGGTGTAAAAATAGAAGACGCCGAGGCAAGTAAACTCAAAGATAAAGCTTGGTCTTATTGGTGCAATGATTCTTTTTGGTTGATAGCACCATTTAAGATATTTGACCCTGGTACAGAGAGGAGTCTTGTAGATGTGGAGCAAGGAGACCATGGATTGATGATTGAATATAAAAGTGGAGGAGTGACGCCTGGTGATAGCTATCTTTGGATATTAGATGATAATTATCAACCTACAGGATATAAAATGTGGACACAAATCTTACCAGTCCAAGGTATGTACGTAGACTGGAATCAATGGGATGATTATATGGGTGCTAAGCTATGTACAACTCATAGTATGATGGGCAAAAAGATGAGTATGGAAAATGTCAAAGTAGGAAACAGCCTTGCCGAAATAGGAATCAGCGAAAACCCATTTATAGTATTACAATGAAAATAGTAACTTATAACGTCAACGGAATAAGAGCCGCAATTAAGAAGGGGCTTTTAGATTGGTTGCAAGAGGAGAATCCAGATATTATCTGTATTCAGGAGACTAAGGCACAACCAGATCAAGTACCGGTAGAAGTATTCGAAGAGCTAGGCTATCACGCCTATTGGAATTCGGCAGAGAAGAAAGGCTACTCGGGTGTCTTGACATTAAGTAAGTCAGAAGCTGATAAAGTCGTAACTGGAATGTCCAATCAATATTACGATGTAGAAGGTAGAGTTATAAGAACGGATTACGGAGATTGGTCCTTATTGAATTGTTATTTTCCATCTGGTTCTAGTGGCGATGCTCGACACACTTATAAGATGGAATTTCTCAATGACTTTGGTCCCTGGATTAAAAAATTATTGAAGAAAAGAAGAAAACTAATTATTGTCGGAGACTATAATGTCGTCAGATTAGATATAGATATCCATAATCCAAAAAGAAAAGATATGCCATCAGGATTTAAGCCTGAGGAGAGAAAATGGTTGAATGATTGGTTTAACAGTGACTTCTCAGATGCATATAGAGTTCTACATCCAGATCAAGAAGATGCATACAGTTGGTGGAGTTATAGGGCAGGATCGAGAGCTAAAAATAAGGGTTGGAGGATAGACTACGTTTCTGTAAGTAATAATATAAGTGATAGAATCTCTTCAGCTAGACACGCTACAGAAGCAGTACATTCTGATCACTGCCCAGTGGTCATCGATATAGATTTGTAATAGTATTAAAGTGCTTCAAGTCGAGAAATCATTTTGTTTATTTCTCTAACATTTTGGCTGTTTGCTTTAGCTACGGCTAGCGCTTTGTCTGCGATTTGCTTGGCATCTTTGACGTTATTGAGTTTGTATTCTATCTCAGATTGTAATAATAAACTTGAGCTATTAGAAGGATCTAATTCAATGGCTCTTTCTATGTAGGGTCTTATTTTCTTAAGCTTCTTTTTAGAATTTGCTTTTTCAAGATAGATTTTTGATAAGTTGAAATAGATGTTAGGATTATTGCTTGTATTTGACGATAAGTAGTCTTCGGCAGTGGTTCTATACTCCTCAGTTTTATCTTCGTTATGGAGGTTATTAAGATAGTATTCTGCAGCATCATTGCTAGGATTTTCTACATTTAGATAACTATACAACAGAGTCGCTTTCTCACGATCAGGTCTGGGATATCCTCTTTCTAATTCGTTATTAACTATAATGCTGATTGTAGCATCTACTTCATCTTTGCCTATTAGATTATCAAAAGCTATTCGATTATTTATCAAGTAATTAAACTCCTCAGAATTGACCGTATATAAGAAGTCAAAAAGGAATCTCATGTTCTCTAATGTAGACCAATCTTCTTGTGTAGCCATATAATCATGTGCTGTAGTTCTGTGACTACCATCCATTAATTGCATGCGGAAGTAAGCTTCTTGCTTTAGAATCTCTGGAGGCATCTCATCACCGCCTTGACCAAAAACATGAACGATAACTTCTTCTGGAGCAGCATTGATAGCTACATCTACTTTCTCTATTCTAGCGTCTACTACTGTAGGTGCTGCAGCCGGTTTTGGAGCAGCCGGCTTTGTTACAACGGGATTATTTTTCTTTACTTTGGCGGTAGACGCATTACGCTTTACAGGTGCTTGGACTACGGCTTGCGTTGGCACCGAACTTGGATATAATTTATTTTGGTAGTGCTTACTCAAAGCAAGTAATTCATCTGCCGAAGCAAGACGATCTATTTTAAATTTTAGATTTCCATGTTTGTCTAAAATCATGACAGTAGGGAGGAATACGACTTGATATTTGTTTTTGAAATCACCTCCAAAATCACTTTCCATATCCACCTTTACATTTATAAAATGCTTATTGAGATACTTGGCTAATTTGGGATTTTTGAATTCTTTGGCCAGTACTTTGCATGGCTTACAATAGCTTGCGTAAGTATCGACAAAAATTAATTTATCTTCTATGGTAGCTCTTTGCTTAGCGGCTCTAAGTTCTATGTCAGCAAATCTTACGCCTTGAGCATAACTAACAACTGCGTATAGAGTAAAACAGAAAATATAGAAAAGACGGATCAACATATAGATAAAAAAAAATTGTTATTATGAATTAAGGTAGTCAAGCATTCTCTCAAGATTAGAAATGTCTTCATCTCTTGATTTTGCTTTTTTGATAGCTTCTTTTAGAACTTTTACAGCTTCTTCTCTTTCATTAGCCTTAGCCAAGAATTGTATGTACTCATTATACGTTGCTGTAGAATCATCTTTCTTAACTAACTCTTTGTATATGTCCATCGTATAAGATGTAGCATCTTCATTGTGGTATAATGAAGACTTGATAGCACCTAAGTGCTCTCGATATGAGTCTGGATTTTTCTTACCATATTTTTTGAGGTAGCTTTTAGATAATTTTTTCCATTCAGCATAGTTACCTGATAAGGCATAGTATTCCATATAAGCTTCTGAGCTAAATTTTTTCTTATCACCTATGTCGGCTTTATCATATTGCGTTATCGCCTCATCTACAAGATCTTTGTAATCGAATTCGACTGCTTTTTTTACAGTCGCCATTGTAACGCTATTAATTTTTTCAGCGAAAGCTTCTTTAGAACTTCCAGCTATCGCTTCTGATCTAAGATCCATTAATTGATCGTACATCTTAGAGTCGGCTTCAGTGACAGCTTGCATAAGGAAACTAGCTTTTTCACTTTTACTTATATCTGGATTAGACTTCAGATATTCGTTAGCAATTTTAGCGCTGGGCTTATCTACTTTATTAAGTTCTCTTACATAATCTACCATCAACTTGTAATCTCGCTTACCTTCGTTATAGAGAGCTTCGTATGCTTCAGTTTTGTCATAACTTTTGATGGCAACTTGTCCGTGATTGATAAGAGCTTCTGCTTGCTGTCCTCCAGTTATTTTTTTAAGAATATTTCCCTGACTGTCAAGAAAGAATAAAGTAGGGTATGCGGATACGGGATACTTGGCGCCAAATGTTCTACCATCTGCCTGTTCCATATCAAGCTTAAGATTTATAAAATTAGAATTGAAAAAATCTCCGACTTCAGATTGAGTAAATACGTTTTTGGCCATTTTCTTACATGGGCCACACCACTGAGCATAAGAATCTACGAATACAATCTTGTCTTCTTTTTGAGCTTCGGCTATTGCTTCTTTCCATGTACCGTGAAAGAACTCTATTCCTTGAGCAGAAACTAATTGTGAGAATAGTAGGAGGCAGAATAATCCAGTGATTTTTGACATCTCAATTAATGTTTTTAAAAGGTTATATATACAAGCTTGAAAGTATTCATTATCAGTTACTTAGCTTGTAGTGGCTTATGCAAAGATGCAGAATTTGAGCTTCGTAATCCACTTTTACAATAAAAATAAAAGTCATAAAGATCCTTTTAACGGAATAATAACGCATAGTCAAGCGTAATTGATCTAAGGTGTGGACGATAATTGCAGTACTTGATTGATAATGTATTGAATAAAGGGATAGTTATATTTGAATATTTTTAGAAAAGAGTTACAAACTTCTTTAATGTCATCAATCTCAAAAAGAGACCTATTCCTTAGTCATGTCGGACAGACAAGTACTTTTCCGCTTGCGTTAGAGATTGCCAGAGCGGAAGGTATATTTATATATGATAATGATGGTAAGCGTTACTACGATCTCAACTCGGGAATATCTGTCAGCTCATTAGGCCATCGGCATCCAGCAGTTATAGATGCGATTAAAGACCAGTTAGATAAGTATATGCACACGATGGTATACGGCGAGCATATACAAAGTCCCCAAGTTGCCTTCGCAGAATTATTAAGTAGGCATCTTGACCCAAAGTTGAATGCCGTATATTTTCTAAATTCTGGAAGTGAGGTTATAGAAGCGGCGATGAAGCTCTCTCGGAAAGCCTCTGGAAGATATGAAATTATAGCTTGTAGAAATGCATATCATGGCAGCACAATCGGTGCTGATAGTCTGAGATCTGATGTCGATTACTTAGCCCCATTTATGCCACTCGTACCGGGCATAAGACATATAAATTATAACAACATAGAAGATCTTAAGCAGATAAACTGTAGAACGGCAGCGGTGATCCTTGAGCCGATACAGGCAGAAGGAGGCGTAATACTTCCTGAGTCAGAATATCTTAATCAGGTAAGAAAAAGATGTGATGACGTAGGTGCATTAATGGTATTGGATGAGATACAGACGGGTTTTGGTAGAACAGGACACTTATTCGCTCATCAGAAATATAATGTACTTCCAGATATCATGTGTATAGGTAAGGCTATGGGTGGCGGTATGCCTATAGGTGGACTGGTTGCAGATCAGAATCTCTTAGGACAATTAGCTAAGTATCCTGATCTTGGTCACATTACTACCTTCGGGGGTCATCCAGTTATATGTGCCGCAGCACATGCAAGTCTTAAGGTGTTAACTGACGGTGATATTATAGATGAAGTCATAGGCAAAGAAAAATTTATACATCAGAAATTAGTGCATCCTACTATAAAAGTCGTAAGAAGCTCAGGGATGATGATGGCAGTAGAATTAACTAAGCGAAAATACCTTAAGCATGTTGTTAACTATGCTTTAGAGCATGGAGCACTCATAGATTATTTTATTTTTAATGATAGGTCATTTAGGCTTGCACCACCATTAATTTATACAATTGAAGAATTAGATAAAGCGCTTGATATCGTTTTAGCGGCAATGGATTATGCTGAGAAGAAATATAATAATTAACGCTTAGTAGATATTATATTTTACTATCCTGTAAGATTTATAGTATTAATAAGTGAAGTCAGATGTTGCTCGCGAGTGAAACTGTTGAGATATTTATCTATGGAATTTTTACTCATAATTTCATATTCATTTACAGATAGATTCATCATTTTATTGAGGTAACTGGAAAGCTCTTTTGCATTAATATTATCCATCTCTATCATCCATCCCGTCTTGTTATGATCTATAAGTTCTGATATGCCAGCATGCCTTGTGCTTATGACTAAGGTCCCACATGACATCGCTTCTATTATAGATATAGGTTGACCTTCCCATGGGTACCAAGTTGGTAGCACGAGAACATGAGCTTCTTGTAAGATTTTATTTTTTTGATCACCAGAGACTACACCATGATAAGTGACTACAGAGTCCATAGGAGAAGTATTGATAATACTCTTAAATTTTTCTTCTAAGTTAGCGCCTCCATTAATCGGATCAGATTCTGCAACGGATTCTATAAATCCTCCACAAAAGTCTAGGTTAAACTCAGTATCAGAACCGGAAAGTTTTTGGGCAGCTTCTAATAGTACGAAGTAACCCTTAGTCTCCATTAGATTAGATAGGTAAAGGATTTTCCATGGTTGTTTTTCTTTAGGCGCTTTTTTGGGAGATGGTACAGATACATTGCCCGTTGGCTGTGCTATGCCATTCAATACGACATGAATTATTTCTGGTTTATTTAGAAAATCAAATTGATTTTTGAGAAGTTCTCCTATTACTATTATAGCATCAGACTTTAAGAGTGTAGATCGGATTATAGTTTGTCGAAAGCTACTTTGATTAGAATAGAAATTTCTGTAGCCACCACCGTGTAGATGTAGAGTAATCTTTTTTCTTAAGATCCAAGCTACATTGATGACCAAGAAATCTTTTATAAAACCTAATGAAGAAGAAGAAATTATAAGATACACTTGCTTAACAAAAAGTAGCTTAACCCAAGCTTGGAATACACTATAAAGCATATGTACCATTCTTTTTATCTTAAAGCCACCTCGTTTTTTGGATTTGCCTTTATAATTTAGATTTACTTCTTTATGGTCAGATTTTGTTTCTCTCAGATAATCTGACAATGAGTCGAAAGCAATCGTAACACCGGTTATAGTCTGGCCACTTCGAGGGCCTATTATTAGGATTTTGTTTTTTAATTTTTGATCCATGATTACCAGTTAATACTCTTAGTTTATACAAGATTAGTTTCTGTAGTATCATGCTTAGAGTGGAATAGAGCAACACCTATAATCAATCCGATCATAGAATGCATGAGTTGTATCTGCGTAAAAAGCAATATCATAAATAAGATATATGAAAACAATATCTCAGGCCGATGCAGTAAATCCTTAAATGATAAATATATAGCTAGCGGAAAAAGCAACCCGAGGAAACCAAGATGAAATAAAACAACATTCATACTTCCACCTATTTTCTCTGTATATCTTAAGTTAAAAGGGACGATCAGTTTTCGATACTTGCTCTGATAGTACATATCACTTATAAATTTAGGATATCGACCAAATCCCTGTGGCATAAAGTAATTTTCTTTCATGGATATAAATGGTGCAAAAGAACTCGTAAGTCTTACGGAAGCACTTTGGTCAGCTTGGGCGATTAGTAGGGGGTCTTCGATGAAGCTCTCTAGAAGCTGCCCAGCTCTAGTGTCTTCTAAGTTGTCCTTAATACGAGAATAAGTGATCGCTGCAGCTACGGCAGTGACTAAGAATAGCACTACAAATAGAATCTTGCCTTTGATAACTTGTATACCAACAAATACACCGATTGCAGCTATAAGAACCGCTAATGCAGTACTCGATTTTGATAGAAAAAATAATTGGAAAAGAAGAAAAGGAACGGCAATCATATTCTCCTTTTTATTAAAATTAAGCAATGAGAATATCATGAGAAATAAGCAGATGGTACCATAGAATGCAGGTTCTGTGCATAGAGAGATGACACCTCTACCGTGTACTAATATCCCCCTTGCCTCATTCAACATAAATGCTCCAAATTCATGAAATACAAAATACTGCATGAACCCTACAAAGAAGTATATAGATATTATACCCATAAAAAACCGAAAGCTAATACGGTAATTATAAGTCGTGTATAAATTATAAGCTACAAAAGCAAGAATTGCAGGGGAGAGATAATTAAACAAGGTTTTAATAGTGGTAAAATATTCTAAGCTAGAGCCTAATGCGAATATGAATGCTAATCCAAATAATGACCACAGCATGATAAGCGGTCCATTGATATTTTTTGCTCTAGTACCTAATGCTAATACAGCAGCTAAGAATATTGCATTAGGTTGCGTATCTGTCCCAAGTTTTAGAAAATCTAAATAGGGGAAGCAGCAAAAAAAAATAAATATGTTGATAAATATTTTCAAATAATCCGATTATCTCCGATGTGTAAGATATTTATTAATCATGTAATTCGTCTAACTTCATCTCAGTTAGTTTTACTGAAGCAGTATAATTTGAAATGGTCTCCGATACTGTTCCAAATTTAAATTTAGACAATAGACGCTCTGTATTTCTGTAAGTCTTCTTTAAGTTGTGGTAATGAGTAAATCTTGCTTTAGGTTCCATTTTCTTCTCGTAGGGATGATCATGATCATATTCCCAAGGGTGTATGTAGAACATTGAGAAGTCATTATCGGATTCTCTCTTGCTATAAGCTCGCTGACTTATCATATATGGAAACAATCGGAAGTAAGCACCGCCAAGTGCCAAAACTTTTCCCATAAAGTTAAATGTAGACACTGGAAATTCTATAAGATCTACATCAGCTATTTTAAATATATGATTGGGTGCAGAAGTTATTCCGTATCTCCATGTTTTGACTGGTGATATAGAGCAATCTATAGTATGTCCTTCTTCTCTTAGTATAGCTAGCGCCCACAAGCTATCTACAGTTATACTAAAGAACGGAGCTCTATATGCGTTGATAGGACTGCCAGTAAGATCTTCTATTATTGACTTCGTTTTTCTTATCTCTTCTCGGAATGCCTTAGGACTAAGATTATATACCTTCTCATGTGAGTAACCGTGTGATGCTAACTCATGACCTTGATCATGGAGTAGTTTTATCATATTGGGATATTTCTCAGCTATCCATCCTAATGTAAAAAATGTTCCTTTAGTATTACTATCTGATAGTAACTGTAGGAGTCTGTTCATTCCTATCTCTACTCTTTTCTCATATGAGCCCCAGCTGTCGTAAGGCATTTCTATACCTTGATACCAGTCTTCTAGATCTATGGTAAAGGCATTCTTAATCATATTATAAATGGTATAGAATGAAGATTAGGTAGTTGCTTCATGTATGATGATGTCTTTTACTTCAGTTAGTTCTATTTCGTCCTTGATGTCCATAGGAAAATTAGAAGTCAGATATCCTACACCATTATGCTCTCCATTTTTTATAGCGACAAAAGCAACAAATTTTTTGAATGCTTTAATTTCTGGGTGATTGGAACTTGAGATAATGCTATGCTCATCATTTATGTCATTAGGATATACTAATTCTACGAAGAGACTCTTGCCTCTATTGTCTACTTCAAAAATTTTTTCTTGATCTAGACTGCATTTATAACTACTTAATATCTGGTCTGCTGCCGTACAATTTATATCATCATTGAATTCTATTAAGAAATCTCTTGACATTCGTGGCAATACTTTGTCGTAATTATTTATGCCTACTGCTTTAAGAAACTTAGCATGTTCCTTAAGTCTCCAGTAGTATGTTATATGTTCGTGTGGTTCTTGGTGTAGACCAGTAGCGATCATTAATTTGACGTTGTCAAATTTTTCGATTCTTGAGAGTAGGTAATCATAAGTCTCTAAGACTTTTATAAAAGGATCCCAATCTTTCGGACAATACCATTCTGGATTTTTTAGTGGGCCAGTGTAAGCATCTGAGTTGAACAAGTAATGGTGCTGTACATGTGCTCCAGAATTAAGAAATATATTAGAGAAATCTGGTTTCTCTTTTCGCCATAGCTTAACGAATACATCAATAAGAAGGCTATCCAGGACAAGCGCTTTCATACCTGGTTTTTTACGATTTAAGATGTTTTTAATATAAGAGCTGTATTTTCTTATCGGTACATATAACAAAAATGCCAGTGCTAAAGTGATAAGAGATGTGATAGTAATTTTTGACTGAGCATTATCATTGACCGCTTGATGTATGGCTTTGTAGAAGTTTTTAGTAAGCCAATTTCCTGATACTTTTGTCTCAGTCCACGGGTCAGGGACAAAAAATGGAGAATTTTTCAATCTATTTTCTGCATTAAATGGTGATATAGCCGCGACTGTTAAGCCTTTCTCCTCTAGCTCTTCGAAGATCTGCTTAGTACCGTTATGACCGATATTATCCCCTAATCTGTACACTTTATGTTCTGCGTAGCTTTGACCTGTGTAGACTGTAACCCATTGTATCCAAGGCTCTAAGAGGTGATATTCTTTTTCGGAGTGGGTTTTTATTACCTTCTGAGATTTTAATAATTTGGCAAAATGAGGTAAGTGCCCCTTGCTGATGTAACTCTCCAAGAATTCGAAGTTAATCTCGTTAAGACCTATAAGGATGGTACGGCTTCTCATTTATTTAAATTATCTACGCCTTAGACGTTTTATATCAGACACTAAGGTATTGTTGTTAATTCAGCAAAAAAAGAACATATTGATATTTTTTTAATATGATTTTTACTGATAGCTTTGATATTTTATAATATTATGTGTCAAATCTGATGAAAACTGAATTGTACAAGCCTGTCTTTATTATAGGAGGGGTGAGATCTGGGACTAGTATCTTAGGTGATATATTAAGTCAGCAAGCTGATCTTGCATACTGGCTTGAGCCCAAGTATATATGGAAATATCGAAAAGCCAACTCCAAGAACGATATAAGAGATGCCTCGGATGCTACACAGCATATTAAAGATTATATAAAGGATCGATTCTATAAATACATGAAGTCTCAGAATGCCTATAGGTTTATGGAAAAGACGCCTAGCAATGTCTTCAGAGTATCCTTTATCCATGAGATATTTCCTGATGGATTGTTCATACAACTTATACGTAATGGTCATGATACTATTCTTTCTACCTATAAGAAATGGACCACACCTATAGATAAGACAGCAGTTACAAGAAGGATAAGGTCTAATGAGATACCTCTATTAGACTTACCTCATTATGGTGCTGCAAGTTTGAGAGATGTCGTAGGTAGAACTCTACTACCTAAAAAGGGTTTTATATGGGGACAACAATTCCAAGGGATAAGAGAATATCGTGCTACACATACTATAATGGAGACTTGTGCTATGCAGTGGGTTACAGCAATGCAACACTCGGAAAGAGACCTCATGAAGGTACCGGATGCACAGAAATTTCAGATCAGATATGAAGACTTTGTAACAAGACCCGAAGAAACATTGGCGCCATTACTGGATTTTTTGGAGTATAAAGATAAGGCAGGTATTATTGATTTTGCGTCCAAGAATGTAAACGACTACACTAAACGATCACGTGATGCAAATACACTACTGGAATTAGAGAAAGTCGACTATATTATAAAAGAAGAAATGGCGAAGTGGGGATATAGTTATCAAAAATAGAATATGGAAAAAAATAAATCAAATTATGTAGCTATTATGGCAGGAGGAGTTGGCTCAAGGTTTTGGCCAGCAAGCAGAGAACATACGCCTAAGCAATTTCTTGATATTCTTGGAGTAGGTAAGTCACTTATCAGATTAACCTATGAGCGATTTACTAATATCGTAGATCCAGAGAATATTCTCGTTGTCACTAATAAGATTTATAAAGAATTAGTTATAGAACATATCCCTGAGATCCCTGAGAGTAATATCATCACAGAACCATCACGCAATAATACGGGTCCTTGCGTAGCGTATACAGCGTTTAGGTTAGAAGCGATGGATCCTAATGCAAGCTTCGTGATAGCACCTTCTGATCACGTTATCTTAAAAGAAGATGCATTCCTTAGCAAAATAGATCAAGCACTAACATTGGCTTCAGCTAAGGATGTCATTGTTACATTAGGCATAGAACCGACTCGACCTGATACAGGATACGGCTATATAGAAACAACAAAAGATAGTTCTGATAATGATGTTATCAAAGTCAACCAATTTAAAGAAAAACCAGACGTCGATACTGCTGAATCTTATATAAATAAAGGAGGCTACTATTGGAATGCGGGTATATTCATCTGGAGTGTAAAGTCTATATTAAATAGCTTTCAGAAGAATGCTACTGAGATATATGATATTTTGTCTCAAGACAGAAGTAAGTACAATACAGAAGCCGAGCAAGCGTATATTGATCAAGTGTATCCGACAACGCCAAATATATCCGTGGATTATGCGATATTAGAAAATGCAGATAACGTATACACAATACCTGCTGATATAGGATGGAGTGATCTGGGTACATGGAATGCACTACACGCATATAAAGAAAAAGATGATTCTGGTAGTGTAGTTATAGGAGAGAATACCATGCTGGTAGATTCTAAAAATTGTATTGTAAAGTCTGATGCTAAGAAATTAGTAGTCATAAAGGATCTCGAAGACTATATCATCATCGATGAACGTGACGTACTCCTTGTGTACCCTAAGAGTAAAGAACAAAGTATTAAGCAATTACGACAAAGTATAGAAGATAAATCATTCAAATAGTATTGCCATTAAAGCACATCATATTAGTCGCTAATACAACCTGGAATATTTATAATTTCAGATTGAATATCATTCGGAAGTTTCTGAATGAAGGACACATTATTACGGTAGTCGCTCCAGTAGATGAGTATATAGAATATAAAGAGAAGTATCCTCAAGTAAAACATATTGCTCTAAGACATTGTGATAGAGAAAAGAATAATCCCCTACAAGACCTTAGGCTTATCACTGAGTTGAGATCTATATACAAAAGATTAAAACCTGACTTAGTAATCCATTATACGCATAAGCCAAATATATATGGCGGTATTGCGGCTAGGTTGAGTGGTGTTAAATCTATCGCGGTTGTAACGGGCTTAGGATATGCATTTATAAATAATGGCTTCCTGAGTCTTATTACAACTTCTCTCTATCGGTATACGCATAAGTATCATGAAGATATCATATTCGAAAATGAAGATGATTTAGCTTATTTTATTGAGAATAAATTAATATCTAAAGGAAAGGGTATCGCCGTAAATGGCTGTGGTGTAGATACTAACATCTATATACCATTTCCTAATGGCTATAAAAAAGAGAAAGTCATCTTTACTTTTATAGGCCGATTACTATATGATAAGGGTATTGTAGAGTTTGTAGAGGCAGCAAAAAGACTTTCTACGAGTTTAGATAATGTAGAGTTCTGGGTTATCGGAGAACTGGATCATGGTAATCCATCAATGATAGAAGAGAGTACATTGCTTAATTGGATAGATGAAGGCTATATTACTTATCATGGTTTTGTTAAAGATGTAAAGCCACTTATAGCTAAGAGTGATTGTATAGTATTACCTTCGTATAGAGAAGGAATGCCACGTATTATTTTGGAAGGCATGTCTATGGCTAAGCCGGTGATTACAACTCGGACTGCAGGATGTAGGCAGACAGTTGTAGAAGGAGAGAATGGCCTACTTGTAAATGTAAAAGATTCTGGTGACCTTAGTGATGCAATGAAAAAACTTTACTTAATGACGTCTGAAGAGAGACACAGTATGGGCAACAAAGGACGACTTCTTGCTGAGAATAAATTTAATTCAAAAATCATCGCTGATAGATTATATGGTATTATCAGCGAGATGTGATAATAAACATTTTTTACAATCTTTGACATATGAAATTCAAGATCATTATGACTTTTCTATACTTAGCTATCATTAACTTAATCTTAGCATGTACGACTACGCCTGTAAGTGATACGACTACTCCGGCGACTACAGCAGACAATACAACTGTAAACAACTCTAATAAGCCAACTGTGACCACACTGGCACCACCAAGAAAAGGAGGTCCTGCTGAGATTATTCTTAATGTGAAAAACATGACAGACCCGCAAGCATCTCTTATTGGTTTTTTTGCAGAGACACACTTTAAGGCAGATACAACAACTGTCAATAATGGTAAGATCGTATTCAAAAACGCCGAAGGTTATGACCAAGGTTTATACTATGTGTCGATAGGGAATGAGAGATTTGCTCAGATAATGTTGGGCGATGATCAGAAATTTGAAGTGTCACTTGATGCTGCTGACCCCATAAATACAATTAAGGTAAAAGGTAGCTTAGAAAATGAATTGTTCTATGAGAACCTAAAGTATGAGGAGGACTTCAATGCAAGATTCGCAGCAGTAAATAATAAATTAAAAGCTCAGACCGAGGGTTCTGCAGAATATAGGCAATTAGAAGCTTCTAAGAAGACATTAGATAAAGAGAGAAAAGATGTTTTAGATAAACTATTTAAAAGTCATCCAGATCTATTATTCACGAAGTTCAAAATGGCTGGCCAGAACCCTGAAATAAAAGAAGGCTTGAGTGACAAAGAACAAGTCTATCACTTCAGAAAAGAATTCTGGGATAACGTAGATTTTTCCGATGAGCGACTTATAAGAACTCCTGTGATCAATAATAAATTAAAGAGATATATCAAAGAACTGACACCTCAGAATGCGGATTCTATAGTACATTATTCTAAGGAACTTATAGACAAGACATTACAATATCCTGAGTACTTTAAGTACTTCAGTAACTGGGTAGTATTAGAATATGAAGCTGGCAAGTCAACGATTATGGACGCCGAGGCAGTATTCGTTAAAATAACACAAGAATACTTTACAAGAGAAAGAGCTTTCTGGGCTGACTCTATGGAAGTGTACGCTATAATTAACAGAGGTCGTGAGATGGGTAATAGCCTTGTAGGTCAGAAAGGGCCTAACGTGACGGTGCCTGGTGTAGATGGTAATCCCAAGACCCTATTTGATTCTGATGCAGATTATCTCGTTGTATATCTCTATGCACCATCATGTGAGCATTGTATGGAAGAGACACCGCAACTGGTCAAGTGGTACAACGAAAACAAAAGTAAGAGTTGTGATGTCTATGCCATAGCTTTAGATACAGAAATCCAAGAATGGAAAGACTATGTCGCTAAGAACAATATGACATTTACTAATGTCCACGATCCTACTAACAGATCTATATATGCGACATATTATGTAGATGTCACACCAGAATTATATCTTCTTAATAAAGACAGAACCATCATAGGTAAGAACTTGAAGACATTCCAGTTGGAGACAGTTATTGCTAAGGATAAGGAGAAGTAAAATAATTTGTTAGATCTGGAGTAGTATAGACCTATAGATTGATAAGCACAAAGAAGATAGCTTATTTACTTTGGTAAGTAATTTTAGAACTCTGCATTAATGATATCATTAAAATATTTCTTATTCATACTTACAATCACTGTACTTGCTCTATGTAACTCGTATAATAAGGATGTATTCTAATATTTAAATGGTATAAATAGTCTAAAAAATGTATCGAAATTTATGATGATAGATTACTCTTTTTTATAAAAGTAATTTATGCCGCTATATATAGATTTAGGTAGAATTGAAACATGATCTTCATTTTTATAAAATTCAAAATGGTATTTTAATCTGTCAGAATTTATTTCTTCAAAATTTTTCAGTAAAATATCTGTAAATTTTTTAATACTACTACTTTCAAATTCTCCATAGCATATAAATAGATTGGCACTATTACTGGAGTTTTTAAAATTGTTATCAAGATTTAAATAAATCTGCTGTGACTTATTCCACCACAATGCAGGTGAAATAATAATATGCTTTTGAAATAGCGGCGCTTTACTAAAAGCATCATGTACTGCAAATAGCCCCCCAAAAGAATGTCCTATAATACCCTTATCATATTTGTGAGTAGGATAATTTTCTGATATAAATGCAAATACTTTATCTTTTAAAAACCTTCTAAATTCTATAGACTTCCCAGAATTAGTTGAGTCTATCGGTAAAGCCTTTGGCTCTATTGGGATTGTAAGTGGAAATTTCATTAAGTCTTGATCAAAAGGATTAGGAGTATAGTCAAGAGTTCTTTGCTCGTTGAATTGGAGTTCATTTCCTTTGGTCGATATACCAACTAAAATTATCTTTTGTGTTATTCTGGATCTGTATAATAAGGTATTGTTACCCTTAACAATATCCTCAAGCCACCATGCATCAAGATAGTAAAGTGTCGGATAAGTTTTAGATTTATCATAATTTGGAGGTAAGGTTACAATGATTTCATATTCTTTATTTTCGGCAGAAACTAATTGGTGGCTTATCGTTTCACTTTTCAGATTTGAGTTCTGGCCATAGATTAAGTTGCTATAGCAAACTAAAATCAGTATTACTATTTTCATGTTTGTACAAGTTTATTTGAATAAACATTCTTGTTAGGAATTAGTTCGCCAAAAATAAGGTGTAAATAGGACAAGAATACTGAATAGCTCCAGTCGTCCTATAAGCATAATAAAAGCGGTAACGATCTTACCAGAATCAGGTATCGTAGAAAAAGTATCTAATGGACCAATACTGCCAACGGCAGGTCCCACATTGCCCAGACATGTCGCCACTATTCCTGCAGAAGTAAGCAGTGGGTTATCAAAATCATCCAAGATAAATGTCATTGTGATCATACCGACAAAAAAGACAAACAAATAGATCAATAGAAATGTAAGGACATGCGTCATGATTTTGGGAGCTACGACCGACTTATCAAGTCTTAATCTTATAAGCGCATTAGGGTGTAGTAATCGCTTAAATTCAAGTACTGAATTCTTGGCGAATACCAAGTGTCTGACAATCTTAATACCGCCAGAAGTCGACCCAGCACATGCTCCAGAAAACAAAAGTCCCAAAAAGAAAAATGCACTTACAGAATGCCAGAGCGTATAATCTGTTGTCACATACCCGGTCGTCGTTATGATAGATACAACATGAAAAGCAGATTCTCTAAACGAACTTTCCATATTGCCATCCGTATAGCAATAACAGACCATAGTCATGAATAGAATACAGAAAACTACAAATAGGACATAAGTCTTAAACTCGTCACTTCTTAGAACCTTATTGAACTTACCCTTTATACTTGCATAGATAAGTGAGTAATTAATACCTGCTATAAACATGAATATGATAAGTGTGTATTGTATTAATGGCGTATCGTAGTATCCAATGCTTTGATTCTTAGTAGAGAAACCTCCTGTGGCTATTGTCGTCAGACCATGATTAACGGCATCAAATGCAGTCATACCTTCTAAGTATAATATACACATGAGTATGAATGTTATGCTGACATAAAGCAGCCACAATCGCTTAGCTGTTTCTTTAATTCTTGGATGGATCTTATTAGAAGTAGGGCCAGGAGATTCTGCAGTAAATAATTCTACACCACCCACACCTAATAGAGGAAATATGGCAATCGTCAATACGATGATTCCCATACCACCGATCCATTGCGTGAAGCTTCTCCAAAGTAGAATGCTGTGTGGGAGCTGGCTCAGATCTGAAAATATTGTAGCTCCTGTAGTTGTCAGTCCAGAGATACTCTCGAATACAGCATCGATGACTTGAACATTTATGTCCATAAGTAGATATGGAAAAGCACTTACGATAGTGGTGACAAGCCACGCTAAGACGACAATTATATATCCATCTCTTTTAGATAATTGATTAGGACTTCTCTTAGTCAGCTTAAATATCCCAGCACCTGACAACATAGTAATCACACATGTAATCAATAACTCAGGCGCAATAGACTCCTTTAAGTAGAACGCTACTATCGTCGGTAACAACATGATCATCCCTACGAAAGCTATTATTACAGCGATAACTCTGAATATGGTATTGAGATGAATATTCATACGTTTCTATTTATGAAGAGAATTATGAGTGGAAAAAGATTAAGTGAAATAACTCTCTACATGTTTGATAGATTCAGGAAGAGCGAATACAATTACCTTATCTCCTTTCTTAAGCATAAAATCTTTACTTGGTATGATACTCTGTTCTCCTCTCACAACACCAGCTATAATAATTGATGATACACGTAGATTCAATTCTCCTAAGGTCTTACGTGTAACATGATTTTCTTTAGTGATTTCAAATTCTATAATTTCTGCATCTACACCATGTAGTTGTGCTATCGCTTTTATGTGTCCTTTCCTTACGTATCGGAATATATTATTAGCAGCGATAAGTTTTTTATTGATAATCGTATCGACTCCGATGTTCTGAGATATATGCGTATATACTTCGTTATCTACTAACGCAATGGTCTTGTACACACCACTATCTTCTGCGAGTAAGCTGGATAGAATATTAATTTCTGTATTGGGTGTGACGGCAATAAATGCATCCATATGAGCAAGTCCTTCTTGTTCTAAGAGATCTTTACTTCCGGGGTCACCTATAATGATTAGTGTTTTTTCAAGCGAATTAAGAAATCGTTTTGCTGTAGATTTATTTTTTACAACAAGCGTAACATGATAATCATTCTGTAGATTTTTGGCAGTGTCTAATGCAAGTGTAGTGTCACCTACGATCATTACTTTTTTGATATCTTTCTTTTGTCTACCAAGAAAGGGTAGGACATTATCTACATTCTGACTTATGATACTGAGGTAAAGGTGATCGCCTTTCTGTAGAATCGTATGATTCTTTGGAATTATAGTTTTATGATTTCTTAGAAGTGCAACACCTCTATATTCAAAATTTTCCTGACTTTCATCGATAGAGCTGATAGGCTGACCTATAAGAGGAGAATTACCATCTATTGTAAATCCTGCAACACTAATTTTTCCATTTTCAAAATCAAATATATCTGTTAATGATGCTCGCTCTATAAGTCTCTTTATCTCTTTAGAAGCAAGGTGGTTAGGTGATATAATCTGATCGATTCCGATCTTAGCGAAATATGATTTTTGTGAAGCGTTAAGAAATTCTGGATTGCTGACTCTTGCGATTGTTGTTTTAGCGCCTTTTTGTTTTGCCAGTATGGCTATAAGAAGATTAGTCTCCTGACTCGTCGTTACTGCAATGAATAGATTAGCCTTGGATACTTCGGCTTCTTTTAAGATATCTATGGAAGTGGCATTACCGTGCAAGGTCATAACGTCCAGCTTGTTAGCTACACCCTCAAGAACCTCAGAGTTATTATCTATGAGAGTAATGTCTTGATTTTCCTTCTCTAAGAGTTTAGCAAGATGAAACCCTATGGCGCCTGCTCCCGCAATAACTATTTTCATACTAAGATAATCGGTGAATGAGCCATGAATACATCTGGTATTATAATTTCGAAATTATCACAAATAAAAACAAAATTATGATGTTCGAAGATCAATTGCTTAGAAGTAATTTAATTATCAAGGCTTCATAGTATAATTGGCAATCCTCCTTTTCATATCGAATGAGGACGAGTTGAGAGATCTTCAGCTTTCATAGAAGCAGTGCTATTGTAATGGCAGTATTCTATTTTTTCCTGAGGATTTCTCCGCGAGGTCGAAATGAAAAAAGAATTGAGAGTTCAGCCTTTACACAACACTTAATTAAGATAAACAATACTCGCATTAAGAATTGTCGCAAAACTTACCCATAGAATATAGGGTACCAGTAAGTATGGAGCAATACTATCTACTTTCTTAAATGCTCTAATAGTTAATAATATCATCACCCACATAATAATTATTATTATCAATGCATATAATGGTTGCTGTAGAGCAAAGAAAACGGGTGTCCAGATGAGGTTAAGAATAAGTTGTATGATAAATAGTCTTATAGCCGAAGTCTTGAGAGAACTTGAGGGCTTATGCCAGACTCTTGCTATAGCTATACCCATGAGCGTATAGAGAATAGTCCATGCTGGCCCGAATACCCATGTAGGAGGTTGAAAAGAAGGCTTGTTAAGTGTCTGATACCAATCCGTAAGACCAGAGCCCGATAATATACCAGAAGCACTTCCTAAGCCTACACATACGATAACACATAGAATATACTTGGCAATGAGAGACTGGAACATGATTAGTATTTTATTACAAAATAAGAAAAAAAATAGCCCACTTAATTATAAGTGAGCTATACAGATTTTTATTTAATAGAAACTTACTTAGTTGCAGCTTCGTATCTTCTTTCTATCTCGTTCCAGTTGATAACATTAAAGAATGCAGTAACGTAGTCAGGTCTTCTGTTCTGGTAGTTAAGGTAATATGCATGTTCCCAGACATCTAATCCTAAGATAGGTGTACCTCCACATCCGACATCTGGCATTAGAGGATTATCTTGGTTAGGCGTAGAACAGACTTCTACTTTTCCTCCATCATGTACACATAGCCATGCCCATCCTGAACCAAATCTTGATCCAGCAGCCTTAGAGAATGCTTCGATAAATGCATCCTTACTTCCATAAGCCGCATTGACAGCTTCTAATAGTGGTCCTGATAATCTACCTCTGTCGTTAGGATCCATTGCAGTCCAGAACTGGTTATGATTATAATATCCACCACCGTTATTACGGACAGCAGTATTGGTCATGTCTAAGTTTTTAAGAATATCTTCTATATCCTTACCTGCAAGGTCAGTACCTTCTACTGCTGCGTTTAGTTTCTTAGTGTATCCTGCATGGTGCTTGCCGTGGTGTATTTCCATAGTACGAGCGTCTATGTGGGGCTCTAATGCATCGTGACTGTATGATAAAGCTGGTAATTCGAATGCCATAATTGTTATTTTTTTTAATTTTTATTCTAATTATAAATACTCTCAAATCTAACAAATATTTACATGAAATGTTCTCTCAAGACCTTATGAATAAGAGCTAAGACCTCACTTAATAATCTTCTGACGTATTAAGAATATTCTAATTATTTTTGTCCTCCTAATAAATAAATGATAATGCAAAAACAAAGAGAGGAAAAAGATTCTATCGGTATTATAAATGTACCAGCTGACAAATACTGGGGAGCACAGACTCAGAGGTCTATTGAGAATTTCAAAATCGGAGGACAGAAAATGCCTCTCGAAGTTATTAAAGCTTATGCCATTCTTAAGAAAGCAGCTGCATTGACTAATGCTGACTTAGATGTATTGCCCAGATCTAAAGCAACACTTATAGGCAAGGTGTGTGATGAAATCTTAGATGGAGAATTAGATGATCAATTTCCTCTTGTTGTATGGCAGACAGGATCTGGCACTCAATCTAATATGAATGTCAACGAAGTCATCGCTAACAGAGGACATGTAATTAAGAAGGGAAAGCTTACAGACAAGAAGAAAGCTTTACACCCTAATGACGATGTAAATAAGTCACAGTCTTCTAACGATACTTTCCCGACAGCTATGCATATCGCTGCTTACTCTAAGCTTAAAGATGTGACGATCCCAGGTCTACAGAAATTAAAAAAAGAATTAGAAAAGAAAGCTAAAGCCAATGCTAAAGTCGTCAAGATAGGACGTACACATTTTATGGATGCGACACCACTTACCTTAGGGCAAGAGTTGTCTGGTTATGCTACGCAATTAGAATTCGCGATACAAGCTATTAAGAATACACTGACGCATCTTAGTCAGTTAGCATTGGGAGGTACAGCCGTAGGTACTGGATTAAATACACCTAAAGGTTATGACAAGAAAGTAGCTAAGCATATCAGTAAGTTGACTAAGATTCCTTTCGTTACAGGTAAGAATAAATTCGAAGGTCTTGCCGCTCATGATGCTATCGTAGAATCTCATGGAGCCCTTAAGACCGCGGCAGTATCGCTTATGAAAATAGGCAATGATATACGTATGTTGTCTTCTGGTCCAAGATCAGGAATCGGTGAGATTATCATTCCAGCTAATGAGCCAGGATCTTCTATCATGCCAGGTAAAGTCAACCCAACGCAATCAGAGGCACTGACGATGGCTATGGCACAAGTCATAGGTAACGATGTCGCTATCAATGTAGGAGGCATGAGTGGACAATTTGAGCTGAATGTATTCAAGCCGATGATGATCTATAACTTTCTGATATCAGCACAGCTTATCGGTGACGCTTGTGTCAGCTTCTGTGATAATTGTATAAAAGGCTTAAAGCCCAATAAGAAAAAAATCAAAGAAAGCCTTAATAATTCTCTCATGCTTGTCACTGCCCTCAATACAAAAATAGGGTATGACAAAGCTGCCGAGATCGCGAAGAAAGCCTACAAAGAAGACACGACACTCAAGGAAGCTGCATTAGCATTAGAATACCTTACTGCAAAAGAATTTGATGCATGGGTACGACCTGAAGATATGATCGGGTAGTAGTTATATATAATCTATTAAATTGGCAGCAAAAAATTTATTTCTGATAGACGCCTTAGGAGCAAGTCTATCGGCATTTATGTTAGGTATAGTTTTAGTTAAGCTGCAGGATATCATAGGTATGCCAGTAGATGTATTGTATCTCTTGGCTTTCTTACCGTGTCTTTTTTTGATTTATTCTTTCTCTTGTTATTTCTTCCTCAGACGTAATTGGTCTCCATACCTTAAAGGCATTGCCATAATTAATATACTTTATTGTGTTATCTCACTATACATGCTCATTGTACATCGATCGAGTGTGACGACACTGGGGTATATCTATTTTGTTGTTGAGATCATATTGGTGCTGACTATTGCAAGTGTGGAGTACCGCGTATCGCGGCACGCGATATAAGATATCACTTTAATAGGCATAAGATCTTAGACAATACTTGTAAGCACGTTTAGCCAGTTTCATAAAGTTATTACGCTAAGCGTGTATAAACGTTACTAACGGTTACGATACGACTATTTTCTTAAAGCCTTAAATATGAATAGCTTATGTCGCAATGTATTATGATAATTTCCTTAAATTTAGATAACACTGTACGTTCTATGGAATATATAGATAAGCGTAATAGAAGGTAGCCTTAGGAAGAATCTAATAAATCATCTATAAGATTCATAGATTAATATTAAAATACGCGGGCACTAAGAAAAGCGTGTAAGGCAGATGATCTTAGATTATTAATAAAAAGAACTAAATTGAGTTGAAGACATAAGCGATATATACGTAACTAATAGCAAAAGGTGTATATATACAGTAGTTAGAGACAATTAAAATTTCGAAAATAATCAAGACTAATAAACCTATTTATGAATTTAAAGAAATTACAAATACTATTTATTCTTTGTAACTTTGTAGCAGTTAGTTCTTGTAGCTCACAAAAAGTTCTAGTAAAATCAAATGACGAATACTCGAAATTAGAACAGAGTATTAAAGATTTGCAAAAGGAAAAGAAAGCTCTTAGCGAAGAGCTTGTAGTTATTAAATCACAACTTTCTACTTCACTCTCAATATACAAAACATCAAACTCTGACATTTCTAATAAACTTAGTACAATGTCAATTACCATTGCTTTGTCGGCCTTAATTCTTGCTATATTCGGTTTAATTCTTGGAACTTATATAAATAAGAAAGAGAAAAGTGTAAGTCAAGCGATAGATAAGGGAAAAGGATATTTAGATTCCCAAATTAAATTACAAGATGAAATAAATAAAAAGCTTGATCAAACACAGAAACAAACAAGTGAGTTAAGTGATCTTGTAAAAAACAATTTGGGACAACTCTATATCAAACTTAAAAATGAAGAGTTAAATGAAATAATTTCGGATATAAATAAGGATCCGAGCAAGATTAGAATTCATATATCGAGATTGGTTTCTTTGCAAATAAAAGAAAGTTACTATGACGAATTTGCTACTAAACTCTATCATTGGCATAGCGAGCTAAATGATAGGGAATCAACTTTTGATCTTTTTATTTTTATGTTAATACGTTTTCCAGATAAAATTGCAGGAAATCAATTCTTCTCTCAAGTAATTTATGCATATTGGTCTAGAGCATCATCAAATATTCCATTAGAAACGGTCAAAACAATTTTGAAAGGATACTATTTAAGTTATAAAGACTCTGCCTACACAGGAGTAGAAAAAGATTTAGAAACTATCTTTAGTGGTCTTAAGTACAACCACAATGACAACTTCGTAATAAATGAAATACTACTAAAAGAATTTCCAGAAAAATCGGATCAATTCGAAATTTACAATTTTTTAACAGAGCATAATCCCTCAACTTTGCGATTAATTTATGCAGGTGAATTATTGGGGATGTATAATAGTAAAGAAAATACAACTGAGGAAGAGGAAACTTTAGATAAAATAAGAAAACTGTTCCAAAAAAAGTAACTGTCTCTAACATTAAAGGCTGAAGATTCTATTGAAAATGAATCTTCGGTCGTGTTGGACGAAGCGTGTCCAAGTAGATGATAAGTTCTATGCCATTTCGATTTTGCTGATGAGTGGGATTATGTAAGAGATCAGCGATTGATATATTTTACTATGTATTT
>ENA-ORXM01001563-ORXM01001563.1-marine-metagenome-genome-assembly--contig:-NODE-1563-length-31364-cov-3.849842_pt1 | contig 31364 bp, 30 predicted proteins | sample MGYA00237867_ERZ511480 | MGnify/ENA primary metagenome ERZ511480 (study PRJEB26309, sample SAMN06266103) | marine metagenome | isolation source: Algal blade | place: United Kingdom:Sidmouth, United... | reverse complement strand
GCGATCCAGCTATGAAATTAGCGTTTCCTAAACCAAATATAAAGCTTACAAAAATTAATGACGTTGCTATTACCGAAGCAACAGATACTCTAAAAGCATTAAGTTATGTAAAGTTAGCTGGTGAAGTTACCGACCTTTCGGGCAATATTATACCTAATTATAACGGTACATTATCAACAACTATCTATGATAAGTTTATTAACAGACAAACTTTAGCTAATGATAATATAAAAGTTGATGGCAAAAATATCATATTAGATTTTAAAACCTTAGGCGAAATTATATTCAGAGGGCAGGCCTCTGTTACAAACGGTCAATTTGAATTCGATTTTGTCGTGCCAAAAGATATTGGTATTCCTGTAGGTTTTGGTAAATTAAGTTTTTATTCAAAAAATGCGAGCTTAACCCAAGATCAATCTGGAGCAAATATAAACACAGTTAAAATTGGAGGTTTAAATGAAAACGCACCAGAAGATAATACAGGACCATTGGTAACACTTTATATGAATGACGAAAACTTTGTTACAGGAGGCATAACCAACGAATCCCCTACGTTACTAGCAAAAATGCAAGATCCAAATGGTATTAATACAGCTAGTGGTATTGGTCATGATATTATTGCTATTATAGATGGTGATGAAACAAATCCAGTTGTTTTAAACGATTACTATCAAACAGAAGTAGACGATTATACTAAAGGAACAGTAAGTTTCCCTTTTAGAGATTTAGAAGAAGGCTTGCATACTTTAACACTAAAAGCGTGGGATGTGTATAATAACTCGTCAATAACAGAAATACAGTTTGTTGTATTCGATAAAGACCAAGGTTTAATCATTAATAATGTTCTTAATTACCCAAACCCGTTTGTTAATTATACAGAATTTTGGTTTAATCACAATAGTTCGGAACCTTTGGGCGTTTCTATACAGATATTCACAGTGTCTGGAAAATTGATAAGAACTTTAAATGGACAAACCGCAGGCGGAATAAAAGCAACAAGTTCTTTGTCCAGAGACATCGTTTGGGACGGAAGAGATGATTTTGGAGATAAAATAGGTAAAGGGGTTTATATTTACAAACTAAAAGTGCATTCTAATTTATTAAACAAAACGGTTGAAAAGATAGATAAACTTGTTATTCTATAATGAAATAGCTGTTTTAAACGATAATTTTAACATATTAAAGAATAATAAAACAAGTCTTGAAATAAAAATTATATTTGTTAACTAAAATTGACTTCATGAAGAATCAAATATTACTATTAATAGCGTTTACTTTTGTTTTTAAAGGCTATGCACAGGATCCTGAAACAATTATATTCCCTAATCAAGATAGAAGAGTAATAACAACTGGAATACCATTTTTACTAATAGCATCAGATGCTCGTGCTGCAGGTTTGGGAGATATGGGAGTGGCAACATCTGTCGATGCCTTTTCTCAACAATGGAACTCATCAAAATACGCATTTTCTGAATCAAAATCTGGAATAGGTGTAAGTTATACGCCATACCTTAGTAAATTAGTAAACGATATATTTTTAGGAAATGTAACCTATTTTAATCGAATTGATGAAAAAAGTGCTTTTGCGGCAAGCTTAAGATATTTTTCATTAGGAGAAATTGAATTTGTTGATGGACCAGATGATACCCCAAGACAACAAAAACCAAATGAGTTTTCACTTGATGCATCATACGCATTAAGATTAGCAGATCAATTTTCAATGTCTGTAGTTATGCGTTATTTACGTTCAGATTTAAGAATTCAAGGCATAGGTGGCGATATTAAACCAGCTAGTACTTTTGGAGTAGATATTTCAGGATATTATCAAAGTGAAGAAGAAGCCTATTCAGATTTTAATGGACGATGGAGAGCAGGATTCGCTATTCAAAATATTGGTCCAAAATTTAAATATGATGAGGGTGGAGAAGAAAATTTTCAACCAACAAACCTACGTTTAGGTGCCGGTTTTGATTTCGTTTTTGATGATTATAATAAAATAGCGGTCACCGCAGAGGTTTCAAAATTATTAGTGCCAACACCACCTGTTTATGGATATGATGATTTAGATGGTAATGAATCGCAAGCTTCAGATGGGAGTGAACCGACATATATAGTTCAAGGTAAGGATCCCAATGTTAGTTTTTTATCAGGAATGTTTCAATCATTTGGTGATGCCCCTGATGGATTTAGTGAAGAGTTAAAAGAGTTTACTTGGTCTTTAGGAGCAGAGTATGTATATCAAGATTCTTTTGCTTTTAGAGCGGGTTATTTTAATGAAAGTGAAGATAAAGGGGCTAGAAAATTTTTAGCCTTAGGTGCTGGTTTTAAAGCGAATGTTGTAAATATCGATTTATCGTATTTATTTTCAGCTTCGAAAATACAAAGTCCTTTAGAAAATACATTACGTTTTTCTTTAACATTTAATTTTGGTGCAGGAGAATATTTAGAGTATTAAAAAATTATAACTAAATTCCAAAAAAAAACTATTGTTGAAAGGCAATAGTTTTTTTTTGGAATTCAGTTTTGTCATTTTGAAATTATAATACCTTGCTGGCTTGTCCAGATGTAGATTATTAAATACATTTAATTGAGCACATTTTGACTATTTTTTTTAATTAAAAATGAGTTGAAATTTGTTTAGAGAAGACTATTTTTGAAAACATAGTATTGTAAACATAAAAATAGACGAAAATTGGACGAATTTCAGCCGTTTTTTTAGTAAATAGAAAAAGTTAAGATGAGCTCACTATGAAGAAAATAAAAATGGAATCTACATTATATCTTTTTGATGATTTACAAGAACTACCTAAAGATGTTTTTATACTTATGCAAAAAGCAATTAAAGCTAGAGAAAAAGCATATGCACCATATTCAAATTTTAATGTAGGCGCTGCAATTCTACTAGATAACGATGAAGTTATTACAGGTAGTAATCAAGAAAACGCCTCATATCCTTCTGGTTTATGCGCAGAACGTACGGCGATTTACTATGCTGGTTCTCAGTTTCCGGAAGCAAAAATTATCCGTATGGTAATTACTGCGGGTTCAAAAAAGCATCAAACTGTAAAACCAATTCCGCCTTGTGGTGCATGTAGGCAAGCCATAGCTGAATATGAAATTAAACAAGATACGCCAATAGAAATATATTTTATGGGAGAAACTGGAACCATAGCTAAATCAAATTCACTTTCAAACTTATTACCTTTAGTTTTTGATAAATCGGTGCTATAACTTAAAAAGTTTTAGCTTTCCTTTCAAGAAGGCTATATCGATTTTTGATAATTTTAATATATAAAAACAACTATTTAATTAAATGAAATAGAACTTTAATACAGTTTTTTGTTTTTTTTTATATTTTTAGTGAAATTGCGTTTTTGCAATACATTACAAAGTGTTACTTTTGTATTTCGCTTATTAATAATATTAATAGTACTCAAATAGTTGTCAATGCAAAAAATCACAAAAGAGGTCTACCTCAAATGGTACGAAGACATGTTATTCTGGAGAAAGTTTGAAGACAAGCTTGCTGCCGTTTACATTCAACAAAAAGTTAGAGGATTTCTTCATTTATATAACGGTCAAGAAGCTGTGTTAGCAGGTGCTTTACATGCTATGGATTTGACTAAAGATAAAATGATAACAGCTTATCGTAATCACGTTCAGCCAATTGGTATGGGTGTAGATCCTAAGCGTGTTATGGCAGAATTATTTGGCAAAGTAACAGGAACATCCAAAGGCATGGGTGGTTCTATGCATATTTTTTCTAAAGAATTTAGATTTTATGGCGGTCATGGTATTGTTGGAGGTCAAATTCCTTTAGGTGCAGGTATTGCTTTTGGTGACAAATATCATGGTGTAGATGGTGTTACTTTATGTTGTTTTGGTGATGGTGCTGCGCGTCAAGGGTCACTTCACGAAACATTTAACTTAGCCATGCTTTGGAATTTACCAGTCGTTTTTGTTTGTGAAAATAATGGATACGCCATGGGGACTTCTGTGGAAAGAACAGCAAACCATACTGAAATATGGAAACTAGGATTAGGGTATGATATGCCTTGTGGTCCTGTTGATGGGATGAACCCAATTAAAGTTGCAGAAGCTTTTGATGAAGCTATTCAAAGAGCTCGTGATGGTAAAGGGCCAACATTTTTGGAGTTAAAAACGTACCGTTATAGAGGGCATTCAATGAGTGATGCACAGCATTACAGAACGAAAGATGAGGTTGCTGAATACAAGAAAATTGATCCTATTACGCAAGTAAAAGATATTATTCTTGATAAAAAATATGCTTCTGAAGACGATATTAAAGTTATTGATAAACGTGTAAAAGCTCGTGTTTTAGAATGTGAGAAATTTGCTGAAGAATCTCCATTCCCAGAAAAACAGCAATTATATGATATGGTTTACGAGCAAGAAGATTATCCATTTATTCAACACAAAATATAAGATATGGCAATAGTTGTAAATATGCCGCGTTTAAGCGACACCATGGAAGAAGGAACCGTTGCCTCTTGGTTAAAAAAAGTAGGGGATAAGATTGAAGAGGGCGATATTTTAGCTGAAATTGAAACAGATAAAGCGACTATGGAGTTTGAATCTTTCAATGAAGGTACGCTACTTCATATAGGTGTTCAAGAAGGTGAAACGACTAAGGTTGATGAGCTTTTAGCAATTATTGGTGATGAAGGTGAAGATATTTCAGATATTTTAAAAGGAGGTGGTAGCGCTTCCGCGGAAGCGAGCCAAGAGGAAAATAAAGAAGAAGTTGCTGATGAATCAAGTTCAGAAGAAACATCTCAATCTAATGATGATGCATCTACTGAATCTGCTGATTTACCAGAAGGCGTTATAGTTGTAACCATGCCACGTTTAAGTGATACCATGGAAGAGGGGACTGTAGCAACCTGGCTAAAGAAAGTTGGTGATAAAGTTGAAGAAGGTGATATTTTAGCTGAAATTGAAACGGATAAAGCAACCATGGAATTTGAATCATTCCAATCTGGTATTTTGTTAGAAATAGGATTACAAGAAGGAGACTCTGCAAAAGTAGATTCATTATTAGCCATTATTGGCCCTGCAGGAACAGATGTTTCTGGTGTGGCTGCCGGTTTTTCTAAGTCGTCTGCTCCAGCTAAAAAGGAAGCTCCAAAGGCTGAAGCGAAGAAAGAAGCTCCAAAAGCAGCCTCTACAGCATCTGCACCAAAAGCTAGTGCACCAGCACCAACACCTGTTACAGCAAACGGACGTGTTTATGTGTCGCCTTTAGCAAAAAAATTAGCCGAAGAAAAAGGCATTAACTTAACGAAGATTCAAGGTTCTGGAGAAAATGGACGTATAGTTAAAAGAGATATAGAAAATTACGAACCAGCAACAGGAGCGGCATCGGTTGGTAAATTTCTGCCATCAGGTCAAGAAGATTTTGACGATGTTGATAATTCGCAAATGCGTAAAGCTATTGCGAAAGCATTAACTAATTCTAAGTTTTCTGCACCACACTATTATTTAAGTGTAGAATTTGATATGGAAAATGCTATGGCATTCCGTGCGCAATTCAACTCTATTCCAGATACTAAAATTTCTTATAATGATATTATTGTTAAAGCTTGTGCTTTAGCTCTAAAACAACATCCGCAAGTAAACTCACAATGGTTCGCAGATAAAATGCGTTTAAATAATCATGTGCATGTTGGTGTTGCAGTAGCAGTCCCAGATGGTTTAGTTGTTCCTGTTGTACGTTTTGCAAACGAGCAAACGTTACCACAAATTGGTGCAGCAGTTAGGGATTTAGCAGGTAAAGCAAGAAATAAAAAACTAACACCAGACGAAATGCAAGGCAGTACCTTTACGGTGTCTAACTTGGGTATGTTTGGTATTGATACATTTACATCTATAATAAATCAACCAAATTCAGCCATTCTTTCCGTTGGAAATATTGTTGAAAAGCCCGTGGTTAAAAATGGAAACATTGTAGTTGGTAACACGATGAAATTATCGTTAGCTTGTGATCACAGAACAGTTGATGGTGCAACAGGAGCACAATTTCTTCAAACATTAAAAGGGTATATTGAAAATCCTGTAACGATGTTAGTATAACAAATTCCTATGAAAATAGGAATCTCATCATACCTAAAATCCTGTTTCATTCTTTTGAAACAGGATTTTTTTTATCTTTAAAAATTTATGAAAAAAATACTCATTTTACTCATTTTAACTTTTATGTTAAGCTGTGGCGTACAAAAACAAATTATTGATACGAATCCAGATTCCATTGAAAAAGTTGTTCAAAATACTGAAGAAGTAGAAGGGGAAATCTCTGAAAGTGAAATCAAGAAAGAGATTATCGTAAAAGAACATATCAAATTGAATGATGTAAAGTTAAGTTTAGAATATTTAGCTTCCGATGCATTAGAAGGTAGAAATACAGGGAGCAAAGGCATTGAAAAAGCAGCTATTTATATTGAAAATGTATTCAAAGAAAATAATATAAAACCTTATTTTGAAACCTACAGAGATACCTTTAATGTAAAAGCAATTATTGGTTATAATATGGTTGGTTACATTGAAGGAACGGATTCAAACTTGAAAAACGAATTCGTTATTCTTGGCGCACATTACGATCATATAGGAACAGCAAAAGCAGTAAATGGTGATGGTATTGCAAACGGAGCAAATGATGATGCTTCTGGAACTGTGGCGGTTTTAGAATGGGCAAAATATTTTTCGAAAACAAAAAGTAATAAACGAAGCGTCTTATTTACTTTATATTCAGCCGAAGAAATGGGTTTGAAAGGATCTGGTCATTTAGCTAAACGCCTTAAAAAAGAAAACCTTGATGTATACACCATGATTAATTTCGAAATGATTGGAGTTCCTCGCGCAGACGGTGAAACTATGGCATACATAACGGGTTACAAATTATCGAACATGGCTGAAAAATTAAATACCTATGCCAATACTGAAATGATTGGTTTTTTGCCTCAAGCTAAAGCCTATAATTTGTTTGAACGTTCGGATAATTATCCATTTTATAAACTGTTTAAAGTACCAGCGCAGGCTATTTCTACATTCGATTTTACTAATTTTGATTACTATCATCATGTGGATGATGAAGCTTCAGAAATAGATTTTAATCACATGACTAACTTTATGAATAAAATGATTCCTGCACTCGAAGGTATGATTAACACAACTTCTAAAGAAATAAAAATGTACAATGAGTAAAAACATAATAATTACGGGAACCAGCAGAGGTATTGGTTTCGAGTTAGTGCAACTATTTTCCAACCAAGGGTATAATGTTTTAGCGCTTTCGCGGAATGAAAAACCGATTCAAAGTTTAAATTTAAAAAATGTTACCTCGTTTCCGTTCGATTTGGGTGACTCTAAAGCTTACAAGAAAGTTGAAGATTTTATAAATAATAATTGGAAACAGGTCGATATTCTGATTAATAATGCTGGCACACTTTTAAACAAACCATTTGCTGAAACAACAATAGAAGATTTTGAATATATTTATAAAACAAATGTATATGGTGTTTCAGAATTAACCAGAATAGTAATTCCATTTATGGAAAAGCAGAGTCATGTAGTTACTATAAGTTCTATGGGCGGTGTGCAAGGGAGTATAAAGTTTCCTGGGTTAGCAGCATACAGTTCAAGTAAAGCCGCAGTTATAACCTTAACAGAATTACTGGCAGAGGAATATAAAGAATCTGGAATGTCTTTTAATGTTTTAGCTTTAGGCGCAGTACAAACAGAAATGCTAGAAGAAGCTTTTCCAGGATATCAAGCACCAATAACTGCTTTAGAAATGGCTCAATATATTTTTGATTTTTCCCTTAACGGAAATAAATACTATAATGGTAAATTGTTGCAAGTATCTAGTTCTACGCCTTAATTTATGAGTAAATACAAATGCATAATTTTTGATTGCGATGGTGTTTTAATCGATAGTGAATCCATTGCTATTGGTGTTTTGGTCGATATGGCTAACTATTTAGGAGCTAATATGGATTTTAAGGAATCTATGATTGGTCTAAAAGGAAAATCGCTAAATACTTGTTTGACTTTAATTTCTAAAAAAATAGGTAAACCATTACCAGTTAATTTTGAAAAAGACTATCGCATAAATACGTTTGAAGCTTTTCGAAAAAAAATACAACCCATTAAAGGAATAAAAGATGTTGTTGAAAGATTGAAAATTCCATTTTGTGTGGCATCCAGCGGACCTGAAAATAAAATCAGATTAAACCTTGAAATTACAGGCTTATTACCATTTTTTGAAGGTAATATTTTCAGTTGTTACGTTATTCAAAAATGGAAACCAGAACCCGATATATTTTTATGGGCAGCCGAAACTATGGGTTTTAAACCAAATGAATGTTTGGTAATAGAAGATAGCATTTCTGGAGTAAGGGCTGCAAAGGCAGGCGATTTTGATGTTTTTGGATATACAGAGCATGATTATAATAAAGAATTACCGCCAATAGCTACCAAAACATTCAATAAAATGTCAGATTTATTGGATATGATTCAATAGTATAAGTCATTTTTCATAGTTTTTATTATATTTAGTTTTTAAAAATTCAACCAATTGAAAATGTATAAAATTAATTTACTGATTACGGGTCTTATTTTATTAATATGTTCATGTTCAAATAACGAGAGACAAGAATTTGAACGGAATTTAAACTTTAATAGCGATTGGAAATTTAGTCTTGGTGATATTGAAAATGCTCAAAATTTAGAATTTAATGATGAAACATGGACATCTTTACATTTACCTCACGATTGGAGTATTGAAGCAGGTTACACACCGCCATTACCCGTAAATAAAAACACGAGTAGTGTTGCAGAAGCATCAAAAAACAATAATAATTTGCCTTCTGGTGTCTCTGCAATTCGCGTTAACGAATTTAGAAAAACAGCAAGTAGCACAGGTTTTGTTCCCGGAGGTGTGGGTTGGTATAGAAAGTCTTTCGCTTTAAATGAAGATGATAAAAATAAAAATATCTCAATCGAATTTGATGGTATTTACACACGATCAAAAGTTTGGATTAATGGACATTATTTAGGTTTTAGGCCAAATGGTTACATCAGTTTTAATTACAATCTTACACCATATCTTCATTTTGATAAACCAAATGTTATTGCGGTTCGCGTAGATCATTCAAACTATGTAGATTCTAGGTGGTATACGGGTTCTGGAATTTATAGAAATGTGAGATTGGTAAAACGTAACGCCATTCATATTCCTACTTGGGGCGTTACCATTACAACACCAGAAATTAATAAAAATGAAGCGCAAGTTTCCATTAACATCGATTTAAAATCTACCTTAAGTCAAGAAAAAAATATCAAAGTAAAAACTCAAATTATATCTTCTGAAGGTGAATTAGTTGGTGAATCTTCGGAAGAATTAACAATTTTAGAGCAATCAAAAATCAATTCAAACATAATTCTATCAAACCCTGAATTTTGGGATTTAGAAACCCCAAACCTATATACAGCCAAAATTGAAATTATAAATGATGGTGAATTATTAGATGTTGTTTTTGAGAAATTTGGTATTCGAACTGCTAAATTTGATGCAAATAAAGGATTTATTCTAAATGGTAAACAAGTAAAAATAAAAGGTGTAAACCTGCATCATGATGCCGGAGCAGTAGGGGCTGCAGTTCCTGTTGATGTTTGGAGAAGGCGTTTAATAAAATTAAAAAGTATAGGTTGCAATGCTATAAGAACAGCTCATAACCCCTATGCTCCCGAGTTTTTAAGTTTATGTGATGAATTGGGACTATTAGTAGATGCTGAGTTCTTTGATGAATGGAATCAAGATAAAGACAAAAGTACTACTGAACTTGGATCTAACGATGCACCAGAATCTTTTACAGATGGTTATTCCTCCTATTTCAACGAATGGGCAAAACAGGATTTACAAGACGTTATCCGTCGCGATAAAAACCACCCGTCCATTATCATGTGGAGTATAGGTAACGAAATTGAATGGACATTCCCTTACTATACAGAAGCTTATACCAAAGTAAATGGAAATGTAAAATATTATGAGCATGTACCAAATTATGATTACGATGTTAATTTGGCAGCTTTTGAAAGTGTAAAACCAGAAGTAGACTCTTTAGCTGTAATAGCAAAACAATTATCAAAATGGGTTAAAGAAATGGACACTACAAGAGTTGTTACAATAGGGAGCGTACTCCCTGTAATCGCTAACGTTAGTGGTTATTCAGATGCTGTAGATGTGCATGGGTTTAATTATAGAGCGGCTGAATATGATGGTGCTCATAAGGAGTATCCAGATTTAAAAATCTTAGGATCAGAAAACACAGGTACTTGGGAAGAGTGGAAAGCTATAAATGATAGAGAATTTGTTGCAGGTATTTTTACTTGGACAGGTTTTGCCTATATGGGTGAATCAGGACCATTTCCTAGAAAAGGTTTAAACTTAGCGTTTTTTGATTTTGCAGGTTTTAAAATGCCTCGTGGCCATTTTTATGAATGTTTGTGGAAAGAAAACCCCAAGGTTTATATTGGAACAGCTCCGCTTTCTAAATCAGAATATAAATACGATAAAAATAATGGTTTCACTTTAAAATTACGAACTAATTGGTTGCGCCGTTGGACGTGGTATGATATTGATGATACTTGGAATTATACTGAAGGCGAAGAAATTGTAGTTCAAGCCTATACAAATTGTGAAGAATCAGAACTCTTTTTAAACGGAAAATCGTTAGGTAAACAAAAAGTAAACGATAATAAAGAACATGTTATAAAATGGTTAGTTCCTTTTGAATCTGGTAAATTAAAAATTGTAGGCTATAATAATGGTGAAAAAGTTGATGAATATATTTTAAAAACCGCTGGAAAACTTACACAAATAAAAATTGAAAGTGATAGAGACGATATGAATGCCAACCATTCAGATGTGGCTCATATAGAAGTTACACTTTTAGATGATTACAATATAAGAATACCAAATAGCGATGTTGATGTGCAATTTGAAATTGAGGGTCAAGGACAGCTCATTGCGGTTGATAATGGCTGGGAATATAATGTACAACATCCAAAAGGTGATGTTATTAGAACACATAATGGTAAGGCATTAGGTATTGTTCAAACTAATTATAACACAGGCGCCATAAATATTAAAGCTAAATCGGGCGATTTGATATCTAATAGTATTAAGATTCAAGTTAATTAAAATGGATTTCTAAGTATTATTTTATGTTTAACCAATTAAATAATTATATACCAACCCATGCTTCGTCGAGGTTAATCAAATTATTAGATAATGATAACCTTGCAATCAAGATAAAGAAAGAACGCAAAACCAGACATGGCGATTATAGGAGCTTACCAAATGGTAAACACCAAATAACAATAAACTCAAACTTAAATCAATACCGGTTTTTAATAACATTAATACACGAAATTGCACATTTTGAAGCGTTTAAAGACTATGGTAAATTTATAAAACCACATGGTGTAGAATGGAAACGAACGTTTCAGCATTTAATGCTGCCATTTTTAAACCCTGAAATTTTTCCAAAAGAATTATTGCCTTTATTAGCTAAACACTTTAAAAACCCTAAAGCTTCAAGCGATACAGATGTTAATTTAGCTTTTGCGTTGAAACAATTTGATGCACCTAACGATAAGACTTTTATATTTAAAGTGCCTTTAGGAAGTATTTTTAAATTATATAATGGTAAAATTTTTAAAATGGGAAATAAACGTGTTAAAAGGTTTGAATGTGTAGAAGTTAAAACAGGAAGATTATATTTGTTTAATCCTAATGCAGAAGTAAAATTGATAAACTTAAAAAATGAATAAAAACTATTACGCCATACTAATGGCTGGAGGGGTAGGCTCAAGATTTTGGCCAGTTAGTACACAAGATTTCCCGAAGCAGTTTCACGATATGCTAGGTACAGGCGACACTTTAATTCAAAAAACATTTTATCGTTTAGCAGATTTAATTCCAAAGGAAAATATATTTATTTTAACTAATGAACGTTATAATGATTTAGTTTTAGAACAATTACCAGAGGTTAAACAACGCCAAGTGGTTTTAGAACCAGCAATGCGAAATACAGCACCTTGTATACTATATGCATCATTAAAAATTCAAAAAGAAAACCCAGATGCGGTTATGATTGTTGCACCTAGTGATCATTGGATTGAAGATGAAAAAACATTTTCAAAAAATGTTAAGCAAGCCTTTAATTTTTGTGCTGAAAATGATGCGTTAATGACTCTAGGCATTCAGCCAACATTTCCAAATACGGGTTTTGGTTATATTGAATATGATAAGGCTTCCGTAGAGACTATAAAATCCGTAAATCAGTTTAGAGAAAAACCAGACTATGAAACGGCGAAAGGATTTATATCACAAGGTAATTTTTTGTGGAACGCAGGTATTTTTATGTGGAGTGTAAATAGTGTAATTCAAGCATTTAAAAACAATCAGCCTGAATTATACAAATTATTTGAATCTGGAATAGCATCGTATAACACCGATACTGAAAGTGAATTTATAAAAAATAATTACAAAACAGCAGAAAATATTTCAGTAGATTATGCAATAATGGAAGCATCAAAAAATGTTTATGTAATAGCTGCTGAATTTGATTGGAATGATTTAGGAACTTGGGGTAGTTTATATGATAAATTAAACAAAGATGAATCTGAAAATGCGGTTGTTAATGCCAGAACTTTAGTTGAGGATTCGTCAGGAAACATGATAAGAACCAATAATGATAAAATTGTTGTTGTGGATGGGTTGCAAGATTATATTATTGTTGATAAAGATGACGTTTTACTTATCTTTCCAAAGTCAAAAGAACAGGATATAAAAAAGACGCTTCAGCAAGTTAAAGATAAATTTGGAGAGCAATACGGTTAATTATGAGTGAAGAAAGTAAGTTTAATTTCTCAGAGGAAGAGGCGGCTAAAGCGGAAACTTTAAAAAAGGAGCAAAATGTTGAACAATCTAAACAGGCTGTTAAAAAAGATGCTCAAGGCTTGTTTGCAAGTATTACAAAGTTTTTAAATGAACTTTTGGATTTTAGAGATGATACAGATAGAGATGCTACTATTTTAGCAATAAAAGCAGATATCCCTTTTAAAGGAGCAACCGCATGGATTTTAGTATGTTCCATATTTGTTGCATCGATTGGGCTTAATGCAGATTCGCCAGCTGTTGTTATTGGTGCCATGTTAATTTCACCACTAATGGGGCCTATTTTAGGTTTGGGTTTATCAATTGCCATAAATGATATTGATACACTTAGGCGATCGTTAATAAATCTTGCAACTATGATAGTTTTAAGTTTACTAACTGCATTTTTGTTTTTTAAGTTTTTTCCGTCAGCAGATTTAATGACGAATGAGTTGTTTGGGAGAACAAAACCAGATTTAAGAGATGTTTTAATTGCTTTTTTTGGTGGTGCAGCTTTAATAATTGCACGTACAAAAAAAGGCACAATTGCTTCTGTTATATTTGGTGTTGCAATTGCTACAGCGTTAATGCCTCCTTTATGTACGGCGGGTTACGGGTTGGCTCATGATTGGGAAATTTTTATGGGTGCCATGTATCTATTTACAATAAATACGATATTCATTGCATTAGCAACATTTTTAGTATTGAAAATTTTACGTTTTCCGATGCTTAAATATGCCAACTCTAAAAGACGTAAAAGAATTGCACAATTGGCTTCTCTTATCGCCATTTTAGTTATGGCTCCAGCTATTTGGACGTTTATGAGTTTTATTACTGAAAGTGGTTTAAGAGGCGATTATGATAAATTTATTGAAGCCGAAGTTGAATCGAATGATGAATTATGGCTTCAAAAGGGAATTCCGCATTGGGAGGATAATGAAATTGCATTATATTTTAACGGAGAAGTATCTGATGCTACTATGGCCGACTTAAAAAATGAAATTAAAAAATACGAAAGAATAAAAGATTTCGATCTCATTATTAAAGGAAATAAAACCAGAGGTTTTGATAAAATTTCCGATGCATATGATAGAGCCATAAGGGATTTGGATCAAAAAGATTTAATTATTAATGGTCTTCAAGAACAAATTGCGGAACTTAAATTAAGTGTTACCAATTTAAATAAGCAAATAGAGTCAAAAAGCAAAACGAATAGTTTACCATTTTCAAGTTTATCTCGTGATGCTAAGGTAAGGTTTGAAGATTTAGAGTATTTTGGTTATTCCAAATTGTTAGAATCAAAAGATTTTATAAATATTGATACCGTTTCTGTTTTACGTTTAAAATGGAATAAAAACCTTCCAGATAGTATTCAGTTTATAAAAGAAGAAGAATTAAAAACCTGGTTAAGTAAAGAAATCAAACAGAATAATATTTTAATTTTGAAATAAATAAAATGGCTAAAGCCTTAAAATTTGTTTTAATTACTGGTGCTAATCGAGGATTAGGACTTGGTTTTGTAAAACAGTATCTTCAAGATGGCTGGTATGTTTTAGCATGTGTTCGAGATATTGAGCGAAGTAAAAATTTAAAAATACTTATGGAAACCAATAAGGCTAATTTACAATTAGAAGTTCTTGATATTTCAAATGAAAAATCAATTGGTCAGTTTATTAAAAGGATTAAAAATACTAATTTCAAATTTGATGTTGTTATAAATAATGCAGGTATTTGTTTAAATGAAGATTTTGGAAACTATACTTCAAAAACATTTGAAACTACTTTTAATGTGAATACAATTGGTGTTGCACTTTTTTCGCAGGCTATACAATTATTTATCAAAGCAGGTGGCAAATTAATAAATATATCTTCAGGAATGGGGTCTACAGAACTTAATATTAATCCTACAGCTGGATTAGATGCTTATGCTATGAGTAAAGCTGCTCTTAATATTTTTACAAAACGTTTAGCGTCAAAAATTCAGTTTAAAAATATTACCGTTGTTGCTTTAAGTCCTGGTTGGGTTAAAACCGATATGGGTGGAGAGGAAGCACCATTAAATGTAGAAGATGCTATTTTTAAATTGGTAGATACTATAATTAAATTAACAATTTTAGATTCAGGTAAATTTTTATCAGAAGAAGTGGAATAATTTCCGTGATAAATAATAATAAATTCAAATGAAAAACATCTTATTTTATTTTAGCATAGTAATACTTTGTTTTAACTGTGAAAAACAGGAAGAAGCACCTATAATTCCAACTGCTGATGAAGTGATTAAACTAACAGAAAAAGTGGCTAATTGGCAAATAACAACGTTTGAAGAACAAGGAAAGTATAGAGCTTTACCTTCAAATAAAAATAGGGAAAAATGGCGTAATCGGGAAAAGCATCATGAATTAGATTGGACTAATGGCGCGCTTTATGCGGGTATGTTTCAGTTAAGTGAAGTGTCTCATTATCCAAAATACATTAATTGGCTCATCGAAATTGGTGAAAAAAATAATTGGAAGCTTCATAAAAGGATGTATCATGCAGACGACCATACGGTAGGTCAGCTCTATTTGAATTTACATCAAAATAATCGACTAAATCATATCGCTTCTATCAAGCCTACGAAAGCTCGTTTTGATTCTATTATGAAAAGTGAAAAAGCTAATAAGTACCATTGGGATTGGTGCGATGCTCTATTCATGGCGCCTCCAGTTTGGGCTAAATTAGCAAAGATTACTAAAGATAGTACATATTTAAATTATATGGATACCCAATATCATATGACTCATGATGAATTATGGGATGAAGATGAACAGCTTTTTTATCGTGATAAATCTTATTTTGGTAAAAATGAAAACAATGGCAAAAAGATATTTTGGTCTCGTGGTAATGGATGGGTTTTTGGTGGATTAGCATTGTTGATACAAGATTTACCAAAAAAATGGGAAGGAAAAGTTTTTTATGAAAACACTTTTAAGCAATTAGCAGAAACTATAAAAAAAACACAGCGAAAAGATGGTACATGGTCTGCAGGTTTATTAGGAGATGTAAATGATTACCCAAATATTGAAACTAGTGGAACGTCTTTTTTTACCTTCGGAATTGCTTGGGGGATTAATAATGGGTTGTTGGATAAGGACACATATGAACCTGTTTTGTTTAAAGCGTGGAATAGGCTTGAAAAGTGTGTTAATAAAGAAGGGATGTTAGGTTTTGTTCAACCTATTGGTGCTGCTCCTGGGGAAAGCTTTAAAGATTATACCGAAGTTTACGGTATTGGTGCTTTTTTAGCAGCAGGATCCGAACTATATAAATACATAAAAACTTTTTATCCAATAGATAAAGTAACTAAGCATACCACATTCATGGAAGATGGTGGCTGGTGTTGGTATCAAGACCCAAGAGCAATAATTAGTAACGGAAAACTAATTATAGGCGGGTTGAGTGGACAGAGCGGAGATGTACGTTTGGGTATCTACGATTTAAAGTCAGAAAAGCAAGATAGTACACTCGTGCTTCATAAAAAACTTCAGGTTGATGATCATAATGCGCCAGCTTTATATAAAAGACCCGACGGAAACGTTTTGGCCATGTGGGCAAAACATGCCAATGAGAAAGTGCATTATTATAATATTTCAACTTCTAAAGATTATTTAAAATGGGATAATGCTAAGACGTTTCAGCATGAATACGATTCCAAAAAAGGAGTTACTTATATGAACTTATATTATGTTGAAAATGAAGGTGAACTTTATAATTTTTTTAGAGATGGATTAAATTTTAATCCTACATTTATTACATCATCAGACCACGGTGAATCTTGGGGAAAGAGAACACATTTTATTTCCAATGATGTTGAAGGTTTTCAGCGTCCTTATGCTAGATATTTACAGGTAGATGAAAACACTATAGGAGTGTCCTATACAGATGCACATCCTCGTGCTTTTGGTAATAACCTGTATTATGTTGAATATACAAATAATACTTTTTATAATGTTGACGGTACTAAAATAAAAACATTAGAAGATGGCCCTCTGCGTTCATCTGAAGCTGAAAAATTGTATAGTGGGAGCAATACAAAAAAGAAACCTATTACAAACGAAAGTGTGCCCAATAGCGCATGGACCTGTACTATGGCTAAGGATGAAAATAATAATCCGCATATTGGCTACACGCTTTATTTGAATGATGCAGACCATCGTTATAGAATTACATCTTGGGATGGTGAAAAATGGAACGATAGGGAAATTGCTTATGCAGGCAAATATTTATACAAAGTTGAAAGTAGCTACACAGGTTTGTTTTCTTTCGATCCAGAAGATCCTTCTAATGTTTATATTTCTTCAGATGTTAACCCTTCTACTGGAGAAGATTTAGGAGGTAATCATGAAATTTATAGTGCAAAAATTGGTGTAAATGATGATATTTCTACCATTACATGGAAACCTATAACTGAAAATTCACCTCATAGAAATATTAGACCTATAGTAGTTACTAACGAAGGGTATAAGGTGTTACTTTGGTTGTATGGCCCATGGCATACTTATTTAAATTACGATTCTAATGTTATCGGTAAAATTCTAGAAAAACCTTAATAATAAATGGTTATTTATTTTCTTCAATATACATTTTACGTACTTTCTTAAATAAGTTTGAAGAGTAAACAAAATCGGTAACAACTTCGTTATCTGTTTTAAAAATGTTTTCTTTGGAACCTTCCCAAGCTTTCAATCCATTTCTTAAGAATACAATTTTTTCGCCAATTTCCATAACCGAATTCATATCATGCGAATTTATAACTGTTGTTATTTGATATTCATCTGTTATTTCTTGAATAAGGTTATCAATTACTATGGCTGTTTTAGGATCTAAACCAGAGTTAGGTTCATCGCAAAATAAATACTTAGGCTTATTTACAATTGCTCGTGCAATGGCTACACGTTTTTGCATACCACCAGAAGCTTCACTAGGCATTTTTTTATGTGCATCATCTAAATTAACACGTTTTAAAACAAAATCAACACGATCTTCCATTTCGCTTTTGCTTTGTTTAGTAAACATTTTAAGCGGAAACATGACATTTTGTTCAATAGTCATAGAGTCGAATAAAGCACTTCCTTGAAAAACCATCCCGATTTCTGCTCTTATATTACGTTTTTCATCTTCAGTAAGTTTTGAAAATATTTTACCATCGTACGCAATAGAACCTTCCTCGTAATCAAACAATCCCAATAAACATTTTAGGAATACTGTTTTTCCAGAACCACTTTGGCCGATAATAAGATTAGTTTTTCCTTTTTTGAATGATGTAGTAATACCTTTTAAAACTTTAATCTCACCAAATGATTTATGTAAATTATTAACTTCTATCATGCGCTTAGTAACATTTGGGTTAGTAAATAATTTAAAAGAATAATAACAACACTAGTCCACACAAATGATGTTGTACTAGCTTTACCAACCTCCAAAGCGCCACCCTTCATATAATAACCATGAAAAGAAGGTATTGTTGCTAAAACAAAAGCAAATACTAAGGTTTTAATGAACGCGTAAACAACGTGAAAGGTTTCGAAATCAATTTGAATACCAACAATATAATCTTGAAGCGAAGCAAAACCACCATATACACACGCTACCATTCCGCCAAGAATTCCTAAAAACATTGCAATAGATATAACAAAAGGGTATAAAAGCAGTGCAATAAATTTAGGAAATACCAAGTAGTTTAAGGAGTTTATTCCCATAACCTCTAAAGCATCAATTTGCTCAGTAACTCGCATTGTTCCTATGCTTGATGTAATAAAAGATCCCACTTTACCTGCCATAATTATAGACATAAAAGTTGGTGCGAATTCAAGTATTATAGATTGTCTGGTAGCAAATCCGACAAGATATTTCGGTATTAAAGGGCTGTCAATATTAAGTGCAGTTTGTATCGTAATAACACCTCCTACAAAAAATGAGATAAATGCAACAATACCCAATGATCCGATAATTAAATCATCTATATCCTTGAGTATTAATTGCTTCATAACAACCCATTTTGTAGGTTTACGAAACATCTCAATAATCATTAAAAAGTAAGCGCCTATATTGTGTAGGTACGTCATAAATAAATTTGTTGATGCTAAAGTAAAAAAAACTTATACCAATTTAAACTTAAATTTGAATAATGATGTTTTAAAAAACGTATTTTTGAAATAGAAATTTAATAGCATGATAAAAAATATATTTTCTCTGGTTTTTACACTTATAATATGTTTTTCTTGTAAATCTCAAAATCAAATTACTTTAAACAAAAATATAGATCTTAATGAAAATCCAAAATTAGTTGTTGGTATTGTGGTAGATCAAATGCGGTATGATTATTTAACTCGTTTTTATAATAAATTTGGAGATGGTGGTTTTAAACGATTGATGGAATACGGGTATAACTGTAAAAACAATCATTATAATTATGTACCTACTTACACAGGCCCTGGGCATGCTTCAATATATACGGGTACAACGCCAAAATATCATGGTATAATAGCTAATAATTGGTATGATAAAGACGAACATTGCAGTGTTTACTGTGCTGAAGATAAAACCGTTTTAGCTGTTGGAACAGATTCTGATTTAGAATTAATGTCTCCTAGAAGAATGTTAACTACAACATTTACAGATGAAAATAGGTTATTTACACAACTAAAAGGAAAGACTATAGGTATTTCCATTAAGGATAGGGGCGCTATATTACCCGCAGGTCACTCTGCTAATGCGGCATATTGGTTTAGAGGTAAAGATGAAGGTAATTTTATTTCAAGTACTTACTATATGGAGAATTTACCGAAATGGGTTAATGATTTTAATGCTTCAAGACAAATAGAAACCTATTTAAAAGAGTGGAATACATTATATAATATTTCAACGTATACCGAAAGTGGTAATGATTTAAATAAATTTGAAAAAGGTTTTAAGGGTAAAGAGGCAGCCACTTTTCCCTATGATTTAAAAAAATTAGCAAAAACAAACGCAGGTTTTGATATTTTGAAAGCAACACCATATGGTAATTCTATTGTTGCAGATTTTGCTATTCAAGCTTTAAAAGGAGAAGCACTTGGAAAAGATAATATTACAGATGTGTTAACAGTAAGTTTTTCAAGTACCGATTACGTAGGACATAATTTTGGAGTAAATTCAAAAGAGATTGAAGATACATACATTCGTTTAGATAAAGATTTAAAGCGGTTTTTTGAAGCTTTAGATGCTGAGGTGGGTACTGGAGAATATACCTTATTTTTAACTTCAGACCATGGGGCTATAAATGTACCTGCGTACTTACAATCTTTGAAAATTCCAGCAGGATATGTAGATAATATTCAACGTGAAGAAAAATTTAATACATTTTTAAAGGAAACCTATGGCACTAAGGCTATTGTTGAAAGCATTAGCAACAATCAAATTTTTATTAATAAAAACAAGTTGAAAGAACTTAATTTAGATTTGGAAGCTGTTCAAAAAACTATCGTAAATGAGCAAATCAATTATTCACATATTTCAAAAGCTTATACCGCGATTACAATGAGTTCTGTTTATTTTGCTGATGGTATCGAAGCTTTATTACAAAACGGTTATAACCAAAAACGTTCGGGAGATGTTATCTTAGTAAACGAACCTGCATATATTTCTTATGGAAAAGTAGGTTCTACACATGGTAGTGGATTAAATTATGATACACATGTACCTCTGCTCTTTTATGGAAAAGGAATTAAAAAAGGACATACTTTTAAAAAGACTAAAATTACAGATATTGCTCCAACAATTTCAGCGCTTTTAGGTATTAGTTTTCCAAATTTTACAACCGGCGAACCTTTATATTTTATTTTTGAATAATGAATAAACGAACACTTTCTTCACTTGTTATTTTAAGTATTGTTTTAGGAGTTTATGGCTATGAGTATTTTTTAGGCGAAGAAGAAAAAGCAGAAACTATATCTGTAGGTTCAACAACCAAATCTGATACTAACGAATATTTTTTACCAACAAGTACTACAGGACAAATTATACATCATGATGGCTATTCATTATCTTATAGCGAGAAACACGAGCAAGCTGAGTGGGTAGCTTACGAGTTGAAAAAAACACACCTTTCAAGTACAAACCATAAACGCCCTTATTTTGAAATAGACAAAACTGTGAAATCAGGTGCTGCAAGTTGGCGAAATTATAAAAACTCAGGGTATGATCGTGGACACCTTTGCCCTGCGGGCGATAGGCGTTATACAAAGGAAGCACATGATGAAACCTTTTTAACGAGTAATATTAGCCCGCAAGAGCATCAATTTAATGCTGGCATTTGGAATACTTTAGAACAAAAAGTGCGGTATTGGTCCAGGAAATATAATGGTGTTTTTGTAGTTACAGGAGGTGTTTTAAATGGAAATATGAAATCTATTGGAACAGAACATGTTTCAGTCCCTAATCAATTTTATAAAGTATTAATTGATAATAATTCAGGAAATACAAAGATGATTGCCTTTTTGATGCCTCATGAAAATTCAAAGAAGCCACTGTATAAATTTGTGGTATCTGTTGATGAGATTGAAGCTTTAACTGGAATTGATTTTTTTCCTGAGTTACAGGATTCTATTGAGAATACATTAGAAGCTTCTAGTAGTTATAAAGGTTGGAGTTTTTAAATAATGATGTTGTAAATAATATGCTTAGGGCATTTGTAGCATCTATAGTTTAAACTTACTCCGCATTCCTTTCCAACGTAAATTTCTAATAAACTTACCTTCCTTTTCAGAAACTATAAAATCAATTTTTTCTTTTTTAGCACTAAAATATCCCAATATATAATGTTTAAATAAAAAGAAACTTCTTTTTTTATAAGCCAGTTTTAAAGCTGAAATTAATGTAATTAGAAAACCGTAACGCATTTTATACATGGCTTCACCTTGTAAGTATTTAGAAGCTTTATTATAATTTTTGCCTGTTGGTTTTAAATGTTTTACATGTAAAGATTCGTCAGTTAAAATTTCCCAATTATAATATTTAGCGAGTAATTCATCAATGGTATCCCAACCCATAGATGGTTTTAGTTTTCCTATTTCTAAAAAGCAATGTTTTCTGTAAGCCTTTAATGCGCCACGAATATGGTCTTTTCTAGTTAAGTTTTCTAAAATCCAATGGTCATTTTTTTCGATATAACAAAAACCCGAAACCATGCCTAGTTTGTCATTGTTTTTAAAATGAATAGATAATTTTTCTAGATAATTATCAGGAAAAATCAAATCAGCGTCAAACTTGCAAATCACGTCATAGTTTTCATTTAAAGTTTTATAACCCTTATAAAAAGCTTTTATAATCTTAGAACCTGGCAAATGTTGATCGAAAGATTTATTATTTATTATTGAAATAAAAGAGTGTTTTTGAACGTATTCTTTTAAAATAGATTCTGTGTCATCAGAAGAATTATCATTAACTACAACTATTTGTTTTGGTTTTAAAGTTTGATTAATCAAAGAATGAAGCGTGAGTCCAATAGAATCAGCTTCGTTGTGCGCAGGAATAATAATATAAAAGTTCAAAAATTTAAAGTTTAATTTGTAAAGTTAAACTCTTTCAGCATAAACAATATAATATCTTGGTGTAAACCATCTCAAAACAGGACGAATACCAATTTTTTTAGTTGGGTTAGTCCATTTTTTACTATCAATAATTTTCCAACCAGCTTTTTCCAATAACCAATCAAATTGCCAATCTTCAAATTCATGATAATGTCTGTCTAGCATATCTGTTTTACTTCTATATGCTGAAGAAAACCAAAGTTTAAGCGGAATACTAGCAACTAGTTTATCTGACTTTATAGATTTTAAAACCGTAAAAGGGGAGAGTAAGTGTTCAAAAATTTCAAAAGCTGTGACTGTTTCAGCTTTAGAATTTGTAATATTAGAAACATCAATATCTAAATCTTCGCCTTTAGTGTTTTCAACTGAATACCCATGGTCTTTCATGATTTTAGTGAACGGATTTGAAACGCCCAAATCTAAAATAGATTCTGTATTCGGGATATGTTTTTCTAAAAATTCAATGGTATGCTTAAAACGCTTATTCGGAAAGGTTTTCTCGTACATAAAATAATCTTTTTTTCATTTCCGCGAAAGCGAAAACCTCAAATAACTATTAAAAATATTATTGCTTATAAACAATAGCATTAATATTCATGCCAGCCCCGACACTTGCGAACATAACAACATCACCTTTATGTATTGCTTGATTATGGATGTTGCCGTTTAAAATCATATCATATAACGTTGGCACGGTAGCGACACTTGAATTTCCTAATTTACAGATATTCATAGGCATAATATCCTGTGGCATATCCATATTATGAAGTTCATAAAAACGCTTTACTATGGCTTCATCCATTTTTTCATTGGCTTGATGAATTAATATTTTTTTAATATCATAAATATTATAGCCACTTTTATCGAGACAGGATTTCATAGCTAAAGGCACATTTGTTAATGCGAATTCATAAATTTTTCTTCCGTACATTTTAATATAACGTCGGTCTTCTTTAGATTCTTGATTGTTGGTTTGTCCGAAATATATAAAATGCACTTCATCTAAAGCATAAGTGCCAGTTTCATGACTAATAATACCACCTTCTTCATCTGTAGATTCAATAACTACTGCGCCAGCACCATCGCTATAAATCATGGAATCTCTATCATGCGGATCGATAACACGAGATAATGTTTCGGCTCCAATAACTAAACATTTTTTTGCAATACCAGCCTTTATAAATGCATGGGCTTGTATAACGCCTTCAATCCAGCCAGGGCATCCAAAAAGCAAATCATAGCCCACACATTTAGGGTTTTTAATTTGAAGTAAATGTTTTACTCTTGAGGCTATACTTGGTACCGTGTCACTTTGAATACTATCATGTTTTACGTCTCCGTAATTATGAGCAACAATTATATAATCTAAATCTTCACGATTTATTTTTGTTTTTTCTATAGCTTTTTCAGCTGCAAAAGAAGCAATATCTGATGTGTTTAAATGTGGTTTAGCATAACGCCGTTCGTCAATACCAGTAATCGCTTTAAATTTCTTAACAATAACTTCGTTTGGTGCATTTATAGTTGAACCATCACTATTTAAAAACTTATGATTATGGAAATCTTCATTCTTTTTAACATTCGCTGGAATATAGCTTCCTGTACCAGTAATTTTAATATTCATAAATATGAAAATTGCTTATAATTTATTTATAACGCCAAAATAATTTTTTTTAAATAAATTAAAACTCGATTTAAAGTAGATTTACGATGTTCAAAGTGTGATTTAGGCTTCTGCATAAGCTTCAATAGGAACACAAGAGCAAATTAAATTTCTATCTCCATAAGCATCATCAACACGTCTTACACTTGGCCAAAACTTATTATCTCTTACATAATCTAAAGGAAATGCAGCTTTCTCACGAGAATATGGTAAATACCATTCGTTTGCAGTAATCATATCTAGAGTATGAGGCGCATTTTTCAATACGTTATCTTCATCATCTTTAGATACGCTGTCTATTTCCTTTTTAATCGAAATCATAGCATCACAAAAACGATCCATTTCAGCTTTACTTTCACTTTCTGTAGGTTCTATCATCATAGTTCCAGCAACTGGAAATGATACTGTTGGTGCATGAAAACCATAATCCATTAAACGTTTTGCAATATCCGTAACTTCAATGCCATTGGCTTTAAAAGGGCGACAATCAATAATCATTTCATGAGCTGCGCGACCACGTTCGCCAGAATATAAGGTTTCAAAACTACCTTGAAGACGGTGTTTTATATAATTCGCATTTAAAATAGCAATCTTGGTAGACTGTGTTAAGCCTTTCGCTCCAAGCATTTTTATATAACCATAAGATATTAAACAAGCCAATGAAGATCCAAAAGGCGCTGCGGAAATCGCTGTAATAGCCTTATCTCCACCAGTTTTTATTAATGGGTTTCCTGGTAAAAATGGTGCGAGTTGTTTGGCAACACAAATTGGTCCTACTCCAGGACCTCCACCACCGTGAGGAATGGCAAAAGTTTTGTGGAGGTTTAAATGGCAAACATCTGCACCAATATTTCCAGGATTAGTTAATCCAACTTGTGCATTCATATTGGCACCGTCCATATAAACTTGACCACCATTATCATGAATAATTTTAGTAATTTCTTTTATAGCAGATTCGTATACACCGTGGGTTGAAGGGTAAGTAACCATTAGTGCCGAAAGATTGTCTTTATACAATTCGGCCTTTTCACGTAAATCGTCTACATCAATATTGCCTTCTTCCGTAGATTTTGTAACAATAACTTTCATGCCAGCCATAACTGCACTTGCAGGGTTTGTTCCGTGAGCAGACGATGGAATTAAACAAATAGTTCTATGATGGTCATTACGAGATTCGTGGTATGCTTTTATAACCATTAAACCTGCAAACTCGCCTTGAGCTCCAGAATTTGGCTGTAATGAAGTTGCCGCAAAACCCGTAATCTCAGTTAATTGATCTTCTAATGCTTTTAAAACATTTAGGTAGCCTTTAGCTTGTTTTAAAGGTGCGAAAGGATGGATGTTGCCCCATTTAAACCAACTTAAAGGCAACATTTGTGATGCTGCATTTAGTTTCATGGTACATGAGCCTAACGAAATCATAGAATGATTTAATGCTAAATCTTTACGCTCTAAAGTTTTTATATAGCGCATTAATTCAGTTTCAGAATGATGTGTATTAAATACAGGCTCCGTTAAGAAATTGGATTGTCTTTTTATATTTTCAGAAATGTGACTCGCTTGTTTAATTTCAGAAATTATAATAGTTTCCTTCTTTGCAGCTTCAGCAAAAACATCAATTAAATAGTTAATATCCCTAATAGCAGTCGTTTCATTAATAGAAATGGTAACGGTATTTTTATCAGGGTAAAATAGATTAACTTTCTTTTTTGTCGCTAATCTTTTTATTTTTTTAGCTTTCGTTTTAATTTGAATGGTATCAAAATAAGACGTGTTTATTTGTTCATAACCTAATTTTGTTAAAGCGTTAGCTAAAGTAACTGTTTTGTTATGTACCTTATCAGCTATAAATTTTAAGCCTTGTGGACCATGATAAACGGCATACATACCAGCCATAACTGCTAATAATACTTGAGCAGTACAAATGTTAGAAGTTGCTTTATCTCGTTTTATATGTTGCTCACGGGTTTGTAATGCCATACGTAAAGCACGGTCGCCATTTAAGTCTTTAGTAACGCCAATAATTCGGCCAGGTAAATCACGTTTGTAAGCTTGTTTAGTTGCAAAGTATGCTGCGTGAGGCCCTCCATAACCCATCGGAATTCCAAAACGTTGGGTGGTTCCAACAACTACATCGGCTCCAAATTTACCAGGAGCTTCAAGTTTTACTAAGCTTAAAATATCAGCAGCAACAGCCACTTTAATTCTAGCTTTATTAGCTTGGTTTATAAAAGATTTTATATCACTAATCTGACCATTTTTCCCAGGGTATTGAAGAATAGCTCCAAAAAAACCTTCAGAAAAATCAAATGATTCTTCATTGCCAATTACGAGTTCAATTCCAATAGGATTTGCTCTAGTTTGTAATAATGATAAAGTTTGTGGCAATATATTTTCAGAAACAAAAAACTTATTAATGCCCACTTTTTTCTGGTCACGTTCTCTTACAGCAAATAGTAAACTCATAGCTTCCGCAACAGCAGTACTCTCATCAAGTAATGACGCATTAGCAATTTCCATTCCTGTTAAGTCAATAATCATAGTTTGAAAGTTTAATAAAGCTTCCAATCTACCTTGAGCAATTTCAGCTTGATAAGGCGTATATGCTGTGTACCAACCTGGATTTTCAAGAATGTTTCTTTGAATAACAGCAGGCAAAATAGTAGGGTGGTAGCCTAGCCCGATGTAGGTTTTATAGACTTTATTTTTTTTAGATAAATCATGAATATGTAATAAGTACTCATGTTCAGTCATCGGTTCATCCAAATTCAAACCATTTTTTAATCGAATATCATTAGGAATAGTTTCGTAAATCAATTGATCTAACGAGTCCAAACTTAAAGTATCTAACATAAGTTTTTGGTCATCTTCTCTGGGACCAATATGACGTAAAGCGAAAGCATTTGTATTCATTATGAAGCAATTATTTATATAATTCGCAAAAATACGTAATATTTGATGTGTTTAATTGAACGATTTGGAAAGTTTTTAACTATTAACATGCTTTATCAACACTTTAGTTATTTTTGCTCTATGATGTTTTTAAAGCGGCTTTTTAATTTTTATGTAAATAGCAGTATTCACGTGGCTTTATCGGTGTATGCATTAACTTGGATTACCTTATTGAGTTTTGATTTAGATTATAATGAATCTGTTTTGTATTTCATCTTTTATGCTTCAATAACGGGTTATAATTTTGTGAAATATTATGGGATGGCAAAGTTTCATCACAGGCAGTTAGCAAATTGGCTAAAACTGATTCAAATAGTGTCTTTTATTTGCTTTATATTAATGTGTTATTACGCTATTCAATTAAAATTGAATACGCTAATTTTTATAGGGTGTTTTGCTTTGTTAACCCTATTATACGCCGTTCCTTTTTATCCAAAAAAAAATAATACATTAAGAAATATTAGTGGATTAAAAATTTATATAATTGCTTGAGTCTGATCAGCAGTCACTGTTTTTATTCCATTAATAAATGCCGATTATAATTTAAACGCAGATGTAATTTTATTGGCGATTCAACGATATTTATATGTGATTGTATTAATGCTCCCTTTTGAAGTAAGAGATCTGGAATTTGATAATCCCAAACTATCAACAATACCTCAAAAACTAGGTGTGAAAAACTCAAAAATACTAGGAATAGTACTTTTAATATTATTTTTTTTATTAGAGTTTTTGAAAGATGAAATTAATGAAACATTTATTGTTAAATTATTTATTATTTCAGTAATAACGGGACTATTTGTTGGGTTTAGTAAAATTGAACAGAATAAATATTACAGTTCGTTTTGGGTGGAAGGCTTATCAATACTTTGGCTTATTTTATTATGTAATTTTAATTAAAAGCTTTTTTTAGAGCTTTATTAAAGTCTTTTTTCATAACTTCTTTACATGTTTTATCTAAACAAACAACATCTGCTTTCTTTATTGTTTTAGTTAGCAAAGCGTTGTTTTTAGTATATTTTCTGCAAGCTCTACAGTAAATTAAGTGTATGTTTAATTTTATTTTTTCCAACAAGGTACCTTCTTTGTATTGTGTTTTATCACATACATGGTTTGCTTCATCGCAAGAAATCATCATTTTAATCATAATTAAAACCAATTTTCTTTTAAGCAACCTGCCATAGCTGTTCTTGCTCTATGAATGATTACCCAAAGGTTAGACGCCGTTATATTTAATTCATTACAAATAACTTCGGTTTCATACCCAAGAATCGTTTTCATTTTAAAAACATCAGCTTGTTTTTTTGGTAATTTTTCTAAACAATTATGTATTGCATCACCCAATTCGCTATTTTGTAAATTATCCTCAGCCGTTTTATCAAAAGGATCTGCAACACGCTCTTCCAACCAGTCGCCCTCGCTTTCAGAATCTTTATAATTTATTCGAACTTCGGCTTTGCCTTTTTTAGAATTAATTTTTCGATAATGATCAATTATTTTTCGCTTCAAAATTGAAATTAGCCATGTGCGCTCACTAGCCTGTCCTTTAAAGTTTTTCATAGACTTTAAACCAGCCAAAAATGTATCTTGAACCAAATCTTGAGATTTATCTCGATCACTCACACGCGAAATGGTGTAATTAAAAAGATAATCAGAGTACAGCTCAATCCATTTATTAGGATCAATTTGATGTTTAGGCATTATCGTAGCAAATTTTTCTTTAAATATCAAAAATAAGCTAAAAAAATGAATTTGAATAAATGATTGTTTAGGGCATAATAAATATGCTTTGGGCTTAACTTGTATCGACAACTTTCGGGATAGGTTAAATTATTCATTCTAAGTTCTCGCACTTATTCTGTTAATTGCCGGTATCAGGCCGTGGGCTCATCCACTCCTATCTTTAACGTATGCCTTTTTATTTATAAATACAAGTTATGTTTTAGAATTAAAATGCTTTAACAGCAATTCCCACATTCGCCAACCATAAGTAAACTTACAGAATCCACTTTATAACCGTTTACTGGAGGTAAAGTAAATTTAACCGTTAAGCATTCAACCTCGCCACATAATTTACATTGAAAATGTGGGTGCACATCATTATGCGTGTCGCAAGAACAATCTTGACATTTTGCATACCATTTAAGACCGCCTTTACCTATAAAAGAATGCACAACACCATCATCCATAAGCTTACCTAATATACGGTAAACAGTAGTTTTGTTCATTTCAGATTCTAATGATTTTACCAAATCAACAACAGAAATTGCTTTGTTTTCTTGATTAAAAATAGCAATTAATGTTTTAACCTGTTTCGTTTGTCTTGTAATTCCCATAACACAAATATATTGCAACTCTGTTGCATTTAAAAAAAATATAAAGTAATATTGCAACTTAGTTGCATTAAAACCCTTTTAGATGACGTTAACCATCAGAAAATCAGATTCAATAGGAATTTTATCTAGTAGCTTATGTCTTATACATTGTCTCGCTACCCCATTTCTATTTGCTGTTCAAGCACATGTTATAAGTTGTTGTGCATCTAAACCTTTATGGTGGTCTAGTCTAGATGTTATATTTCTAATCATTTCTGCTTTGGCAATATATAAATCTAGTACGAGTGTATCAAAAAAAAGTATTGTAATTGCACTCTGTATAAGTTGGTTTTTTCTGGTTTTAATAATAGTTAATGAAAAAACAGGTTGGTTCCATATCCCACAACCTGCTATTTATTTTCCATCATTAAGCTTAATATTTTTTCATTGGTATGGCAGTAAGTATTGCCAATGTGAAAATGAAACTTGTTGTACTAATAAAATTGAATAAAATGAATAAGGATAGTATTGAATTTCTTGGGGATAATCATATTGCTACAAATATAGCAACTCCTTTAATGGCTAACGCATTTAAAAAATCTGATGAAAAAAAAATAGCCAATATTCAGGTGCATTTTCAAAAAATCATGGAAGAATTGGGTTTAGATATCACGGATGATAGCTTATCTGGAACACCTTATCGCGTGGCAAAAATGTATGTGAAAGAACTTTTTATGGTCTTAATCCTAAGAATAAACCTAAACTTTCAACTTTTGATAATACATATGGATACAAAAAAATGTTGATTGAACAAAATATCACTTTAGATTCATCTTGCGAACATCATTTTTTGCCAATAACAGGTTTTGCTCATGTGGCATACATTCCTGAAGAACGGGTTATTGGACTTTCAAAATTGAATCGACTGGTAGATTATTATGCGCACCGTCCGCAAGTTCAAGAACGTCTTTGTTTACAGATTTTAAATGATTTGCAAGCGGTATTAAAAACCAAAAGTGTCATTGTTATGATTGTTGCAAAACACTTATGCGTGTCTTCTAGAGGTATAAAGGATAAAAATAGTTTTACCACAAGTTTAGAATATGGAGGTCAATTGATTTTGTTGCTATAATTACGATGAGTTATTTATATATTTTGTTTTGGTTTGCACTTTGTTTTTTTGTGATATTGTTGCGGAAATCTTCAAATACTAATGCTATTGTGTTGTTGGCGAGTTGGTTGGTATTAGTTGTTTTTTTACCAGTAATGATAAGTAATTATATTACTAACATATATCCTATAGACGAAGCATTTACAATGCAAATAAAACAAAGAGATTCGTACCATGAAAAGTGGGATACCGATAAAAAAGAAACTCTCGAAAAGTTTTATGCACACTATCCGCAATTACACAAATATGGATTTAAAACAGAAGGGTTTTCGTGGTTATGGTACTACGCCATGCAACAAATGGGCGATGACGATTCTAAAACTGAACGAGATGCTTTATATAATAAAATTAAAAAACGAGAAGCATTAAGTAGTAAAATAGCTCGGTTCTTTCCGCCGTTACAATTGCAGTTATCTATAAACGCTATTGCAAAAACAAGTTTAACTAATCATATCGATTTTTTAAATGCTACCACTAAATTTCATGAAGGTATTCGCTTAGATTTATATCCAAAAGTTTTTGATAATCAACATCCAAATACCGTAAATTTTAAAAAATATAAACCTCAGTTTTTTAAATCTGAAAGTAATTTCAGCGTGATTAAAAATGCAGTTTCAATGATTGTTATAACTTTAATTTTTAATTGTTTTTGCAGTTTTTAGAAACTTGAAGTATTTTAGTTAATATGAAGCTG
>ENA-ORXM01001562-ORXM01001562.1-marine-metagenome-genome-assembly--contig:-NODE-1562-length-31371-cov-4.475778_pt1 | contig 31371 bp, 36 predicted proteins | sample MGYA00237867_ERZ511480 | MGnify/ENA primary metagenome ERZ511480 (study PRJEB26309, sample SAMN06266103) | marine metagenome | isolation source: Algal blade | place: United Kingdom:Sidmouth, United... | reverse complement strand
CATCACAGATTACTTTGACGGGATGCTTGCCCGGTCCAGCGGAGCGGTCAGTAAGCTGGGCATTTTCCTCGATCCGATTGCGGACAAGATCATGGTGGCCGCAGTCATTCTGGTCCTGACAGCGCAAGGGTTGTTGCGCGGACCTATGCTGGGTGATTTCCATGTCATTGCCGGATTGGTTATCCTGGTACGCGAGATCACTGTTTCAGGCCTGCGCGAATTTCTCGCCGACAAGAAGGTGGTCATGCCCTCCTCGATGCTGGCGAAATGGAAGACGACGGTCCAGATGACGGCCATCGCCATCCTGTTGCTGGCCCTCTACATGAATTTCGCCGGGTACCTGACCCATTGCGTGATCTGCGGGCGACCGGCGCTCGGGGTGGTCGATCTGATCGGGGTCGGATTGCTCTGGCTGGCTGCGGCGATGACGGCGATCACCGGCTATCAGTATTTCGCGCGCGGCATGGTCACGATCATGGCCGGGGAAGCGCGATAATGCGGGTGCTGTATTTCGCGTGGCTGCGCGAGCGGATCGGGGTGGGATCGGAGGAGGTCTCGCCGCCCGAAGGCGTGACGACCGTGGCCGACCTGATCGCATGGCTGAAGACGCGCGAGCCTCGGTACGAAGCGGCATTCGAGGACATAGCGGCAATCCGCGTGGCGCTCGATCAGGAGCAGGCGGATTTCGATGCCCCGCTGGCGGGGGTGCGCGAGGTGGCGCTGTTTCCGCCGGTGACGGGCGGCTGATTCCATGGCTGTGCGCGTTCAGGAAGCCGATTTCGACGTCGGGGCCGAGCTGGAGGCGCTGGCGGCGGGGGATACGGAGATCGGCGCGGTGGTCAGCTTTACGGGGCTGGTGCGCGGCACGGGCGGTGTCTCGACCATGACGCTGGAGCATTATCCGGGCATGACCGAAAAGGCGCTGGAAGCAATCGAAGCCGAAGCCCATGATCGCTGGCCCCTGCAGGCGAGCCTCGTCATCCACCGGGTCGGCCCATTGGCCCCCGGCACCCGCATCGTCTTCGTGGCCACGGCCAGCCGACACCGGGGCGCGGCCTTCGAGGCGGCGGAGTTCCTGATGGATTTCCTCAAGACCCGCGCACCTTTCTGGAAGAAGGAAGTCGCGGCGGATGGCACGGCACACTGGGTCGATGCCCGCGAGACGGACGATACGGCAGCCGCGCGCTGGGCGCGATAGCGCGACACCGACTTTCGCCGCCCCTTGGTATCGCGCCGCAGATACAACTGTACGGATATGCGATTCCGTATACGCTGCCTGCCATCGCAGAATGTGGAACTCAGAGAAGGTGCGGAGAATGTCACAATTTTTCACTGCCGTCCTGCTCGGTGTCGCCGTTCTGCTGTTCTTCGTGCTGGGAGATGACCGAAAATCGAGCGTCGATCCCCGCCTGTATCCGGGCTGGGAGGGAGGCCTGGACCCGGCCCCCGGTCTGCTTCGCCGATTACCCGATCGGGACGGCATTCCCCGGTCCACCCGCCCGCGCCCGCGACAGGACTGGATGCGCGAAGCATCGCCCCGACCGCTTCATTCGCCCGATGCGAGACAACCAGTCCCGGCATTACCGCCACTCCGGTTGGCTTTCGCCTTTCTCCATGGCGACGGTGTGCCCATCGACTACGGCAGGGCGGCATACTGGTTCGCCGAAGCGGCTCTTCTCGGGGATCCGGTCGCTCTGTTCAATCTGGGCGTCATGCATGAAAGCGGGTTGGGCGTGCGCCGCGACCCCGAGATAGCCTATCGCCTCTTCGAGAGAGCGGCGGAAACGGGATATCCCGGTGCCTTGCAGAAGCTGGGCGGGCATGGCCGTTGGTAGGCGCTACGCCCTGCCCTTCGCTTCGGTGCTGCGCCCGGCAAGGTCTTCGCGGGCTTCGTCGAGGATCTTCGTGGCTTCGGACCCCTGTATCCGGGCGATATCGTCCTGATACTTCAGCAGAGCACCGAGCGTGTCCGAGATCGTCTGGGGGTCGAGGGCGACGGCATCGAGAGCCACCAGCGCCCGCGCCCAGTCGAGGGTCTCGGCGACGCCGGGAGATTTGAAGAGGTCTTCGTCGCGCAGGCGGCGGATGAAGGCGGCGACCTCGCGGGAGAGGGTTTCCGAGGCTTCGGGAGCCTTGGCCGCGAGAATGGTCATTTCCCGTTCGAAATCGGGGTAGTCGAGCCAGTGATAGAGGCAGCGGCGGCGCAGGGCATCGTGGACTTCGCGCGTACGGTTCGACGTGATGACGACGATGGGCGGCTCCGGGGCCTTGATGACGCCCAGCTCGGGAATCGTGACCTGAAAGTCGCTCAGGGCTTCGAGCAGGAACGCTTCGAAAGGTTCGTCCGCGCGATCCAGTTCGTCGATGAGCAGCACGGGTGGCCCTTCGGCATGGGGGCGCATCGCCTCCAGCAAGGGGCGGGCGATGAGGTGTCTTTCGGCGAAGACGTCGCCCGCGATAGCGTCCCTGTCGGTCGCGCCCGTGGCCTCGGCGAGGCGGATTTCCATCATCTGCGCGGCGTAGTTCCACTCGTAGACCGCCGAGGAAGCGTCCAGTCCCTCGTAGCATTGCAGGCGGATGAGACGGCGTCCCAGCAACGCGGCGATGGCCTTGGCCACCTCGGTCTTGCCGACGCCCGCCTCGCCCTCGAGGAAGATGGGTCGGCCCAGCTTGAGCGCGAGGAAGACGACGGTGGCAAGGCCCCGCCCGCAGACGTAGCCGACCTCCCCGAGACGGGTCTGCACATCGTCGATGGACTGGAAGGGGGTCGTCATGGCGGGCCGTCCTGCTCAGGTTATGGACCGGAGAGGACCACAGGGACACCGCGATGTCGAGAGGGCGTCAGGCCGCAGCGACCTCGGGTTCCGCCACGACGGGGAAGGATACCCGCGCGGTCGTCCCGACGCCCTCTTCGCTGTCGAGCCTGAGATTGCCGCCATGCAAGCCCATGAGGGCATTCACGATGGACAGGCCGAGGCCGCAACTTTCGCCGCTCGCGATATGGGCGGCCGACGCGCGGCTGAAGGGCCTGAGGACGGATACGGCGTCTTCGGGGGTCATGCCGATCCCATCGTCGATCACGGCGAAGGTGACATCGGTCTCGTCGCCCCTCACCTCGATCCGAACCGCCGATTTCTCGTCCGAATACTTGAGCGCGTTCGAGAGCAGGTTGAGGAGAATCTGGTGGATCGCCCTGGGGTCTGCCGTGACGGTTTCCGGGGCGTGCTCCAGGCAGATTTCGATACTCTGAAAGCGCATGGCGGCCTGAGGCGTCAGGGAAAGCCTTACCTCGTCCAGGAGGACGGCGATATCGACGGATATGGGGGCCAGATCGTGCCGACCCGCCTCGATGCGCGCAAGGTCCAGAAGATCGTTGACCAGCGACAGCAGCAGATGACCGGAGCCATGGATCGCATCGGCATATTCCTCGGTTCGCACTCTGGTGAAGCTACCGAACAACCCTTCCTGCTGGCGCAGCATGTCCGAGAAGCCGAGGATCGCGTTCAACGGTGTCCGAAGCTCGTGACTCATATTGGCGAGGAATGCGGATTTGGCCTGACTCGCATCCTCTGCGGTGCGCCGTGCCTCGTCGAGGGCAACGGCGCGGAACTGCAGGTCGGCTTTCGTACTTGCCAGCTCGGCATTGCGTTCGTCGAGCAGGACGGCCTGACCGCGCGCGGATTGTCTCGCATCATCGAGGCGGTGGATCGTCCCGACGCAGAACGTCACGAGCGGGACGCTGACGATCAGCGTGGTCATCACGGTAATGGTCGTGATGCGAAAGGGTGCCATGTCCGCGAGAAGGATATCCAGCAGGTTGGCCAGAAAGACCGCCTCCACGACCGCCAACGCGACCATCACCGGCCCGAACCAGCGAAATCTCAACCGGCGGCCCATGACCCGTTCGAACATCGCATACGAATACGGATGACGCGGTGCCTCCGCGCGCATCCAGTCTTGCGATGCACCGGAAGGCGAATTGCGATCAGAGGAAATGCGGGTCATGCGATGCAATGTACCGGCGATACTTTGAAGGCGCCCTAATACCGCAGAGGAAAAAGCTTATAAATCGACCCTTTCGAGAAGCGGGGACTCCCGGCCCGGTCATGGGGGAGTCACGTCAGAAGGCTTTCTCGTAGTCTTCCGGCTTCGCCGGACCCGGTGCGCCATTCGTGGTGGATGACTCCGCCGGGGCTCCAGGGGCGTCGAGCCTGGCATCCGACAGCATACCCGAGATGCCGCCATCCATCGAAATGCCGATCTCCTCGCCCAGTTTCTTGAGGGCCGGAAGCTGCACGGCCATGGAGCCGATGGCATCGACTGCCTGCGTTACCGGGCTGCCGGCATTCGTGCCGTGATCGCCCGAACCGTTCGAGCCGCCACCCAGACCCGTGACCTGATGGATCTTGATGGATTCGATCTTCTGGGCGGGCTTGACCATTTCCGCGACGATCTTCGGCATGGCTTCCAGCCGCGCGAGCTGGATCTTCAGCGCGGCGATTTCGGCGGACATGGCATTCTCCGCATCGACGAGAGCGCGCATACCCTCGGCTTCGGCCAGCTTGTCGGTCTTCTTCGCCTCTGCGCGTATGGTCAGGGAATCGGCCTCGGCATTGGCTTCCTCGCGCAGGGCTTCGGCGCGGTCGGCGGCGGCGTCCTTCTCGGCGGCGGCAGAGAGGCGGATTTTCGTCGCTTCGCGTTCGGCCTCGCGCTGGGCCTCGATGACCGCGATCTGCTTGGAGCGTTCGGCCTGTGCGACTTCCTTGGCGGTGACGATGGCCTCGGAGGCCTTGGCGGCTTCGGCGCGGGCGGTATCGGCGGAGGCGCGGGCGCGGCTTTCCTCCTCCGATTTGGTGGCGATGACGATCTGGCGTTCCTGATCGGCGACTTCGATCTGGCGCTCCTTGGCGATTTCGGCGGAGCGGATGGCTTCCTCGCGCTCGATCTCGGCAGAGCGGATCATGCGCTCTTTCTGGATGCGGGCCTGTTCGGCCTCGCGTTCGGAATCCTGACGCTTGCGCGCGATCTCGGCTTCCTGAGCGGCGCGGCGGGTTTCGATCTCCTGCATCTGGGCGATCTCGGCCTCGCGCTCCTCGCGGTCGATCTCCAACTTGCGCTTGGCGGCCTCCATCGCGGACTGGCGCACGGCGGTATCGGCCTCGGCGTCGATCAGGGCGCGGCGTTTCTTGGAATGGGCGATCACCTCGGCAAGCTGACGCATACCCACGGCGTTGAAGGCGTTGTTCTCGTCGAGACTCTCGAAAGGCGTCTGGTCGAGGGCGGTCAGGGAGACCGATTCCAGTTCGAGACCGTTCTTGAGCAGGTCTTCGGAGACGGCATTCTGCACCTCCTGCACGAAGTCGGAGCGGTTTTCGTGCAGCTCGTCCATGGTCATCTTGGCGGCGACCGAGCGCAGGCCATCGACCAGCTTGCCCTCGATCATCTCGCGCAGCTCGTTCACGTCGAACGTGCGGTCGCCCAAGGTCTGGGCGGCGCGGGCGATGCCCTCTTCGGTCGCGTTGACCGACACGTAGAATTCCACGCCCACATCCACGCGCATCCGGTCCTTGGTGATGAGCGAGGCTTCATTGGCGCGGTTCACCTCCAGCCGCAGGGTCTTCATGTTCACGAGGCTGATCTCGTGCAGCAGCGGGATGACCACCGTGCCGCCATCCATGACGACCTTGCGGCCACCGGCACCCGTCTTCACCAGGCTGATCTCGCGCGTCGCCCGGCGATAGAGACGCGCGAGGACGAAGCCCACGAAGACGAAAAGCGCGAGAATGGCGACGATGGGGACGACGAGAGAGGGAAGAAGATCGATCATGGAGGATTCCTTTCGTCAGGAGGGAGAGGGGCCACCCGCAGGGGCGTCGTCGATGGCGATGGCGCGCAGACTTCCGTCGCGCAGCCGCAGGATCGCGATCTCGGTGCCCTGGAGGAGGCTGGCGTCGTCGTCGAGCGGCTCGACGAACGTGTAATGGACGTTTCCGTGGCCATCGGTGAAACGGGCCTGAGCGGGCTTGCCGCGCTTGGCCGTCCCGACGGTGATGACCCCGCGACGACCCCCGTAGGAGCGGGTGGAAATCGCGGTGCTCTCGAATTTGGGAACCAGCCTGCCGAGCATCCGCGCAAAGCGGGAACTGACCGCAAGGGCGGGCAGCAGGGCGATGAGGCTGGCGATCATGGGCGCGAGGGGCGTACCGAGGAAAGCGGTAGCGATAGCTTGCAGAGCCAGACCCGTGAGGCCGAAAGCGGTGAGGAAGGCGGCGAGCCAGATCGCGAAAGGGACATGGCCGAGGCCGAGCCAACTCAGGAACGCGCCGAGGCCGGTAGGGCCGGCGGTCGGCGCATCGGCGGCGTCCACGGCATCCGCATCGAAATCCGCTTCCGGCTCGAAACCCGGCTCGATACCGACATCCGCATCGGCATCGAAATCCGCGCCGCCCTCGTCGGTCATCAGGCTCAGCCCGAGGAACAGCAGAATGACCTCCAGCAGCACCAGTCCCAGCACCAGCCCCAGCGCAATAGCGAAGGGTCGCATTTCAGGAACGAGCAGCATGTCAGGCGTCATGGAGGCGAATCCTCATGGCGAAGCGATTCGCCGGGAATACGCGAACCTGTTGTTTTCATGTCCGTATAATAGTTCATATAGGAACGCGACGGCGCGAGTGTAAGTAGCAGAAGATGAAGTTTTCACTTACCGGCTCTTCTCGTATTCCGCGATTCGGTCACGAATCGTTAAGGTCTCGACGTTTTGGTCCGTACATCGTGCGTTGCCCCGATATGGCCACGAGCGTATCCCACACCTGCGTTTTTTACCTGACCCCAAGACGGAGCGACCCCCGTGAGAAAACTCCTTGCCCTGACCTGCCTGATCGTGGCGATGGCCTTCCCGGCCCTTGCCGCAGACGACGCCATGGTGACGAAGCAGGCCTATTTCGACATTTCCATCGGCGACGAGCCTGCAGGCCGTATCGTGATCGGCCTGTTCGGGAACAAGACCCCGAAGACCGTTGCGAACTTCCATGCGCTGGCGACCGGCGAGAAGGGCTTCGGCTACGAAGGCTCGGTCTTCCATCGCGTCATCCCCAACTTCATGGCGCAGGGCGGCGACTTCACGCGCGGCAACGGCACGGGCGGCAAGTCGATCTATGGCGAGAAATTCGCCGACGAAAACTTCGATCTCCGGCATTACGGCCCCGGCTGGCTCTCGATGGCCAATAGTGGGCGCAACACCAACGGCTCGCAGTTCTTCATCACCTTCACCGAGACGCCATGGCTCGACGGCAAGCACGTCGTCTTCGGCAAGGTGGTCGAGGGCATGGATGTGCTGGAACGGATCGAGGGCCTGCCCACCGATGGCCGCGACCGGCCCCGCCAGAAGGTCGTGATCGTCGAGAGCGGCGACCTGCCTCTCGCAGCGCCCTTCGCGGTCGCGAAGGAGTAGCGCCAAGTCGCAGTCCCGCACCTGACGCGGGACTGCACTCTTCTCGCTACCCCCGCCCCCGATACCCCGGCACGTCCTGCTCGGGTATCCACACATCCGATGGGGCCGCGCCCGACTGCCAGAACACGTCGATGGGGATGCCGCCACGCGGATACCAGTAGCCGCCGATGCGCAGCCAATGGGGCGACAGCAGTTCTACGAGGCGGCGACCGATGCTGACGGTGCAATCCTCGTGGAAGGCGCCATGGTTGCGGAACGCGCCGAGGTAGAGTTTCAGCGATTTACTCTCCACCAGCCAGTCCCCCGGCACGTAATCGATCACCAGATGCGCGAAATCCGGGGCGGCGGTCATGGGGCAGAGCGACGTAAATTCCGGCGCCGTGAAGCGCACGCAGTATTTCGTATCGGCCTGCGGATTGGCCACCCGCTCCAGCACCGCCTCCTCCGGCGAGGCGGGCAGGGACGTGGCACTGCCAAGCTGTTGCAGGCCACTGTATATGGTCTCGTCGGACATGTCAGACTCCGCGTTTGTTGCCCCAGAGCGCAACGTGTAGCTGCGGCAGGATGGTGGAACCGTACCAGCCGTCGCACAGCGCCCGCTCGATCAGCCAGAGCATCCGCTCGTTGATCCCCTCCATATCGACCATGGCCGTGTCGTCATCAGGAGGCGGGGGGGTATGGTTGCCGGGTTGCAGGTAGGTCTCCAGCGCCGGATAGCGGGCGGCGATCTCGCGGGCGTAGCGGTAATCGGCCTCGTCGAACACCACGATCTTCAGCACGGTCCGCGCAGCTCCCGACGCGACGCAGGCATCGAGGATCGCCAGATCGGTCTCCATGCCGCTGGAGGGAGGTTTGGGGCTGAGGGTCAGCAGATCGAGGGCTGCGAACCAGTCCTGCATGACCGAGCCTTGGGTCTCGACGGCGAAGCGATAGCCCTCCGCCACCCCCAGCGCGATGAGCGGGGCAAAATTCTGGGTGGCCGGGTTGCCGCCCGAGAGCGTGACGATCAGGGGCGTGGGGGCGAGGCGCTGGATATCGGCCCAGACCTCCTGCGCGCTCATGGGCAGCCATGTGTGACGGTACTCGCTGCTCACCGCATGGAGGCTGTCACACCACGAGCACCGGAAGTCGCATCCGCCCGTTCGCACGAAGACGGTCGGCACCCCGATGAGCGCGCCTTCGCCCTGGATGGTCGGCCCGAAGATTTCGGCGATGCGGAGGGGTTGCATCACGCCGCCCTGCCTGTGCGTGTCATCGTCCTCGAAAGCGGATGATCCAGCCCGACGTCCTGCACATCACCAGTAACGTTCGCGCGAGACTGGATACCCCGCCCGCGCGGAGTGTGACGGCTCGAAAGGGATTTCATCGCCGGTAGATCGCCCAGGTCTTCGGCGTCTCGCTGACCGCGACCGCGCTCGTCTCCGGCCACCGCGCCGCGCACCAGTCGTAGAGGGTCTGCGCCAGGAACTCCGCCGTCACGCCTTCATGGCCGTACACGTCGTTGAGATGCCGGTGATCCAGCGTGTCGTCGATATGGGCCTTCAGTTCCGCCAACTCCCCGTAATCGCGCACGAAATTGTTCTCGTCGAGCGAGGCCGCGCTCAACTCGACCCGAACGATGTAGTTATGTCCGTGCAAGCGCGCGCATTGGTGGGTCTCGGGCAGGCGCGAAAGTTGATGCGAAGCAGAGAACGCGAATTCCTTGGTGATCGTGAACATCATCTCATTGTCCAATCAGGCTGCATCAGGAACTACCCCCAGAGTGCGCATTTCCTGATTCTCATGCGTTTGGTTTGACCGGACATCACTATACCACGCTCTGCCAGAAATCCGGATCGGCATAGTCGGTCGGGTCGGCAACCCCGGCGATATGAAAGGCTTCGCGGCGCTCGACGCAGGTGCCGCAGCGCCCGCAATGGCGCTCCCCGCCCTTGTAGCAGGACCATGTCGCGGCAAAGGGCGTACCGTGCCGCGCGCCCTCGGTCACGATGTCGGATTTCGGCCCGTGCAGGAACGGCGTGTAGAGGACGACGGCGGGGTCGTCGTCCAGCGCGGCGTCCTGCATGGCCGCGAAGGCGTCGATGAATTTCGGGCGGCAATCGGGGTAGATGAAGTGATCGCCTCCGTGGACGGCAGCGGCGACGGAGCCGATCCTGCGGGCGGCGGCGATGCCGAAGGCGATGGTCAGCATGATGGCATTGCGGTTCGGGACGACCGTGATCTTCATCGTCTCTTCGGCATAATGGCCGTCCGGCACCGCGATATCGTCGGTCAGCGCCGAGCCGCCCAGCGAGCGCCCGACCCCGGAGATATCGATCACGTCATGGGCCACGCCCAGCCGCGCGGCACAGGCCGCCGCACAGTCGATCTCGCGCCGGTGCCGCTGGCCGTAATCGAACGTGACGAGACCCGCCAGCACGCGCTCGGCGGCGACCTTGTGGGCGAGCGACACGGAATCGAGTCCGCCGGAGCAGACGACGAGGGTTTGCATCGAATATCCTTGTTTTCACCGGGTAGTGCGAAACGCGATCGTATATATAGAAGCGCAGGAAAATACCCACCCTCCGGGTAATCTCCTGCTCGATCTATCGCGTTTCGCACGGGCTGCGACCGGACCCTTGCGGGCCGAAAGCGCATAGCACCGTCAGCCAGACCCTACAAGCCAGACCCTAAAAGCCAGACCTTAAAAGGACGACGCGATCCCGATACCCATCAGCACGACCAGAGACACCGCCATCCAGACCCCCATGACGAGAAAGCAGCGCATGAAGAACCCGACCCAGTCCCCTTTCGAATCCCGCCACGCGGCGTAGGTCAACAGGCAGGGGACAATCGGCACCGCCCAGAAGAAAGCGATCGTCCCTCCCAACACACCCAGACCCGACAACAACGCCAGGTTGCCGAAGACGATGACGCAGACGCTGCCGATCAGGACGCGATAGACCGTGTCCTTCAGCGAGTTCGACCAATGCTCCGGCGTAGCGGGCGCATCGAGCAGCTTTTGCCGCAAGGCATGTTTGGGTGCCCCGCACCCGCCACACGTGCGATCTTCATCCGCGTACACATTCTCGCAATACCTACAGTTCATCGTCGAATTCAGCCCCTTCATCCTGATAACGAGTATGGGTGCAAGGCATGGTTTGGACAAGATATTGAAGACACCTTTGCGAAGCCCCATTTAATACGGTGTGTTCAGCGATGAAGGAAAGGCGGCGGCCATGGAAGAATCCGGTCTCGAAGGACGGTTCCTGATCGCGATGCCCGGCATCGGCGACGACAGGTTCCATCGATCCGTCATCCTGATCTGTGCCCATTCGGATCAGGGCGCGATGGGGTTGGTCGTCAATCAGCCTGCCGAATCGATCAGTTTCGACGAATTGCTCGAACAACTCGAAATCGAAACCAACGAAACGACCACCGGCACCCCCATCCGAATCGGCGGGCCGGTGGAGAGCGGGCGCGGCTTCGTGCTGCATACCAGCGACTACAAGGGCGAGACGGCCCTCGATATCGCGGGCAAGTTCATGCTGACCGGTACCGTCGATATCCTGCGCGATATCGCCAAGGGCGAGGGGCCGGACAAGCGCATCATCGCATTAGGCTACACCGGCTGGGCACCGGGGCAGTTGGAGCAGGAAATCCAGCAGAACGGCTGGCTGTCGTGCGATTCGGTGCCGGAGATCGTGTTCGGGGAATCCGATGACGATAAATGGGTCGCGGCGCTGTCGGAGATGGGTATTTCGCCCGAACTGCTGTCGGCCGAGGGCGGGACGGCCTAGTCCCGGTCGCCCTCCTCGGCGATTCGGGCGAAGAGCATGTGGTCGCGGATGACCCCGTCCACTTCCAGATAGGACCGGACGACCCCTTCGAAATGAAAGCCACACGCGGCGAGGAGAGCGCGAGATGCCGTGTTCTCCTCCAGACAGGCCGCCTCCAGCCGGGTCAGGCGCATCTGCGTGAAGGCATGGCGGGCGATCGCGGCTGTCGCCTCGGTCATGTAGCCGCGCCGCACATGATCTTCGCCGACCCAGTAACCGAGCGTGCCGCATTGCGACGGACCGCGCCGGATATTGCTCAGCGTGATGCCCCCGACCATCCGCCGGGGATGGCGCGTGAACATCAGGAACGAGAGAGACCGCCCGCTCCGTGCTTCGGACTGCGCCCAGCGGACCCGGCGGCGGAAGGAGCGCGGCGACAGGTGATCGCGCGGCCATTGCGGCTCCCATGGTTGCAGGAAGTCACGGCTGGCGCGGCGCAGGCGCATCCATTCGGCGAAGTCTTCGACCTCCGGTATGCGCAGTTCCAGCCTGTCCGTCTCGAGGACCGGTACGGCCGTGTCACGCCGCCTACCGGTCAGGAACGACCACCAGCCGCCCATCGATCTCAGGCAGCCCTGGCGAGGCCGTCCGGCAATCCGCCGCCCTCTGGTCCGAGATAGACGGCGCTTGGCGCGGGGCCGTCGAGAATGGAACGCAGGGCATCGCGGACGGAGGCGGCATCGACGGCGTCGATCAGCGCCCCGATCTCATCCATCGGATAGGGACGGCTTCGCAGCATGATCTGTCGGGCCAGCGTCTCGGCCCGGCGCATGGGGGATTCGAGCGCCATGAGCATCCCTGCCTTCGACTGGGAGCGGGCGCGGCTGGCCTCGGCACCGGTCACGTCTTCGGCGGTTCGCTCCATGACGTCGAAGATGAGGGCGGCCAACTCGTGCGACTGCTCCGCGCTCGTGGCCGCGTAGATGGTCAGCAGACCGGTATCGGCGAAGGAATCGGCATAGCTGAAGATCGAATAGCAAAGGCCGCGCTGCTCGCGGGCCTCCTGGAACAGGCGCGAGGACATGCCGCCACCGAGGACCGCCCCCGCCGTCTGGGCGCGGAACTGGGCTTCGATATCCCGGCTGTCCGGCGCCTCGAAGCCGAAGACGAGATGGGCCTGCTCGTTGTCCTTGAACGTCAGGCTATGACCGGGGGCATAATGGGCGGGATCGGCGGCAATGGCATCGCGCGCGGGCATATCGCCGAACAACCGCTCGGCATCGCGGACGATGGCGTCATGATCCACGTATCCGGCGGCGGAGAGGATCATGCGCGAGGGGACGTAATGGCGATTCATGTATCCGGCGATCATGTCGCGCTCGAAGGACATCACGCTTTCGGACGAGCCGATGATCGGGCGACCGAGCGGCTGATCCGGGAAGGCGATTTCCTGCAACGTCTCCATCGCGACCATGGAAGGCATATCGTTGCGCTCGCCGAGTTCCTGCAGGATGACATGGCGTTCGCGCTCGATCTCGTCGGGCAGGAAGGTCGAATCGCGCAGGATATCGGCGAGGAGATCGAGGGCCAGCGGCACATGCTCGGCCAGAACCCGCGCCTGATAGGCGGTCATCTCATAATCGGTATAGGCGTTCAGATCGCCGCCAACGTCCTCGATTTCCTCGGCGATGGCGCGCGCCGTGCGCCGCGTCGTGCCCTTGAAGGCCATGTGTTCGAGCATGTGCGACAGACCCGTTTCCGGCAGCGTCTCGTTGCGCGAGCCTGCCGCGACCCAGACGCCCAGCGCGGCGGATTTCACGAAAGGCATATGCTCGGTCACGACCCGGAAGCCGTTCGGCAGGGTCGTCGCTCGGATGCGTCCGCCTTCGATGGAGATCTCGCTCATATGGCGGCTTCCTTACGGATAAACCCTTCGATCGCGGCGAGATCGTTGGGCAGGACGGTCATGCGCTCATCGCGCTCGTAGAGGTCGGCCATGCGCTCGGGCAGGGGAGTCTCGACGCCGGTCGCCTCGCGCACGGCATCGGGGAACTTGGCCGGGTGTGCGGTGGCGAGCGTGACCATGGGCTGTTCGGGGCGGGCTTTCCGGCGGGCGGCGGCGAGGCCGACGGCGGTATGGGGATCGAGGGTCATGCCGATCTGCTGGCGGGTCTCGCGGATCGTCTGCAGCGTCGTGGCGCGATCCACGCGCGCGGAGGCGAACCCGGCGCGCAGGCGTTCCTGCTGGCCCTGCGGCAGGGCCATGGCGCGGGTGGTCTTCAACTCGTCCATCATCTGCGAGACGGCCTCGCCTTCGCGGTCGGCAAGATCGAAGAGCAGCCGCTCGAAATTGGAGGAGACCTGGATATCCATGCTGGGGGTCAGGGTCTGCGTGACGCCCTCGATCTCGTAGCGGCCCGTCTCCACGGTGCGATGGAGGATGTCGTTCTCGTTGGTGGCGATGACCAGTTCGCCGACGGGAAAGCCCATCTTGCGGGCGACGTATCCGGCGAAGATATCGCCGAAATTGCCGGTCGGCACCGAATAGGCGATCTTGCGCCCGGTGCCGCCGAGGGCCAGCGATGAGGTCGCGTAATAGACGATCTGCGCCATCACGCGCGTCCAGTTGATCGAATTGACCGCGCCCAGTTTCATCGAATCGCGAAACTCGAAATCGTTGAACATGGCTTTGACGAGGGCCTGGCAATCGTCGAAATCGCCCTCGACGGCGATGGCATGGACGTTCGCCTCGGTGGGGGTCGTCATCTGGCGACGCTGCACTTCGGAAACGCGGCCATGGGGAAAGAGGATGAAGACATCCGCGCGGGCCTTGCCGCGAAACGCCTCGATCGCCGCCGAGCCGGTATCGCCCGAGGTCGCACCGACGATGGTGACGCGCTCGTCGCGGGCCTCCAGCACGTGATCGAACAGCAGCCCGATGAGCTGCATCGCCAGGTCCTTGAACGCGAGCGTCGGGCCGTGGAAGAGTTCGAGTACCCAGTTGCGCGAGTCGATCTGGACCAGCGGTGCGACCGCCGCATGGCCGAAGCCCGCATAGGCGCGGTCGATCATGGATTTCAGCGCGTCCATATCCATGCCGCCGACGAAGGGCCGCAGCACTTCGAGGGCGACCGTTTCGTAGGGCGCGCCCTGCAAGGCGCGGATGGCGTCGGGTGACAGAACCGGCCATGCCTCCGGGACATAGAGACCCCCATCGCGGGCCAGACCGGCAAGCAGGGCATCCTCGAAACCGACGACCGGGGCCGCGCCCCTCGTGCTGATATAGTTCATGTCTCGCTCTCCGGCGCATCCGGCCGCATTGGTCAGGTCAGATATCAGGCCGTATGTATCAGGCCGTATGCGAAAATCGCTCCGGCGGCGCACCGAAGAGCGAACGGACCATGCCTGTCAACGCAGAACTTCCGGCGCGCGTCGGGACATGCAGTTCCCAACCGACATGCGGATGCATCGTGCTGGCCAGTTCCATCTGGCCGCGCCACCATTCGGGCAGGCGGACGGGATGGTTCATGTCCCGGCCCATGGGCGGCGGCTGCGCAGGCGGATAGCAGGGAATGCTCGCATAGACGACGCTGCGCGCCCGCCGGAAGGCATCATCGAGCACCCACGGGATGTCCTCCTCCGGGACATGCTCCAGAATGTCGGTCAGGATCACGGCATCGAACGACCCGTCGGCTTCGGCCGTGAACGGATTGCAGCGCGTGACAGTCACGCCCGGCCAGTCGCCCGCATCCGGTGCATCGGTGCCAGCCGTGTAATGGAGCAGGGTGTTCGCACCCGTCGACCGGATCAGCCTTGCGACCGCCTCCCGGTGATCGTGGCCCGATTCGGCCTTTGCGGACGACGCGGCGAGTTCGGTGAACCGGGGGCTGGGATCGTCGCGGGTATGGGACAGGAAACGCGCGGCATTGGCCTCGGTCTCCAATTCGCGCCAGACGTGGTCGTTCTCGTTCGTGCGATAGTCGTAGGCGGCGGGAAAGGGTTGCCATGGCTGTTTGTCGAGCGTGGTGAAATGCAGCAGTTTCGACTCGCCCGCCACGTATTCCGTGTCGCGTGAATTCCAGACCCCCGGCATGATCCCCCAAAGTCCCGCTTCATGCACCGCTTCGGGCGTACCGAAGCGGGCGTCGCTGTCCTTGCCGAGATCGATGTTCCAGATTTCGGCCAGTTTCCCGCAATCCATCAGCATGACGGAAGTCTCCTTCCGGTCGATCGCCAGAATGGCCATGCCGTCCATATCGCGGTCGAACAGCTCCGCCGGGTCCGCGAGGTAGATCTGATCGACGTCGTTGTAGATCGCCCGGCCCGTTCCGCCCGCCATGTAGGGAATGGCGAAGCGGTATCTGGTGAACCCGGTCGCCCAGCCGTCGCGGTCGTATCCGTCCAGATCCTTCATCAGATAGACTTCGTAGCGCCTGCCGGGATTGCGGAATTTCGAGATCGAGTAGAGGAACACCCGCTCCGCCTTGAATTGCAGCGGCTCGGTCCCGAGAAAGATGCGCACGGGAGGCAGGGCGGATTCGGGAGAACCCGCCTCGGCTTCGAAGACGATGACCGGGGGCTGTGCGCGCGTTCCGGGGGGGCGATTGGCTCTGGCCTTGCGGAGGGCGCGCTTGCGGACCCGGCTCTTGTCGACGCGGAAATCGTGTACAACTGGGGGGGCGGTAGACATGGAGTCCTCTCTATCTGAAGGAATGTATCCGGGAATAGGCCGACCCGTGACGAATGACAATGAACGTCGCATCCCGCCTCTCCCCACGCAAGGACGGCGATACGGCGGTCAGCCCGAGTTCCGCTGGCGGAATGCCCAGAATACCGTCATCACGAGCCAGATAACGGCGATGCCGAACCACGTAAGGGCGTATTGCAGATGGTTGTTCCTGATCCGCACGGCGACGGCGCGTCCACGCGGGAAATCCCCTGCACCGGTCGGGGCCTGCACGATCATCACCGGCGCGGTTCCCGCCGCTTCGGAAAGCGAGGGGACGTTGCGGGAATACCAGATACGCTTGGCGATATCGGGATCGGGGGTGAAGCGGTTCAGGTCGTCGGGCCAGCGCAGGAACCCCTCGATGCGTTGCGGTCCCTCGGGCGCGGCGCGCGTGGCCGGATCGCGCCGGTCCTGCGGAACGTAGCCGCGCTCGACGAGGATGAGGCGTCCGTCGTCGGTCTCCAAAGAGGCAATGACGTCAAAACCCGGACCCTGCGGTTTCTGCGAGGTCAGGTGATAGAGTTCATCGCCCGTGAAGCGGCCCTGCACGAAGACCGGCAGGTAGTCGTCGCGCTCAGGGTCGAGATCGGCGGGAAGAGAGACGGGCGACATCGCGAGACGTCGTTCCGCCTCGTCGATGATGCCGCGCTTCCAGTCGAGACGATCGAGCTGCCAGAAACCCAGCGCAAGCAGGGCGGAGAGACCACCGAGGCCGACGATGATCGGCCCCAGCATACCCGTTCGGGGCGATGACGTCATTGCCGGTCAGTGACCGCCCACGGCGAAGAATCCGACGCTGCCCACATAGATCGCGAAGAAGAGGAACAGCCAGACCACATCGACGAAGTGCCAGTACCAGGCCGCTGCCTCGAACCCGATATGCTTCTGGGGGGTGAAATGCCCCTTGCCGACACGGATCATGCAGATCGCGAGGAAGATCGTCCCGATCAGGACGTGCATCCCGTGGAAGCCGGTCGCCATGAAGAAGGTCGCGCCGTAGAAGGTGCTCTGAAGCGTCAGGTCGTGGTGATAGGCCTCGACGTATTCGAGCGCCTGAAACATCAGGAAGATCGCCCCGAGCGCCGTGGTGATGGCCAGTGCCCAGAAGACCTGCTGACGCTTGGGGTCCGGCTCGTCCCCGCCCTCGCGCATTTCCATCAGGTAGTGATGCGCCGCCGTCAGCGTACAGCCGGACAGCAGCAGGATCAGCGTGTTGACGAGCGGCAGGCCGAGGGGATCGACGGCATGGATGCCCTCGGGCGGGAATGCGCCGCCCTGCGAGAAGCCGATGCCGTGGCTGGTATCGGTCGTCTCGTCGGGCACGAACAGGCCGTAGCGGAAATAGGCCCAGAACCATGCGAGGAAGAACATCACTTCGGAGATGATGAAGAGGATGAACCCGTAGCGCAGGCCGAGATAGACGACCGGCGTGTGATCGCCGATCTGGGATTCGTGGATCACTTCCGCCCACCACGAATACATGACGAACAGGACGCCCGCGAGGCCCGCGAGGAACAGGAGCGGCGAGCCGTCCTTCATCCACCAGACCGCACCGAACAGCATCACGAAGGCGCTGACCGCAGCGACGAACGGCCAGACGCTGGGTTCGAGGATGTGATAATCGTGTTTCGCGTGGCCTGCCATCGTTCGCTCCCGCAGCGTGGTTCTTAAGCGTCAGTTGACCGTTGCCCGGTCGGCGGTCTCGCGCGCATCGAGCGCAAGGCGATACCCCTCGGGCAGGTCTGTCTCGTAGAATGTATAGGACAGGGTAATGCCCTTCACCTCTTCCGTCGACCGATCATCGCGTATCTCGGGATCGACGTAGAATGTCACGGGCATATCGACGGTCTCGCCGGGTTTCAACACCTGTTCGGTGAAACAGAAACAATCGATCTTCACGAAATACTGCCCGATCTTGTAGGGCGTGACGTTGAAGACCGCCGTTCCGGCGATCGGTCGGTCGGTGGGATTATGGGCGGTATAGAAGGCCAGGCCCGTCTCGCCGATGGGGATGTCCATGTCCTTCTGGACCGGCTTGAAGACCCAGGGCATCCCGCTTTCGATCGAGGCATCGAAGGTGACGGTGATCGTCTCGTCGAGGATGACCTCGTTGACGACCGAGGCACGCAGGGGCGTTCCGCCGAAGCCCGTCACCTGACAGAAGATGCGATAGAGCGGCACGGCGGCGAAGGACAGCGCGACCATGCAGGCGGCGACGCCCAGCAGGGTGACGCCCGTGCGACGGTTCGATCCGGTACTTTCGCTCATGTCATGCTCCTCAGACCGTGGCCTGAAGCTTGACCATGGTGACGGCGAAGACCAGCGCGACGAAGCCGAGGAGGATCACGCCGACGAAGACGTTCCGGCCCAGACGGCGCTTGTGGAGATCGGAATCGGCCATGGTCACATCCATCCCCCATCGAGCAGCGACGCGCTGCGCAGGGCCGCATCGATCAGGAGCGACGCGAAGACGAGGGCCAGATACGTGAGGGAGAAGGCGAAGAGTTTCTTCTCGGCCCCGTACTTCTCGGCCTGCGCGGTTTCTTCATCGCGGCGATAGACGGTCCATGCAAGCCAGCAGAACAGGACATTCGTCACGATGGCCGTCACGGTATAGGCCGGTCCGGCGACATCGGTGAAGACGAGCGCGAGGCTGCTGATCGCCAGCAGGACGGAATAGACCAGCACCTGAACGCGCGTCGCCTTCGGCCCCGCCACGACGGGCAGCATCGGCACTTCGGCCTCGGTGTATTCCCGGCGCTTCCAGAGGGCCAGCGCCCAGAAATGCGGCGGGGTCCAGAGGAAGATGATCGCGAACATCAGCAGCGGTTCGATGGCGACGGAGCCGGTGGCGACCGTCCAGCCGATCACGGGGGGGATGGCCCCCGCCGCACCGCCGATGACGATGTTCTGGGGAGTGCGGCGCTTCAGCCACATGGTGTAGAAGCCGCCATAGAAGGCGATGGTCCCGGCCAGCAGGACTGCGGAGAGGACATTGGCGAAGACGGCCAGCATGGTGACGGAGATGACCGCCAGGCCCATGCCGATCCCGAGCGCCTCGTCGCGCGTCACGCGGCCCGAGGGGATGGGACGGCCCTTGGTGCGACCCATGCGCGAATCGATATCCGATTCCCACCACATGTTCAGCGCACCGGAAGCACCCGCTCCCACGGCAATGCACAGGATCGAGGCGAAACCCACGATGGGATGGATCGCCACCGGCGCGGCGAGCATCCCGGCGAGAGCCGTGAAGATCACCAGCGACATCACGCGCGGCTTCATCAGGGCGAAGAAATCACCGACCGACGCCTCGCTCTCGCGGGGTGCGCCGAGCGGCGCGGTCTGAGCGGAAATATCGGTCATGATATCACTGGCCCGCCGCAGGCTTGGCCGCAGCGACCTTCACGTCGGATGCAGGGCCGTATCCGGCGTATTCTTCCAGAACGGCCCCGAGACGTGCCTCGTATTCATCCTCCGGCACGACCTCGACCATGATCGGCATGTAGGAATGATCCCGCCCACAGAGTTCCGAACACTGGCCATAGAAGGTGCCGACCTTGTTCGCCTCGAACCACAGCTCGTTCAGGCGACCCGGCACGGCATCGACCTTCACGCCGAAGGACGGCACGGTCCAGGCGTGCATGACGTCCGACGCCGTGACGTGAAGGCGGACCTTGGTGTTCACGGGGACGACCATGGGCGCGGTCGCGGCCAGCTTCCATTCCATCGGGGACGGGATCGACTCTTCGGGCTCGCCTTCGGCCTTCATGCCGGCAACCATCTCGTCGTAGCTGGAGTAGCCCTTGCCCGCCATATAGGCGTCGTAGACGTAGTCTTCGCCGTCGATATTGTAGGTGTAGTCCCAGTACCACTGGTAGCCGGTCGCCTTGATGGTCAGCTCGCTCTCGGGAACGACTTCCTGATAATAGAGCAGCTTGATCGAGGGATAGGCCATCGCGACGAGGATCAGCACCGGCACGACGGTCCACACGACCTCGACGGTGGTGTTATGGGTAAAGCGCGAGGGGGTCGGGTTCTTCTTCGCGGAGAACTTGATGCAGACATAGGCGAGCAGCGCCGTCACGAAGAGCGTGATGACCGCCGCGAGGACGTGCAGCCACCAGGACATGTTCTGGACGCGCTCGGCGATGTCGGTCGCCGGTTCCTGATAGCCGAGCTGCCATGGCTCGGGCTGTCCCAGTCCGGCGGCATAGGCGGACCCGGCCCCGAGGGCGAGCAGTCCGGTGAGAGAGAGGGCGGCGGTCAGGCGGGCCATGAACGAAGTCTCCGGTTTCCGGGGGCGCGGTCGAGAGGCGCGATACCCCTTTCGCAATCGCGATGCAATCAAGCATATGCCCCGCCCTATCGCAAGATCGACCGCGCGCGGCATCGCGTCGCTAATCCGGGTACCATGGCCCAATCGACACCGCTGCACCGTGCAAGGGATCGAGGGCGTTTCATAATCTGCCTCCGCTTGCTTTTTTCGCACCTCCGCGCCACCTGTGAAGCACACTCTTACAGGAGCGCGGCTCATGACATTCGATCCCTTTTCCGGCGATATCGATCTCGACACCGCGCAGGGGGTGATTGCGGAGGCTGTGCGCGGGGCCGATGATGGGGAACTCTTCTTCGAGCGGCGGCGGGGGGAGTCGTTGGTGTTCGATGACGGGCGGCTGCGCAATGCGTCCTACGATGCGGCGGAGGGGTTCGGGCTGCGGGTCGTGGCGGGGGAGGCGGTGGGGTATGCGCATTCGGATGAGCTGACCGGGGCGGCCCTCAAGCGGGCGGCGGATGCGGCGGCGGCGGTGAAGGCGGGGCGGGATGTGGCCTATGCGGATGCGCCCGCCCGGACCAACCGCAAGCTCTATGGCGACGACAATCCGCTCGACGAACCCGCCTTCGGCGTGAAGATCGCCCTGCTCCGGGAGATCGATGCTTACTTGCGCGATAAAGACCCGCGCGTGGTGCAGGCCACCGCGTCCCTGTCCGGCGAGATACAGGAAGTCGATATCCTGCGCGCCGACGGGCATCGGGTGGCCGATACCCGGCCCCTCGCCCGAATCAACGTCTCGGTGATCGTCGAGGAGAACGGGCGACGCGAAAGCGGCTCTGCCGGGGGTGGAGGGCGGCATGGGTATGCCCTGCTGCTCGATCCCGCGCGCTGGAAGCATCTGGCCGACGAGGCCCATCGCAAGGCCTTGGTCAATCTGTCCGCCGAAGACGGACCGGGAGGCGCGATGCAGGTGGCGCTCGGCCCCGCATGGTGCGGGGTGATGCTGCACGAAGCGGTGGGCCATGGCCTCGAAGGCGACTTCAACCGCAAGAAGACCTCGGCCTTTGCAGGGCTGATGGGCGAGATGGTGGCCGTGAAGGGCGTGACGGTCGTGGATGACGGCACCCTGGAGGGCCGACGCGGCTCGATCAGCGTGGATGACGAGGGCGAGGCGTCGAACTGCACGACCCTCATCGAAGACGGGCGGCTCGTCGGCTATATGCAGGACCGCCAGAACGCGCGGTTGATGGGGGTTGCGCCCACGGGCAACGGACGGCGGGAATCCTACGCCCATGCGCCGATGCCCCGCATGACGAACACCTACATGCTGGGCGGCGCGCATGAGCCGGAAGAGATCGTCGCGGCGGTCCAGGACGGCATCTATGCGGTCGATTTCGGCGGCGGACAGGTGGATATCACGAACGGCAAGTTCGTCTTTTCCTGCACCGAGGCCTATCGCGTGAAGAACGGCAAGATCATGCACCCCATCAAGGGCGCGACGCTGATCGGGGACGGGGCCAGCGCGCTCAAGAAAATCCGCATGATCGGCAACGACATGGCCCTCGACGACGGCATCGGGATGTGCGGGAAACAGGGGCAGTGGCTGCCGGTGGGCGTGGGCCAGCCGACCATGCTGATGGACGATATCGTGGTCGGTGGGCGCGGCGACTGACCTCGCCTTTTGCGAGAACTGCGCCCTGCGCGACACGCCTCACCACAAAACCGTCCGAAAGCGGGACGAAGCTCGTGCCTCATTGGTTAAACACAAGATACACGGATTCATGGTTCACGGATTGTCGCGCGATTACTGGCCGGTCGGGGCAAAGCATGTCGTCTTGCGGACGGTGCTGGCCTTCGTTCTGTCGCCCGTTTTCGCAGCCGCCGTCACGGTGCTGGCCATGGTGGTACTGGAGGTTGCCCTGAGCCGGGACTTCGATATCGCCGCGATGCGCTCGCCGCAGGTGGCACCGATGGTGCTGGTGGGCAGTTTCATCCTCGCCTTCACCGTCGGGGCGGTCGCTTTCCTCGCGCTCTGGGCCTTGCGATTGCGCGGACGGTTGGCCTATGCGCTGGCGGGTGTCATGCTGGGCTTCCTCTTCGCGATCTGCACGCCGTTCTTCGGATTGCCGCCCGTCGGGCCGGTTCCGGTAATCGTGATGTCGGTGCATTTCGCGCTCTTCATGCTGATCTTTCGGGCCATAGCAGGAGTAAGGCGGATCGATGGTTGAGCGTCGGCGGAAACTGCCTTTCCTGATCGCCCTCTTCGCAGCCCCGGCCCTGTTCGGCGCGGCGATCTCGGTGTTCGGGTTCATGGGCGATTACGGATCGCGGTTCATGCTGGCCGGGGCCTTCGGGATGATCGCCGTGCTGCCCGCATGGTTCACCGCCTATGTCTGGCTCGCGTGGCGCGACCCGCCCGTACCGGGAATGAAGCCGCGCGTGAAAGCGGCGCTGGCGGCGAATTTCGTCTCGCTGGTGATCTTTCCGGCCATCATCGTGCTGCTGGCGGCGACGGGGCAGTACGAACCCCTGTTCGCGCCGGGCGAGGGGGCGGTCGCCGTCGAGAGCGTCGGCGTCGAGTTCCCCGATCCGCCCACGCCCCGCGACGCCGCAATCGCGGCAGCGGTGGTGGCGTTCATGCTGGGATTGGTCTTCCTGCCGGTACTGGCCGCGATCTTCGCGTGGGTGGAGCGGAAGCTAGGGTAGAGTACGATCAGGACGATCGGCGGTCGCGCTAGAAAAACCGCAATGACAGAATGACGATATGGGCCAGCACCGTCAGGGCAAAGCACATCGTCAGCACCATGACCCCGTAGGCGCTGTAGACGTAGATATAGCGCCGCGCGAGGTAGATATTGTAGCGCACTTCCATCGCGCTCCCGAACTTCTGGCCCGTCGATGCCATGATATGCTTTTGCGTCCGGGGGATAGGGTTCGAGAAAGGCAGATTGATCACCAGAAAGACCGTGATCAAACAGTAGCCGAGCATCTCCATCAGGACGAAGAATTGCGTCCAGCTCTCGTCATCGAAGACGATCAACAGCAGACCCGTCGCTGCGATCATCGCGGATACATGGGTCAGCAAGCTCGCGATGTTGCTGTCTATGGTCTGGAGACGGCCTTGCAACCGGGAGCCGTCATCGTCGGACGAGCGCGAACGACCATAGTCTTCGAACGTCGGCGCACCGCCATGGACAGACCGATGATGCGCGACTCTTTCGACGAGATTGTACAACGGGTTCACGACATACCGCCTAGCAGCATCAATAGCTGTATTCCGCGAATACCCGGTCGATATCGCCGTTCCAGCTCGTCTCGTATTTGCGCAGGAGTTCGCGGGCCAGCGGCTCGCGGCGGCTGACGATATCGCGCAGGGAATTGAGGAAATGGGCTTCGTCGCGGTCGAAACCCGACGCCTTCGCACGGGAATGCAGGCCCTCGGCGGAGATGTCGAGCAGGTCGGCGGCGATGGCGTGGACCTTGCGGCCCGCGACCTCGGCCTCCAGCCCCTCCGCCGGGACGGCATTGCGCAGGGCAAGGCGGTCTTCCTGCGTCCAGTGTTTGCAGAGATCCCATGCCGCCGCCATCGCCGCATCGTCATAGATCAGCCCGACCCAGAAGGCCGAGAGACCGCAGATCGAACGCCACGGTCCGCCATCGGCCCCGCGCATCTCGATGAATTTCTTGAGGCGCGCTTCGGGGAAGATGGTCGTCAGGTGATCGGCCCAGTCCGAAAGCGTGGGGGTCTCACCGGGCAGGCCGGGGAGTTTCCCGTCGAGGAAATCGCGGAAGGACTGACCCGCCACGTCGATATACTCGCCATTCCGGTAGACGAAGTACATCGGCACATCGAGAGCGTAATCGACCCAACGCTCGAAGCCCATGCCGTCCTCGAAGATGAAGGCCGGGATGCCCGCGCGGTCGTTATCGACGTCGCGCCAGACTTCGGAGCGATACGACAGGAACCCGTTCGGTTTGCCATCGAGGAAGGGCGAAGAGGCGAACAGCGCGGTCGCCACCGATTGCAGGGCGAAGGCGAGGCGCAGTTTCAGCACCATGTCGGCCTCGGAGCCGAAATCGAGATTCACCTGGATCGTGGTCGTGCGGAACATCATGTCGAGGCCCTTGGTCCCGACGGTCGGCATGTAGCGGCGCATGATGCCGTAGCGGCCCTTGGGCATGACGTGCATGTCCTCGCGCGACCATGTGGGCGCGGCCCCCAGACCGATGAAGCCCGCGCCGATGCGGTTTGCGATGTCGCGCACTTCGGCGAGGTGCTGGTTCACCTCCTCGCAGGTCTCGTGGATCGTCTCCAGCGGGGCACCGGACAATTCGAGCTGCCCGCCGGGTTCGAGGCTGACATTGGCCTTGCCCTTGGTCAGGCCGATCAGGGTGTCGCCCTCGGTGAGCGGCGTCCAGCCGAACTCGTCGCGCAGGCCGGTCAGCATCGCGAGGATACCGCACTCGCCCTCGTAGGGCAGCGGGGTCAGGTCGGATTTGCGGTAGCCGAATTTTTCGTGCTCGGTGCCGATGCGCCAGTCTTCGCGCGGTTTGCAACCGGATTCGAGATAGGCGACCATCTGATCGCGCGATTCGATGGGGCCACCGCCCTCCTGTGGAATCGACATGGCAGCTTTCCCTCAGCACGTTCCCTCTTGTCGAGACCTAGGGGAGCGGGCCTGGCAAGGCAAGCCACGAGACTGCGGAAGGCCATGCCGATCGCATGTCGGCTGTCATCGGGATTTCGGACGGCCCAGCGCGATCACCTCGGCCGTCAGGCCACCGCGTCCGTCGTCGGGATAAGCCGCGCGATGGATTCCCGGCGCACGGGATGTTCGCAGACTTCCCAGAATTCGCGGAGCATCTTGACCACCTGACCCAGACCTGCCAGCCCGGTCGGCTTGACGATGTACCCGTTCGCATTGTGGTCGTAGGCACGGTTGATGTCCGCCACGCTGTCCGACGTGGTGAAGATGAAGACGCGCGTGTTCTTCAGGTCTTCGTTCGCCCGTATCGTGGCCAGGAATTCATGCCCGTTCATGCGCGGCATGTTGATATCGAGCAGGATCACGTAGGGATGCCTGAGCGTCGGGACGTCGACGTCGCCGGTCAGCACCTCAAGGGCTTCGAGGCCATCTCTGGCGCGCGTCAGGGAAACGCGGGCATCGGTCTTCTCGATGCCGCGCCTGAAGAGTTCGACGTCCAGATCGTTATCCTCGACGAGGAAGATGTTCATGACTTGATCCATTTCAAGCTGCCTCCACGGTTCTGTTCGACGAACGACCCATCGCTTCATGCGGCCAGTCGAAGCCGAAAGTGGCACCCGAACCCGGCAACGAGGTCAGGGTGATGCGGCCATCGTGTCTTTCGACGGCCTTCTTCACGATGGCGAGGCCGATCCCGGTACTCTCGGGGGCGTCGCCAATACGCAATGTCTGGAATATCTGGAAAATCTTGCCGTGGAACCTCGGATCGATTCCCGGACCGTTATCCGAAATCGATACGTGGCAGCGGTCGGCCCGTGATTCCGTGCGGATCGTGATCACCAGGCGCTCGACGTCCTGATGGTATTTGATCGCATTCCCGACGATATTCTCCATCACGCGGCGGAAATTGAAGGTATCGAAACAGATGGACCGCACGTCTCCCGACAGCGCGATCTGTCCATCGACGAGCCCGAAATCCGCCATCATCTCTTCCATGAAGGCGTCGAGGGACAGCGTCTCGTCCTCTCCGTCATGTCTGCCGACGCGCGAGAATTCCATGACCCCGCTCGTCAGATCGCTCATTCGCCTGACCCGGTCACGGATACGCTGAAGATTGAGGGCCACGTCCGGCGTCATTCCGGCGGCGGCCGGCCTTTCCGCCAAATCCTCTTCGAGCATGTCGGTCAGGGCGGCGATGCCCCGGATCGGCGTCTTCAGGTCATGGGACGCGACATAGACGAATTGTTCGAGTTCCTCGTTCTTGGTCGACAGTTCGTTATTGACCTCGGCCAGTTTGCTCGATTCGAGCTTGAGCTGATCCGTCACCTCGTCGGCATAGGAGATCGCCTGTCGATTGGCGCGCGACATGAGCACCAGAAGGGCGATGATGAGCGCCTCGATCAACAGACCGGCGAAGAGAACGATGGTCGGCTGCGCGAAGGTATTGGAGTCCCGGAAGGCGAGGTTCGTCCGGATGTCGAGGGTCCATTTCCGACCGTAGAGATCAAGCGAGGCCCGTTCGGCGAACATCGGGTCCGGATCGGTGAGGGCATCTTCCGGTTCGTGCTCGTCATAGATCGTATGGTTGCCGTCGTCGATGCTGAAGCGCACGTCGCGCAGATCCTTCGACAGCAGACCCTCCATCAACTTCCGGACCACGAACGGCGCGTAGACCGCGCCGAGGATGCGATCCTGCCGCTCCGACACGGTATCGACCCGGCCATCGTAGAACGGTGCGTAGAACAGGAAACCCGGCGTATGCCCCGTATCCTGCACCAGGAAGATCGGGCCGGTGATCTGCGCCTCGCCCGTGTCGCGGCTGGCGAGGGCTGCCGTTCGCCGGTTGAGTTCGTGGGCGACGTCCAGACCGACGGCGGCGGCATTCGTCGCCTCCGGCTCGATGAAGGAAATCGGCATGAAGCTCGGGTCGAGGTGTTCGGGATGAATTCGGAAATCAGGCCGTTCGATGCGCCGTTCCGCGAGGTAGGATGGGACTTCGGCCTGATCGAGGTAGTGGATCACGCCGATTCCACTGATACCGGGATATTTCTCGTCGATGCGGAGGGTTTCGGCGAAGGTCCGCCATTGGTCACGGCTGACGTCGCCGCCATGGGACTGGATCGTCGACACCCCGGCCCAGAGGGCATCCTCGTATTTCGCCATGCGCTCCGCGATCAGACCGAGCGCCTGATCGCGCGCGACTTCGAAGCCGGCGGCGCTTCGCGTTGCGATCTGATTCTTCGAGAACTGCCATGCGCCGATAGTCATCAGCAGCGAAAGGGCGATCACCGCCACATGGACTGCCGAAACGCGCCCCTCCATGAGGGGGGCGGACGCATCCGAAGTCGCTCGATCTGAAAAAATGTTCACCTTCATGCTTAACCATTAGGTGAAAAGTCACTAACAACTTCTTTAAAACAACCGCTAAATTTTTCTCTATTCGTTAATTCCGCGTATGGTTAACAAGTTCGGGAAGAAACTTCATCTTTCTCAAGTAATCGATCGAAAAGCCGGTTTCCGGCGCGCTATCGCCCGATACGGGATGCCTTCGGGGCGGGGCGGGTCCAGATGGCCCCGATCTCGTCGTTACCGGCCTTGCGCGCCCGTGCCAGTCGGGCATGGAGCGCATCGGTATCCATTCCCGGCAGTCCGGTCAGCGCGTCGTAGAGGGCGTCGACCCCCGCCGCCTCCAGAGGCAGCGCGACGGGGGGACCGTCGGGAGTATGGACCATGAGGCTGGCGCGCGCGCCCCTGGCGAACAGGTCGATCCGGCTCGCATCGTCGAGATCGACCTGCACGTTGCCGAACGAGCCGATATGCAGCACCCGGCGCTCCTCGACGAACAATTCACCCTGCCCTGCCCCGCCCTGCCCACGGGCGCGCCGGATGGCGACGCGAAGCCAGACGATCCCGGCGATGGCCAGCGGCGCACCGAGGAGGACGCTGAGCCAGTTGAGTCTGAAATCGGGCAGGCCGACGATCCAGAGGGCGACGAGGGTGGCGCTCAGGGCGACCGCCGGTTCGAACCATCGCTTGAGGAGGGACGCCACCTCCGGTCGGATCATCGCGCGATCCTCTCGTAGGTCAGGTAGGCCGGGATCCGCCCCTCGCGCAGCGCCTTGGCCTCGTAGCGCGTGCCGGGCCAGTCATCCCAGGCCGTGCCGGTATCGGAGACGAGCGCAAAGGCCGGATGCGGCCCGACATGCTCGCGGGTCCAGTCGATATATTCGGGAATATCGGACGCGATGCGCAGATGCGCACCGTCCTTCAGGATACGGGCGAAGGAATCGAGGTTCTCGGGGCTGACGAAGCGGCGCTTGTGATGTTTCGCCTTCGGCCAGGGATCGGGATAGAGCAGGAAGGCGCGATCGATGCGGGCCTCGGCGACGGCATCCATCAGGTCGCGCGCATCGCCGTGGTGGATGCGCGCGTTCCCGACGCGCTCCGCCTCCAGCTTCGACAGACAGGAGGCGACGCCATCGATGTAATGCTCGCAGCCGACGAGCATGACGGACGGATTGGTCCGGGCCTGCGCGACGAGATGCTCGCCCGCGCCGAAGCCGACCTCCAGCCAGATATCGCCGTCGATCTCGAACCGGGGGGCATCCTCGCCATCCGGCAGGGCGGCATATCGCGCACGGCGCGCATCGAAGGTGTCCCGGCGCGACCCGCGCAACCGCGAGCCTCGTCTGCCGTATAGATTTCGGCGAACAGTATTTTCATCAATATCGGACATGGTACACTTTATGTAAAACAAATAAACATGGAAACATTACATTGGACATTTAAAGTCGCGAAACCTGTTCGTGCGATATTCCCTGAATAACGACACCAGCGGCAAGGGACATAAGAATCCGATGATAACAACAGGGCTGGCATCATTCTGCCGAAAAGCACGGCACGTCACGGGACGCTTCAAACGCGACAAACGCGGTGTCTCGACCATCGAATTCGCCTTCATCATCGGTCCCTTCCTCGCCATCACGCTCGGGACGATGGAAATCGCGATGATCCACCTGATGCGCAGCTCGCTCTCCAACGCCGTCGAAGGAGCCTCCCGTCCGATTTATACCGGCGCGGCAGGCTGCGCAACGGTCCAGTCGGTCAAGACGGAAATCTGCAGCCGGATCGCCATGAAGGGCGAGCAAACCTGCACCGAGAACCTCAAGGTCATCCTCGAGGAACTGTCGGATTTCGACGGTGCGCGAATCGAAGCAGGGGCCGAATTCGACGATATCGAAGACGCGGTCGATCCCGGCGGCGCGGAATCGACGATGCTCCTGCGGACGTTCTACAACTGGGAAGTGATGTTCCCGTTACTCGCCGAAGCCCTTGGTGGCGATGAAGGCACGTTGCTCCTGTCTGCGAGTACCGCCTTCCGGAACGAACCTTTTGGATCGGATACAGGATGTCAGAGCGGCTCATGATGAACAACATCGTAAAGCGGAGCGAAACGCTCCTATCGCAGTTTCGCCGGGAAGAAGGCGGTGTCGCGGCGATCGAATTCGCCTTCATCGCGCCCCTTCTGGTCGTCTTCATGCTGGGTACCACGACCGCGACGCAGAGCCTCTGGGCGCATGGCAAGGTGTCGCAGACGAGCAGCGTGATCGGCGATCTGATCTCGCAGGAAACCGATCTGGACGATCAGAGGTTCCAGTCGCTCATGAATGCGGCCCCGGTCCTGATGGAACCGTTCCCGCTCAACGACCTGAAAGTGATCGTGACCGCCGCCATCGCCTGTCATCAGGATCCAGCGAATACCGAAGGATCGACCCCGTCGATGTTCGTCGTCTGGAGCCGGGGCTGGACCGAAGGCGGCCTGTCGGGCGGTGAGTCCGCGCCGGGCGATGCCCTCTCGAACGCGCCGACGGAATTGTCGATCGAGGACAGCGACTATCTGATCCGAACCTCCGTGACCTATACCTACGAGCCGACGATCACGCAGAAAGCCGATTACGACATCGACATGGAAGAGATCGCGTATCACCAGCCGCGCGATGCCCGGCCCGTCTCCTATCCCAATCAGGAAGGCGACGACGATACGAAGAGCTGCGACGAGTTGATGAACCGCTGATCGCACGCTCCCGCGCCGATTTCATCGCCCCCGGACAGCCAGATGGCCGTCCGGGGGCGATCTGCGTCGAGAGCATTTCGCATTCGAGCTGGATCGGCTTTCGCTGCCTTCCGCCTGACAGGCTGGAACGCGAAACCCGATACTCTATTCAACCCGAATGCAAACTGCTCCGGGGAGCGGCAAAAAAACGGGTATCCCCGGCTGACGGAAATGAACTAGAAACCCGGCAGGACCACGAGACTGCTGCCGGGAACACGACGTCATGACCTACATCGTCACGGATAATTGCATCAAATGCAAATACACCGACTGCGTGGAAGTCTGTCCGGTGGACTGTTTCTACGAGGGCGAGAACATGCTCGTCATCCATCCCGACGAATGCATCGATTGCGGCGTGTGCGAGCCGGAATGTCCCGCCGATGCCATCCGGCCCGATACGGAACCGGGGCTGGAGAACTGGCTGGAACTGAACCGGAAATTCTCCGAGGTCTGGCCCGTCATCACGATGCAGAAGGAGAACCCGCCCGACGCCGAGAAACATGACGGCGAAAAGGGCAAGTTCGAGAAATACTTCTCCGAGAAGCCCGGCGAGGGGGACTGAGCGCCGCAGGCGAGCCGCTTGCCCACAGGGCATCAGCTTCTATAATGCGCCCCCGTATACAACCGAAATCGCCAACCGGAAGGCTCCTCCCCATGTCAGACGTCGAAACCGGGGCCGATATTGGCCGGGGCAATCGCCCGCTCTCGCCCCATCTTCAGGTCTACAAGCCGCAGATGACCTCCGTAATGAGCGCCTTCCACCGGATTACCGGGGTCGGCAACAGCATCGGGGCGGCGCTGGTGGCATGGTGGTTCATCGCCGCCGCCACGGGCGAAGGCGCGTTCGGGTTCATCGACGGGCTGCTGACGAGCTGGCTGGGGCATCTGGTGCTGCTCGGGTTCACGTTCTCGCTGTGCTATCACCTGTGCAATGGTATCCGGCATCTCTTGTGGGACGCGGGATACGGGTTCGAGCTGGATCAGGTGAAGACGACCGGGATGGTGGCGCTGGCGGCGGCGGGGCTGATGGCCTTTCCGTTGATGGTGCGCGCCATCCGGCTGGCGATTGAGGCGGTGGACCCGGCGCTGGAAGAGGCCGCAGAGCTTGCAGGGGTCACACCCGAGCAGGCGGTGGAGGAGATTTGTGCTGCGCCTTTGCGCGTGCTGGCATTGGGGTTTGCGCCCGGTCAGCCCTACCTTGGGTTTCTGCCAGAGCATTGGGATATCCCGCGGCAGGGCAACGTAACACCGCAGGTGCCGCGCGGCGCTGTTGTGGTTGCGGTGCGCCAAGTGATCCCTTTTGCCAATCCTGCGCCGACAGGCTGGCGGCAAGTCGGGCTGA
>ENA-ORXM01001561-ORXM01001561.1-marine-metagenome-genome-assembly--contig:-NODE-1561-length-31410-cov-8.153097_pt1 | contig 31410 bp, 21 predicted proteins | sample MGYA00237867_ERZ511480 | MGnify/ENA primary metagenome ERZ511480 (study PRJEB26309, sample SAMN06266103) | marine metagenome | isolation source: Algal blade | place: United Kingdom:Sidmouth, United... | reverse complement strand
TACGACTGTCTTACCACTCGCCAAAATATCATAAAGCTCATGAGTCTCACCATCAATATCAGTAACGGTAAAGTTAGGAGCTATAGTTGGCGTTTCTTGGGCGGATAGCGTATGACCCATTATTAACATTGCAATTACAAAAGGTATGATTTTTTTCATTTCGACATTTGATTTAATTTTAAAAGACATCTTTTATCTCACTATGAGATATCTATGGAAAACGCTGCATCAGTATAGTTAATTTCAAATATATATGGCACTTAATTAAATTTACTAGAAATATCAATCCTTGATTATTATTTTAAACTTAATGTTATCGTAATACATGATGAAACAGAGTAGATTCCCACAGAGTTAGCCATTGCTTGTTCTGAAGCTGGATGTACAGCTCTACTAAAAACTTGTTTTTGTGCCAGTTGTATTCCTTGCTCGCTAAATCCATTGCATTGTAATACTTTATCAATCTTTAATTTCTGTCATAATATTATAACACATCCATTCACTCCCTACTTCTCTGACATCTTTATCCTCATTACTATCTACATAGACCATCCGGCTAGCTTTGCTGTACAGAGTAGGATCTAATTTGTGGAAAGTGAGAATTTTATTCCACCATTTAACGGTCCATTTTTTGACCTTTGGAACATTATGTAAAAATATATCTGGTGAGTACGCGATTTATCATATAAGCTGTTCTGGCTCTAAGGAATCTTCAAGTAAACCAATATTAAGAATAGTGCGGTGACATACTCGATCAGAACTATTGCGAAAGCTTTCAACTAATCGATGATATCCCTCGTACGCTTTGGTCTTCAGATTGGTCCTTCCACTTGATTTTAAATACACGTTGGAAAGCTCTACAAGTTTTAGAACCTATACAACCCCCTGTGTACTACAAACCAGTTTCAGAAATTTAGTCGTCAATGAAAATAGCGCTTTAGCAAAAGTGACTCTGTTTTGGACTTCTAAAAAATATCAAAATTAGCAACAACCTTAACATTCTAATATGTCCAACTTAGGCCGTTTGCGCAATGTGGGTTAAAATTTGCTGAGGAATATCCTGAAGAAAAATTGTGCAGATTATTCTTCGCACAAAGCCTCTGAGGTCAATGATATTTATTTAGATAATATTGAAAATACGTCACTGTTTTTTAGTTATATAATTTCAAGTTATGCCAATATTAGCTATTACGTGGAGGTACATATACAAGAGCTATCAAATGCAGAAACAACAAAACTACATTACAGAGGGTTCATATAGCTATAGCAAATTCAAAGAGATGGCTACTTGGTATCCATCCCATGATAAAAGGAAAATACTTGCAGAATTGTATCGATGAGATTTACTATAAAATGAATAGAAGATACTTTGGAGATAAATTGTTAAAAGGCTCTCAATTGCACTAGCAAAATCTTACTTTGGCACAATTGAGACTACACAGTTGCTTTCATCAATAATTATGATAATAGTACTAAAAGTGTTGAACAAGTTGTGAAAAATCATTATTTATTACCCTTAATTATTGGAATCTGTGATTTGATTCTTTTTTGTTTTAAGACTAAGAGCAAATGTCGAAAAATAGAATCTATTCTTATTGAAATTGCAAGCTAAATTGGTTTATCTCCCTTTGATTGGAACTTTTATTATTTAGTGATGCAACTATTTGGTAAAACATGCGAATAGAGCTATGTAAGACTTTTAAAGAAAAATTTAAATAATCAAAGAGAAGAATATGAAACAATTTTTACAAATTATATTTATTGTTGGAGCAGTAAACTTTAGTTTATCTGCTCAGGTACCTGCTGTAGCTCCTGATTTTACGGTAGAAGATATTAACGGTGAAACACATAATTTATATGAAATATTAGGGAGTGGTAAAACTGTAATATTGGATTTCTATACTACATGGTGTCCTCCTTGCTGGAATTATCATAATGGTAAAGAACTATCGAAGTTATGGGAATTACATGGTCCTGATGGGTTTGATGATTATGTCATTATAGGAATTGAATGTGATGTTTTTACTGATTTAGATGACATTTTGGGTACAGGGGACAATACACTTGGTGATTGGACAGACGAGGTTTTCTATCCGATGGTGGAAAATGATCAAATTCAGCACTTATATAATGTAGTAGGATATCCTACTTATGTGCAAATTTGTACTGATAGAACTGCAATCGAGATTCCAAGAGATTTTTCAAATCCAAATAGCCCCGAAGTAGAAGACTATCAAACTGCAAGACTAAGCTGTTCTGTGCCTGAATTTGCTAATGATATCACAGCTTATGCTTACAACTCTTATGATCAAGATATTTGTAATGAAATTACGTTTACGCCTAGTGTGGATTTGAGAAATAGTGGTTCAGAAGTTTTAACTTCTTGCAAAGGTCAGCTTTATGTCGATAATGCATTAGAGCAAGAAGTTGATTGGAATGGAGCGTTGAATTCTTACGCACATACCAGCATATTTTTTGATGATATTTCAATCTCTGAAGAAACTAAGTTAGAGATAAAATTATCTAATCCTAACGGAGCTGCAGATTCAGATCTTTCTGATAATACCGTAACTGAAAGACTAGATGATGCAAAAATATCTTTTTCTAATGAACTGGAATTGGATATAAGGACAGATGGACGTGCATCAGAAACGTATTGGGCTATCTTAGATTCTAATGAAGAAGTAGTCGCAGAAGGAGGTAACATATTAGTAGGATTAACTAATACAGGTAATATTAATTCATTTCCTCCAGATCATCCATCAGCCTATGGTAATAACCAATCCATAAAAGAGACGATCAATCTAATCCAAAATGGGTGTTATACTCTGGTAATTACTGATTTCAGCTCTAATGGTATGTGTTGTTTATGGGGAATCGGTCGATACGTTTTAAAAGATAATGATGGGTTAGTCTTAGCAGTGGGTGGAGGATTTCAAAATGAAGTTAGACACAATTTTAGGTATGAAGGAGGAACAAGTTCTGTGAGCTCAGAACTATTAGATGCAAAATTCTCTGTATGGCCTAATCCATTAAACGATATGATTAATATTGATATTGAAACAATCGAACCAGTAGATATTGAGGTTCAACTCACAGATTTATATGGAAATAGACTTCAGTATTCTAACGAACTTACGGTATCTGGAAAACTAGTAGTTAGTTACGATGTAAGCACGTATTCAGCAGGAATATACTTTATATCAATTATGTCAAAAAACGGAATAATTAGTAAGAAAATAATTAAAAACTAAAAACTATATCCTATTTTTATTATAATACAAAATCAAGAATCATGAAAGAATTATACATTTTTTGCAAACATTTTTACTTTGTCTGTATTTGTTTTTTTTTAACTACCATCTCTGTCAATGGACAATCTTACGACGACTGCACTGACGCTTATGATATTACTAGTCTTATCAATGGTATGCAAGAAGGTGAAATTACAACCAGTATTCAATTTGATAATACTAACGCTACAGGGGGCGAAGAAACTAACCCTGATTTTTTAATCTGTTTATTCGACAAGGTTATAGAGAACTCATTATGGGTTACGTTTACAGGTAATGGAAATTCTTATATAATAGGAACAACGGAGTGCGGAGCTACAGCGAGCGAGTACCTCAGTACAAGTCAAGCTATAGTATACAAAGGCGACTGTGATAACTTAGAGTTCATATCATGTAATGAGTATCAACAAGAATTACAAGACCCAAACGATTTTACGTTTAAAGCGTATTTAAACACTGAAGTAGGTGTCCAATATTACATGTTATTAGATGGTTCAGATGCTTTTTTTAACACTGATCTGAATGTTGTAGGGAAATTCTGCCTAGAGATAGAACGAGCTAAAGATGTAAGTTGCGGTGATGATGACCTAGAGTTTACCTGGAAAAGACGAGAAGGTTTAGATAAATATATCTGCTGGGAAGAATTTCATGTTATGGAGGTAGTAGAGATGATTGTACCTAATGGAACTACAGACCCTGAAAACTCTACTGGATACATTATGGTGATATCTTCTGAAGATTTAACAAATGTCGATGATCCTTTTAATTCACCAGCAGCAGCAGTGTATTGTTGTTCTACTGAAGCTGGTCGTGTAGAGACTTATGTGCACGGTATTTCTGGAGCTTTTGTAGGTCCGCACTTTATAAAGTGGTACTATTATTTTAATGCACCTTTTGTAGAAGAGCCAGGATTTGAGAATTTTCCAGATATAAACGGTGCAGATTGCGTTGTTGAATCTAATCAACTAGAAATGATTTTTATGCCAGAGGAATCAGATTTAGCTATTACTAGCACAACCATTACAAATTCTACTTCTGCTCAAGGCAACGGAGAGATTTCATTGACTGTAACAGGAGGTGCCGGAGAATTTGAAATATTTTGGGATAATGGAGCGTCTGGTCCATCTATCAATGGATTAGAAGCCGGCGATTACACTGCAACTATTACAGATATATCTTTTTGCTTTTCACCTTTAGTTGTTACATATTCTATTACTGGCACTACATCAGTAAAGGATATTTCTGAAGATTATCAGATTATGGTGTATCCTAATCCATCCAATGGGTTGATATATTTATCTTCTGATAAATTATCTGGGCAAACCGAAATTATAATTTATTCAATAGATGGGAAAATTGCTTACAATCAAGTTAGGGAATTATATAACAAATCTCCTAATGAAATCGACCTTACTCACTTAGATACAGGTGTTTATATAGTTAAGTTTTTTAATGGCGAAAATATCGGGGAACAAAGACTGATAATAAGTAAATAACTATGCCCTTAAAGGGTTGACAAAAGTGAGTTAAAAAATTATATAAGTAACACTTTTCTACAGCGGTTTCGCAGAGCTGTTATGTGAAAATGTAAAGATGTTTACGAATTTAACGATGATGCCAAAATGTACTATTAAGAGCAGTCATTAAAGTTACCTGTGCCCTAATGAGTTATGTATAAGGTCGTACAAACTATATCTGAAACTAAAGTAATATTTAACAACAAAAATTGTAATCATGTTTAAAAACTGTATTTGCTTAATGGTATTAGCAACAGGAATTTTCCTGCTTCTCAGTTCATGCAATGATCTAAATACAATTTCCTCGAAATCAAAAGTTGAGCCGAGAGAGATACGTACCGATCATATGTATTTGCAAAGGGCATTTCCCAAAGGCAAGGTTAAAGAAACAGCATTACAAGAAGCCAAAGTATGGAAAGAAAAATACCTCAAAAGTGCAAAATTTGAAAAGCGTAGTGGTAATGAAATTGCCAACCTAGTAGGTCCCAATAATGCTGGAGGTCGAGTAGTCGATGTGGAAATACCTTTCGATAAGCCAGACACCTATTATATAGCTGCGGCATCAGGGGGCATCTTCAAGACTGAAGACGGCGGAGCCACGTGGCTAGCTATTTTTGATGACCAAGGAATCCTAACTATGGGAGATCTGAGTATTTCTAAAAACAACTCTGATCTTATATGGGTAGGAACAGGGGAAGCTGATGCAGGTCACGCTGAATCAGGTAATGGCGTTTATAAATCAATAGACGGCGGTGTTACATGGGAATCCAAAGGTTTGTCAGATGTAAGCACAGTAGGTAAAGTAACGATAGATCCAAATGATGACAATACAGTTTTTGTGGCCGCTATGGGACCAGTGTACAGAAATTCAGAAAATAAGGGTATCTATCGGTCTAAAGATGGTGGAGATACCTGGACTAAGGTTTTATATATTAATGATGTCACAGGAGCTATTGATATAGCAATGCACCCTAGTAATAGTAATATCATTTATGCCTCTATGTGGCAGCGGGAATTTACAGAAGATAACCGTATTTATGGAGGTCCAAACTCTGGAATTTATCGTTCTGTAGATGGTGGGAATACCTGGAAGGAATTGACTAATGAACTGTCGACTTCAAACACTATTTCTAGGATCAAATTAGAGATAGCACCTTCTAATCCCAATGTTATATATGCACTATATATTAATGCAGCTGGCGATATTGATGGGTTCTACACTAGTAATGATGGAGGCGATAATTGGGAACAAGGAAACACCGATAATATGGCAAGTGTAGGATTTAACGATTATTTTGGAGATATATTTATTGATCCTACTGATGAAAATGTTTTATACAACATAGGCTTTTGGGTATACAAGAGTAATAATGGTGGTCAATCGTGGACGCAGATTTTCGACGGGGTTCATGCAGATCAACAATCCTTTGCTTTTAATCCTATGATTCCTGGGCAAATAGTTATAGGTAATGATGGAGGAGTGTACAAAAGTGATGATGGTGGTGCCAATTTCGAAAAAATTAATAATCTCCCAATAACTCAATTCTACAGATTGCATGTCAATGTAGATGGTGGTAATGTAATATATGGTGGAGCACAGGATAATGGTTCTTGGAGGTCAGTAACATCTGACGGTATTGACAATTGGCAGAAGATTAACGATGGTGATGGGATGCAGCCTTTGGCTAATTCAATTGATGACGCTTATTGGTTTACGTCTACACAAAATGGTCAGTTTTACAGAGGGGGTTCATTTGGGTCATCTTCAGGGTTTACTGAGATAACACCTACTATAGGGGCAGATGAGAGGAATAATTGGGACACACCGGTAGCGCTTGATCCCAGCGATGCAGTAACGCTATATTATGGCACTAATAGGCTGCATAAGACCACTGATGCAGGTGATACTTGGACCCTTATAAGTCCTGACTTGAGCAATGGACCAGGGTCGGGTAGCCGAACATTTGGAACTATGACGACGATAGACATATCCACCATAGATAACGATATTATCTATGCCGGTCTGGATGATGGTAATGTATGGGTAACTGAAAACGGAGGAACAGATTGGACGAAAATTTCTGACGATCTTCCTGTGAGATGGGTAACTAAAGTATACGCAGATCGAGAAAATTCTAATAAGGTATATGTTACATTTTCAGGTTACAGATACGGAGAAGATAATGGCAACATCTATGTCAGCGAGGATCGAGGTGAAAACTGGATAGCTCTAGGTGCTACCTTGCCAGATATTCCCATAAATGATGTGGTTACAGATAATGAAGGCAATATCATATTAGGAACAGATGCAGGACTTTTTATATCTACGAACCAAGGTGAAACTTGGGAAACCTTAGGGATAAATCTCCCTTCTGTAATCGTGACAGACTTGCAAATAGATGTTGAGAATAACGCTTTATATTTGGCGACTTTTGGTAGATCAATGTACAAAATTGACCTCTCATCTGTAGTATCTAATACAGAAGAGTTCGTTAGTAGTGGTGATCAATTTACAATTGCTCCAAACCCTGCAAAAGACTATGCTTTAATTACCTTACCAGAAACTGCACAGCAAATTTCTGCGATTGTATATAATTCATTTGGTGAAGTTGTTATCCAAAAATCTTACGGCAATTCACAATCTTTTGATCTGTCCGTTTCGAATTTGGCAAGCGGGACTTATTTTTTACATATAAAAACTGAATCTGCAAGGTCTATTCAGAAGTTAATCGTACTGTAGCTTCCAAATATAACTACCTACATTCTTGTGGATAATGTAGGTAGTTATTACTGGAAAATCAGTCATAGATTAATGCATGACTTTATAAGTTTGATAGAAACTTTATTATGACTTGTTTCTACTTTATGTTATCTAAAAGTACGAACTAAATTTATATAACGCATCTCATTGTAATCTGATATAATGAGCCGAAATATTCTTGCTTCTTCTAACTGTCTATTAGGCAATATGGCAACATATATGCTTTAATACCAATACTGGTTTAGAATGACGGTAAATTTATTTTGTTCTTCATGTTCCTTCGTTAAAAAGCCTCGCCGAACCTATGGGTTCGCCTACGTTATTTGCCTTGATCCATTTTGAACAATTCTAAATCATTTTCCGTCATCTAAAAATAGAAATGGTATAATACCATAAAGGCTATAAAACATAATAAGACAATGATTTTTATGCCTCCTCCATTACCATGATGTTCTTTTACACTATAGTTTCCCACATTATATAGTATACTTACTAAATGTATAAATAATCACCATATAGATAAAAAATTATCCCTTGATAAAAAAAGCATTATATCACAGTTGATTAAAAACTATGGCTCTGCAATATATAGGCGGCATTACAATTCACGCACCCTCTGATATAATATTATAGCAGTTTTTCCTTCCTTATCTGGAACAATATAATTAAAGACAACAGATTTGTTTTTCAGAAACTCTACTTTCACAAACCCATTTTCTCCTGTGCTAAAAAAACTTCCTTCTCCTAGTCCTACTGGGTTATTCTTAGAACCTGCGCCACTTACAATATATACATTACTATCATTCTCTATATGTTGCAGCGTATGTTCATGACCTCCGGCAATAATAGTAGGACCATTTTTATCTAGTATCCTTAGTAGATTATTCTTCATTAATTTTGCATCTCTATGCTGGACATCTTGCTCAGAAATATAGCCTTTCATGATTTTTACAATAAGACCACTTAGCGGCAGAAAAAGCTTATACTTCTCATTTATCTGACTTACTGGAAATACGATATCAGAAAAAGTATATCCCCCACCGTGGGGACCATAGGTATACAGAGGATGATGCATAGCTAGAACCTGTATTTCACCTTGATGTTTCTCCACTAAATCTTCTAGCCTATTCATAAATTCTTTTCGCGTTTTTACTTTACAATCACCAAAAGAATATGGTTTCAGCGCAGCATTGAGAAACCAGTGAGAATCAAATACCAGCGACTTTAACCCTGGTGCAAGTTCGACAACATGTGGTTCCCCACATCCATTATCAGGTAAGAAAAAATTATTCTGATCTACAGTGATATTTCTATTATTGAGATAATGCTCTATTATAACTTCTTGTCTCTGGATACCCTCTCTACCGTAGGAATACCAATCATGATTCCCTGGAAGAAAAATAATTTTACCTTCATAGGTATCCAATATCTCTAGTTGCTTTTCTAGCCTGTGATCTGCCAATGGTCTATCCTCAGATCCTACTGGCGGCACGCCTACTGGATATATATTGTCACCTAGAAAGATAATAGAACTATTTCCTTTTACATTTATTAATTCCTTTTCTAGATAGGTCAATGCTGGAGTAGAAACTCCCATAGGTGCTCCGCCAGAATCACCTATCAAAAATAAGGTATGTTCTATATCTACTGCTGCATGACTTACAGGTGAAAGGTCTTCTTGTCCGTCTAAATAAAGCGCTTTTTTAGAAACACAGGAAGCCATTGACATATAAAAAAGACAAGAAAAACTTAAGATGAAGATATTTTTGTGGCTATACATAATATTGATCTGCCTAATTTAGATATTTGTATTTGTAAATCTTAGCTATCAGGCTCTTTCCTTCGTTGGATATATACATCGTGCCATCTGGAGAAAAACAGATACCTTCTGGCTGGATGTGTTGCTTACTATCTAGAAAAAACAGTTTATTATTTTTTCTGGTCTTATCTATTACCAGCATCGTCTTACCACTAGAAGATAGAATATAAAAATCTTTTGTGATCGGGTGAACGCTTATACCTGAAGGAGAGAAACTGTTAATTCTACGTTTTAATTTTTTCAACTTAGCCTTGTTGATTTCTACGGAAGCCATACTATTTTCTAGGTCTTTGATAAGTTTATCCTTATCTATTGTGATGTATGGATCTTCGTCTAAGACTTTTTTGTTCAGGTCAAAACGATAGATACATTTAGTTTTCTTATCCCTTCGTTTTTCGATGAAAGGATTATTTTTAGTAGCTAGTAACAAGGCATTATTCTGAGCATGGTAGCCTAACCCCTCTATATCGTTTGTGCTATTTAAGGCTGTTTTATAGTGATCTGAATTCTCTTTACCAGACAGGTCGTAAGAATAGATAGTGCCGTTACTCTTGACCACATAAGCAATATTATTTACAAGTTCTACACCTTCGTAGTCACCAGACTTTCCAAATTTTATCTGCTCTGCAATGTTAAAAGATTTCGTGTCTAAAAGGAATAAAATACCTTGTTCATCATTGATCGCTGCAACTTGTTTCTGATTATTGAGATAGGATAATCCAGAAATTTCAATCAACTTAGAGGAAAGAGGAAATACCTCATCAAATAGATCCAAGTCATAGGGAAGATCATTTTTAAGTACCATCTCAACAGTATCTGATTCGGGAGTAACTTTGACATTTGCAGGCTCCTCTAGAACTCCACTATTAGCACCAGCCTTTGACTGTGTTTGACAAGCTAAAAAACTTAAAAATTGTAAGATTAGAATCCAACTAAATTTATAAATCATATAAAGAACCTTATATTATCTCTTCTGTAAATATAGATATTATCGATTATGTTTATCACATTTACACATAATGATAAAGTATAAAACGAAATTGGAAGATTCTGGGACAACAATTTTTACAAAAATGTCTCGATTAGCTAAGAAACACAAGGCAATAAATCTAGGACAGGGGTTTCCAAATTATGACTGTGATCCTAGACTTAAATCACTGGTAAGCAAATATCTAGAGGCCGGCAAAAACCAATATGCGCCAATGACTGGCGTTGCCAAACTAAGGCAAGCTATCTCAACGAAAATAAATAAACTCTATCGTAAAACCATAGATGCGGAAACGGAAGTAACAATCACTGCTGGAGCTACTCAGGCAATATTCACTGCGATAACAGCTTTTGTACATCCCGGAGATGAAGTCATCATTATAGAGCCTGCGTATGATTGTTATAAGCCCTCCATTCTGATTGCAGGCGGTGTGCCCGTACCGTACGAACTCTCTAGTCCAGACTTCCGTATAGACTGGAACGAGATCCAATCCCTCCTCACTGATAAGACCAAGATGATCGTAGTAAATACGCCTCACAACCCTACAGGCAGCATATTAGAAGCAACAGATATGTTAGCATTACAAGAGCTAGTGTCTGATAAAAACATTATAGTGCTTAGCGACGAAGTGTACGAACATCTTATCTATGACGGAGTAGCACACGAGAGTGTCTTGAAGCTTGACAAACTATATCAGCAGAGCATTATTGTTTATTCTTTTGGAAAGACTTTTCATATTACGGGATGGAAAATAGGTTATGCTGTAGGTCCTGCTCACCTTATGAAAGAATTTAGAAAAACGCATCAGTGGAATGTATTTTCTGTCAATTCATTTGTGCAGTATGCCCTTGCCGAATTCTTAGAGGACGAAGAAAATTATAAAGGTCTATCCAGTTTCTTTCAGGGAAAAAGAGACCTGTTCCATTCATACCTTAAAGACTCTAAGCTACAAGCGATTTCTTCTAGAGGAACTTATTTTCAATTATATGATTACTCCGAATTGAGTGACAAAGAAGATACCATATTTGCCGAGGAACTGGTAAGAGATCATGGTATCGCGTCTATTCCTATATCCGTTTTTTACAGCAGCAATAAGCAAGAAAAACTAATCCGTTTTTGCTATGCCAAAACCAATAATCTACTAGAAAAAGCGGGTACTATCCTTGCACAAGTATAGCTTACAAGTTATTCCTATTCAACTCGAGAATGGTATTACTGGATTACGAATGCACTGAGATTAGCGCGCGTATCTTTCTCAGAGCAATCTGTCCATGCTAGATAGAATGTATCCTGCACTAGTTTTATCTTAGGAAATCCAGAACATCTAGCGGCAGTTGTTTCCTGAATATCGTAATGGCTTAAGGCTCCTATTTCACTATTCAGGTGGGTCAAGGTAATCATCGCATCACCATCTCCTAGATCTTTTAGCCAGCTTACCCATACTTCCGTTTCAGAAGCAAGCACAACATCCATTCTGCCTAGCGTAGACCCAGCATCTATTACTATAGGTGCATTAAAATGTGCACCTGTATCAGAAGAAAAGCCCACTTGACTTACAGGAACTGTATCTATAATAGTATACCATGCAACGGCGATAGTTTCATCGTTAGAATCTATTGCTGGGCCATTGACAGGACACCCTGAAATCTTCCACAGGTCATCATGAATCGTTCTAGGATCAGTCCATCCATCCTTTAGTTTTCTTGTTAAAGCAATATCTCTTATTTCCTTATCTGATCTATTCCTATAGACCACCACCGGACCTGCCCCAGTCATTGCGGCATCTGTATTACAACAATCACAAACTTTCTTATCCAGCTCCGTCTCATTATAAAGTTTTCCCTTTATGTCAAATTCTGCAGTTCTCAAAGTCATTGCACCAGCATGCTGATGATGACCGTTCTCTTCTTCATTATTAGAATGACCTTCGTTTTTTGTATTTCTACCATCTAGCCAACAGGCAAATATACGGCTAGAATCTACCGGCACTAAAGAAACAAAACCATGTTCCGCAGCAGTCTTATCGGTATGAATGGTAAATGGTTCTCCCCATGATTTTCCACCATCCGTAGACTGAACTATCCGTATATCATAATCATAAGTTCCTATCGAGGATTTTTCTAGATAATAACTTACCAGATGTTGCGGATTATCTTTGTAAACGGCAACTGAAGGGAAGTCCGCCCAATTAACAAACCAGTCCTCGCCATTTGCAATGTCATAAGCTTGACTTACATCCCCCTTGTCTATAAAGACCATTTTTAGAAATGAGCTATCTATAGAACCTTGTTCTATGTAGGAATATATTAGCCTACCCTGATTACTTACCGTAATGGATGATTCTGCAGCCTGCTCTACAGAGAATAGCAAGGTAGGTTCCGAAAGTGAGATAGGTGTAGACTCATGTCCACAACTTATGCAAAAAGCGAAAAGAAATAAGGCTATAAAATATTCCTTGTGGTTTATGAAAAGGTAGATCATTTGTTTACTTTGACTTATAATCGAGACTATGCCCTCAAAGATAAAAGATATACAATTAAATAAAATAGGCTTATGCCTTCCAGGTGGTGGATTCCGAGCGGCGGGCTTTAGTCTAGGAATGCTAAAGTTTCTTCATGATGTCAATTTACTCGACCACCTTAAGGGCATCTCTACTGTTTCTGGAGGAACCATAACAGGAGCGAAGTACGTAGAATCGTATTGCCAGGGCAAGCCTTTCGAAGAATTCTATAATGAGATGTATGAATGGTTATTGGCTAACAAACTAGCCTCTGATGCAATAGACACACTCAAGGATAGAAAACAATGGAATGCATTTCCGCACAAGCGTCTCAATCTTATCAATGCATTCGCTATCCAATATCAAAAGTTCATTCCCTGTACACTCGGAGATATAGAGCGGCGCTTAAATGAAAATAGCATAAGCAATAAAGGATTAGTACGTGCTATATTCAATGCAACAGATTTTACCAATGGACTCGAGTTTAGATTTCAGAATCTAGATAAGCCTCAACGAAAATTTGGGAATACGTATCAGCATGACAACTACAAAGATACTCGGACAAATTTGCTCATGGGAGATATTGTGGCTGCCTCTTCTTGTTTCCCTGGCGGCTTCGAGCCTATATCTTTTCCTCATGATTTTGGTGTAAGATCTGATACATTTATTAAGAATGCGCCACCAGTAGGACTGATGGACGGAGGCATCATAGATAATATAGGCATATCTAGTTTTCTTACTGGTAATATAGATTATGATTTTTATATGCTGGGTGATGCTGGATCAGAAAAATTAGAAGACCCCTTTGTATTTACAGATCACCATAAGACGGCCAAGTTTATTTCAGCTCTTTATAATGTCTGGCTATTTCTAAGTGTATTAGGTATAGCTGCTTTTACAATTTACAAGGGCTATGCATTTTTCAAAGAAATTATGATCGCAATCTCCACCTTGTTTGTCACCCTCCATGTGGGACTTGCCCTCGCACTATGGTTCGCTAAAAGCCAGATCAATTATAAAGGAATGCTCTGGTTGCAACCCGGCAAAGTAGGTGTCTATATACTAGACAGAATCAGATCTCTTGTTCTCATGAACACCACAATATATTTAAAAAGTGCTAAGTCTAGAAATGTGAGTAATATCTATAAACTGACTAATAACAAAGCTGCTAAGGTTTCCATATACGAACTCGATGTTGCCGCTTCACAAGATGCTACTACCGATCTTGAAAAGCTACATCTACATTATCTTGTACAAATTCCTCAGAGCTTAGCAGACAAAAGTAAATTGATCAGTAGATTCCCTACGACCCTGTGGTTCGAAGAAGAAAGCAAACAAGAGATTATCGACAACTTAGTACTGGTAGGTAGAGCAAGTAGTTGCTACAGTCTGATCAGATATTTGCTCAATGTAGAGAATGAATCAGAAATTAGCGAGGATCCATTCTTTCTGATCTTACTTAATTATTGGCAAGACATTGTAGCGGAGGAAAGTTTATTGGGATAACGGTAATGTTTATTTTTTATGTCAATGTAGTGGGTCGGATGGAAATAATCAATCGTTCATTCTTGAGCAGACCGTTCACGATTTAAGAACTCAATAATCAATTTTTTGAATTTAGTATTCCTTGTAAAGTTAAGAGTCGTTGTCGATTGATAATTTGTCTAAGTCTCTGAGATTATGCATATATCTAGAAAACTTTCATTTTCCTTTATATCATTATAAATGCAACCAAGTTTTATACTGAGAAGAAAACAAAGAAGGAATATGCTGAGGGAGAGAGGATAATCATTAGAAAGTTAGGGAAGTTATTAAAAAACAAAAAAGGTTTCAAATCATCACCTGAAACCTTTTTTTGTAATACATAAACACCCTTATATATAATAGACCCTGATTTAAGTGTTTACCCCCTTTATACCCTTATACAGAAGATCTACAAATTTCCTACAGATCGACTACATTGAGTCTAGATGATTAAAAATCATCTTATTTCAAGGTAATTCAGGGGTTTTGTTTCGTATTGCATTGCCAGAAAACTAGATTTTATCCTACAACAGATAATACTTTCTGCTCAGCAACCGCAAACACGTGATCATCTGCAGTCACAGATATCTTATGCATTCCTGTAAACCCTCCAAAGGCCGGAAGGATAGCATGATGACTTCCAAAAAAGAAACAGGGTAATCTGAGTCGTTGTCCTCCCAATCCTGACAAATATATGCAAGGATGTATATGCCCATAGATATTGTATAATCCCTCAGGAGATTCTATCTCATCATGTGATAGTATAAATGGACTTATGGAAAGACTGACATCATGTATAATAAGTCCAGAATTTGAATATATTCTCTCCCCCAGAATATCGTGGTTTCCCATGATCAGTTCAAAACTTACCTTGTCATGGTATCTGATATAATCTTCAAAATTCTCCCAGACCTCATTGTAAATACTATGAAATAAGTCTCCTGTAAATATCACCCGCTTAGGGTTGAAGTCCCTTAGCAGTACATCAATTCTTTCTAGGTTGACTCGCAACAAATCTTGAGGTACTGAAATTCCATTTTTTCTGAAATGTTTTGATTTACCTAAATGTACATCCGCAATCAAGAGTATGGATTCTCTCGGCCAGAAGAGCGCTTTCTGACCATGGATCTGTAGTGTCTCCCCTTTTACATTTACATCTAGAATCTTTCTCATATTACAAATAAAGGTAATAAGTGTTTTGGAAATAGTAGTGTATGAGATAGATAAATATGTACTCCTGTAAAGTATAGCAGCATTCATTTTATCTTTCTAGAATTGTACGCTAGGCAAATCCTAACTGGGTGCATAAGATTTATTTTGGTAAATGTCAATTAATTTTATGATTCAGAAGCCGTAGTCGGAACCTGCATTGAACACTATAAATGTATAAATCAAAAAATTATTTTAAACTCATGTGAGATGATAAGCACAATTATTTTGACAGACTGAGGCGCATTTTCTTAATTCTATCTTCTAAACTTTCTGAGCTTAATTTTTCTCGAAGACGACTCACCATTATAGGAAAAGAAAAAGGGGTGGCCTTCGAAGGTTTGCTAATTATGATATCTTGATTGCTGATCTGATCCAGTGCTTTTCTTAATCTAGATTCTTCTATATGGAAGGTCATTACTTCTTCGTAGGCCTGTCTTAGCAAAAGATTATCCGGTTCATAATCCTTGAACACTTGGAAAAACAACTGAGAAGAGGATTGTAAGTGGCGGTCCTTTTTTTGATTTCCTGGGAAACCTTTGTGGACCAGTCCAGCGATAACTGCAATATCCCTAAATCTTCGCATCGCCATTTCTACAGCATTGACACTAGACTGGATATGCGTATATAGATTCTTAGAATCGAATAAACTAGGCTCTATAAGTTCTTCTATATCTATAGGATTATCAGTTAGTAATTCGAAACCATAATCATTCATAGCAATAGAAAAAGTAATACGATGTTTCTGTGCAATGCGCCACGCAAAAAGTGTACTCATACCCTCATGTACATATCGTCCTTCAAAAGGATAGAAGCAGATATGATAGCCTTCTCTACTTTTAAAATACTCAATAAGAAATTCATTCGCTTTCGGTAGTCGAGATCGTTCGGCTTGCAAATCAGCAAGTGGTCTGATTTTCTCTAATTCCTCATCGGGATATTCACCCTCCGCTATCAGATTAATTTTCCTTCTTAGCTGGTTTGACATTTCTGAACTGAAGGATATCCTCCCGCCCATCCATGATGGTATCTTACCCGTCTTTTTCTTACTCTTTTTTACTATTGCCTCCATATTCCGGATCTTGATCATCTCTAGAACACGACCACTAAACATAAAAGTATCTCCTGGTTTAAGCCCCATTAAAAATCTTTCTTCTACCGTTCCTATTCTTCCTCCTTTCCTATATTTGACCTGCATCAGAGCATCTGAAACTATCGTCCCTATAGACATCCTGTGCCGCATGGCCACCCGCTTATTCATGGCAATGATCTTATTTCCATGTTTACCCACCCTACTGTAATCATCATAAGATCGCAGAGCATCTCCTCCCGTCTTAATGAATTCTAGCACCCAGTTCCATTCCTCTTCTGATACACTTTCGTAGGAGAATGTACCTTTAATTTCTTCATATATAATATCAGGATCAAAGCCATCTGCTATCGCTAGACTAACAAGATATTGTGCCAGCACATCAAAGGATCGTATGTATGGAATTCTACTCTCGATGTCTTTCTCCGCTATCGCTGTCCTAAGCGCTGAAGCTTCTATCAACTCTAGCGAATGTGTAGGAACAAAATAGATCTTACTGACCGCTCCAGGTTTATGTCCTGATCTTCCCGCACGCTGAACAAATCTTGCGACCCCCTTAGGACTACCGATCTGAACTATAGTCTCCACAGGTCTAAAATCAACTCCTAGATCCAGACTAGAGGTACAGACCACAATCTTTAGTTTTTCGCTATGTAGTGCCTGCTCTACCCAGTCCCGCTGCGCCTTATCTATAGAGCTATGGTGCATCGCCATCCAGCCTGCTAGATCAGGAACTTCATGCAGTAATCGCTGGTACCAAACCTCACATTGGTTTCTGGTATTCGTAAAAATCAGCGTCGTCGTACTCTGCTCTATGATCGGTACAACCTTATGGAGAAGCGTAATACCCATATGTCCAGCCCATGGGAACTTCTCTATCTTATCAGGCAAAATGGTATGGATCTCTATAGCCTTTTCTATATCAGCTCTGATGACTATCCAGTCATTTTTTTCTTGCTTATACCCCTGTAAGACCTGCAGGGCTTCCTTCATATTACCTATCGTTGCAGATATACCCCAAGTTCTTAAGGCGGGAATCATTCCCCTTAATCTAGACAAGGCCAACTCCATCTGTACACCCCTCTTAGAACCTATCAGTTCATGCCACTCGTCCACAATCATCGTTCGGAGATTTCCAAAAATCTTCTTGTAATGTTTAGAAGCAAGTAGTAGGTGCAAACTCTCTGGAGTGGTAATCAGAATCTGTGGAGGATTAGCTATTTGTTTTTGCCGCTGAGTAGCTGTCGTATCACCTGTTCTTACTTCTACTCGCCAATCCATATCTAATCCTATAATAGCTCTTTCAGAAGAGAGTAATATTTCTTTGGCTAGTGCTTTTATAGGTGTTATCCAGATGGCTTGCAGACCGCTACTCGGTGTGTCTTTTTTCTTGGTGTGCAGTGATTCCAGTAGTATGGGCATGAGTATAGAATAAGTCTTACCACTACCTGTAGGTGCATTGATCAGTCCACTCTTTCCTGACAAGTAAGCTTCCCACGTTTGCTGCTGAAATGGAAATACTTTCCAGCCCTGATCAGAAAACCATTGCACACCTTTTTCTATAGATCTATCAGGAAGATTTCTAGCCATACTGCTTTAACATTTGTAATAGATCTTCTAGTGTATTAGCCTCTTTTACTTTCTTGTCTTTTCGCCAGCGGAGCATTCTTGGAAATCGCAAAGCTACTCCTGACTTGTGCCTAGAAGACTTGTTAATTCCTTCGAAAGCTATTTCAAAAACTAGTTCGGGAATTACACTTCTTACGGGACCAAATTTCTCCTTAGTATTTTTATTAACCCATCGTGTAATCTCTCTGAACTCTACATCCTTCAGTCCCGAATATGCCTTAGCAAAGGGTACTAAATTATCTCCGTCCCATACGGCAAAAGTATAATCCGTATACAGACCAGCTCTTCTACCTGACCCTTTCTGCGCATACAACATCACGGCATCTATAGTGAGTGGGTCTAATTTCCACTTCCACCAGTCCCCTTTTTTTCTACCTATACGATATGGAGAATCTAATCGCTTAAGCATCAGCCCTTCACTTATATGTTCTCTAGAAAGATCGCGTTCTGCAGCAACAGTCTTCCACTCCGAGAAAGAAACTTTTTCTGATATTCTCAAAATTTCATTATCTTCTATGTCTGTAACCATCTTTTCTAAAACATCACGTCTATAGGACAAAGGTTGCTCTCTAATATCTATATCCTCAAACTCTAGAATATCATAAACCATTAAAATTACAGGAACCTCCGCTAATATTTTCTTAGTGACATTTTTCCTTCCTATTCTTGTTTGTAATTTATTAAAAGAAAGCGGTCGCCCATCTCTGTAGGGCAGTATTTCTCCATCTAGTACCGTACCGTCAGGCACTAAATCCACTAGCACCTTATACTCAGGAAACTTATCTGTCACTAGTTCTTCTCCTCTCGACCACACAAATATATTACCTGATCGTATAATGATCTGACCTCTGATGCCATCCCATTTTCTTTCTACCTGCCACATATCAGTTTCTCCTAATTTTTCTACTTCAGATTCCAGCGCGTAGGCTAGATAGAACGGGTAGGGTCTAGAGATATCATCAAGAATATTTTCTGAAAGGATCAGTTGCTCATAAGTAGTCGACTGAGGTGTCCAGTCTCCCATCAGTCTATGGGCAATTGCATTCTCCTCCTGATCAGTAAATCTTGCTAGCGCTTTCATCATAAGTTTCTGAGAGACACCAACACGGAAACCGCCCGTAATTAACTTGTTAAAAACAAAGCGTTCTGCATAGTTCATCTGAGACCATGCACCTAATACGAATCGTTTCTTTTCCTCATCTTCTTTGTCGTAGAGAGCAATCAACTGATCTATCCACTGAAATAATTCTAAATCATTTCCCTCAGTGGCAATCGGCAGTACTAAAGCGATTGTCTCGGCAGTATCACCTACCGAATTATAACTCTCATTAAATAACCATTCTGGAATATCTGCTATCTCTGCTGCCCATTCTCTAAGTAAGCTTACTTTTACACTTCGCTTAGGACGTCTGTGTGATAAGATTCCAATAGCCCAGAGCTTATCCTTATCGCTCGCTACTCCGAAATAATCTACTAATGATTCCACTTTCAGTGTAGTCTTAGTGGTCTGATCTAAATTTGTGAAGAGCTGTGCAAATTTCTTCATGATGTAGCTTCAGTTTCTTCTTTTATCATTTCATTTGTCTCTCCTTCAAATTCTGTGTATTCTGTTCTAGCGTCTAATCCTTTTTCCTTTAACCATTTAGCAAATACATCAGTAAATCCGTGGGTGCAAATCACTCTTGACGCACCTGTTGCTTCTATCGCAGCATTTAATCCATCCCAGTCAGCATGATCTGATAAGACAAATCCTCTATCTACGGCCCTTCTTCTTCTCGCTCCCCTGATCGCCATCCATCCTGAGGCAACACCTACTGATTGCGGCACCATTTTCTTGGACCAGTTAGATCCTATTGCTGCTGGTGGTGCGATGACGACATTCCCTATTAGATCTTTTTTATTTGTTTCCTTAGTAATCTGAATCGTTTCTTTCAGATTGATTCCTTGATTGCGTATAATCTTGTTTACGTTTTCTACGGCGGTATGTGTGTAAATTTTGCCAATAGAATGATCTAGTCCTCTTAATATTCGCTGAGCTTTCCCCAGAGAATAAGCACTTATAAAGGATACTTTTCCAGCCTCTCTATTGTTCTTCCACCAGAGATTAATATCATCAAGAATTTGAGACTGTTTCTTCCATTTATAAATAGGTAAACCAAAGGTACATTCTGTAATAAAAGTATTACATTTTATAGGTTCGAAGGCTGTACTCAGACCGTCATCTACCGTCTTATAATCACCAGAAGCAACCCACACCTCTCCTTTGTATGCGACACGTATCTGAGCTGAACCAGGAATATGCCCTGCTGGATGAAAAGAAAAATCCACACCATTTATCTGAGTCACCTCTCCGTATTTAATAGTTTGTAAATTGATTTTACCTAGTCTATATTTTATAACGGGTGCAGCTATATCTGTGCAGAGATAGTGTTTATGGCCGTACCTTGAGTGATCAGAATGTCCGTGCGTTATTAATGCTTTTTCCACAGGCCTCCAGGGATCTATGTAAACTTTAGCTTGTTCACACCATATGCCTTCATTTGTAAATTGTAGTAATGCCATATAATGTAAAGATAAGTTAGATCTATGAAATTATATGAGCGGATGTAGGGATTCACTAAACGATAGATATCTAATTCAAAAATACTTTTGTTGAAATGGTATCTTCCCTAAAGAATCTAATGTATTAAAAATCGATAGCGTTCTTATGAGCCTAATTTCTACAAAAGATTTGTTAAATAAATAAAACTCTAATAGAGGATTACTAATTTTACTTATATTTCGTCAAACACCTCTTCTATGAAAATTATTCGTACGACTTTCTTACTCTTATATATTTGTCAAATATCATTTGGTCAATGTTATGATGCATCGATAAAGGATTTTAGCTTTACCCCTGGTCAACCTGCTATTGTAGGAGAAAACACAGTATTCGAATTTACGTTCTGTAACGATAACGATGAGCTTCCAGTAGACCCTGTAGGAGCCTTACGTTTAATTATGTCGCACTCGAAAATGAGTCCTACCGATATCTCACCTACAGGAATTCAGCAATCTGTTGATTTTTTTGATGTTTTATATTTGGAAGAATTCAAATCCTGGCAACTCACTCAGAATAAAGTCATTCCTACAAATGAGTGTATTACACTTAGTACTAGTTTGCTGGTCACGGGAGAGTCTACTTCAGACTTTCCTACTGCCGGACTAAATATAAATATTACTCCATCGGGAATAATGAGTGGAAGTAGTTGCTTCGAATCAGAAGACGATAATCTCATTGCATTGACAACAGCCGTAATTCTCGTAAATACGAACAATCCTACTTTAGACACACCTATTAATGTTTTTCCGAATCCCGCTGACTCTGATTTTCTGCATGTCAATATATTACAGACAAAAGATCCAATAGCTTACTGTATTCATAGCACTAGTGGAAATAAATTAATATCATCTAAGCTTAGAAAAGAAGAAAATAAAATAGATATAAGTGCTCTTGTACAAGGGGTCTATACCTTACAAATTCGATTTCCTTCTGGTTCCAAGTCTGTAAAATTTATTGTGCTATAGTAGTCTATTTGAACTAATCCAAAGCTTATGAGAAATATTTTTCTTAAGGGAGAACCCTTAAATTAATAATAAGTCCATCTAAAGGCAATTGTATTATTTTAGGTTTCGTTTAATTTTAACAATATAGATTTATTGTAGTTGGATATTTTTCATTCTCAGGAATTATAATAATTTTGTATTACTTCTTACATACGAGATAAGCAAATACCCAATCAGACTTTCTTTTTATAACCCTTGGCTACTCTGTAGTCACCTAAAATCAATTGAATGTTACGAAACGGTACGTTTTTCATAATGATTATACTAATGAGTTCTTGCGTGAGTAAGAAAAAAATGGCAGAAATGCAGCTTACACATGATCAGCTTAAGAGGGACCACGACAATACATTGATAGAGTATGACATATATAGAAAACAGTGTGAAGAAGACAAACTAGCCTTACGTAATAAGGAAAATGACTCTGTCACAAAAAACAAATATTTACAAGAAAGCATAGCTGAAAAAGAACTGCAAAACAAAGATCTCCGGACAGAACTAGAGTATCAAAAAAAGACGGCTACTAATCTGCTAGACCGATTATCAGATCTATCTATCGTAAGTAAGGAAGGCGCCGCTAGTATAAAAAACTCACTAGAAACGCTGAACAGACAAAGTGGTTACATACAAGATCTCACAGGGACAATCCAACGCAAAGACTCTGTGAACCTATCTCTAGTTATGAACCTTAAGCGCTCTCTCTCTGATATAAATGATCAGGATGTCAATGTAGAAGTCAAAAAAGGAGTCGTATATGTTTCCTTATCTGATAAGCTATTATACAACTCTGGTAGTTCTGCGGTAAAAGCTTCTGCAGAGCTCGTACTATCTAAGATAGCAAAAGTTGTAAACGACCATAAAAATCTAGATATACTTATAGAAGGCCATACCGACAATGTCCCTATTTCTAATTCTTGTGTCTCTGACAACTGGGACCTTAGTGTAAAAAGAGCCACCTCTGTTGCCAGAATATTACAGCAAAAATATGCTGTGGATCCTAGCAGAATTACAGCTGGTGGTCGTTCCGAATTTTCTCCAAAGGCTAGCAACGACAACAGCTATAATAGAAGTATAAATAGGAGAACAGAGATAATAATACTGCCTAAGTTAGATGAGTTTTTTGAGTTATTAAAAGCGCCACAAGGGTAGGTAGATAATTCTATTGATTGCAATCAAAATTCATAATTATGTATTGAAACTATTAAATGTTTTAGAAAAATAGTGCCAAAACCTAATTACTATTTTAACCTACCATATGGGAAAAATAAAGCTTTACTGAAACTTAAGAAAGTAACTCCGCTTACCAGTATAATTATTCCTTTTGCGAATTTCTCATTTAGGAACCTGTCCTGAAAAACAGCCGTACCAAAATAAATTTGAAAGAATAAAATAGTGGATATGCAGACCCAAGCAACCTTAACCATAGATTTATTTCCAGATCGAATTGTATTACTAAAGGTTAATGCTAAAAATGCAAGGAATAATGAGAAGTAGATCTCTGGACTCGGTGAAATGGTATTGTTAAATTCCCAATAAGATACTAATCCGATTACTATCGAATGAGCCATATTGAGGTTTGACAATCTTGAAGGGTCCATGTATTTCTTAGACTAAGTTTTCGCAAAGCTATATAAAAAGAGAGGTAAAAATAGTCTGCATTCTTACCTCTCTTCCTTTTATATGCTTCTGAGATTTACTCCGCAATTGTTATTGATAAGATCTGGTCTCCTTTTTCTATTTTATTGACAACTTCCTGATCTGCTTCTCCTTTCACTTTTCCGAAAACGGTATGATTTCCATCTAACCAAGCAGTTTCTACATGCGTAATGAAGAACTGAGAACCATTAGTTCCAGGTCCTGCATTAGCCATAGACAATACCCCCGGTCCATCATGTGTACATTCTGGATGAAACTCATCTTCGAAGTCATAACCAGGACCTCCATATCCCATTCCAAGAGGACATCCTCCCTGTATCATAAAATCTGGAATGACTCTGTGGAAAAACAACTGATCATAATATCCTTTTTTCGCTAATCCTAAAAAATTAGCTACTGTCTTAGGGGCTTTCGTTGCGTATAGATCTAGGTGTATATCACCTTTTGATGTTTGGATCGTTACTTCTACATCTTTATCAAAGCTAGCATTAGCTATGATCTCGAGCATCTCTTCTTTATTAATTTTATCTACTGCTGACATTTTATATATTTTGGTGCAAATATATGTTTTTTGTCTGAATTGCTTATCTGTCTTTATCACGGATTTTATGGACCTGCCTCCTAGAGCGCAGCGTAAGCTAGTTAGAAGGCTAGAAAGATTATTGACATTCTACTCTACGATAATATTATTAGCTCTCATCGCATTCATACCTCCTGTGAGATTATATAGATTTTCATAGTCTGCCTTTTTAAGTATATCTATCGCTTGAATGCTTCTTTTTCCAGATTGACAAATAAGTATTGTAGGTCCGTTTTTGTTTATCTCCTGAAGTCGATTTGACAAATTAGAGAGCGGTATATTTAGTGCGGCTATGTGGTCTTCTTTATACTCTATCTTTTCTCTGACATCTATCATTTGGCACTTCTTCTCTTTCAAGAAAGACTTCAGATTGTGTACATCTATAGAAGAAACTTCATCTGCCGCACTAATTCCACAATGCAAATCATAATCGAGAAGTTCCCTAATCGTTGGATCATTCCCGCTTATAGGATTTGAGTCAATAGCTTTAATATTTAATTTTGTAAAAGTAGTTTCCATAGCATCGTATATCAAGAGTTTTCCTGATAAACAAGGTTTAGATAAAAGCACTTTGATCGCTTCTATTGCCTGTAGAGAACCAATTATTCCGGGTAGTACACCTAGCACGCCTCCTTCAGCACAACTAGTGATCTGATGTGCAGGAGGAGGATGAGGAAATAGATCTCTATAGTTAGGTCCTAGATCGCCATCTAAATTGACATGATTAAAAACACTTACCTGTCCCTCCCACTGGTGAATTGCGCCATATATTAGTGGCTTAGCTAGAAAGAAACATGCATCATTAAGCAAGTATCTTGTAGGGAAATTATCTGATCCATCAATAACTAGGTCATACTCCGCTATTATACTTTCTGCATTCTTACGCCTAATCGCAGTAGGATATGCTACCATTTCAATATCCGGATTCAATAGAGCTAAATTTTCCTTTGCCGCAAGCGCTTTATTTTTTCCTATTTGTGATTCTTTAAAATGTACTTGCCTATGTAAATTACTGAGTTCCACCTTATCAAAATCTACAATTCCTATCTTCCCTACTCCTGCACCCGCAAGATATGACAATACAGGACCTCCAAGACCCCCTGCTCCGACAACTAATACTGAAGATTGCTTAAGTAGTTGTTGCCCTTCCATTCCGAACTGAGGCAATATAGTCTGTCTACTATATCGAAGATTTTCTTTATCTGAGAACATTTAATTTCTAATTACATTTATAACTCAATATAGGTATATTAGTATGTAAACATTGACATTTTCTACTAATCTCATAATAATAGCTTTTGTGCCAAATTATAGTTATTTTTGTATGTAATATTTATTTTGTGTCAACCTTTAAACTTAGAAAAAAATTACTTTAAAATTGGAGCGTGATGAAGACTATTTGCTAGAAGAAATCCTTTGTATTATAAGAATTAGAATCTTCAAAGGAAATCTTAAATTATCATAAATTGGCGGTCTTACTGAAAACCAGAAAATCAGATACAACATAAATTCATACCATTTATATTTCTTTTTTGACACATCTAATTTAACCGTAATTGCAATAAGCTATGTGAAACGTAATCCAGAACATTTAGATTCATTATTAAAATGAGCACCCTACATATAAGCAAATCTATACACTGATTGTGTATATTTTTTTTTATTAATTACCATTCATATCTCAAGCCATAATGTCAAAAGCCATACTCATTATATCAGCTGGATCCTCCTCCAGACTTGGCAAAGCTAAGCAACTGGTCAACTACCGTGGTGATACGTTGATAAATCATGTTCTGAAAGAATGCCTTCTCAGCGAGTTAGGGGATATATTTCTAATCCTGGGCGCAAATAAAGCAAAGATCGAAACCCAACTTACACCAGGCAATTATAAGATCTTATTTAATGAAAACTGGGAAGAAGGTATGGGAAATACAATTGCATATGCTGTATCAGAAGTTTGCGCTGCAAAACCTTATGAAGGACTCTATATTGTTTTGTCAGATCAGATCTTTTTGGATCATCATCTATTAGAGAAAATCCGTAGTCATACAGATGTATATCCTACTGCGCTTATCGTATCTAAATACCAAGAAGGACAAGGTCCACCCTCCTATTTTCCTGCGAAATATTTTAGACCATTAAGTAAACTCACCGGTGATGATGGGGCGAAAGAAATAATCCAAGCTAATCGAGATGAAATAATTTATGTTAATTTCGAGAAAGGAAATATTGACATAGATACTCCAGAAGATTTAAAACACTTATTATAAATTGCTGTTACATCATCTAATATGAAAAAGAATTTTTCGCACTTATCTAAAACTGGAGATCCTACAATGGTAGATGTAGGGGAAAAAAAAGTAAGCCGAAGAGAAGCAGTAGCAAGAGCTGTTATCGAGATGGATGCAGAGATTATAGATCGCTTAGAAAACGATGAGATTCATACTAAGAAGGGTCCGGTATTTCAGACAGCTATCCTAGCAGGAATTATGGCAACTAAGCGTACAAGTGAACTCATTCCCTTGTGTCATCCTATTTCGTTGGACAAGAGTTCCATTGACATAAAAATAAATGAGTCTAAGCAAATAATAATAGACTGTACTTGCATCATCCATTCTAAAACTGGAGTCGAGATGGAGGCCCTAACTGGAGCCTCTGTTGCAGCACTGACCATCTATGACATGTGTAAAGGGTTTTCTCATAATATCATAATTAAGGAAACCAAATTAATGAAAAAAACAGGAGGGAAAAATGATTTTGAAAGGACATAAAAAGCATGCGAATTTACTTCGACCTGAGGGAGGAAAATATCACGCACTAGAGTGGTCTTTTATCGGAGCACCCTGTGATCGAATAAAAGAAATTGTGGTTGCGATAAATAAGCAAATGTCTAATCGATGTAAAATAGCCTATATGGATGATGACCACAATATAGATGATACGAGACCTCTAGACTTCCACGAAGAATACCAGTACAGAATCAGTCATTATAATTATGCTTTTAAAGCTGATGACCCTAGTCCTAGATTCAAATCTCTATTCCAAAACTGCGACGGCGTTTTCTTAAATGGAAATCATTACACAGCACAAAGGCAGATCGTAATTATCAATCAAAAGAAAAAAGAATCTCTGAGTAAAAAGCTAGATCGACTGACTAATGTAGGAATGATTATTTTTGATAAGGGAGAAGATATACTCTATGATTTTCTAAAAGATGATGCGCTTAGTCTATCTTCAACTCCGCAGTTTTCTATTTCAAATATCGAAGGAATAAGTAATTATTTTACACAGGTAATCCAAGAAAATACTCCTCTACTTCATGGCTTATTTTTCGCAGGAGGAGAAAGCAGACGTATGGGACAAGATAAGGTCAAGATGCAATATCACAAAGAGGACCAACTAACTCATTATACTAAGTTACTATCAAGATACTGCGAACAAGTACATATCAGTACCGCCCGCAAAGAAAGCTATCCTAAAATGGATAATCTACTGGTCGATAAGTTTATTGGTCTCGGGCCTTTTGGTGCATTACTCACTGCTTTTCAACATGATCCGAATAAGGCATATCTAAGTTTACCCTGTGATACGCCATTAATAGATGCAAAAGTTCTAGAGCAACTTATTGCTGGTAGAAACCCATCAAAGACTGCAAGCTGTTTTCATAATCCTGAAACTGGTTTTCCTGAACCGCTCATAACCATCTGGGAACCTAGAGCTTACCCAAAACTTTTACAATATTTATCACAAGGTTACTCGTGTCCAAGGAAAGTACTGATCAATTCTGAAATAGAAGAAATACAACTAGAAGACCCTATAAAGATTATGAATGTGAATACACCAGAAGATGAACAAAAGGTGCGATCATTTATGGAAAAAATAAACTAGTTACGCTGCAAATACTTCTTATAAATTCTTTCTGACGATGTTGTAATATGGTATTAGATTAAGCCTTCTATTTTACATAATAAACTAAACCTTGATCGGGTCGAAATTTTTTCATATAAAGACCCTATAGATAATCGATTTGTTATTATCTTAGAAATACGTTAATTATCTTACTATGAAATATACGCTCATCCTTTTCTCTATAATGCAATGCTTACTTCTGAATAGCCAGTGCAATTATCTTGCTTATGATGGCTTTAACTATGATGAGAATCTAGCAATGGAAGGCATGGCTGGTGGTACAGGATGGGAGTCTCCCTGGAATGTACAGAATGAAAATATAACGATTCCTGGATTTAATACCGTAGGAAATTCTCTTCCTTATAATGATCTGCAGCTATTAGGTAATGCCGCATCAGGAGGATTCAGTTACCTTACCATGGGTAGGAGATTTGATACGTCAGAAAATGGACCATTTTCCGATTATGTATCCTCTGGTAGCGATGGCATAGGCACGGAAACAGATGGCGTCTTATGGTCGAGTTTTGTTATAAGCAAAGATATCGATAATGATCAGTCTGTGTTTATCAGTATGCATAATGATAATACAGGATGGTGTAATGATTGTACTTCTGAAAAAATAGCTGTAGGTTATTTTGGTACAAATTCTAATAGTGGAGCCCAACGGTACTGGACGCTGTTACTAAACGACACTTATCATTTAAGTACCATTTCTGTCACGATAAACCAACCAACGTTAATCGTTGTGCGAACTACGTTTGTTGCTGGAAATACGCAAGTAGATTTCTTTGTTAATCCTCCAACTATAGGCAACAATGGTATACCTACTCCAGCTATTAGTCAATCAACTGGAAGTGCAAATGTTATCAGAAGTGTTGCAACCTATTTAGGCAATACGCCAAATAATGCGAGAGTAGATGAATTAAGAATGGCCAGTTCTTACGCTTGCGTAACACCGGACTCTAACGTCAATATTAATCTACCTCCTACAGCATCCATATCTATGTCACCCAGTACAGGTATATCTCCGCTATCGGTCACCTTAGATGCAAGTGGATCCAGTGATCCAGAAAACCAAACCCTGACTTATCTTTGGGATTTTGGAGATGGTAGTCCTAGTTCTAATTTAGTAAATCCCCCAGCGCATATCTATAACGGAGTCGGTGAACTTACCGTTTCCCTGACCGTAACAGACCCAGCCGGACAAGAACACACTGCTTACGAAGTATTAACCTTATTAGATTCCGATGGTACTTTTCCATGTCAATCTACTGTAACGTGTCTCCAAATGGCCTCATGCAATGCAGCTGATGGAATACTTAGAGTGAATGCTGGCAACAATACTTTCGAACTTAGAAATACACTGAATGAAATAATTACGCCCACTACCGCGAATGAGTTTCATAATCTCGCAGCAGGAAACTACACGCTCGATATATCTGGAGGAAGCAGTAGTTGTGCCGACGCTTATAGTTTAGAAATTAGAAGGGATAGTACGACTTGCACAGGCTGGGAACCTGCTCTATGCGCAATGGATATAGGAACCAATATTACTGGTCTTGCCGACTGGAGTGTCGAACGTCCATTCAGAAATCTAATGAAAAATATACGACCAGATATAATTACTTTCTCTGATAACTGCGGATGCTGGAACGCGGAAGTTACAGACGAAATGTCTATAGATGCATCTGGCTACCCCACATCATTACCGCAGACTACATCAGTCGGAGCGACAAGAGTTAGGTATGTGCTTTCTACAGAGGAAGGAAATTTACGAGCAGATAGTAGCTACGTCTTGATATATGACGGAGTAGGGATTATTAACATTTATGGGGTTACTGTACAAAGTAATGATCCTAATAGGCTAGAGTTTATTGCGGGAGATGATAATATAATAATTCATATCGATGAATCTGCTGCTGGAGACTATATCAGAAATATAAGGTTAGTAAAACGCTCAGATGAAGGTGTAGATCTAAGTATCCAACCGTTCTATCAGAGCTTTCTTGATAAAATAGAACCCTTTAATTTAATAAGATTTATGGATTGGGGTTCGACAAACAACAGTCCATTAGTAGCTTGGTCAGATAGATCTTCTGAAGATTATTTTACATACGGCACAGGTGCAGGAGTTCCCTATGAAAAGATGATCCAGCTTGCAAATCAGCTAGAACAAGACTTATGGATATGTGTACCTCATCAGGCTGATGATAATTTCATTCTACAAATGGCAACGTTATTTAGAGATGGATTAGATGATGACAGAACGATATATCTAGAATATTCTAATGAGGTATGGAATTGGATATTTGATCAAGCACACTACAATAATGACAACAAGCCTTCTAACCTTTCTTATGGTAGAGCTATGGCTGTCAAAGCAAAAAATGTATTTGACATATGGCATAATGTATTTGTCAATGAAGAATGTAGAGTCAAAAGAGTGCTAGGATTACAAGGTGGTTTCAACTCCCTAAATGAAGAGATCTTATCTCAGCTCAGTACAGAGGATTGGGACTATGGATCTCCTACACACTACTTCGGATTAGACCACAGCGATCAGGGGATTCCAGTGCTAAACGCAAGCAGTACCTACCAAGATATAATGCTTAATGCAGCTAATAATTTTGCTGCTTTCAGCCAAGACGTAAAGCAAGATTACAGAAATGTGCAAGTATATGGAAAAGAGGTCATCACGTATGAAGGTGGTCAGCATTTCGTAGGCAACGTATTCGGTGTACCCTATGATTATCAGGAAGCTATGTGGGAAGCTCAGAATAGTCCTGAGATGTACGATATGTATAATGCTGTCCATGATAGCATAAGACAGTGGGGTTGTAAGTTAGCAGCTAACTTCAGCCTGTCCTCTGTGCAAGAAAGTGTTTACGGCTCTTGGGGGGTACTACCCGATATAGATGTTCTTCCTCCCTACTCCTTAACCGCTCGTAAATACCAAGCATTGTTAGATAATATACCTGATAATAGTTGTTCAGACTTTCTTACTTGGACCGGGGACGTTAATGTCAATTGGAGTAACCCTTGCAACTGGGATGGGAATCGTATACCTAATGAAAATGATGATGTGATTATACCTGGAGGCACTATATACCAACCAAGTGTAGATATAAATGGCGAGGCTAATTCGATTTGGGTGGCTATCGGTGCCATACTGACGGTGCTTACAGGATGGGAATTGAATATTAATTAGAATCTTACAGTTAGGAAAAAGTAAAAAGAAATAATCATTATTTTACGAATAAAATTACATAGAACTAATGAATTATTATCACTCAGAGTAATTCTATATTTACCTATTCTCACTTCTTTCATCT